>WNGI01004578.1_pt1 | contig 12381 bp, 7 predicted proteins | sample 5400621 | NCBI WGS metagenome assembly WNGI01 (sample SAMN13153374, study PRJNA577476) | soil metagenome | isolation source: 20 cm soil or saprolite under Garry oak tree replicate 1 | place: USA:California | collected 2016-06-15 | reverse complement strand
GGAGGCTTGGGGTCAGGACGCGGTGGTCCGCGGCAAGGTGAGCGACGATCGCGGCGAGGCGCTGCCCGTGGCGACCGTGGAGGTCGTAGACCTGAACGTCGCTGTCCTCACGGGGAGCGACGGGCGCTATACGATTCTCATTCCGGCGGCCCGGGTGACCGGGAAGGCCGCGACCATCCGCGTACGCACGATCGGGCACAAACCGACCACCCGGCAGATCACCCTCGCGGCGGGCGAGCAGACGCAGGACTTCGCGCTCGTGACCGACGTGAACCAGCTCGAGGCGGTCGTCATCACCGGCGTGCAAGAGGCGACCGAGCGGATCAAGGTGCCGTTCAGCGTCACGACGATCGATGCCTCCAAGCTTCCGGTGCCGGCGGCTGATCCGCTGACGGAGCTGCAGGGGAAGCTGCCTGCGAACATCGTGTCGGCGAGCGGGCGGCCGGGTTCGCAGCCGGCGGTGCTGCTCCGCGGCCCGACGTCGCTCAACGCGCAGGGCCGCAGCCAGGACCCCCTCTACATCGTGGACGGCGTGGTCATCAACGGCGCGCTTCCCGATCTCAACCCGGCCGATATCGAGAACGTGGAAGTGGTGAAGGGCGCCGCGGCGTCGTCGCTGTACGGCGCGCGGGCGGGGAACGGCGTCATCAACATCACGACCAAGTCGGGCCGGCGGGCCGGCGAAGGCGTGCAGTTCAGCGCGCGGACCGAGGCGGGGCTCTCGGACATCGAGCGGGATTTCGGGCTCGCTCAACGCACGGCCCTGGTGATGAACGAGAACAACACGCAGTTCTGCGAAGCGGTGACCGGCCAGCCGTTGTGCGCGCGCACGTTCGACTACGCCTTCTGGGAGCGGGTCATCAACAACCAGGCGAGCGACTGGGCGGGGTCGCCGCCCGCCATGCCCGTGGACCCCGGGGCCACGATCAGCGGCGGGGTGCTGCGGCAGCGGTTCCAGATCGATGCATGGCCCGGCCAGACGTACAACGCCGTGCGGCAGGTCGTGAGCGACCACCCCTACGCTCAGAACGACCTCGACATGACGGGCCGGTTCGGAGGCACGCGCTTCTATGCGAGTGCCTCGAACCTGACCGATCAGGGCGCGATCCGTTTCCTGCAAGGATTCCAGCGCAACTCGTTCCGGGCCAACGTGGATCAGGCGCTCGGCTCGGACGTGAGCGTCGCGATCCGCACGTTCTACAGCCGCGGCTCGCAGGACGGGCTGAACCAGGAAGACGGCGGGCGGTCGTTCTTCCGGCTCACCCGCGTCCCGGGGATCGTGAACGTGCTGCAATACGATACGCTGGGCCGCTTGTTCATCCGCCCGAACCTGCAGCAGGGCGGCGGGCAGAACGAGAACCCGATGTACTACCTCGCGAACGTGGACCGCAACGATATCACGACGCGCTTCCTCGGCGGCGTGACCACGCAGTACACTCCCGCGAGCTGGCTGCAGCTCGAAGCGAACTTCAGTTACGATCTGCGCAACACGGACGCGAAGCAGTACCGCAACAAGAGCTTCCGGTCAACCGGGCCGCTCCCGGACCCAACGACGAACCTGGGGTTCATCTTCCGCAACTCGACGGCGGGCGAGGAGTTGAACACGGGCCTCAACGCCACCGTGCGTCACAATTTTGGCAGCGACCTCCAGACGCGTTACACGCTGCGCTACTCCTACGAGCAACGGGACTCGAACCTCGTGTACGGGTCGGGCGACTTCCTCGCGTTCAAGGGAATCGACGCCCTCACCAACGTCACCCAAGACAAGGTCGATTCGTCGTGGGTGCAAAGCATCCGTCAATCGGGCTACTTGGGGGGCGCCAACTTCACGTATAAGGACCGCTACATCCTGGACGGGGTGTTCCGGCGAGATGGCAGCTCGCTGTTCGGCCCCGACCACCGGTGGGCGAACTTCGGGCGCATCTCCGGGGCGTGGCGTCTGGCGCTCGAGCCGTGGTGGTTCACCAGCAAGATCACCGAGTTCAAGCTGCGCGGGTCGTACGGCACCGCGGGCAGCTCGCCCGGGTTCACGGCCCAGTACGAGACGTTTGGCATCGGGGCTGGCGGTATTCCGCAGCCCAACTTCCTCGGGAACAAGGACCTGGGTCCCGAAGTCCATCACGAGGTGGAGCTGGGCGCGGAGATCGAGCTGCTGGGCAAGTTCGGCCTGACGGCGACCTACGCCCGCTCGCGCATCAGCGACCAGATTCTCCCCGCACCGCTCAGTGCCGCCACGGGCTATCAGCGCCAATGGCAGAACGCGGGTGAGTTGGTGAATAAGACATGGGAGCTGACGCTCAACCTACCGTTCGTTCAGAAGCGGGACTTCTCGTGGACCATGGGCGTGAGCTACGACCGCAACCGCTCGGTGATCTCGAAGCTGTTCGTGCCGCCGTTCAACTATGGGGGTACGCTCCAGGCGACGGATCAGATCTTTTTTGCCCAACAGGGTGAGCGGTACGCCGAGTTTTACGGTCGCAAGTTCCTCACCGGGTGCGCCGACCTGCCCGCGCCCTTCAGCGGCGACTGCGGCTCTGGGAAGTCGTTCCAGACCAACGACCAGGGCTTCCTCGTGTGGGTCGGCGCCGGGAACGACCCGACGATGGGCATCACGCACAATCTGTGGCAAACCCAGCTGCCTGGGGGCTCGGCGCCATGGGGCGTGGCGCTGAATTGGGGCATGCCGATCATCCTGCGGGGCGACGGGTCGAACGGCCAGACCGCGAAGCAGGTACCGCTCGGCAACGCGCTGCCGGACTTCCGGCTCGCCATCACGCAGAACGTCACGTGGAAGCGCCTCACGCTCTATGGCTTGTTGGACGCCGCCATCGGCCAGAGCGTATGGGATCAGGGGTTCCATTGGGCACACCTCGACTTCCTGTCCAAGGACGTGGATCAGAACGGGGCGACGGTCGCGAGCGCGAAGCCGATCGGGTACTACTACCGGGCTGCGCCTCCCGACAATGCCACGGGGATCGGCGGTCTGTACGACATCCTCGCACCGAACAGCTTTTCCGTCGAGAAGGCAAGCTACGCAAAGTTGCGGGAGCTGCTCGTGTCCTATCACCTCGGCGCCATCCGGGGCGTGGGGGACTGGCAGCTGAGCATCGTCGGCCGGAACCTGGTGACCTTCACCAACTACCGCGGCTTCGATCCCGAGGTGGGGATCGGGCCCTCGGCGGGCGGGCAAACGAATTCTGCCGCAGTCAACGCGGTGGACGCGTTCACGTTCCCGAACCTGCGCACGTTCACGCTGGGAGTGTCCACGACCTTCTGATCCGGTTCAAGCCTTGTGGGGGACCGATGAGAGCCTTTCGCTACTGTGCATGGGGAAGCGCGCTGGCGCTCGGTTTGGGCGCCTGCACGGACCCGCTGGCCGTCAGCAACACCAACAACCCCGATCGCAACCGGGTCTTCGGAGCGGCGGCCGACTTGGAGACCTTTCTGGGGACTACCTACGCGATCGCGCACTCCGGGACGCTGGGTGGCGCGGCCGTGCTGGCGGGCGGGGGAAACGACGGGCTCCAGCCCCAGCTGCTGACGATGGGGATGGAGAGCGTGTCGGGGCTCGCCAATTTCGCGATGGGCCCGCGCAGCGCGATCCCCCGCAACCAGATCGACAACAGCATCAACGGGCAGGGAAACATCGGCAACCTGCGGGACTTCAGTATCGAGCACCGGGCCACTCGCCTCGCGACGCTCGCTCTGGCCCGATTGCAGGCGCTGGGGAGCCTCGGGGATACAACGCGGGATAAGCGCGCCCGAGCATTCGGCAAGTTCGTGGAGGGCGTGGGACTCGGGAATCTGGCGCTGGCATACGACTCCGCCGCCGTCATGACCGACGGCAATGTGGACGACGCGACAGTGCCCTTGGCCGCGCACGACTCCGTCATGCGGGCCGCGCTCGCCGATCTCGACGCCGCCATCGCGATGGCGCAGACAGTCCCGAACGGTTTCCCTCTACCGGCCGCATGGATCAACGAGGCGACCCCGACCGTCACGCAGGCCCTGTTCCTCCAATTCGTGCATTCCTATAAGGCCAGGTTTCTCGCCAGCGTCGCGCGCACCCCGGTCGAACGCGCGACCAAGGTTGACTGGGCGCAAGTGATCGTGGAGGCCAACGCCGGGATCACGACCGACTTCAACATCCTGATGTCGCCCACGAACGGCTGGGACGTGGCGTGGCCCATCCAGCACTACGCGACGGGCTCGGCAAGCTGGCATCAGATGTCGCAGTTCATCCTCGGCATGGCGGACACGTCGGGTGGCTACGACACCTGGTTATCGCTCGCTCCCGCGAGCCGAGCGCCCTTCCTGGTGGTGACTCCGGACAAGCGCTTCCCTCAGGGCACGACTCGGACCGCGCAGAACAACGATTCCCAGCCGTCGACCTTCACCTCGACCCGGTACTTCAGGAACCGCCCGCCGAGCTCAGACGCGCCGGGGGACCCGCTGCAGATCTCGATGTACGATTTCCGGCGCTCGTTCAGCTTCTTTTCGAACAGCCGGAACGGCGCGTACCCCGTCATGACCGCCGCCGAGATCCGTCTGCTCGCGGCCGAGGGTTATCTCCGCGCCGGCGACATCAACAGGGGCGTGACGTTGATCAATGTCTCCCGCGTCGCGAAAGGCGGTCTGCCGGCGCTCGATCCGCTTGCGGCGGACACCACGGCGCTCGTACCAGGAGGCAGTGCCTGCGTGCCCCGGGTCCCCGACCCGGCCCAGGGTTACCGGAAGACCAAGTGCGGCAACATCTGGGACGCCCTGAAGTGGGAATACCGGATGGAGACCGCCTTCACCGGGTACGGCATGTGGTACTTCGCCGCCCGCGGTTGGGGCGACCTGCCGCAGGGCACGGCTGTCCAATGGCCCGTTCCGTACCAGGAGCTCCAGGTGCGCGCGGTGCCGATCTATGGCCTTGGCGGCGTCGCGCAGCTCGGTGGCTCCGCAGCGGGGAACTACGGCCTGTTCGCCGGGGGCGTCTACTAGCATGCGCGTCCGCGCGCTGTTCGGGACGGCGCTGTCGGTGCTGCTCGCCGGGTGTTACGTGTACCAGCCCCTCGAAACGGTGAGCCCGACGCCAAGCGTCGAGGTAGCGCTGACACTGACGGATCTGGGACGGGTGGAGTCCGGCCACACGCTCGGTCCCGCTGTGGACCGCGTAGAGGGACGGGTCGAGCAGGTGACGGACACGGCGTACGTCCTCCGGGTGACCCGGGTGCGCGACCTGCGTGGCGTCGTGACGAAGTGGAGCGGCGAAGCAGTGACGGTGCCGCGCGCCTGGGTCGGCATGGCGTCCCAGCGGCGGCTGTCACGGTCCCGCACTTACTTGCTCGCCGGGGCCTTCACGACCGGGGCCGCGGCGCTCATCGGCTCGGTGACGCTTGGCGTCAGCGGGCCGACGTACCAGGGCTCCGGGGGCCAGGGTGGCGGAGGCAATAACCAATGAGGAGTCATGCGATGACTCGATTCCGGTTTACAGTCTACGCCGTGCTGGGGGGTTGCGCCGCCGCGTGCCATCCGGACGCCGTCACGAACTCGCCCGTCATCCCGAAGGCCGGTGTCCATTACGTGAACGCGGTGCCCGACACGGGGGCCATGGATTTCGTCGTGGTCGACATCGTGTCCAACGGGAGTTTGTTCAGCCTCCCGTTCCGCGGCATGAACCCCTACGCCAGAGGGATCGAGTCCGGGAGCCGCAGCATCCGGGTATTCATGGATGGCACCACTCCGGGAGTCGCGTCGACGGTCATGTTCGACCAGACCTCGTCGTTCACGACGGACGGGGAATACACGTTCCTCACGTACGGCTATGCACGCACGGGCCAGACGCCGGCCAAGAAGATCTTGGTGACGACCGCTGCACCGCCCGCAGTCACGACCGGGTTCGTCCACCTGCGGGTGATCCAGCTCGCGTCCACGCTGTCTCCCCTGGCGACGACGCCCCTCGATGCATGGATAACAGCGAGGGGTGGCGCGCCGCTCTCCGGCTCCCCCACGATCGCCAACGTCGCGTTCGAGGGTGTGACGGCGTATGCAGCCGTGCCCGTGGGCACGTATCGGATGGCATTTACGGCCGCCGGCACGACGTCGCCCGTGCTGTTTCAGTCGAACCTGCCCGTCGGCGTCCGGCCCGACACGAGCGCTCAGGGCGCCACGATCACAAATCCGATTGCCGGGACGGCGTACGCAGGGTCGGCGATCACCGCGATCGTCGTGCCGCAATCCGTCTCGGGCAGCAAGGCACCAGCCTGGTTCACGGCGCTCCTCCCGTTCACGTCGATCACGACAACCGGGACCACCAAGGCGGACACAGTCGCCACGGCGGTCACGCCGACGCCGCATGGGTTGAGCACCAATGACGTGATCGTCATCAACGGCGCAGTGCAGGGTGCCTACAACGGTACGAAGACGGTAAACACGGTGGTGGACGCCAACACCTTCACGTACCGCATCTCGGGTCCGACTGCCCAGGCCGCGGCGGCCACAGGTTACCTGTTCTGGTTTCGCTCGACCTTTGCCAGCTCGTTCAACGGCAACCCGATCAGTTTCCTCACCTCGACGGGGACGACCGCGACCGTGGTTACGCAAACGCCCCATGGGCTGGCGACGAACGATATCGCCACGATCAACGGGGCCAATGAGGCCGAGTACAACGGGACGTTCCCTGTGACCGTGAGCAACGCAACGACGTTCACCTACACCACGAACGGCGCGCCCGCGGCGACGCCGGCGACCGGTATCCCGGTCTGGCGTGCGGGGGACTTGGACTACACGCATCCGAACGTCGTCTTCATCATCGATCGGCGGCCGCCGAATACGGCACCGTAGGAGAAAGGGCGGTCAACGACCAAGAGCGGCGGTCAAGAAGCAAAGGCGGCGGTCAACCGCCTGACCGCCGCCTGTCCTGACCGCCGCTTTTCTCGACCGCCTTCTTTACTCAGTCCACAATCGCATCCGGCAACACGAACCGCTTCGGGTCCACCGGGTGATGATTCACCCACACCTCATAGTGCAGGTGCGGTCCCGTGGACAGGCCGGTCGAGCCGACCAACGCGACCTTCTGGCCGCGCTTTACCCGCTGCCCGCGCACCACGAGGATCTTGGAGCAGTGCGCGAACCGGGTGACCAGGCCGTAGCCGTGGTCGATCGTCAACAGGTTGCCGTAGCCCTCTTCCCACTTGACGTCCGTCACGATCCCCGACGCCGGCGCTTCGATTTCGGCGCCCATCGGGGCGCTCACGTCGATCCCTTCGTGGGGACGCGCCAGGTGGAGGATCGGGTGCACCCGCTCAGCGGCGAACGCGCTCGAGATCCACCCCGCGGTCGGCATGATCGAGGGCGTCGCCGCGAAACGCGCCTGGTGGCTGTGCAAGGAGTCGTACGCCTGGTTCACCGACGTGACGAGGATGTCGGCGCGGCGGATCAGCGCATCGACGTCCATGCGCGCGGCCAGGGCTTCCTTCCCGGTGGCCCCGAGTGCGGCGAGCGAGTCGCGCTCCGACCAGCTGCCCGAGGGGCCGCCGATGCCGCCCTGCTGCACGCCCCGGTCAATGGGGTTGAGGCCGGCGAGGAGCCGCAGCTCCTGCTCGCGCTGGCCGATCGAATTGATCGTATCGCGCAAGCGTACCAGCCGCTCGTGCGTGCGCTGAATCTCGCCGGCGAGAATGCGGTTCTCGCGCTCGAGCGCGCGGTTGCGTGTGATGTTCACACCCCGCGCGATCGCGGCACTGCCGAGCACCACGACGATCAACACGATGACGCCGCCGATGCCCATGAATGCCTTCATCACCGTGTGCGACACCTCCACGGCGCGGGATGTCCCCGATCCGTGCGGCACCAGCATCACGGTCCAGCGGCGCTCAGCGTGTTTGCGCATCGGCACGACGATTCCTCGCGTCCAACGTGATCGGGTCGCCGCTGGGTGGCGGCGCCGTTACGCTACATCCTGCGACAGCGCAAATCCCGGACAGGGCGTTGGGTCCGGTCCCGAAGGGACTGCAATAATACGCCCCACCGTGGAAGGCGTCAACACGCCGCAACGTGACCTAAGTCACGAGGGTTTGGGCCTTTGGGAACAGGATCGGTGGCTGCGCTACGCGCCGCCCCTCGACCGCCAGGCTCGAGAGGTCGGGCCAACGCACCTCGCCAAGGGGCTTCCCTGTCGCGAGCGCGCCCCAGATGGTGTCGGCGGTCCCCGGGACGAACGGCAGCCCCAGCGCCGCGAGCCGCGCCACGGTGCGCGCCAGGTTCGCGAGCACCGCATCGAGCTCCGCATCCTTCTTCTCCTTCGCGAGCTTCCACGGCGCGGTCTCCTCGACGTAGCGGTTGGCCCGCGTCGCGAGCCCGAGGAGCGTCGCCGCTCCCTCCTGGACAGCGTAGCCGTCCATCGCGCGCGCATAGGCGGCGAGCGCGTCGCGGCCGGCCTGCTCGAGCGGCGTGGCGAAGCCGCTCGGGTCGCGCGGCACGACGCCCTCGCGGTAGCGATGAATCATCGAGAGAGAGCGCGACACGAGGTTGCCGAGCGTGTCGGCGAGGTCCGCGGTGTAGCGCGCGTCGAAGCGCTCCCAGCTGAAATCGCCGTCGCCCTCGAACCCGACTTCGCGCAGCAGGAAGTAGCGGAGCGCGTCGGCGCCGCGCCGCTCGATCGCCCCGTCGAGGCTCACCGCTGTGCCGGCGGTCTTGCTCATCTTCGTGCCGGACCACTGCACGTAGCCGTGCGCCCACACGGCACGCGGGATCGGCAGCTCGGCGGCGAGCAGCATCGCGGGCCAGATCACGCAATGGAAGCGCGTGATGCCCTTCCCGACCACGTGGAGGTCGGCTGGCCACAGCCGCTCGGAGCCCGGGTCGGGGAACCCGCTGCCTGAGAGGTAGTTGATGAGTGCGTCGAACCACACGTATACGGTTTGCTGGGGATCGCCGGGGAAGGGAATGCCCCACGCCTGGCGCTGGCGCGAGATCGAGATGTCCTGGAGCCCCGCTTCGAGCAGCCGCACGACCTCGTTGCGCCGGATCTCGGGCTCCACCGCGAAGGCGCCGGAGCGGATGCGCTCGAGCACCGCGTCGCGATATCGACTCAGCCGGAAGAAGTGATTCCGCTCTTTGGTCAGGATGAGCTGGAGCGTGGGATGCTCGATGCAGTGACCGTCCTTGATCTGACTCTCGGTCTTGAACTCCTCGCACCCGGTGCAGTAGAGCCCCTCGTATTCGGCCTCGAACAGATCGTCCGGGTGGCGCTGCCGGATGCGCTCCAGCAGCGCGGCGACGGCGCGCGTATGGCGCGGCTCGGTGGTGCGGATCCAATCGTCGTTACTGCAGCGCAGGCGGGCCCAGTACCCCTTGAAGCTGTCGGCCATGCGATCCACCCACGCCTGCGGCGTCACCCCGGCGCTGGCAGCGGCCTGAATCACCGATTGGCTGTGCTCGTCCATGCCCATCAGGAAGTGCACGGCGTCGCCGCGCAGCCGCCGGTAGCGAGCGATGCAGTCCGCGCCGATCTTCTCGAGCGCGTGCCCGAGGTGCGGCTCGCCGTTCGAGTAGTCGATCGCAGTCGTGAGGTAGAATTTAGACACCCGCCTCCGCCTGCAGCTGGCTGAGGGCGACGACGCGCGCCCCCGCCCCGCCGTCCTCGGCGCGCAGCGTCACCTGCTCGCGGAAGATGTCCACGGCCAGCACCCGCTCCAGGCCCGCGCTGGTGCGCAGGATCTTCCCCTCCTTGGGGAAGCGCTTCCGGCTCTCGACGTAGAAGTCGTGCTCGTACCGCAGGCAGCACAGCAGCCGGCCGCATCCCCCCGAGATCTGCGCTGGGTTGAGCGACAGGTGCTGGTCCTTGGCGAGGGCGAGGCTCACGGGCCGTACCTCCGGGAGCCAGCTCGAGCAGCAGTACTGGCGGCCGCAGCGGCCCACGCCGTCGAGCCGCTTCGCCTCGTCCCGCGCGCCGATCTGGCGCAGCTCGATCCGTGCACGAAACCGGCTCGCGAGATCGCGCACCAGCGTGCGGAAGTCCACTCGCTGGTCGGCCGTGAAGTAGATCGTCAGCTTGCGGCGGTCCCACTGCCATTCCGCGTCGGAGAGCTTGATGGGCAGATGGTGCGCGCGCGCGCGCTCGGTCGCCGCGAGGCGGACCGCTTCCTCCTCGCCGCGCAACGCCTCGGCGCGCTGCACGTCGTCCGGGCCGGCGCGACGCACGATGCGGCGCTCGGGGTTGGCCGGAGCGGCCGGCTGGGCCAGGGAGCAGCCGTGACAGCCGCTACCGCACTTGCGTGCCGCGAGGTCGCCCGTCGCGGACACGCGCCCGAAATCCTCGCCCCGGTCCGCCTCGACGATCACGGCATCCTGCACGGCGAGCGGCTGGTCGGACGGCCAGCCAAAGTACTCCTTACGGTTCCCTTTGAACCGGACCTCGACGACGGGATTCACTTCTCGCTCAGTGCACCCATCGACAGGTACTTTTCTTCGCGGCGCTTGAGCAACTTGTCGATCTTGATCTTGCGGAGCTGACGGAGGTGGCGGCGGAGGGACTCCCCGAGCGCCTGGGCGGCCGCTTCGGGATCGGCGTGGGCCCCGCCCGGCGGCTCCGGGACGATCTCGTCGATCACTCCCAGGTCGAGCAGATCCTCCGCGGTGAGCTTGAGCGCCTCGGCCGCTCGCTCGCGCTGGCTGGCGTCCTTCCACAGAATGGCGGCGCACCCCTCGGGGGAGATCACCGAGTACACGGAGTTCTCGAACATGATCACGCGGTCGGCGAGTCCGACCGCGAGGGCTCCGCCCGAGCCGCCCTCGCCAATCACCGCCGTGATGGTCGGCGTCTTGAGCCCCGCCATTTCGAACAGGTTGCGGGCGATCGCCTCGGCCTGGCCCCGCTCCTCCGCGCCCAGCCCCGGGTACGCGCCGGGCGTATCCACGAGCGTCACCACGGGCGCGCCGAACTTCTCGGCGAGCCGCATGAGGCGCAGCGCCTTGCGGTACCCTTCGGGATGCGCCATCCCGAAGTTGCGCCGCAGGTTTTCCTTCGTGTCGCGCCCCTTCTGGTGTCCGATCACCATGACGCTCGCGCCGTCGAGCCGCGCCCACCCGCCCACGATGGCCGGGTCATCGCGGTACAGGCGGTCACCGTGCAGCTCCACGAAGTCCGTGAACACGGTGCGCAGGTAGTCGAGGGTGTAGGGTCGCTTGGGGTGGCGCGCCACCTGGACGCGCTGCATCGGCGTGAGGGAGCCGTAGATCTCCTCGCGCAGCTCCGCGAGCTTCCGCTCGAGCGCCACAGTCTCCTTGACGACGTCGAGGGCGCTCTCGCCGGCGACGCGCTTCAGCTCTTCGATCTGCCGCTCGAGCTCGAGCAGCGGGCGTTCGAAGTCCAGGGTATGGGTCGCCATCGTCTCAGGCCGCCCTCAGGTGCACGTGCTCGGGGCCGAGGAGGGAGCGCAACGCGGCGAGCAGGTCTTCCGCGGGCTCGACCCGGAGCGAGCGGCTGCGCAGCCGCGCCGTCGTGCCATTGCCGTCCTCTCCATCTCCGCCCCACTCGACCAGGAGCGGCGCCGCGCCGGGGTGCGCAGCGCACAGCGCCGCCGCCGCGCGCGCCGCTTCGGGATCGGGCGGGCTCGCGGCCGACCAGCGCAGCGCCACCGCCACGGCGCCGCTGCCGCGCAGCTCGTCCAAAGGTCTTGCCTGCTCCACGATGAACGGCGCCTGCTCCTCGTCCCGGTCGCGCCCGCTGTAGCTGCCCGTCAAGAGCATGGCCCGATCTGCCTGGATGACCTCGTTCAGCTTGGCCCACGCCTCGGGGAAGACGAGCGCCTCCGCTGTGCCGTGGAAGTCCTCCAGCGTGAGCCGGGCGTACTCGGCTCCCGTCTTCTTCGAGGTCTGCCGCTTGACCACGGCCACGACGGCGGCGATGCGGACCTTCTGGTCGCTCCAGCTGGCCAGCGTCGCCGTCGTACGGGTCCCGAAAAGCTCCACCTCGGAGCGGTGTTTGGCGAGGGGGTGCCCGGAGATGAAGAAGCCCAGCACGGCTTTCTCGCGCGTGAGACGCTCCTGCTCGGTCCAGGGCTGAACATCAGGGATGCGGGATGGGGGATGCGAGATGGGGCTATCCTCGCCGAACATGCCGACCTGGCCGGCCTCGCGCTCCTGCTGCCGCGCCTGCGCTTCTCCGAACGACGTCTCGAGCGCGCCGACGAGCTGCGCCCGGTGGCCTCCCTCACTCAGGGAGTCGCAGGCTCCCGCATCGATCAGCGCTTCGATCACGCGCTTGTTGCAGAGCCGCAGGTCGATGCGGTCGCACAGCTCCACCAGGGAGCGGTAGCGCTCGCGGCTGCGCCCCGCGAGGATGGACGCGATGGCGCCCTCGCCCACGTTCTTGATGGCGCCCAGTCCGAA
>WNGI01009558.1_pt1 | contig 12383 bp, 9 predicted proteins | sample 5400621 | NCBI WGS metagenome assembly WNGI01 (sample SAMN13153374, study PRJNA577476) | soil metagenome | isolation source: 20 cm soil or saprolite under Garry oak tree replicate 1 | place: USA:California | collected 2016-06-15 | reverse complement strand
TCCACCGATGCAACGAAACCGCGTACGACTCCAGATTCGGCTAGCGGCCCGGCCGCTAGTTTCCCGTTCCGAACAGCCGGTCGCCGAAGTCACCCAGCCCCGGAACGATGTACGCACGATCGTTGAGCCGTTCGTCGAGGGCAGCGGTGTAGACGTTGACCTCCGGGTGTCGCTCCTCGAGGACCTTCACTCCTTCAGGCGCAGCCACGATGCACACCATCCGCGTGTCACGCCCGCCCGCCTCTTTGATCAGGTCGAGCGCCTGCGCCGCAGAGCCTCCGGTCGCCAGCATCGGGTCGAGAAGCAGAGGAATCTTTCCCTTCAGGCTGGGCAGCTTCTTGTAGTAGATCCGCGCGACCGCGGTCTCCTCGTCGCGCTCGAGCCCGATGTAGCCGACGCTCACCCGCGGCAGCAGCTCCAGCACCGGAGCGAGGAGGCCCAGGCCCGCGCGCAGCACCGGGATCGCGACGACCTCGTGCTCGACCTCGAGCGCGGGCGCCTCGGCGAGCGGTGTGCGCACCGTGCCTTTCCGCACCGGCAGGTCGGCGGTCGCCTCGTAGAGCAGCAGTGTGATCGCGTTGCGCGCCAGGGTCCGAAATTCCTCGGGCTCCGTCGAGCTGTCGCGCAGTCCGCGCAAGCAGTCCGCGACGAGCGGATGCTTACTTACGATCAGCGGCACGGGCGTCGCGCGCGATGAGCCTGCGCAGTGCATCGACGGCAACCTTGAGCATGCGGTCCATGTAGGCGGGGTCGAGGTGATGGATCTCCCCCGCACCGAGCTCGTCCACGCACAGGTTGATCGTGGCGGCGCGCATCTTGCGCACGCGCGACACGATGAAGAGAGTCGACGACTCCATGTCGTTGCTCAAGATGCCTGCCTTGGACCACATCTCGAGCTCGTCCCGCAGATGCGGGCGCGGCATGCGGTCGGGCAGGAGGTCGGAGTAAAGGGCATCGACCGAGCGGATCACGCCGACGTGGTAGGGCACCCCTGACGCCTCGGCCGCTTCGACCAGCGCATTCACCATGTGCAGCGAGGCCACGGCCGGGTATTCGGTCGGGACGTAGCCGTTCGGTGTCCCCTCCGACCGGACCGCGGCGTAGCCGATGACAAGCTCGCCCACCTTGATCTCGGGCTGCGCCGCACCGCAGGTACCCACACGCAGGAGAGTGTGCACGCCGAGCTCGTTGAGCTCTTCGACGGCGATCGCGACCGACGGACCGCCCATGCCGGTCGACATCGCGGACACAGGCACGCCGTCGAGCTTGCCGGTGAACGTCCTGTACTCGCGGCTGAATGCGACCTCACGCGCAGCGTCCAGGTACTTCGCGATCATCGGCGTGCGGCCCGGGTCGCCCGGCACCAACACGTACTCGCCGACGTCGCCCTGCCCGAGACCGATGTGGTACTTCTTCTCGGTGACAGCCATCGTGGGCGAATACTAGTCGCCCGCGCTGACTCCGTTCCTATCCACCCGGGCAAGGACGTGGGGTGGCCGACTGACCTCTCGCTCGCTAAGGCGCCACGCATTGCGGATCCGGGCCGTGACCTTCTCGACCACCTCGTGGGATCGGGCGTGGACGACCGCCAGCGGATCGCCGGCTCGCACCTGGGCGCCGACCGGCGCCTCGATGACCAGCCCAGCGGCCGGGTCGACCCGATCCTCTTTGCGGATCCGCCCCGCGCCGAGCTCGAGGGTGGCGAGTCCAATCTCGAGCGCATCGACCGATTCCACATGACCGCTGGACTCCGCCTTGACCGCAACCTGGACCGGCGCCACCGGCAGGCCTCGCTCCAGGTGGCCGCCCTGGGCCGCGAGCATGCGCTCGAAGGTCTCCCTGCCGGCGCCCGACCGCAGCACTTTCTCCGGATCGGCCGCCACCTCGGCGAGCCGGCACATCTCGCGGGTCACCCTCAGGCATACCTCGAGCAGCTCGGCGTCGCCCTTGCCTGCCAGGGCGTCGAGCGCCTCTTGAACCTCGAGCGCGTTACCCACAGTGCGCCCGAGAGGGTTGTCCATCGCGGTCACGAGCGCAACCGTGCGGCGACCCGCGCCTTCGCCGAGCACCACCATCTCGGCGGCGAGTTCCTCGGCCGATGCCACGTCCGGCATGAACGCGCCGCGGCCGAACTTGACGTCGAGCACGATGGCGTCCGCGCCTGCCGCGATCTTCTTGGACATCACGCTCGATGCGATCAGCGGCACCGAAGGCACGGTCGCCGTGACGTCGCGCAACGCGTAAAGCAGCTTGTCTGCCGGCACCATGTGCGGCGACTGCGCGGCGACGGCGATCCCGACCTCTCGGACCTGCTTGACGAAGCGCTCGGGCTCCAGGTCGACGGTCAGCCCGGGCACCGACTCCAGCTTGTCCAGAGTGCCACCGGTGTGGGCGAGCGCGCGGCCGCTGAGCTTCGGCACCTTGACCCCGCAGGCAGCGGCGAGCGGTGCCGCGACCAGCGTCACCTTGTCGCCGACGCCGCCCGTGGAGTGCTTGTCGACCTTGATCCCCGGGATCGCGCTGAGGTCAAGGACCTCGCCGCTGGCGACCATCGCGTTGGTGAGCGCGAGCGTCTCGGCGGCAGTCATGCCCCGGATGCAGACGGCCATCAACCAGGCCGCCATCTGGTAGTCGGGGATCTCGCCCCGCAGGTAGCCGGTGATCAGAAACTGGATCTCGTCTGGCGAATGCTCGCGTCCGTCGCGCTTGTGGCCGATGACTTCCAGCGGGTTCATCCGGGGCAATTCTCCCTCCCCGACCGGTGCAGAATGCAGGTGTACAATCCGGCCGACCGAGCGAATCCGCGCCCAGCCTCACGCTGGGCTTTCACGTGTGAAGGGAGAGCGACGAGGATGGCGCACAAGCGGCTCAAGTTTCTGGGTGTGGCTGCCGCGGTTTTGATGGTGGCCATGGCGTGTGGTGGCAGTCCCAGCGGGGGCGGCAACACGAAGCAGTACAAGATCGGGCTCGTCACCGACATCGGTGGGCTCAACGACAAGAGCTTCAACCACCTGGCGTACGTCGGGTTGGAGAAGGCGAAGTCGGACTTCGGAATCCTGGACAGCGTCACCGAGTCGAAAAGCGGCAACGACTACGTGCCCAACCTCACCAACTTCGCGTCAAAGAACTACGACCTCGTCATCGGGGTCGGCTTCCTGATGCAGGAGGCTATGGGCACCGTTTCCGGCACGTTCCCGAACATCCATTTCGCGATCATCGACGGCGCAGGCACCGACGCAAAGAGCAATGACCTCAAGCACGCCAACGTCCAGTCCCTCTTCTTCAAAGAGCAGGACGCCGGCGCGATGGTCGGGGTTATCGCAGGCATGCTCGAGAAGCAGGGCAAGGCGAAGAAGAACAAAGGCGTGATCAGCGCCGTCGGCGGCATCAGCATCCCGCCGGTCAACCACTACATCGCCGGCTACAAGTGGGCCGCCAAGATGGAAGACCCGAACATCACGGGTTCCGACATCTTGTTCCAGGTCGCAGGCGGATGCGGTCTTGGCGTGCTGCAGGCGGCCGGGCAGGCCGGCCTGTACAGCATCGGCGTCGACGCGGACCAGAAGGACGCCGACCCCTCAGTCATCGCGAGCGCGCTCAAGAAGGTCGACGTCGCGACCTACACCGCGATCCAGAACGTGGTCAAGGGACAGTTCTCCAGCGGAGCGCTGACCTTCAGCATCGCCAACGACGGCGCCGGATATTCGGTCGACAACCTGACGCTGCCGGCGGACATCCAGGCCGAGCTGAAGACCGTTCAAGACAAGATCAAAGCCGGCACGCTGACCCCACCCGCGGATATTCCGTAAGAGCAATCGCCTAGGGGGACGGGCGCAATGTCGACCCGTCCCCGTCCGCGTTCGACGCCCCCCGCGGTCCGCCGTCTCGTCGGCGGGCTCGCCATGCCGCTTGGGTCAGTCCTTTTGGCGTTCGTGGTGGGCGGGCTGCTTGTCGGGGTCACCGGCGGCAACCCGTTTGCCGCGTACGGAGCCCTGCTGTGCGGAGGCTTTGGATTCATCTGCACGCAGGGCGAGAATCCTGCGCTTCAGATCTCGAACACGATCGTCTTCATCATCCCGCTGATCACGACGGGGGTCGCGGTGGCACTTCCCTTCCGGGCCGGGTTGTTCAACATTGGCGCCGAAGGGCAGCTGCTCGCGGGCGCCATCGCATGCACCGCGATCGGGATCAAGTTCAGCTCACTGCCTTCGCCGATCCTGCTGCCGATGGTGCTCATCGGCGGCATGGTGGCAGGAGCTTTGTGGGCGGGAGTGGCGGGGGTGCTCAAGGCGACCATCGGCGCCCACGAGGTGGTGACCACGATCATGATGAACTACGTCGCGCAGTGGTTCCTGCGATACCTCATCGTCGGCGGACCGCTGCAGCTCGCGCCGGGCACGTCGAAGTCCTCACCGATCGGTGCGGGCGCGCGGCTGGCGACAGTGCTGCCCAATGACAACTCGCTGATCATCTTCGGCCTGCCTTCGAGCGTGTATCGCGTGCACACGGGTCTCCTGATCGCTCTCGCGGCGGCGGCGATCTTCGCCTTCCTGTTGTGGCGGACCTCGCTCGGCTATGAGATCCGCGCCGTCGGGCAGAGCCAGAAGGCCGCTCGCTACGCGGGCGTGAGCGTCCGGCGGACGATCATCGTCACGATGCTCATCGCAGGCGCGTTCTCCGGCCTCGCGGGTGCCACGGAGATCGCGGGCGTCGATCACAACCTGACCGACAAGTACTTCAGCGACTCAACGGGCTTCGACGCGATCGCCGTGGCGCTGCTCGGCCTGGGCAGCGGGGTTGGCATCGTGCTGGCCGCCATCCTCTTTGGGGCCCTTCACGCCGGCGGCTCGGTGATGCAGGCCGACGCCAACATCTCAGGCAACCTGGTTTTCATCCTGCAGGCGCTGATCCTTTTCAGCATCGCGGCGAATTTCGTAGGGGCGATCCGGCAGCGCATACCAGGTCTGGCAAGGCCGCCGACCGCCGCCCTGCCTCCTGAGATGCCGCCTGCCGCGCCGTTGATGACCGAGGCGGCGGTGCCGCCCGTGGAGTCTTGACGCCGTGACCGCAGTCACCGACATCCTTCACCTGCTCATCACCGCGAACCTGTGGCAGGCGACCCTGGCGGCGGCCATCTTGCTGCTGCTTCCTGCGCTGGGCGGTGTGATCTCAGAACGCAGTGGCGTGGTGAACATCGCCATGGAGGGGATGATGCTGACCGGCGCGTTCTTCGGCGTCGTGGCCGACCTCGCATGGCACAACCCATGGGCCGCAACCGGAGTCGCGATGCTGGCCGGCGCCCTCATGGCCACGGTCCACGCCGTGGTGTCGATTCAGTTTCGCGCGGACCAGATCGTGAGCGGCATCGCGATCAACATCTTCGCCGCGGGTCTGACCGTTTTCCTCATCAACCGCATCTATGGGCTGCAGGACGTCGGCCACGTCGGGCAGAGCGAGCTCCTTCCGTATATCAACGTCCCCGGTCTCGACCAGATCCCCTTCTTCGGCAAGGTGATCTTCCAGCAGAACGTGATCGTCTACATCGCCCTGGCGCTTCTCGTCCTGATCCACATCGTCCTCTTCCGGACGCGCCTCGGCCTGCGCATCCGAGCCGTCGGTGAACATCCCCAGGCGGCGGACACAGCCGGCATCAACGTGTTCGCCATCCGCTACGGGGCGGTCGTTACGAGCGGCCTTCTGTCCGGACTGTCAGGCGCCTTCCTCGCCATCGGCATCTCGAACACCTTCGTCCCCAACATGACCGACGGCCGGGGTTACATCGCGCTCGCCGCCGTGATCTTCGGCAAGTGGACGCCGGGAGGTGCGTTCATCGCCTGCATGATCTTCGGCTTGGGTGAAGCGATCTACGCCAACAACTCGATCATCCACGCGTCGCCGTACCTGCTCAGCATGCTGCCGTACCTCATCACGCTGGTCGTCCTCGCGGGAGTCGTCGGCCGGAGCACACCGCCCGCCGCCGACGGCCTGCCCTACGTGCCGGGCTCGGAATGAGCGACAGCACTGCGCTCGCGGTCGACATGCGCGGCATCACCAAGCAGTTTCCCGGCGTGCTCGCCAACAATCATGTGGACTTCGGTGTGCGGCGGGGCGAGATCCACGCGCTGGTCGGAGAGAACGGCGCGGGCAAGAGCACGCTGATGAACGTCCTCTACGGCCTCGTGCATCCCGATTCGGGCGAGATCCTGATCAATGGCAAGACGGTGCACATCGGTGGACCGCGCGACGCGATCGGACTCGGTATCGGCATGGTGCACCAGCACTTCATGCTGATCCCCGTCTTCTCGGTCGGCGAGAACATCATGCTCGGCCGCGAGCCGGTGACCGGCCTGGACTTCTTCGACCGCGCGCGCGCCAGGGCGGCGATCGCCGACCTGACCAAGCGGTACGGCCTGGCCCTCGATGCCGACGCGCGCATGGGAGACCTGCCAGTGGGACTGCAGCAGCGGGCCGAGATCGTGAAGGTGCTCTATCGGGGCGCGGAGATACTCGTCCTCGACGAGCCGACCGGCGTGCTGACCCCGCAGGAGAGCAAGGAGCTGTTCGGCGTGCTGCGCGACCTGGTCAAGACCGACAAGACGATCATCTTCATCAGCCACAAGCTCAAAGAGGTGCTCGAGATCTCCGACCGGATCACCGTGATGAGACGCGGCAAGGTCGTCGGGCACCTGATCACGAAAGACACCAACGAGGAGGAGATCGCCACCCTGATGGTGGGCCGTGCGGTCCTGCTGCGGGTGGACAAAGTCCCGGCGAAGCCCGGCGAGGTTGCGCTCAAGGTCGACAATCTCACCGCGAGCTCGGACCAGTCGGTGCCGGCCCTGAAAGGCGCCTCGTTCGAGCTTCGCTACGGCGAGATCCTGGGCATCGCGGGCGTCGAGGGCAACGGGCAAAGCGAGCTGATGGAGGTGCTGGCCGGTACCCGCCGCGCCACCGGCGGCCAGGTCTTGCTCGCGGGACGAGACATCACGACCATGGACGCCAATACCGAGCGCGACGCCGGCGTCGCATTCATCCCGGAGGACCGGCGAGGCACCGGCCTTGTGCTGGGTTTCTCGATCGCTGAGAACTCGATCCTCGGACGCGAGCGAACGCCGACCTTTTCGTGGCGTCATTTCGTGCTGAACCTCATCGCGATCCGCAACTGGGCGCTGCGGCTGGTCAAAGAGTTCGACATCCGCACCCCGAGCATCGACGTCGCCGTCCGCAACCTCTCCGGAGGCAACCAGCAGAAGGTCATCGTGGCGCGGGAGATAGGCAGCAACCCCAAGGTGTTACTTGCGGCACAGCCGACGCGAGGCGTCGACATCGGCGCGATCGAGTTCATCCACCGCCAGATCGTCAAAGAACGCGATAACGGCGCGGCGGTGCTCCTCGTTTCGGCCGAGCTCGACGAAGTCCGTTCCCTCTCGGATCGGATCGCGGTTATGTACGAGGGACGGATCGTCAGCATCGAGTCGCCGGACACGCCTGAGGAACGCCTTGGGCTCTTGATGACCGGCGGCGGCGCGCGCGAGGGCGCGGCCTAGAGCGTTTGCAGGGCGGCCGGCAGCTCGCGAATCGTCGCGAGGCGGCGCCAACCCTGTTTCGGCAGCTCTTCCTCGGGCACGTTCTCGTGGTGCCAGGTGACCTCGTAGGGAATATGAAACGCGTGGGCGCCCAGCCCCACGACTGGAACGATGTCCGACCGAAGCGCGTTGCCGACCATGACGAAGTCCTCGGGCTTGATGCCGCGGCGCTGGAACACACCGCGATAGGTCTCGACGTTTTTCTCGCTGAGGATTTCAACGCCGAGAAACATCTCGCCCAACCCCGACCGGGCGAGCTTGCTCTCCTGGTCGAAGAGGTCACCCTTGGTGATGAGCAGCAAGTCGTAGCCACCGCTGAGCACGCGAAGCGTCTCTTCGACCCCATCGAGAAGCTCCGTCGGCTCCATCAGCATGCCCTTGCCCCAACCCAGGATGACCTCGATGTCGGCGGTCGGGATGCGAGCATGCGTCAGCTCGATCGCCGTCTCGATCATCGAGAGAGTGAACGACTTCACGCCGTAGCCATAGATGCTGAGATTCTTCATCTCCATCTCGGCCAGCCGCGTGTCGACGTCTGCGTCGGGGACGTGTCGCTTCAACAGGTCGCGAAATTCGCCCTGCGTGACGTGAAAGCGCGTCTCGCTGTGCCACAGCGTGTCGTCCCCGTCGAAAGCCACCACCCGCACCGGCACGCCCCCGATTATCTCGGGGCTAGGGCCACGAGGTCTTGATCATCTCCCAGTGATGCCCGCCGTCCTGGGTCCGGTGCAGGTCGCCGCGGACGGTCGCGTAGCCGACGTTGGCGTTGGCGAACACAAAGTCGCTGGCCACGCCGGCGGCATCGTTGTAATCGCTCGTGAACGAGTGCCACGTATGGCCGGCGTCTGTCGTTTCGAGCGGGACCGGCTGCAAGGCGAGCCAGTGCGTCGGCGACAGAAAAGCCACATTGCTCGTCGCCTGATCGGGCACGGTGCCGGGAACGGCGCTCCAACCCTGTCCGCCGTCGGTCGATTTGTACACGTGACTCGTCCTGCCGTACCTCTCCTGCGCCAGCACCGTGTCGCCGAAGGCCTTGATCGAGACGATTCGAAATGGATACGTCTTGTCAGTCCACGGCAGCAGAGATGCAAAGATCCAATTGACGCCGCCGTCGACCGTGCCGTGGAACTCCGGCTCGAAGGTCGTGTCGCCAAGGGCCAGCACCCCGCGCGTCGAGTCCACGAAGTACAGGGCATCCTTGCAACGCTCGGTCGGAACCGTGCCCGCGGGCGCGTGGAGCTGCGTCACGGAGACGAGCTTCCACGTTGCCGCGCTGTCGGTCGTCCGCCACAGCTGAGTGGTTTCCTCCGTGCAGTCCCCGCTGCCAGAGATGGGCACCAGCTCCCATCCATTCGTCGAGTCGACAAATGAAATGAGCGGTGATCCGCCCTTGGCTGGAGTCGGCGCTGGCTTTCGCTTCTCCCACGTGTTGCCCTGGTCGGTCGAGCGAAACAGATCCTGACCCGCGACGAGGACCCAAACCACGTTGGCCGAAGGCGCGCTCAGCTGCGCGGACGAAGGCATCGGGATCGCGCTCGGCGAGGCGGATGGCGCGCCGGGCGTTACGAGAGTGGCCCAGTGCGCGCCGCCGTTGGTGGTCTGCTGGATCACGCCCGAGCCCACGGCATAGCCGACGTTCGCGTCGGCGAATACAAGCTGAGTCGCTGCCAGGTTGAAGTCGGATGCGTACCGGTGGAACTGCTGGCCGCCGTTGACCGACTCCATCGCCTGGCCAGTCGCGGTGTAATCGAGCCATCGGGACTCGGTGACCATGACGACGGCCCGCGACGTCACCTTGGTCACCAGGCTCCATGAAGTGCCGCCATCGGTCGACTTCAGGACGAACTGGTTGTCATGGGGGAGGTTGGGATCGTCCTGGCTTCCAAATGCCTCCAGATAAAGCGTGCCGCCGAACCGCCTTATCCAGTCCACCTGCAGCGTGAATCCGCCCGCCTGCGACTTGAAGTAGGCCGGGTCCTGCAGTGTGGTCGCGGTCCAGCTGTTGCCACCGTCGGACGTGCGATAAACAGTCGGCCGGTGGTTCGAGTCCCAGGCGGAGACGAATCCATGCTTAGCGTCGACAAACCAGATGCCGTTCTTGCACTGGCTCGCGCCGATCCCCTTCGCGGGCGATTGCTGCCATGTCAACCCGGCATCGATCGTGTGCCAGATGAAAAACGGAGCCTCCTGGCACTGTGTGGCCGCCGGGCCCGCATCCAGAATCCAGCCCTCGTGCTCATCGATGAATGACACGGCGCGGAACGGCCCCGCGAAGACCGACCTTTGCTCCCAGTCGTTGCCCTGGTCAGTCGATCGGTACAGGTGCTGGTAGTCGACCAGCGCCCACACGACGGCGGGGGATGGCGCATCGAGTTGCACGGTCGAGGCGGCCGTCACCGGGCTCGGCGTGACGGCCGGGCTGGGTGAGGTCACGCGAGTCCCGCTCGCCAGGGTGTGGCTGCGGGCCAGGTTACGCGCCCCGACCAGGACTCCGACCGAGGCGAGCGAGATCACAAGGACCACCGCGAAGGCGATGGCCGGCATCAGGTTGGGCCGCGGCATGCCAGGGGCCAGCGCGTTGCGCAGCCTGTCCTGGAAGTTGGGAGATGGCGCCCCGCTCCGTGCGTCGAGAGCCCGGCGCAGCTCGTTCTCGTCGGGCTTCATCCGTTGCCCTCCAACACCAACCCGGGGCGCAGGGCCGCCAGGGCGCGGTGGATGCGCTGCCGCGCGGCGCCCTCCGAGCAGCAGAGCACGCGCGCCACCTCCTCGATCGGCAGGTCCAGGTGGTAATAGAGGCTCAGCGCCATCAGGTGATGGGCCGCCAGCCGGTCGAGCGCGGCGTCGAGGTCGATCCGGTCGGCCCAGGTGTCGGCCGGGGCGCGCTGCGGGGCGACGTCAGCGACGCGCAGCACGCGCCACCACGGGCCGCGCCGCGCGCTGCGGCACTCGTTGGCGACGATGGTGAGAAACCACGGTCGCATCGGCGCACCGGCGCGAAAGCGTCCCAGCCTGCGCCAGGCTTTGAACGCCGCGTCCTGCACCACATCCTCCGCCGCCGCCCTGTCTTTCAACATCGTCATCGCGAGCCGGAAAGCGGGGTCGAGCACCGGCGCGAGCAGTTCCTCGAAGGCGCGCCCGTCGCCGGCCTTCGCACGTTCGAGGCTGCTTGCCTGCTCTTCACTCACGCGGCCTGACGGTTCTACGCGCGAACCGACCCTTCTGTTACGGCAAGAGGAAGCGCGAGCGTGAAGGTCGAGCCCTCAGCAACGCTCGATCTCTCCAACGCCAGGGTGCCTCCGTGCGCGACGGCAAGCTCGCGGCTGATGTAAAGCCCGAGGCCGGTTCCGGGCACATTCTCGAAACCGGGCTGCTGTCCGCGGCGAAAGGGCTCGAAGACTGCGTCGCGCAACCCTTCGGGTATGCCGATGCCGTTGTCGGTGACACGGACGGTGGCGCAAGGTCCCTCGAGCGAGAGCCGGACCAAGATGCGAGCCGGCCGCGTTGCATAGATCAGCGCGTTGTTCAGCAGGTTGTCGATCAGGTGACCGAGTTGGCTTGCATCGGCTACCACCTGGACTGGCGCGTCTGGACTCTTCATCGAGATCTGCCCACCCGCCAGGCCCGCCCGCGGCCGTGCTCTCTCCACCGCGGCCTCCAACACGTTCCGCAGGTCAAGCTTTTCGCGCCCAGGAATCACCCCGCCGTCAAGCCGCGAGACCTCCAGGAGGTCGTCCATGATCCTGTTCAGCTCCCATGTCTTGGCGGTGAGGATCTCGAGAGGTCCGACCCACTTGGGCGGTGGATCGCCGAGATCGCCACCGGAAAGCAGCGACAGGTAGCCACCCAGCACGCTGAGCGGGCTGCGCAGCTCGTGCGCTGCGGTCCTGAGGAATTCGCTCTTGGCCTCATTCGACATCCGTGCCGCCGTGTAGAGGCGGGACATCTGCTCCTCGCGTTCCCTCGTGTCGACATACGAGGCAAGCACGAACGAGGCGAGGGCGACGAAGACGTTGAACACCTGGAGACTGACCATCTTCTGGAGCAGAGTCTCACCGGCGAACGGACCGCTGCCGTTGACCGCGGCCCACACCGCCACGCCCGACGCGATGAGGGCTGCCGGCGCCGCGCCGCGAAGGCGGAAGCGGACGGCGGCGAAAATGATCAGCGGAAAGACCACGTACCCGAGCCGGAACCGCGTCTGGAAGACGATGAACGTCACGAGCGCGACCGCGCCGAGGAGCGCCGCGAGCTCGAGCTGGCGGCGCCAATTCAAGGCGCGCTGGCCGGCCTTCGGCCAGAAACTCAGCAGGAACGGCGCGACCAACAAGACGCCCATCGCGTCGCCGGTCCACCACACGGCCCATGTCTGGGCGAAGTTGGCGGCCGGCACGGACCCGGAAATAATGAGGACGAGGCTCCCCACCGTCGCGCTGATGGCCATACCCGTCAGCGCGCCCAGCAGGATGATCGCCGCCGCATCCCGGAGGCGGTCCAGCTCCAGCCGAAAGTCCGCCCGTTTCATCAGGGCCGCCGCCGTCAGAGGCGCGAGCGTGTTGCCTGCTGCGATGCACGCGGCGCCGAGGGGATTGGGGCCAAGCGGCAGGTTGACGGCGAACGCCGCGATGGCGATGGCCGGCCAGACCCGTACGCCAAAGACCAGGATCGCCACCAGCGCGATGCCCGTGGGCGGCCATACCGGCGTTACCTGGCCATGGACCAGGGCCAGCTCCAGTCCCAGACGTGCGGAAACGTAATAAGCGACAGCGACCAATGCCAGCCGCAGCCCATCGCCGGCAA
>WNGI01004575.1_pt1 | contig 12383 bp, 5 predicted proteins | sample 5400621 | NCBI WGS metagenome assembly WNGI01 (sample SAMN13153374, study PRJNA577476) | soil metagenome | isolation source: 20 cm soil or saprolite under Garry oak tree replicate 1 | place: USA:California | collected 2016-06-15 | reverse complement strand
TGTGGCACAGAGTCCGGATTCAGCAGAAACACCACGCACGGAAACGGCGGCGGAGAAAAATCCGTGGTCCGCCTGGGCGTGGCTGGGAATATGCAAAAACTCCAGCCGCAGAATTCCTAACATTGTGCACGTGGATGTGGACGCGTTTTTCGCTTCGGTGGAGCAAGTGCTGAATCCCAGGCTGCGCGGCAAGCCCGTGTTGGTGGGGCGCGGCGTAGTGGCTTCGGCGAGCTACGAAGCGAAGTTCCGCGGGGTGCGCACGGCGATGAGTTTTCGCGAAGCGCTCGGCATCTGCCCGAAAGCCGCTGTCGTGCCCGGGCAATACGAGCATTACGCCGATTTTGCGGAGCGCGTGCGGCGAATCCTTGAAACTTACACGCCCGCGGTTGAAACCGCTGCACTGGACGACTTTTACCTCGATTTTGCAGGCACCGAGCGACTGTATCCGGACTACCAAGGCACGCTGCGGCGTTTGCAGGCGGAGATATTTGGCCGCACGGGCCTGAACGTTTCGATTGGCGCGGCGCGAACGAAGGTGGTGGCGTCGATTGCGTCGCGGCTGGAACGCCCACGGGGCTTTCGCGTGATCGCGTCCGGTGAAGAAGAAGCCTTCCTGACGCCGCTGCCGGTGGAAAAGCTCCACGGCATCGGCCACGTGCACAGCGGGATGCTGGCCGAGCGCGGCATTGTGACCATCGGTCAGCTGCGCCAGGTGCCCAAGCCCGCCCTGCAGGCTGCCTTCGGCGAAGCCATAGGCCAGCAAATCTGGGAACGCGCCCGCGGGCTGGATGGCCGCGAAGTGCTGCTGCCCTCCACGCCGAAATCCGTTTCGCGCGAAACAACCATCGAAGGCGGCACCATCGACCCGGAATTCCTCGGCGGCCTGATCGAATATCTCAGCGAGCGCATCGGCTCGACCTTGCGCGAATACGGCAAGCAGGTGCGCACCATCGGCCTGCGCATCCGCTATGTCGATCAATTTTTGGCGCACCAGACAGTGCGGATCAGCAAACCAACCAACGACGAGCGCGAACTGCTGGTCACCGCCAAGGACCTCTTTGGCAGATTGTTCACGAGGCGCGTGGCCGTGCGCCTGGTCGGCGTCAGCGTGACCAACCTCGAAACCGATAAACGCCAGCACGAGCTCTTTGACACTAACGCCAACCGCCGCTGGCACTTGAACCGCGGCCTCGATTCCGTGCGCGGCCGCTACGGTTGGAACGCCGTCTTCTACGGCAAAGGCCTCGAGCTACGCGAGCATTATGCGACCAAGCCGAATGGGCTGGTGCTCTCGACGCCATGCTTATCGAGGTAATTTGGTGAGTTTTTCCTTCCCTTTCCCTACCTGATTTGAATTAACAAGCAGGCCGGCCGAAAGGCGGACATGCCTTTTCCCTTTCCAGGTGGGGCTCCCGTGTTCGTACATCTCCATTGTCATAGCCACTATTCGTTTCTACGAGGCGTGGCGTCGCCGGAGGAAATCGTCGCGGCAGCGGTTGAGCAGAAAATGCCTGCCGTGGCGCTGACGGATACGAACGGGCTGTACGCCGCTGTATCGTTTTACCAAGCAGCGAAAAAAGCAGGCATCAATCCCATCGTCGGCGTGGTGTTGGATGTCGAGTTTCATGTTTCGAGCGAGCCATTTCGAAATTGCAAAACTCGACATTCGACGAGTGCGCCTCTAACGCTGCTGGCGGCGGACATGGAAGGCTACAGCAATTTGTGCCAACTCGTGACGCTGCGGCATTTGGGCACCACCAAGCTGTCACAAAACATTCCTTCCCCGGAAACCGATGGCCGACCGGTGACATTGCAGGAGTTGGCGGAGCACAACCGCGGCGTGATCGCATTGGCACCTGCGAATCATCTGCCGTTGATATCCTTCGCCTCGCTCCGGATGACCAACGAAAAGAAGAGGGCGGGCGGGGCAAGTCCCGCCCCTACAAAAACAACTCAGGGAGACGACCATTGCCAGGAGCAAGGAACCTCTTTCACGAGTCACGAGTCACCAGTTGCCACTCACTTTTCACAACTCAAGGAGATTTTCGGCGACCGCTTGTATATCGAGGTGCAGCATCTGTCACCGGGCGACGGACAAACGCTGCGCGAGGCTGAGCGCCTCGGCCACGAACTGGGCGTGCGGCTGGTAGCGACAAACAATGTGCACTTCCTCCGGCCCGAGGAGCATCTGCATCATCGCACGGTGAACGCCATCCGCACGGGCGGCTTGCTGACGACAGTGGCGCCGCCAGAAATCACTACCGGCAAGGCGTGGTTCAAACCGGCGGCAGAAATGCAGAAACTTTTCCCTGATCATCCGGAATTACTGCAAGCAACGCTGGAAATCGCCGGGCGCTGCAACTTGCAACTCGAGCTGGGGAAACTGATCTTTCCTGAGTTTACCGTTCCGGAAGGCGATACGCCGGATTCCTATTTGCAAAAGCTGAGTCTCCGAGGCGCACTGAAACGCTATCACTCATTTACACCAGAAGTGCGCTCGCGGCTGATGCCTGAATTGGAGGTCATCAAAAAGTGGGGCCTGGCCCCGTATTTCCTGCTGGTATTGGACATCGTGGAAGAAGCGCGGCGGCGCGGGATTCCCGCCGTCGCGCGGGGTTCGGCGGCCAGCTCGATGGTCACGTATTGCCTGGGAATTTCGCGCGTGTGCCCGTTACGATGGGGGCTGTACTTTGAGAGATTTTTGAATGACCAGCGCGGCGATTGCCCGGACATCGACATCGATATCTGTGGTGCGAGGCGCGATGAATTGCTCGACTATGTGTACCAGCGTTGGGGCGCGGAACACGTCGCCATGATCGCGAGTTTCATCACCATGCACGCGCGGCTCGCGGTGCGCGAAGTGGCCAAAGTGTTTGGCGTGTCACCGGGAGAGGTGGACCGATTCACAAAGCGGCTGCCGCACCGGCCGGTGCGCGACATTCTTTCGGCGATTCGCGATCTGCCGGAGTGCCGCGACCTCCCCGTGCACGACGAGCCCTGGAAAACGGTCCTGCAAGTAGCCTTGCGGCTCGACGACCTGCCACGGCATCTGGGGATTCATCCCTGCGGCACAGTGATTTCTGCGCGCCCGCTGACGTGGCTGACGCCGCTGGAACGGGCGACAAAAGGGATCGTGGTGACACAGTACGACATGAACGCCATCGAAGCGCTTGGCCTGATCAAGATGGATCTGCTCGGACAGCGTGGTTTCACGACACTGTCGCTGGCACTGGACAACGTGGAGAAAGCTAATAACGGGAGCAATGACAACACAAAAATGGCGCCGGATGGAACGACACCGTGCCCCAAAGCGCGGGAGATCGATTTTGACGCCATACCGGAAAACGATCCCGCGACGTGCGACGTGATCGCCGCCGGGCGAACGATCGGAATCTTTCAGATCGAATCGCCGGCAATGCGCGGATTGCTACGAACGATGAAAGCTCGCACCCTTGAGCAAGTGGCACAGGCATTGGCACTGATCCGTCCAGGCGCGGCGGAGTACGGGTCGAAAGAATTATTTGTGAAGCGGCTGCGCAAACAGGAAAACGTGACATTCGCTCATCCAAAACTCGCGCCCATTCTCGGCACCACACTTGGCGTATGCATCTTCCAAGAGCAGGTAATGCAGATTTCACAGACCATCGGGAACATGTCGCTGGCCGAAGCCGACCTTGTGCGGCGGGCGTCTACAACAGTTTCCGGCCGGAGCGACCGCCAGCGATTGCTCGGGAAATTCATGAAAGCTGCGGGAATGATGGGATTGACGAGAGTCCAACGAAAAGAAACCTGGATGATGGTCGAAAAATTCGCCGGCTTCGGCTTCTGCAAAGCGCACGCCGCGACGTATGCGGACATCTCCTACCGCATGGCGTATCTGAAGACGCATCACTCTGCGGAGTTTCTGGCAGCGATGTGCAGCGCTGGAGCGGGGTTCTATCACGTGTCGGCGTATGTGGAAGAAGCCAAGCGCTGGGGCATCGCGGTGCGGCTCCCGTCGGTGAATCGCTCGCGGATGGAATATACGGTGGAGGCCGGGGAAAACGGAGCACGCGCGCTTCGTATTGGACTGATGCAGGTGAAAGGGCTGCGCGTTGAAACGATCATGGCCATTCTGCGTATGCGGGAAGAAGCTGGTACGTTCCGCTCTCTGGAGGATTTTTTGCATCGTGTGCCGGTCGAACGCGATGAAATTCAAGCTCTGATCAAGTGCGGAGCGTTCGACGAAGTCTGCAATGTGACGCGGCCCGCGATGCTGTGGCGCTGGAATTTCTTGCAAGCCGGTGGACAAAATGCACTATCAGGAACAGCGGAGCTGACGGAGAACTCGCCAACGCTGTTTGTCACAGCGAATCCACATGATGCCATTGACGCGGCACTGAGGGAAATGCGCGCGCCGGAATATACGATCGAGCAAAAGTTAAAATACGAACGCGAGATTTTGGAAGTCTGCGTGAGCGGGCACCCGCTCGATTTCCTGCCGCGCAACGGCGAAGCCTGGAGCGATGAACTACCGGGCCTGCACGGGGAACGCGTGACCCTGTGCGGCTGGGTGGTGACGTACCGCCACGTCGGAACAAAAAACTATCGCAACATGATGTTCGTCACGCTCGAGGACCAGCGTGGCGTGTATGAAGTGGTGCTCTTCCCCGATGCCTACGATCAATATGGCGGTCTGGTGTTTGAGACACGTTTAATGCGCGTGACCGGTCGCGTCCAGCACGATGGACAGATCAACGGCGAGAAGCTGGAAGCGTTGAAAAAGTGACCGCTGATTCGTGAGTGGCGACTCACGGAAGCCATCCCGCGAGCGCAATAGGTGCGTCATGATTCAGTCGAGAAAACAAAACCCAGCGCCAGCGGTGGAACCGGAGACAGGGCGCCCGGCAGGAACTGGCGAGGAGTGGCTGGGGCGAAACCGCAGCAGCAAGCGCCGGCTCTGGGAGCGATTGAATCCGCGGAGCCGCGGGCAGATTCGCATGATTGCCGAGGCGCTGGTGCTGCAACAAATTCACGCACAGCTGCCCGAACCACTGCGCGCACGCCTCAGCACTACGATAAACGAACTCGAGCGGCTAGTAGCTCGGACGCAGGCGCTGCTGGCGGAGGTGGCACGACGGACACTGCCGCGAGTGTGAAGGTTGCGGCCCGCGCTCAGCGGCGGGATACTCTCTCTATGGCTGTCCCCAATATGCGCGGCCCCCTTTTGTTGGCGATCACTGTTCTGACATTCTCCGCAACTGGTCTTTCCGCCTGGGCGGATGAGATTCGCCTCAAAGACGGCAGGAAGCTCTACGGCGTGATTGTCGCCTACGAAGACAACATGTTCAAGATCAAGACTGACTTTGGATATGAGCTCATCGAAAAGGACAAAATCGCGTCCATTGTTCCGTCGACACCGGCAGGAAAACCGGAAACGCCCTCCGCGGGGAAGAAAGATGCGCCCCAGCATCCATCCAAGCCCGACGCCGGAGCACAACCACCGGCTGAGCCAGCAGTCGCATCGTCTTCCGATACTTCGGCCACACCAACGAATGCGAGCGCAAGAACGGCTGATCCGGGCCCAGCGGGGAAGAGCGATAAAGCACGGCCGAAAATAGGGAACGCAGCTGTGAAACCCGCAGTTCCAACGAATACAGCGGCGGCTAATCTTGCTGCGCCGGCGATCAAGGGGTCTCCGGCGGTAGTCGCTAATGGACTGGCGTCGTCTACGGCATCGCCTGCCCCGCCGAAAGAACCCGAAGTTCCCGTAAACCGCGAAGAGATCCAGGGCAATCTCTACACGAATTATACTCACGGCTTCCGCATGTACAAAGCGCCGAGCTGGAGCTTGATCGAGGAAGCGCGCGGCGGCCTGCCAAACGCGATCGTGGCAATGGGCACATCCAACGAATCAACCCTGATGGTCGTCGGCGAAGAGCAAACGAAAGAGCCTTTGGATGCGGCGGCCGCGGGTGTGGAAAAGCGGCTGCATGGGGTCTACTCCAACTACCAGCGATTATCGGAGCGCAAAACGGCGGTCGGCGGACTACCAGCCGTGGAGTATCAGTATCGAGGGAAGGCCGACGACCACGACTGGTCGGGAAAGCTGGTGGTTGTTGCGCGCGGCAAGGACGTGTTCACGGTGCTGGCGATGACCTATGCCGACAGTGACCTCATTCAGATTCAGGAAAACGTGATCGCCCGGGCCATCTCAAGTCTCGTTTTCAACGTGCACTAGCCCAGTCTCAGCGGTTGGCGGTTCTGAATAACAACAGAATAGGCGTAAATACCTGATACGCCAGATGTTGCGATAATCTTCGGGTTGAGAACGAAAAAGCGGCCGGGCTCCGACCGGGGCTGGGTAAACCGTCAGACTTTAAAACGAGTCCGTACCACGACCCGAAAACTGGGCCGCGATCCGACCTAGCTGGCGGCGGCTTCGCCAGGCGCGGCAAGCTTACGGTGTTCGCGGATCATGCCGATGAGGGCCTGGGCGGCGCGAGGGAGGCTGCGGTCGCGGCGGTAGACGAGGCCGAGCTCGCGCCAGAGATCCACGCCTTCGACGGTGAGCAGCTTTACCTCGCCGGCTTTCACCTGGTCCTTCGCAAAACTCTCGCTGATAAACGAGACGCCGGCATCAGCGGCGACGAAACGCTTGATCATGCCGATACTCGGCAATTCCATGGTCACCTGAAGGCGCGAGCGGTAGGGACGGAAGAGTTTGTCGAGCACCTGGCGCGTAAAACCAGTCCTCGGAAAGATGAGCGGCTGTTCGGCGACCTCGGCGAGCGTGATCTTCGAGCGATGGGCAAGCGGGTTTCGCGAGCTGACCATGAAGCGCAGGCGGTCTTTGTAAATGTGGTGCATCTTCAGATTAGGCGACTTGATAGGCAGGGTGACGATGCCCACGTCGGCGGAGCCGTCCTCCACGCGCTGCAAGATCTTGTGGCTGAAGTTGCGGTAAATACTGATGTGCACCAGCGGATAACGGCGCTGAAATTCCGCAAAAATATCAGGAAGCAGGTAGAGGCACGTCGCTTCATTGGCGCCAAAAACAACCGGGCCCTGAACCACGTTGCCGCGGTCCGCGACGACCTGAATGGATTCGTCACGCAAGCGAAGCAGTTTTTCCGCGAACTCGAAAAGGACTTCGCCGGCAGGAGTCAGTTCCACGGACTTGGCGGAGCGGTCGAGCAGCCTAGCCTTGTAGGCTTGTTCGAGCTGGCGAATTTGCGCACTAACCGCGGATTGCGAGCGGAAGACCTTCTGGCCCGCGCGTGAAAAGCTCTTCAGTTTGGCGACGAAGACAAAAGTAGCAAGTTGATCGAAATCCATAGTCTGAACGTCCGGCGACAATTATAGCGGATTCTTCCCTGCCGGACGCGGAGTTACTGTCCTTCCTCTCAGGCGTGAAGCGCCGCTTGTGAAATCGGCGCGATCGCTGGCACCGGCAAAATCGCGCGACGCCGTTTGAATTGGGCGAGAATGCCTCTCCAAGTACCCTCCACCGTACCCTGAAAATGTACCGGCTGCACGCGCATCAACGGCAAAGCCCCTCGCCGCGAGAGCAAGCGAGCCGCGCGAGGACTCGCCGTGAAGTGAACGTGCTCCTCCAGGGTGCGCCGCAACCAATTCTCTTCATCGGCATCGAGGTCGGCCGGCTTCACGAAATCGCGATGAAGCACATCCTCGGCCTCGGTCCGCAGCACATAAGCCAGCCCGCCGGTCATGCCCGAACCGAAATTCAGGCCGAGTGGCCCAAGAATGATGGCCACGCCGCCGGTCATGTACTCACAGCCATGTTGACCGACACCTTCCACCACAGCGAGCGCACCGCTGTTTCGGACCGCAAAACGTTCGCCGCCCCGGCCCGCGATAAAGAGCTGCCCGGACGTCGCGCCGTAGAGCACGGTGTTGCCCGCAAGAACGTCACCGCGCCGGGAAGCAGCAAGCCCGGCGGCGATAGCGATGGTCCCGCCGGACAGTCCTTTTCCGACGTAGTCGTTGGCTTCGCCATTGAGCTTGAGCGTCACTCCCTCGGCAAGAAAAGCCCCGAAGCTCTGACCCGCCGCGCCGTGAAATTCCTGGCTGATTTCACCATCGACAAGGTGACCGTTCTTACGCCGGCGCATCAGTTCGCCGCTGAGGCCCGTGCCAACGCTGCGATCCGAGTTCTGAATCGGCTGGGATTCATTTTGCAGCGTCAGCGAAGCATTGAAGTGAACCGAATCTTCCAGCGCCGCGACGTAGAGGCCCGGCTCCTGCTGCGGCGCCACTCGATTCGAGGAGGAGATCGGCACAATCAGGAGCGGATCCATTCCCGATCGCGCACTGAGCCGGTCGTACCAACCGGTGAGCTCGCTGAGCGAACGCACGCCAAGTTGCGCCAGGCGATTGCGCACTTCCTCAGCCAGTGAGCGGAAGTACGCGATCACCATCTCCGGCTTGCCCTCAAATCTCGCGCGCAACTTTTCGTCCTGCGTGGCGATTCCCACCGGGCAAGTATTGAGATGGCACTGCCGCGCCATGACGCATCCGATGGCCAACAGCGACGCGGTGCCAAAGCCGAATTCGTTCGCGCCGAGAATAGCGGCCAACACGATATCCCGCGCGAATTTCAGGCCTCCGTCCACGCGGAGAGAGAGTCGTGAACGGAGGCCCGCGCGAACCAGCGTGTCATGGGCTTCGCGCAATCCGATTTCCCAGGGAAGACCGGTATTCTTGATGGAGGTCAATGGCGAGGAGCCGGTACCGCCGTTGTGCCCGCTGACGGTGATGACGTCCGCACCCGCTTTCGCAACGCCCGCGGCAATGATGCCGACTCCGGCGCCGGAAACGAGTTTTACGCCGATACGCGCGCGCGGATTCACGGCGCGGAGGTCGTGGATCAATTGGGCGAGGTCTTCGATACTGTAAATGTCGTGATGCGGCGGTGGTGAAATCAACGGCGTGCCTGGCGTAGCGTGCCGGATGCGCGCGATGTATTCGCTGACTTTCTTCGCGGGCAACTGGCCGCCCTCACCGGGTTTCGAGCCCTGCGCCATCTTGATTTCGATTTCTTCGGCGTGGACGAGATAGTCCGCGGTCACTCCAAAACGCGCCGAGGCAACCTGCTTGATCTTGTTGGCCGCGGCTGGCTCAAAGCGATAGGTATTGGGATCTTCGCCGCCTTCCCCGGTATTGCTCCGGCCACCAAGCTGATTCATCGCCAGCGCCAGCGTGCGATGCGCTTCCGGACTGAGCGAACCGAGAGACATTGCTTGTGTGCTGAACCGTTTGACGATGGACTCGAGCGGCTCGACCTCCTCCAACGCAATGGCCGTGTCCGGAACGGTGTCGAGCAGGTCCCGCAGAAAGATCGGGCCTTGATGGTCTGCCAGCTCTTCAAACGCCGAATAGGTTTTCGCTCCGGGCGCGCGCACATGCGCGTGGAGCCGGCGAACAACCTCGGGCGAACTGGCGTGAAGTTCTGCGCCTTTCCGGAACCGATAAAGACCGGCATTCGCCAAGTCATCGGATTCGCCAGAAAAGGCTGCTTTGTGCAAGTGCAGATAATCCCCGAGAAGATCGTCCAGCGATTTCTGGCCAGGAAAATCAGCGGCATCTTCAAACACTTCAGCGCAGAGATCCTCCGAGAGGCCCACGATCTCAAAGAGATGGCTGTTGCGATAACTGGCCAGGGTGGAGACACCCATGCGCGCGAGAACTTTGCGCAGCCCGGCATTGATGGCCGCACGGGCCTTTTCTATGCCGCCGGGTTCAAGAGATTCCGCAAACTCGTCCGCAAGGTAAGGCACGACGGCACTGGCGCCAGCCGCGACAAGCAGCGCCACATGATGCGTATCAAAGACCTGTGCCGATTCGACAATCAGCGGAACATCCCACCAGCCATCACGAACCATCGCTTTCCACACTGCCGCAGTAGCAAGCAGCGCAGGCAGCGATGCGCGATGGGCATTAATCGCGCGATCGGAAAGGAGGAGGAACCCCGGGCGCCCACTGCTGCTCAGCGGGGTAGTACAGAGCTGAGCAAAACTGCAGCGCGCCCCCGAGACTCCACTGGCGGCAGGAAAAGTAATATCGATTCGGTGCTCGGGTCCCAGAACGGCGAAGAGTTGCGACAGTTGCCCGGCCGAAATCACCGGACCCGGCAGCGTGATTCCGTCTTTCAAGTGGACATCGAGAGACATCACGTGGCTTTCCCGCAAAGGGTCGATCGGCGGGTTGGTGACCTGCGCGAACCGTTGCTTGCAGTAGTCCCACAAAGTTCTTGGGAGGGCAGAAAGAAATGCGGGCGGGGCGTCATCTCCCATGCTCCAGTCCGCTTCTTTGCCGCGCGCCAACGCGGAAAAGAGAATTTTGAACTGATCTTCCGTCCAGCCGGCGGCGCCCGCGACGCGCTTTGGCTCATGGAGAGGGGCTGGCGGTGAGGTTACCGACGCTGTCAGCATTCTTTGCGGAATGGCGTTGCGTGCCTGCTGGATCGCGAGGCGCTTGAGGATGTCGCGCCAGCGCAAAAAGAGCCCGGTGGCGGGATTGGCAAGGATCATTTCTCCGGGGCCAAGCCGCTGGCGCTCAGCGATTCGCGATTCGTCCAAATCAACCAAGCCGGTCTCGGATCCCGCGATCAGCAGCCCGTCATGCGTCAACGTGTAGCGCAGCGGGCGCAATCCATTGCGATCCAGCTTCGCTCCCACAAACTGGCCGTCGGAAAAAACCAAAGCGGCGGGGCCGTCCCAGGGTTCGCTCGGTTGCGAAAGCGCGGTCAGCGCGCCGCGCACGTCCCGCGAGAGCAAAGGATCCTTTTCAAAGGCTGGAGGAACCATGGCGAGCATGGCTTCCTCCGATGACATGCCTTCAAGCAGCCGCAGCTCGAATCCGTTGTCGAAACTTGCGGAATCGCTGACGTTTTCTTCGAGAAGGGGGAACCAGGATCCCACTCTAAGCCGCGAGCGGAATTCGGTTGCCTTGGCCCGCAGCCAGCGCCGGTTCGAGACAATCGTATTGATTTCACCGTTATGCGCCACGTAACGAAACGGCTGTGCCAGATGCCAGGAAGGCTGGGTGTTGGTCGAATAGCGCTGATGAAAAACGGCGAATGTGGTTGCGAACGAAGGATCGCGCAAATCTTCGTAAAACTGCGGAAACTGCCAAGGCGTAAGCAGCCCCTTGTACACGATGGTCTGCGACGAGAGCGAGCAGATGTAACATCGCGGCGGCAAGAGTGATTCTGCGCGTTTTCTTAAAAGAGAGAGACGCCACTCGAATCGCGCCATGGCCCGCGCCGGATGGAATGGTTCGACAAAAAACTGCCAGATTTCGGGCATTGTTTCGAGCGCGCGGCGCCCTAGAGCATTGGTGTTCACCGGCACACGGCGCCAGCCGATGACGCGCAGACGCTCAACGTCTGCGGCGGCTTCGACAGCGGCGCGGGCTTCGTCGATGACGGAAGAAGGAAGAAAGGCGAAGCCGACCGCGAACATCTCGGGCAGTTCAATTCCCAGCTCTTGCATGCGGGCGCGGAAAAAGGCCTGCGGGAGCGAAGTGAGCAAACCGGCGCCGTCGCCGCTGGCTCCATCGGCGTCGACGCCTCCGCGATGGGTGAGGCGCTCTAAAGCCGTCAAAGCAAACTGGATAATGTCGTAGCTGGGAGCGCCACCAAGGCGGGCAATGAAGCCTGTACCGCAGGCGTCGTGGTCTGGGTGGCTCCAGTTGGGGTGACGATGCCCGGTCGGGCGCGCTCGCGCCTCCGCCGCGCTGCTGTGGCCTCGACCGTTCGGGCAGTACATACCAGTTTATTGAACGGGCGGGGCCTAGATGTACAACGCAGAATTTTGATTCTGTGAATTGATTTCTTGATAGCTGAGGCTGAGCGCCAGAAACGCTAGAACTTGGTCACTTCGGAGAAACAGAAGTCACGAACTTTCATGGCGGGCACGACCATCTCGAAAGCCTCTTCGCCGGCGGCCCGAACGGCCGGACCGAGCAGCTCGACGTTTTTGAGCATTTCAATGAGCGACTGATTGAAGCGGAAGTTGCGCGCGGCGCCGGTAACCCGCCCATTCTCAACGAGAAAGAGGCCATCACGGGTCATCCCGGTCATCACCTTTTCATACGGATCGACCTCCCGGATATACCACAGGCGGGTCACCAGCAGCCCGCGGTCAGTGGAAGTGACCATTTTGTCCATGGACGAGTCTCCGCCGCCGAAGACGAGATTCATGGGCGCTTCCCCGTATTCATTGGGCAGAGCAAAACCGTGTCCGGTGGGCCGTTTGCCCGCGGCTTGGGCGGCAGCGCGTGAATAGACAAGATTTTTCGGAATACCGCAGTCCACCAGCAATACCCGCTGACGCGGCAGCCCTTCGCCGTCGAATGGCGCGCCCTGTTGGAGTGGATGA
>WNGI01026388.1_pt1 | contig 12384 bp, 10 predicted proteins | sample 5400621 | NCBI WGS metagenome assembly WNGI01 (sample SAMN13153374, study PRJNA577476) | soil metagenome | isolation source: 20 cm soil or saprolite under Garry oak tree replicate 1 | place: USA:California | collected 2016-06-15 | reverse complement strand
ATCTGGGCGGAACACCATGAGTTATAAGCCTTTGGGGGGTGCCGTATTGGTACGTAGTCCCGAATTGGTGTTGATGGCTCCTATTCCGCCTTCTATACTCTTTGAGATTTCAGTTTAAATGTTGTTTTTTGCGCCCATTCGTAATCATCTCGTTGTACGGGAAATCGGTCTTGCGTGAGACCAGGTTTCCTGACCTGAACAGTAACTCAAACTTTTTGAGCGAGTAGGAGTTTGGGCGAAGACGAATCCAAATTAGAGTCATTCGCTCTTCCGGAGCTTTGCGGCAAATTTTAGATTGGCGAGGATCGAAATGAAATTGGATTGTTCATGGCAAGTCCGGCTGGCTCAAGGATTGCTTGGCGCAGCTCTCGTGATCGGCCTGGTGGTGGTGAGCGGAACGAACGCCGAAAATGAGCCCATTCACACGACGACGGATTGGAGCCATCGGCACCTGATCTTTTCCACTCCGGAGACCTTGTTCGAACGGATCCAATTTTCGTCGAACCATCGATACGTGCAACAGTGGGTTCGGCGATACGCGGAGAAAGCGGAGAAAGAGGATGACCGCGAAGCCTGGCGGTGGAGGCGCGCCGAGCCTGAGTCCATGAAGGGCGACTGGAGCATGAACATGGGCGCTGGCGCGAGAGTAGGCCAGGGAATGTATCCCGCAAAATTTTCGTTTGATGCGTCAACCGCGAATTGCGGTAATGTCGTCGCGCCCGCGCAACCCGATTTCGTCGTCTATAACACGAGCCGGCCAGGGTCGAACGTGCTCGTTGCAGCCACCGCCTTCGGGACGTTCTCCGCCGCCGCCGGGGCCGCTCCGGGCTCGACGATTGTGTTTACAAATCCGACGCTTGGAACCGTCTTATCTATGTCGCCGGGCCCTTCCAACGCCAATACCGGCCCCAACACGGGTACTTATGTAGTTCCAGCTCCCTTTGTGGTTGGTGCCGGTGGCTCGGTTAACGCCGAAGCCACGAACTTGAGCGTCGCGATCAATCTTGCCGGCAACGGCAGCCATGTAGGAATAACGTCTCCTGGTACCGCAGGCGGCCGAGTGAATTTTACGGCGACGACCGCCGGACTCGCGGGGAACAATATTACGATCGCAAATAGTGCTGCGCCGGCAAGCCGTTTCACGCCGGCCAACATCACGTTCGCGGGAGGTGCGAACGGACAAGCAAGCGTCGTGGCCTTTGACAATCTTTATTCCGGGTGCGCCCCTCCTGCGCTCGCGACGCCCACGGTCTATTGGGCCTACAATACGGGCGGCACGGCGGTCACTTCGACAGCCCTTTCGTACGACGGCTCGCAGGTCGGGTTTGTCCAGACCCAAGGTGGAGTAGGAACCCTGACCCTTATCAAGTGGAAGGCGTCTGCTACGGACAACTACAATAACCCGACGGACCTTACAGCGGCTAATAACGTGATCAACGCGAACTATCGCGCTTGTACTGCGCCTTGCATGACCACCATCTTGTTTGACGCCAACGGGCATCCGCTCACCGACACCAACTCGGCGGTCTTTTATGATTTCCCATCAGACACGATGTTCGTGGGTGGCAATGGAGGCACCCTGCGCAAATTTACGGGAGTGTTTCTGGGAACTCCCGCGGAGAACTGCGCCGCCGGCTGCGGCGTCGTTCAACCGGGGTGGCCTGTCTTTTTGGGTGTAGTTAACATCACGACCAGCCCAGTTTATGACCATGCTACTGGACAAATTTTCGTCGGCGACAGTGGGGGATTCCTCTACTCTGTAACCAACCCAGTTTCGCCAACGCTTCCGGTTGTGGTTAGATCGGCCCGATTGGGTTTCAGCCGCGGAATTGTGGATAGCCCGATCGTGGACCCGGTCGCCGGCAAAGTGTACGTTTTTGTGTCAAACGATGCCGGCGGCGTTGTCACTGCCAATAACAGCCGTGTGTTTCAATTCGCTGCTAACTTCGCCGGCGCCTCGTCGGGCGCCAGCGTTACCGTGGGAGATTCCTCCGGGGCAGTGAGAGCCTTTGCCGGAGATTTTGACAACGCCTACTACACCTCGCCTACGGGGAGAGCGGGAAACCTGTACGTTTGTGGTTCCGTAACTGGTGCGGTTAATTATATTCCCACGCTGTGGCAGATAGGGATAACGGGCACTGGAGCTATGGCCCCATTAGCAACCCAGGGGCCTGCTCTTGCTACCATCAGTGGTACATCATGCGGGCCAGTAGTTGAGTTTTATAATTCGACCGCTCCCGCGAAGGACTGGATTTTCACGAGCGTGACAGCCAATAAGATAACGGCCGCGCCCATAAACTGCCCAGTTGCAGGGGGTGCCGGGTGCATCATGTCCTTTGATGTAACCAGCGGCGCGGCCATATCCGCGGCCACAACGACGGTGGGGCATACGGCGGTAACGGGCGGGGCCAGCGGAGTCGTGGTTGATAACACGGTGGGAGCAGGGACACTTGCCGGGGCCTCGCAGGTTTACTTTACTCCATTGGGGAACCAGGCTTGCACGACGTCGGGCGGCAATGGCGGCTGCGCGATTCAGGCATCTCAATCGAGTCTAATGTAATATCGCAGGATAAGGCGCGCGAAGCCGCAGCTTCGACGAAGAAACCCTATAAGGCTCCTTCCTTCCGGTTCGAGCCTATTTTTGAGGTGGCGGCGCTTGCTTGCGGCAAAGTTTTCTCCAGCGAAGGCGACTGCAGGTTTAGCAGAAAAGCCTCATAGTTCGTTGCTGAGTGAGCTTATGAACCGACCGGAGAACGTGTCGACGACGCTGGCGTGCAGCCTGGCGGGTGAAGTTGTCCGCAGGTTCGGGAAAGTTCGTCTCCGTGTCTTCGGCACCAGCATGCTACCGTCCATCCTCCCCGGTGATTTGATTTCCGTCCAACGCGCCGGCCTTTCCGGAATTTCTTCTGGGGAGATCGTGCTTTACTCGCGCGAGGGTCGTTTGTTCGCGCACCGCGTGGTGGGCCGCGCGGGCAGCCGGGAAGATCCGCGACTCATCACGCGCGGCGACCGTCTTTCACACAATGACCCTCCAGTCTCTTCTTCCGAATTGCTCGGACGAGTTACGTCCATTGAGTGCGGTGACGGGCGCGGCCATGGGCGGGTCCGGCCTGCGGCCCGCCTGAACACCAGGCAACAGATGATCGTTCGCATTCTCCAGACATCCGACCGCGCGGCGTATCTTTATCTGCGCCTTGTTGGACACTGGCGGAGTTCTTTCTCCGGGAGGGCTGATTGCCAGGCGTAACGGTGGCAGAGCTGCGCTCCGATGTGGTGGTCGAGATCGGCGGCCTGCCCATACGGCTGCGTTCGGACGACCCGGCGTTCATCCGCATGATTCAAGATCGTTACGCCGGGTATGTGAGTTCCTCAGACGACGCCAGCTTCGAGTTTGACGTTGAGCTGGCCCCGCCAGGCACCGAATCTGGCGATGAAGACCTTCGCGTCACCTGGGATTCGGGCCGCTGGTTGATGGAGCGCGGGGATTTTCGCGCCGAGTGGAATCCCTCCACGGCGCGCGGTCGTATCGAGCAGACCATCAATCCCTATTCGCTCGATTCTGTCCTGCGTATCGTGCACACGCTACTCCTGGCCCGGAAGGGCGGCTTCCTGGTGCACGCGTCGAGCGCCATCAGGAATGGACGCGCATTCTTGTTTTCCGGCATCTCCGGGGCCGGAAAGACTACCATGGCAAAGCTGGCTCCTCCCGACGCTGCGCTGCTTACCGACGAAATTTCTTATGTAACCCTGCAGGATGGGCGATATACCGCGGTGGGCACGCCGTTTTACGGCGAGCTGGCCCGCGTCGGAGAGAACCTGCGTGCGCCCATCGAATGTGTGTACCTTCTGGCAAAGGGCCCCGAGAACAAGATTGAGCTTATTGTGGGAGCCGACGCCGTCCGCAGTTTACTGGAGAATATACTGTTCTTTGCCCGGGACCCTGAGTTTGTGAAACTGGTCTTCGATGCGGCCTTGGATTTTGTCAACCGTGTGCCCATTCGCCGGCTGACGTTCGTGCCCAATGCCCGCGTCTGGGAGCTAATCGTATGAACAACAAGCGCTATGTGGCTCGAAGCACCGCGATAGCCGCGCGAGTGCTGGGCGATGAAACCATGGTGATGTCCGCCACAAATTCCACCCTATTTACGCTGGACGAAGTCGCGACGGTCATCTGGGAATCGGCGGATGGCGCGACGCCGCTCGAGGAGATCGTTGCGAAAAAGATTTGCACGCAATATGACATCACGCCGGAAATCGCCTTGAAGGATGCGGAAGGGCTCGTGGAGGAACTGGCCGAACATGGCCTCGTGCTGCTTTCTGACAAGCCGATTGTGCGGTCCGCGCCCGCGCCCGGGGAGACCAAATGAGCGCTTTAGTCGCGGAAATGTCTAACAAGGCGCTCAAGTTGAACATTCCGCTGAGCGTGCAGCTGGATCTGACGTATCGGTGCAATGAAAGGTGCATTCACTGTTACCTCGACCACCACGATCACGGTGAAATGACCACCGCGGAAATTAAAGATCTTCTCGATCAAATGGCGGAGGCCGGTGTTTTTTATTTGACGATCAGCGGCGGCGAAATTCTAATGCGGCGGGATTTCTTCGAAATTCTGGAGCACGCCCGGCTGCGGACGTTCTGCATCAAACTGAAGACCAATGGGATTTTGATACGGACGAAGGAAGCGGACCGCATCAAAGCCCTGGGCGTGGAAACGGTGCAGATCAGCATTTACTCGCACATCCCCGAAGTTCATGACGCCATTACCAAGCTGCCGGGCTCGCTCAAGCAGTCGATCGAAGCCATACGCCGGCTACGGGCTCACGGCATTCACGTCATCATGGCTAATGTGCTGATGGTCCAGAACGTGCGCGATTATGCGGGCGTAAGGGCCTTGGCCGCCGAACTGGACGCTCAGTTCCTGATGGACCCTACGATCACCCCGATGATGGATGGAGATCGGTCCATTCTTAATTTGAATGTTGATGAGGCCGCGTTACGAGAGGTTTTCAGGAACGAGTCGCTGGTCAGCGGAAACATCGAGGAGTTTTGCGCTCCTCCACTCGCCCCCGGCGAAGACGATATGGATCAGTTGCCGTGCAGCGCCGGACACACGGCCTGCTATGTTTCTCCTTACGGAGACGTTTACCCCTGCGTGCAGTTTCCTCTCCCCAGCGGCAATGTGCGGCGAATGAAGTTCGTGGATATCTGGCGCGATTCCCCCCAGCTCAATGAGGTCCGTTCGATCAAATTGCGCGACATGCCATCCTGCTCCGTGTGCACGCACGGCGGAACCTGCACGCGCTGCCCGGGATTGGCTTATCTCGAAGGGAACATGCGCGGACCCTCTTACCAGGACTGCGAGAAATCCTATGCGCGAACCGGGATTCCGTCTGAGAATCTAAAAGCAAGGAAAGCGTCTTCCCAACCTTACCATTCTTTGCGATTGATTCAGATTCAGGGTTTGCAACCCGTTGCACAGTCTTTGGCTGCAGGGTCACTGAACGCAGCGCGATGAACGCCTGATAAGTCTCCCGGTCTAGGCAAAGCCCTCTCCCAAGAGATTTTGATAATTCCGTCCCCAGGCTGTCGAATTACCTGGCGGGCTCCAATCCCACCTGCGAGACCCCACTCGCGCCCGTGCTTAACTAAACGACGCGAGTAGAGTTAAGCACGCGGGTTGATTTTTCCTGCTCTGAAAATCCCGAATCCTGCCAAAATGAGCCTCGCGATGAGCCTGGATACCAATCGGGCCTATAAATTACGCCCTGAACTGGAATTGATTTTATCCTGCGCGCGTACACGTCTGGATGAAGCGGCCGCCGGACGCGTCCGGGCGCTTCTCCGAAGCGGATTGAACTGGGCCGACGTCGTAGCTACTGCCTTCCAACACCACGTCGCGTCGTTTCTTTACGAAAACCTGAGGCTCACAGCGGAAGAACTCGTTCCAACTGTCTGGCTGGACAGTATGAGCCAATACACGCGGGAGTCATCGGGGCTGGCTCTACTGCTTTTCTCCGAGCTTCTCCACATTCACGAAATTTTTGAGGCGGAGCAAATGCCGTTGATCCCCTTCAAAGGGCCAGTCCTGAGTTGGCTCGCCTACCGGAGCTTGACGGGCCGAACGTTCATCGATCTGGATTTTGTCACTAAACAGGAAAACATTCCCCGCGCAACCTCCCTGCTCAAAGGCGCTGGTTTTCGCGCTCAATTTGGACCGCAAGAAGAACTGGCGGGCCGAAGTGGTCATGCGCCCGGTCAATACGCCTTTTTTCGCGAATCCTCTCGAGCCCAAGTGGAACTGCATACGGAACAGACGCTTCGGTATTTTCCCGTCCCTCTGGATTTTGACAACATGAGCCGGCGGTTCATCACTGTAGAAATCGCCGGACGGAAAATACGCACATTCTCCGTCGAAGATACACTGGTCATGTTGTGCGTTCACGGAACTAAACATTTCTGGGATCGCCTGGCGTGGATTGTGGATGTGGCGGAACTCATCGCCACGCAGCAGGTGGACTGGGAACAGTCCCTGCAGATTGCCGCCGGGATGAAGTCCACACGCGTGCTTTTGTTGGGACTCTATCTGGCGCACGAATGGTTGGGGGCGGCGTTGCCGCAGCCCGTTCTGGAAAGAGCTCAACGGGACGCTGCTGTTCGTTGGCTTGCGGAAAAGGTGCGGGCTCAGTTCGAGGGGAACGCTGACGCGAGCCCCGGCGTGGTGCCCCGCTCCTTATTCCGGCTGCGGTCGCGTGACGGCATCGGGCAAGGAATTCGGCACACGCTGCGGCTCACCATGAGCCCGACCGAACGGGATCGCCAGACTGCACACTTGCCTCGATTCCTTGCTCCCCTTTACATGCTGACGCGGCCTTGGAGGCTGTTGCGGGAGTACGGTTTAGTCGTCGACGAAATGCTTCGCCTGGCAAGCGTCAGGCCGGGTGATGTGCTTTACGATCTGGGCTGCGGTGACGGAAGGATTGTTGTGGCGGCGGCGGAAAAATATGGAATCCGTGCGGTGGGAGTGGACATTAGCCCGCGGCGCATCGCCGAAGCTCATGCGAATGCCCGCCGTCATGGAGTGGAACCCCTGGTGCGGTTTCTCCAAGAGGACGCCAAGAAGGTGGAAATTTCCGAGGCAACCGTCGTCATGATCTATCTGGGCGCAGACGCAAATTTGAGGCTTGTGGAGCGGTTGCGCTCCGAGCTTTCTCCCGGGGCGCGAATCGTTTCGCGAAATTTCCGAATCTATGGCTGGACTCCAAACCGATTGGAAAAACACGTGTTGCCCAATGGAATCGAAAGTTCTCTCTACCTTTGGAGGATCACGGAGCTTCCAACGAAGGGTCCGGCCGCGGCATGCTGCATGAATGCCGTCGAGCCTTCGAAGAAGGGTAGATCCTAAAGCTTTAGGAGTCCATCTGGCGCTGCCGGAGCGATGGCAAGATCGAATTGTCGGCGTGCTGTTGCATGGGAGAGAATCGAGATGAACAACCAAGAGAAAAACGCTTATCCTGTGAAACGGCCTACCGTTTTCATCATGGTGCTGGCTGCTTTTGCGGTGCGTTTTGGCTTTATGATGTTGCTCACCACCTACCAATTCAACCGCGTGGACGACTTCTCTGACGGCGGCGAAACCGCAAACATTGCCGCGTCGATTGCTAACGGGCACGGTTTCAGTTCTCCGTTTGCCAATCAATACACTGGCCCCACGGCCTGGATCGCCCCTGTCTATCCGTACTCGATCTCGCTGGTCTACCGTTATCTGGGCAGAACCGAGTTAGCTTCGCCAATGCTTATATTTACCGCACAGGCGGCGCTATCCGCCCTTACCGTAATTCCGATTCTCGGGATTGCCGGTTATACGGTCGGTAGAAGCGCGGGGTTATTGGCCGCTTGGACTTGGACTCTGTTCCCTTGGTTCAGCAAGTGGAGTGTCACTTGGGTGTGGGAAGTGAGCCTCAGCGCGCTCCTGTTGGCGTCGCTGGCATGGTACGTCTTGGGCCTGCGAGGGACTTCCCCCTACCGGCATTGGATCGGACTCGGGGCGCTAGAAGGTTTTGCCTTGCTGGTCAACCCGGCGCTGGCTACCTTCCTTCTTGTTTCGGTGGTTTGGTGCCGTTGGGGTTTGCATCTGCGCAAGAGGGAATGGTTCAAGCCAGCGGCAGCCATGACGGTGTGTCTCCTCGTGGTCTCTCCCTGGATGATCCGCAATCGTGCCGTATTTGGACAGTGGGTTTTTCTGCGTGGCAATTTTGGTTACGAGTTTTACCAGGGAAATTACCACTTGAGCCAGGGACACGGCTCCGGCGCGAGGCACCCCATGGGCAATCCGAAGGAATACGAGGATTACAAGCGATTGGGAGAGGTTGGGTACATTCAATCCAGGCAGAAGACCGGCCTTCAATTTGTGCGCGAGCATCCCGCTGAGTTCATTTGGGTCTCGCTCAAACGCGCCACCTACTTCTGGAGAGGAACGTCCCTGCTCGCTCGAATCCCCTGGTATTGGGTGCCTGCCAGCTTTGCGGTTTTGTCTTATCTGTCGCTCTTCGCGGTTGTAACAATGTTCCGGCGGAAACCATACGCTTGGCAAGTCTTGCTTGGCATGATCTTGCTCTACCCGCTCCCCTATTACTTGACGTTCAACGAAACGCGCTACCGTCACGCCATCGAGCCGATTATGCTGCTGCTCGTAGCGTATGTCTTGGAGCGAGCGTTGGCCTACCTCGTGGAAACAGTGGATGGTCGGTCGGCGCGAACTCCGCGAAGTGCGGCGGCGGGGGCTGTTGCCGGCGAATCTCCGCTGCCTTTTCATCGGACATGAACAAGATGTTCAAGAACTCCAAATCGATCTGGTGCCACACGTCGATGTAGCTGGGGCTCATGCGGTCGGGTGCATACTGGGGCAAGTTAAGGGCAAGAAAGGGGTCCATCTTAGCGTTTTTCTTGGCTTTTTGGCGGGCAGCCGGGTCCCAGATTTCACGCTAAGTTACTGATAAGAATCAGTGCCGTACATTTCGGTACTAGAACTATACCAATCCGTAGCAGATTATCGCCGGATGAGTGAACCACCGGCCAATCCCACCCGGCGCTGGGTTGCGATTGTAATTGCGGTCGCAGCGGTGGCTTGGCTTTCCTACGGAGGTGTGATCCACGCGCTGGCGAGCCACTATGGCGCCTCTACAAATCCGGGCGATTGGCCCCGCGCCTCGAAGATCGAACCGGCCAACGCCGAAAATTGGTACCGCCTGGGGCGCTACCGCCACCTTGATTTCGAACACTCCGATCTCCCGCTGGCGATTTCTAACTACCGGCGCGCTGTCCAGCTCGACCCCCATTCTGCATTCTACAAACTCGATCTGGCGGGCGCACTGGAGATTGCCGGCAACAACGCAGAAGCGGAAAACTATTTTCGAGCAGCGCAAAAGAATTATCCGATTTCGGCGGAGGTGTCCTGGCGATACGGAAATTTCCTTCTCCGCCAGCAGCGGTTGCCGGAAGCCTATGCGGAAATTCATCGGGCTGTGGCCGTGGATTCAAAACTGCTCCCGCTTGCCGTTTCGCGTGCCTGGCACAGCGATCCCGATGTGCGCGTACTGCTTGACCAAGTTTTGCCGAATACAGCCGAAGCGGATTGGGAGGCGCTCTCCTACCTCGTGCAGGCGCAGGAAGGTGCGGCAGCCTTGGCCATATGGGATCACTTGATCGGGCTCAAGCCTTCCATCGACAGGAAAAATCTATTTGCTTTGACTGACTTATTGGTAAGTCAGGACCGCTTCGAACAGGCCGGTTCTGTTTGGCGCCAGGCGACGGCCACAGACGGGACCTTCCCACCAGCGTCGCCCGACGGCTCGCTCGTTCTTGATGGAGGATTCGAACGCGATCCGTCAAATGGCGGCTTCGGCTGGCGCCAAGAGGACGTCACAGGTGCGGACTTCGATTTCGACACCGAGGAGAAACATTCGGGTTCGCGCTCGGCTCGGGTCATCTTCGATCGCTCGCAGAATCTTTCCTATACGAATCTTTCTCAATGGGTCCTCGTTGCGCCGGGCACGCGCTATCGCTTTCACGGGTTTCTCCGTACGGATCACATTTCGACCGATAGCGGCGTGAGGTTTGAGATCACCGATCCGCGCCGGCCGAAGGTTCTGGACGTCCTTACCCCAAACGAAACGGGCACTCAGCCGTGGACAATGGAAGAGGCCGATTTTACGACCGGGCCGCAGACGCATCTAATTCATATCCTCCTTCGGCGGGTACCCAGCGTTCGCTTTGACAACAAGATCAGCGGCACCGTGTGGGTGGATGACGTTGCTCTTCTTCCTGCCGGTGCGCGACGATGAGGGCCATACGCGTCGGTATCTGTGCGCTGGTCACTTTTGCCGTTCTCGCGCATGGCGCAGTTGAGCCCTGGTCGGAGGCGGTATTGGAAATAGGCGCCGCCGTATTGCTTTTGTTATGGGCGTGGGAAGTGTCCGTTGGCGGCGAATACAAAGTGGTTTGGAATCCGCTCTTGTGGCCGCTCCTCGGTCTGTGGGGAGTGGCGGCCCTGCAATTGGCGGCCGGCATCACCGTCTATCCGTTTCAGACTCGCATAGAACTGCTCAAGTACACCGCGCTGCTGGCGTTGTTTTTTCTCTGCGCGCAATCGTATCGAAAATTGGAACACTGGCATGGCTTCGTCTGGTTCTTGCTGATTCTTGGATTTGCCGTGTCGGTCTTCGCCATTCTGCAACATTTTACTTTCAATGGAAAACTGTATTGGGTGCGCGAGATTCAATTCGGCGGGATTCCTTTCGGACCCTACGTCAATCGAAACCACTTTGCGGGCCTGGTGGAATTGTTGATCCCGCCGGGCCTGGCCATCCTGATTCTGAGAGCCGAGCGCCGCGACCAATTGCCGTTGGTTGCTTTATTCACATTGTTCCCCATCGGAGCGCTGTTTTTGTCGGCTTCCCGGGGCGGCATCATCAGCTTCCTCGGTGAAATCGGATTACTTGCCTTCTTGATCCTTTTCCGCCGGAGGGAAGGAAGGGAATTGGCGGCAGCCGGCTTGGTTGTGGTTCTGGCAATCGCCTTCGTGTCTTGGCTCGGGATAGGACGTGCACTCGAGCGGTTTGCAAGCTACAAAACCTTGGAAGTGAGTGAGGGCCGCCGGATTGAAATGCTGCAAGGAACCTGGCGGATTTTTCTCGATCATCCCATCGCCGGTACTGGTTTGGGCACGTTGCAGAAAGTGTTCCCTCTCTATGAAACCATTTATGACGGACTCATCGTAAATCATAGCCACAACGATTACGCGGAGGTTCTCGCGGAGACAGGCGTGATTGGCGGCCTCTTCGGATTGGCATTTCTGGTCTTGTTGGCTTGGACCGGCTGGAAGAATATCGTCGCGGAGAAAGAAGTGATGAATCTTGCCTATCACGCCGGCGCTTTGGTTGCCTGTTTCGGCCTGCTCGTCCACGCGACCGTGGATTTTAATTTTCATATCCCTTCCAATGCGCTTATTTTTCTCTTGCAGGCAGCACTCGCAACATCTCCGGCTTTGCGTCTTCACCTTAGACCTTGAATCTGCTGCTGGCGTGCCGGCTATCGATGCAACAGATCTGGCGGTCTTAGGGCGCTTGGGTTCGACGCCCCGCCTTTACTTGGAGCGCTTCGAACGCCTCGCACTGCCGACGCCTGGACACGCGGTTTGAGCGCGGTGTACCGATGCGAAACATTTTGTTTTTCCCGGGCGAATGGCGTGCGGAATGTGTCTGTATAATGCCAGTTGCGTGGGGGAATCTAACTCGATGACTCTTCGAAGCCCGGGTGTACTTTGCCCACCGGTCCGTCTTTGTAGCCGGCTTGCAATATTTGTTCTGCTGGCCGCCCCGGCAGTCCTGTCTCAACAACAGAAGTCTGTGCCGCCAGCCCAGAAAACGCTGCCGTCCGGGCAACTGGACCTCAAGGCAGAAGTCAACGAACGCATCGCGCAGCTCGCGGCCGCCTCTTCCGTAAAACAAGGCGACTATGTGATCGGGAGTGGCGATCTTTTGGCAGTGGAAGTCTTCGATGTCCCTGAACTCTCTCGTGATGTTCGTGTCAACGAATCCGGTCTGATTCCGCTGCCTCTGATTCCAGTGAAGGTGCACGCCGCCGGACTGACGACCTTCCAACTGCAGGACAAACTTGCGGAATTATTGCAAAGCAATGGCTTGGTGTCGACGCCGCAAGTCACGGTGTCTTTGAAGGAGCAGCATAGTCAGCCGATCACGGTAATTGGGGCAGTCAAGAGCCCGATGGTGATTCAGGCGATCCGCCAAACGACGCTGCTTCAAGTGCTTTCCCAAGCCGGCGGCATTTCGGACGATGCCGGTAACACGGTGATCGTCACGCGCCCGC
>WNGI01007232.1_pt1 | contig 12385 bp, 10 predicted proteins | sample 5400621 | NCBI WGS metagenome assembly WNGI01 (sample SAMN13153374, study PRJNA577476) | soil metagenome | isolation source: 20 cm soil or saprolite under Garry oak tree replicate 1 | place: USA:California | collected 2016-06-15 | reverse complement strand
TGGGCCTCTGGCCTCACATCCCTACTTTATTCGCCTCTCGAAGACGGGTGATCCGAACGCGGCAATCAGTTATAATGTGGGTAATGGCGGCCCCACGCTCGATCAACGCTCTGTCATCGACGCGGGCTTCCTGGAATTGGTGCGCCTCGGTCTCAAACCTTTCAACGATACTGCGGTTACTGAGTCGCTCCCCGTGGTTGATACAACCATCAAAACCGACACGTCGAGCGGATCAGGCTGGCACCGCTATAACGGAGACGGCTATGGTGACGGTGCCTCCGATGGCCATCCATGGGCACCTTCTGGAAAAGGTACCGGGCAGCATCCTCAGCGCTCACGCTGCTCACCACGATGCAGAACTTCGCCTCGGGTGCGGGTCTGATCCCCGAACAAGATTGGGAACTGCCCAACCTCGCTCCCTCGCCCTACGGCACGGATCCTACTGTCGCCTCGATTGGTTTCCAGAACGGCCATCCCGCTGGCTCTGCTGCGCCTCTTACCTGGGCCGCTGGCGTATACGTGCGCCTCCTCGTTGACCTCACTAAAAACAGCGTGCTAGAGCGTCCGGCCGATACCTACAACCGCTATGTAGCCCACCAGCAGGGGCAAACCAGCCTCACGGTAACAGCGCCGCCGGACAAATCAAGTGTCAAAGGCTCTCCGGTGACTGTAACCGGTACATCGGTCGCCGGCAACACCATTTATGTGTCAGCTACCAATATCGATAGCAACAGCCAGACTACGGTGGTCAGCACGCGACCCGCGTCCGATGGCTCTTTCAGCGTGTCGGTCCCTATCACAGGTGGAACCACCGTTTTGAATACCGTAGCTGTTAGCCCTTCCGGGGCTACTGCCCACGACCAGAGAACCATCGTCTTTGACTTTACCCCTGGCAAAGTCGTCTTTGATGTCACAGATCCCTCCAACGACGATAACGGTCCTGGGAACTACGCGTATCCTACTGCTGGTGACTTCCATGCGGGAGCTTTCGACATACAGGCGTTCCGTGTCATCATTAGCCCTGATGGTTCGACCGTCACCTTCAAGTTGCAGACTCGCGACCTGTCACCAACTTTTGGCAGCCCACTTGGGGCTCAACTGGTGGATGTCTACGTGCATAACCCGGGTGCAGCGTCAAGTGATACCTCGACGGCCGCGTCCTTCCCGCAGCGCAATTACGCGATTGACTCGAGCGCAGCTTGGAGCAGGCTAATCGAGGTGCAAGGGTTTGGACAGCGTTACATTGACGCACATAACACCACAGTGGGCACAGTTGCTATCAGCGCCAATGCTATCTCACGCTTCATCACCTTCAGTGTGCCAACCTCCAGCCTTGGTGGACAACCAGGATCAGGTTGGGGCTTTACAGTGACGTTGACCGGCCAGGATGGCTTTAGTCCAGACCAGGCACGTGGCTTCGCCCCGACACCTCAGCCTTTCCTGTTCGGCGTGTGTGCTACCGCGAGTACCGATCCGCACTGCACCGTGGATCCAGGCACGGTACCCAAGGTAATGGACACGATCACTCCTCCCGGAGTGAGCCAGTCTAACGAACTGGATTACACCTTGCATAAGCCCGTCACGTTGCAAGATGTAGTGATCCCATAAGGAGCTGGAGCCAGTTTGTTTGAGCTTGAGAGGCGGCCATCCATGATGGTCGCCTCTCAACATATTTGTCAGACAGAGCGAGAGGCCGCATTTTTCTTCCCTTTTTCCGCTGGTAAGTGATAGGACCGGCTGAGTGAGAAGTCTTGTATCTGATTTTCTGAACACTGAATACGCCAATCGTGAAACCTATCACTTGTGCAGTGTGATCCTATTCATAGTAATCCGGGGTGAAAGCATGCATACTTTCACCAGTATTGAAACCTGTGTGTTAACCACAAACATATAGATGCACTCATGAAGGGCAGGTAAGGAGACCTCCAATGTCAACTTCACCTCTTCACTCCAGATTAAGACAATGGAAGCTTGCTGGCGCTATAATCTCAAATGCAAGACTCCTCGATGTGCTCATGAGCGTTGCCTATTTTGCAATTGGCTTCTCCCCTATTACAGCACTCGCCATCGCCATCATGGGCCTGCTTCCATTGTCTATCACCACACTCTCGCTAGTGTTGCCTGCCACCATGCTGGGCGTTGCCCTCGCGTTGCTATTCCCGGGGTATGGGAAACTCGCTCTCCAGGGCCTGATAATTGGTTTGATTGCGGTGTTCCTCTATGACTGTATGCGTGTTCCGTTCATTATCGCGGGAGTCTGGGGCGACTTTATTCCGAAAATTAATATGTGGTTATTCAACACCTCACACCCCAACTGGATTGTAGGATATGTATGGCGATACCTGGGTGATGGCGGTTTTATGGGAATGGCTTTCACGGTTGGCTATGGTGTACTGAAGCCACGAGTGAATAGTCGTTTAGCGGGTTTGGCATTCGGAATTGCCATCTGGGGATGCCTGATGCTTACCCTGCTTCTTGCTCCACATGGGCAGGAAATGTTATTTAAGCTCACACTCACCACTTTGAGTCTCAGTTTGCTGGGACATATCATTTATGGCTTGGCCCTTGGAATACTCTTTCCATATGTTAGCCGGGAAGGCGCCGTTAAAGTAGAACGATGGCAGACAACGATAGATCTCTCCCACTATACAGTAGGGGCCGATTGATCGGCCCTCGGTTGATGTGGAGGTGACGATCAAACTTCCGCGAATTCGCCGGAATATGCAGATCTGGGAACAGCAAACTGCTCCACTCCCCGCTTTGTGATGATTAGGCATATCTCACTTCCCTTGATGACTGTCCTCACATTTCCAGGAAAACGTACTCTAGTACTTTGTACTCCCGGCCAAATTGACAATTCGGGCTTCAGCCCACCGCAAGCCGCGGGGCTTCCAGCCCCAGCGGTGAGGTGATTGCCGCTTCAGCCCTTGCTTGGTGACTATACAGTCACTGTCTGCTATAATCTGAGCATGAGAACATTTGAGTATCGTTTGCGACCAACGAAGACACAAGAACAAGCCTTGATGAGCGTGCTGATTGCCTCGCGCAAGATGTACAATGCCTGTCTTGAGGAGTTGATCAACCACTACAAAGAGACAGGCAAATATCTGCATTTGTATGAGCAGGACAAACGACATGGCAAAGAGTCTCATCCTGATTTGCCGGCGGTGGTGGTCGATACGACGCTCAAACGTCTCCATCGCTCCTTCACCAACTTCTTTCGCGGTCTCAAAGAAGGTCGTTCAATCGGTTTCCCTCGCTTCAAGAAGGCACACGCCTGGAATACGATCCAGTTTCGCGACGCCACGAACTGCCTGGACAATGGACGCTTCAAAGCTCCTGGACAATGTGGGGGTCGTATCCGTGTGATCGTGCATCGTCCCCTTGAAGGCACGTTCAAATTTGCGCGCCTCGTCTTGCGTCCCTCTGGTTGGTATCTCCAATGTGTCTGTGAGACCGAGCCTGCCCCACTGTCTCAGAAAGTCAATAGCGTGGGTCTTGATATGGGTCTACACTATCTGGTTGCTGATAGCAGTGGGCACATTATCGAGAATCCCAAGCATGCCAAGAAAAGCGCCAAGAAACTGGCGCGAGCACAACGCAAACTTGCCAGGTGCAAGAAAGGCAGCCATCGTCGAAAGAAAGCCCAGCACCATGTGGCTCGTCACCATGAGCGCATGGCCAACCAACGCAAGGATACGCTGCATAAGGCGGCCCGCCACTATGTCGATGGCTATCAAGTCATCGCCATTGAAGACTTGCAAGTGGCCAACATGGTTCGCAACCATGGTTTGGCCTTTGCCATAACCGATGCATCCTGGGGGATGTTCCGACACTACCTTGAAGCCAAGGCTGAAAGTGCTGGGCGTCAAGTGATTGCTGTGCGACCTCACTACACGTCGCAAAAATGCTCCTCGTGTGGTAAGTCTGTCGAAAAGTCCCTCAGTGTCCGGACGCATGTGTGCTCTTTCTGTGGCTACATTGCGGATCGTGACGAGAATGCGGCAAGGAATATCCTGCAACGCGGCTTGCAGGTTATGGCCCGGACGGGGCCTTCGTCGAGCCGAAGAGAGGGGCCTGAGCCATCAGGTGAGTCACCTTCGGCGTTGAAACGAGAAGCCGCTGGACTTTAGTCCAAGCGGAGTGTCACAGTATCCGTAAATCGCTTATAATTCGTTCTGAAGTATATGCTAGCCTATGTTTTGCCCTCCAGTCACACTTGTCTTTTACTGGAACCTTCGCAATAGACTGATATGCTTAATGGCTGAAAGTACGTTGAAAAGCAGAAGCTGGCAGGAATAGTGGTGTTTTTTTATGATCATGAGCATCCTGGATACAGCATTATTTGCAACACCTGTTCCGGCAACACTCGGAGTCGGTTTCCATAATGTGGGAAGTGGCGTCTTGCGTGCCTCAAATGAAGCACTGGTCAAACAGGTGGAGCGTCACTACGGTGAAAGATGTGGCCATCTCCCTCTTGATGCTGGGAACGTACGTGTGCTCGTAGTCCAGCACACAACAGATATTCGCACACAAATGGACTATCTCAGCCGGCTCTTCGGCAAAGCTATTACTCCACGGACGCTTGACGAACTCAGAGCGGAAAACGAAAAATTGGCAGGATCAGCGCCTTTAGTCGTGCCGTACATCAACGTCCCCGAAACAGAAACGCACATGCGTGACGTTTTAGGCGCTCAACCCTGGGGCCTTCCAGGGATTATGACCCATGCGCTCAAAAACAAAGCGAATTTTTATCAACTTGCTGATGAGTTTGAACTGGAGGGATTTCAACCACCCGATTATGCTGTCTCGGCGCTCGATGATGTCAGCAATGCAGCGAAAGATTTTCTCGCCAGGGTGGAGGAGCTATACCACCAGGCAGGCATAGCAGGTATCTATCCAATGGGAGTGATGCTCCGGGCCGCTGAGTCGGATGGCAATTACGGTTGCTGCCTCGTCTATGAAAACTCTCTAGGTATCGAGGTCGTACCGAACGGGGATGTTGAACATGCGCAGCACTACACTTGCTGGCAAAATGCGCTGGCCAGTTCGCAGAAGCACCTGGCTGCTACTATGAATACGCAGAAAGAAGCGAGGATAGTCATCAGCCGCTACATAGACTTCGCCGATTCTCCTGGCATGTCTGTGGTGATCATCGATGGCCAGGTGGAATCGCTTGGGTGGAATAGTCAGTTGCAGAAGAAAGGTAGTAAGGCGTGCATTGGAACAAGTACCTATCTTCCCAGGAACCCCCATCTACAGCGCATGCAACAGCAATATGAGGAGCAGACAGCAGCATTCTTTGAAACGTTTCTAAGAATGACCGCCCGCAAGTGCGGCGTAGACTTTGCCTCGATTCGCGGCGTTGCTAACGTTGATATCATGATTCCGGGAGAACTGGAACAGAAGTTGCAGAGGGAAAGAAAACAGCCGGTGGCTAATTATCTGGCGGAATGCAATCCACGCTGGACGAACTATACCGACGCCATTATGACTGTACTGGGAGCCAATAGAAAAGCACAGTCCATCAATAATATGAGGGCCGTCATCCAGGCAGGCATCTGTACCTTTGATAAATATCCCTTGCCAGAAAAGGTAGATGTAGGTCGCGTCAGGGTGTGCCTTGCTGAAAGAGATGATGTTTTGAAGCAGGATGGAACGAGAATAATCTGCCGTATGGCTAAAAATCCCATGGGCTTGATCTTTGCAGGAGACGTGCAACAGGCAGAGCAAGAAGTGCATGCAGTTCTTACGAAGCTTTCCGCCTTAATCCAGGTTGGGGAGAAAGAGAAAAGTTGACTGGATAGTTTTCAACTTTGCCAGGTCGAAAGGCAGCAAGATATCAAACCCTTCACTTCTAACGTTCCCTGGCTCTTCGTTAAAATTCTGGATGGTGCTGTGCTTGCTTGCAGTTTTTTGGGCAGAGGATTGTACGCTTCCCACATTGGGTAAGGGTCCGGTATCAGAGGGGAAAAATGTACGAAACAGAAGCAATCGCTGGTGTGTGTCATACATTGCTCGGGCCGTAACAGACGACCCGTTTGGAAATTTCAGCGTCAGGAACAAATGATGAAGCATGGAGGCAATATCGCTTCCCGTTAATGTTGCGTTCTCTTGCAAGAGCGCTTGCATTCTGCCATTCAAAGACAAATCTTCATCTGTTATAAAAACGAAGAGATATAAGCCCTCTATTGCATCAGCGAGTTCATGTCTCATCTTGCTGATTTTCACTACCCGGCGCTGAAAAGAAAGATCATCTGTATCAACAGGGTATCCTTGTTTGGGGTCAAATGGGGTTACTACGGCATATCTGCTCTTCGTGTAGGGGGCAGCAGAAATCGAAATGTTGAGCTTGCCAAGAAATCCTGTTTCCAGCCGTATACTTGATTTCATGCCTGCAAAAGAACCATCATCCGAGTAACGAACTTGCGTGCGGTTTCTATCGGTGTCAAACAATGGAAACTCTTGTCCGAGTTGCACTGTCTCGATGTTTCGCCAATACTGCTCTTTTTCTCTGATATGCTGTTGCTTTTCTTCTGCCATTCACACTCGCTCCCGAAATTCACAAATATTTGCCAGGAACCTATTATATCAAATCAGTGCCTGTTTGGGTGTTTGATATTTTTGATCGTGAACGGAAGTCTTCGCTTTCATTTCTCTTCTGCTTCTCCTCTTGTTCACTATCTTGGGCGCTGGACACCTGACACGAATGTGATGAATCAATCGTATACCATTCATCATGTGAGTTAACAAACAGACGTCATTAATGGCATCTCTCTAGAGGGATGCATGTATGAGCACAATTGCATTACTGCTAGCATGGAGGAAGCTATGACGGAGAAAAACAGGGTTGTTACGTGTGCTGCTATTGATGTGGGAAGCAATAGCACGGAAGTTCTCGTCGCGCATTGCGCACCTGATCACCTTGATATTGTCAAAGATGAGTCAACGATGACTCGTCTAGGGGAGAGTGTGAAGGAAACGGGAGAGATAGCCCCGGATAAGCGAGATGAAGTACTCGCCGCTTTGCGCCAGTACCAGGAACTGGCGAAGCAGTGTGGCGCTGATCCTATCCTGGTAGTGGCGACGGAAGCGATGCGCGAAGCCCGTAATCGAGAGTCCGTTGTGGAAGACATACAACGCGAGACGGGGCTGCAGGTCAATATCATTGATGGGACGCAGGAGGCAGCCTATACCTATCATGGAGCCATCTATGGATCAGATACACCGCCTGATACAGGCGTGTTGGATGTCGGTGGCGGCAGTTCGGAACTAGTCACAGCGCAGGAGAGATGTATTACATGGCTGATCTCTGTTCCAATAGGGTCTGGCTGGTTACACGACCAGTATCTTTCTTCGAATCCTCCATCACAAGATGAGATAGAAAAGGCAGAGGACTTTCTCCACACGTATATCTCCAGCTTGCATGTGTCGCAGCCTCCCCCTGCGCTCGTCGTGACAGGCTCTAGTGCAAAGGCGCTACTCAAACTTGCGAAGCAGGCATTGAAACTGGACGAACAAGTGGACCGTTTGACACGCGAGGACTTGCTGGGGTGCCGCGGGTTGCTGCTCTCGCTGCCGGCAGAGGCTATTGCGCAACATTATGGACAATCGATTGAGCGAGCACGTGTGTTGCCTGGAGGTGTGTTGCTCATCCTGGCGATGATGGACTATTTGCAGTTGAATGATGTACGCGTCAGTGATCATGGAGTGCGTGAAGGCCTTTTACTGGCCTATTCTCGCTATGGTGAGCACTGGTTTGATCATCCAGAGGTCAAACCAGGTGATGAGAGGGTGGGACAAGTACCGCCTCTGCCAAAGGAGGCGCAGAAGGCCGAAACTCCTCAAGAGACATTTGTAGAGTCAGGACGAGGTGAACTGAAGAAGCGTGCGAAGAAATTCCTTGGTTGGCGTGAGAAGGTCCTCACGCATGAGGAGGTCGAGGACGTGCATAAAATGCGCGTGGCTTCACGCCGCCTTCGCGCTACGATGGATGCCTATGAGCCAGCATGTAAGGCAAAACCGTTCAAACAGGCGTATCGAGAAGTGAAAAAAGCCGCCGATCTATTGGGAATAGTCCGTGATACCGATGTCATGACTCAACACGTGGGGGATCTGCTTCAACAGGCTCCCAATGAGGAAACAGAGGGAATGCAATGGTTGATTGACCGATTGAGTGCCTATCGGAAGCAGCAGCAACAAGTGCTCGAAGACTATCTGCAAAACGCTGACGAAAAAAAGATCCAGGATAAGATCAAGTCATGTATTCCGAAGGGAGCATCTTCCAATGGCCAAAGCTAAACCGATTACAGGACTGGACGTCCAGGCACCAACCGGTAAGAATGCGCGTGTGATTGCCCGAACGAGGCTAGATGAAATGTATAACTGGAGCGACTCTGTTGATAGCCCTTACTCCGTGAGAGAGTTGCACAACCTGCGCATCGCTGCGAAGCGCCTTCGCTATACCCTTGAAATCTTTGAAGATTTCTTGCCGCAGGATTGCAAACCTGTAGTCAAGGAGTTAGAACAGATACAAGAAGAACTGGGACAGCTGCACGATAGCGATGTCTTGATAGCTTTACTGCGGCTGTGTTTAGGTAGCCAGGAGGGTCCCCTGGATCAACAGGCAGTCTCCTCAACAAAGAACAAACAGGGCAAAGCACAACCATTTCTACGACCGGAACTGGTAGCGGAATTACTCGATCCCTCAGCTGTTCCCACTGCCGAGCAGCGCTACGGCCTGGAGCAGTTGTTACGCAAGCAACAGCAAATCCGTGAGGAGCAATATCATGCCTTTCGCAAGCATTGGTATCGCCTCCAGGAGCAGGATTTTCGTCGCTCCATCCTTGCTGCCCTGGATAAAGAAGCGGTGGCAGCGTGACAACTGGAAAAAAGGAAATCGCTGGCGAAGAACAGCGGCACGGTGGACACCTGACCCAATTTCGCATTGGGTCAGGTCAGCCAGCACATGACCTTTACGGACCAGTAATAGCACAACCGCTTTGCGTATTGTCCCATTCTTCCTGAACAATGTAAGGATCGCCATTCCAATTGACATCGGAACCGTCACTTGCCGTTGCTGCAAATGTGAAGTTGCATTTGTCCCCAATTTCCTGCCCACTGGAGTCGGTCCAGGCATTGAGGAGCGGATCGGTCGCCGCTTCCATTTGTTCGTGCGAAGCCACGTTGATCGTACTATCTGCATCGTCTTTATTGGGACTGGAAGGTGTATCACAGCCTTGAACGCCGCCTACATATGGCATAGCAGCATAAATAGTATTGGTGCCAAAGAAGCTGTGATATCCACAAAATGTTGTGAAACTGCACTCCGATCCGCTACAAATCGTCTCGTTTTGAGCAGTAAACACAAAGAAAACATGCGTATTAGCCGAAGTCCAGCCATTCGTTTTTTGCGCATTGGTCACTTCGTTCTGCACATCACTATCTTGCAGCGTGCTAGAGGGATAGGAAGACGTATCGACCCATGAGCCGGCAAGTGTCGCATTGCTTGGGGCTGTCCCAGTTGTATCAGTGTACTGGCTATTGTTTGCATACAACCCTGTACCTCCCACATCACGAAAATACCGCAGGATCAGGTTGTTGTAGTTAGCACTCACCGTGGAACCTGTCGGTTCCCAAAATATTGCATAGACTTGTGCAGTGCCGACCATCACAGGACCACCATTATACGAAAGGTTTTCGCTCGCATTTGACACTACATAGGACGTCGGCCTGATGTAGTGTATTCTGCTTGCTGGTGCGCTATTACGAGTAGTCAAACCGTTGGCTGTCATGGCATGCGTTCCCAGTGGAATGAGCGTCACAGCCGCGAGTAGGATGGCACAGAGGGGAAATAGCAGGAACAGGGTACCTTTTTTCTTCAATAAATCGCCTCATTTTCTAGCCGGTGGTATGCCGGCGAACAATAAGAAACTATCAAAAAGAACGTAAGGTACCGGTATTTTGAGGAGTGTCTTTGACTTAATGATCAGGTGTAGGAGCCTTGCCGGGTTTTCCTCCATCATTCCCCTTCCCGTGCTCACCATTGTTGCCCGAATCACCATTGCCATTGCTATTGCTATTGCTATTGCTATTCTCATTTGAGCTTTTCATCGTAATCGTGGTCGTCTGGGCAGCAGTATCATCGGTGTTCAGGATGCCGATGTTCCTGGGAAGCTGGTTGCCGCTCAAGCTTAGCATGAAAACATAGACGCCATTATGGAATGACCCTTGCGCCTCCATTACCTGACCATCCATCAGCAGTTGCGCACCCGGCTGTATGTTATCTCCAGAGATACTGATGATGATATGCCTGCTGGAGCGCACTGACAGGACGATCTCAACACTCAGCAGGCGGGGGACGATATCACCCAGGCGTCCCAATTCATCCGTCGCGTTCAGGCACGACAGAGAGTGCTGAGATGGCGCGGGTGGCGTCGTTCATCTGCTTATCGAGGTCGGCCAGCGCCTGGCGGTAGGCATCATCATGGGCTGGATTAGTGAGGCTAGCCAGCGTGTGAAGCCGCTCCCTGGCATATTGTAAATCTAATTCAGCCTGAGGGGTGGGCGAATTCGAGAGCGAGACCTGCACGTGTTGCTCCCAGCGTTTCAATACATAGAGCGGATTAGCAGGATTCGTGATACTGGCGGCTACGACCAGCATACTGGTACCCAGCAACAGCACGAGCAGGCAAAAGCCGAGCGCAATGGCGGGAGCAGGGTTCATGTGCCACATGCGCGGGAAAAAGCATCGATGCGCGGGTTGCTTCCTGCTCAGTGCTGCATGCTGTATCAGCATACGTCGCTCCAGCTGCGAGGCAAAGTCAGGATCCGCTTGCAAATGAGAGGTCGATTGTAAACGCCTGGCAAGTGTCACCAGTTCATCTATCTCCGGGTCGCGATCAGGCGCGTGGAGCCAGCCCTGCGCTTCTCCTTCTTTCCAGGAGCGCCTATCTCTTCGCTCGAGCCGATCGTTGAGGCGTTCAGATAGTGGTTTCATGGTTTCCCTCCGCGTTGTCGCGCCTGAACACGGGTTGCTCGCTCAGAGAAATCTCGCTTCCCCAGCAGACGGTGCAGGCTTTGTAGTGCTCGAAATTGTAGGGCTTTGACAGCGTTGGCTTTTTTCCCGATCATACGTGCGACGGTAGCCACGTCATATCCCAGTATCAGCCGGCCAACGAGCACCTGGCGTTGCTCTTCCGTCAACATATTGATGGCGTTGACAACAGTATTCCATTCATCGCGTGTCTCCGCTCTCTCTGCCGGATCCTGGCTGGGATAACTCCTGAGAGACACCTCGCTGTTTCCTAACGCTTCCTCTTCCTGGCTGTCCGATTCGAGAGAAACAAGCGCTGGAAGGTGTTCGCGCTTGCGGTAATATCCAGCTACGGTGATTCGCGCAATCTGGAGCAGCCATGCGACAAAGCCAGCCTCGTCGGTAGCTCTCAAATGACTGATACCTTCGACCATCTTTAAGAACACTTCGGAGGTCAGATCTTCCGCTGTGGTGCGATCAGGCACGCGAGCAGCAATATAGCCAAATACTCCAGGGAGGAACTGCCGGTACAGCATGCTCAATGCCTCGGATTCGCCTCGTCGCGCCCGGTCAAGCTGACGGCTGATAGCCTCCATTGAATTGATAGCCTCCCTCCCTACAAGCCAGCATCTCTATTAATAGAGTTGCAATTCGGCTCATTGTAGTTACGGGGCAGCAAAAAAACAATCATGGTAGCCTTTTTGTCTTACAGTGTACGTAGACCCGCGATTTAGCGCGGGGCGAGCGAAGCTCGGCATTCCCCAAAATAGAGTATGACCGTAACCATTGGCCTGGTATTTGCATCTATCCCTGTGAAGATGGTGCATAGCGAGGGGATTTGTCGTCTACCCCTTTTAATAGGAGCACCTCCTATGCACACATCTTCATAAAATTGAAGAAAGGAAGACCTGCTTCCTCCCCCGCATGAATGACGGGGGTCTCCGCAGGTCGAATGCTTATGAAATTCGTGCAGGCGTTCATATGTAGACCCCGCTTTAGCGCGGGGCGAGCGAAGCTCGGAAAATTGCTGGTAGCTGCGTTTGCCAGTATTGTGCTCATCGGGAGCGCCACAGCCGTATTTGCCGCTACCCCGGCGGGAACAGGCATTGTCCATTCGATTACTCATGTGCAGTCGTCCACTGCGGCTAAAAAGGATGTGTCCAGCCACAAGAACAACAGTCCTGATGCCACCAGTCACAGGAACAGTTGCCTGGGGCTTCCGGAAGCCCAGCAACTGGCAAGCAAATACTCACTCAGCACCGCTAGCAAAAGTAGTGCGATACAGGCTATTTGCGCGCTGCATCAAGGGACATTCAAGGGTACAACCTCCAGTGGCGCGTCCGTTTCTTC
>WNGI01004573.1_pt1 | contig 12385 bp, 14 predicted proteins | sample 5400621 | NCBI WGS metagenome assembly WNGI01 (sample SAMN13153374, study PRJNA577476) | soil metagenome | isolation source: 20 cm soil or saprolite under Garry oak tree replicate 1 | place: USA:California | collected 2016-06-15 | reverse complement strand
TCGTCGTGCAGAAGATGAGCGAGCGCAGGGCCGAGATGATCGAGATGCGCCCCTCCGGCGGCCACCGCCTGCGGCTGGTGTTTTACGCGCCGACCCGCGGCCTGATCGGCTATCAGGGCGAACTCCTGACCGATACCCGCGGCACCGCGATCATGAACCGCCTGTTCCACGGCTATGCGCCGTACAAGGGCGAAATCCAGGGCCGCCGCAACGGCGTCCTGATCTCCAACGACCAGGGCGAGGCTGTCGCCTACGCGATGTTCAAATTGGAAGACCGCGGGCCGATGATGATCGAGCCCGGCTGGAAGGTCTACAAGGGCATGATCGTCGGCGAGCACACCCGCGACAACGACCTCGAGATCAACGTGCTCAAGGGCAAGCAGCTCACCAACATCCGCACCACTTCCAAGGACGAAGCGGTGCGGCTGACGCCGCCGATCAGGATGACGCTGGAAAAGGCGCTCGCCTATATCGAGGACGACGAGCTGGTCGAGGTAACGCCGAAATCGATCCGCCTGCGCAAGAAGTTCCTCGATCCGAATGAGCGCAAGCGCGCGGAAAAGGCCAAGGAAGCGGTGGCGTAAGAACGCGAATAGCGACTAGGGAGTGGCGAATAGGGGCGTTCCAGCGTGGTTCTGTCTGGTGTACCCTGTTGACCATTCGCCATTCGCTACTCACTATTCGCCCCGTCCATGTCCCTCCCCTCCTCAGTCGATGTCGCCATTATCGGCGCGGGCGCGGCCGGTCTCGGCGCCGCACATGCGCTGAGCGCCTCTTCGCTTTCGACCATCGTGCTGGAGGCGCGCGACCGGGTCGGCGGACGCGGCCACACCGTCATGGCCTCGCCCGAGATCACCTTCGATCTCGGCTGCGGCTGGCTGCATTCGGCTGACGAGAATTCCTTTGTCGCCATCGCCAACGAGCTGAATTTCGAGATCGACCGGACGCTGCCGCCCTGGCGCGAGCGGACGGTCGGCAAGGCGTTCCCGCAAAAGGAGCGCGACGAATTCATCCGCGCGCTCGACGTGTTCTATGATCGCGCCGCGAAAGCCGCCCGAGGCGGCCGCGACAGCGCGGCGAGCAACTATCTCGAGCCCGGCAATCGCTGGAATCCGATGATCGATGCGATTTCGACCTATGTGAACGGCTGCGAGCTCGACCAGGTCTCGATCCTGGACATGAAGGCCTATGAGGACACCAACATCAATTGGCGGGTGCGGCGCGGCTACGGCGCGCTGATGGCGGCCTATGGCGCCTCGCTGCCGCTGGCGCTGAATTGCCAGGTGACGCTGATCGATCACGCGGGACAGCGGCTGCGGATCGAGACCTCGCTGGGCACGCTCGCGGCCACCAAGGCGGTTATCACCGTGCCGACCAATCTGATCGCGCAGGAGACCATCCGCTTCCACCCCGCGCTGCCCGCGAAGCGCGATGCCGCGGCCGGCCTGCCGCTCGGCCTTGCCGACAAGGTGATGCTGGCGCTGAAGAGGCCGACCGACCTGCCGAAGGACGGCAGCCTGCGCGGCGCCACCATGCGCACGGAAATGGGGACCTATCATTTGCGCCCGTTCGGCCAATTTTGCATCGAGGGTTTTTTCGGCGGACGCTTCGCGCAAGAATTGGAAGACGCCGGCGATGGCGCCATCGCGGCCCACAGCATCGATGAGATCGTCTCGTTCCTGGGCAACGACTATCGGCGCAAATTGAAGCCGTTGAAGGAATCGCGCTGGGCGCATGATCCGTTCGCGCGCGGCTCCTATTCGCACGCTTTGCCCGGCCACGCCGGCCAACGCGCGGTACTCGCCGCGCCGGTGGACGGCCGCCTGTTCTTCGCGGGCGAAGCGACGTCACCGAACTTTTTCTCGACCGCGCATGGCGCGAGGGACTCGGGGGAGCGGGCGGCGGAGGAGGTGTTGGCTATTGAAGCGAAGCGGTGACGCCCTGCATCGTCATTGCGAGGAGCGAAGCGACGCGGCAATCCAGACTTTCTTCACGGCCCTGGATTGCTTCGCGGAGCCTGTCATCGGGCGCGCATTCGCGCGATCCGTTGGCTCGCAATGACGACCCACTCCTCCGCGGGCCGAGTGCCCAAAAGTCATACTGCGCTAAAAATCCAAAAACGCGTCCTGCTCCACCAGGACGTGCTCGACCTTCCGGATCGAGACACCGATCTTCAGGCTTTTCAAAAGTTCGCACAGGGTTTCGCCGTCGACCAGATCGATGGCGGGTGCGCCGTCCCGCGTCGCTTCCTTCCGGGCATCGACGGTGAACGTTCCGGTCGTCATGACGAGCCCCTTGTCCGCCCTGCCAACCATCGCCCCACGAAAATCCCTGATCGTCGACGCGCCGACCGATCCTTTCCATCGCTTGCATTGGAAGAAGACGTGGAACGATAAGAGATTGAGACGAAGCACGCCGATGCCGTCGATCCCGCCATCCCCGCTTCGTCCGGTGACATCGACCTTGATGAACCCGGAGTCTTTCAAGATTCTCTGACACAGCCGCTCGAATGCCGCCGGCTTCATCTTGAGAAGACAATCCAGGAGCCGGTCCTGCCACGGAGTTTCGAATGCTGAATAGGCCGGTGTTGCTTCACCAGGCCCGGCTAAGCTCTGCTCTGTTTCGCTCCGCTTGTCGCGCCGATCCCGCGCCCTTTCAGGCTTTTCCACGTTGCCCGGAACGATCGAGATGTCTGTCTGAGGAATTGACGGATCGAGCGGAGACGTATGCCAAGCTTTGCGTTCGCTCGTTTCGGCTTGCTCCGTTGGACCGGCTGGCGTGGGCAGGCTTCTTCCAACCGATTCAGGTCTCAGTTGATCCGAGTTGGTCGTCTCGTCGGGCCCGTCTTTTTCCAACTCCTCCAACGTTTTCATCCACCGCTTGTTTAGGTGCCATGCGCAGCCTAGCCCGATGACCGGAGGTAGTGCAATGATACCGTATCTACTTCGCCTTGCCTTGATCAAGAACTATTGATCCGGGTGCGGACGTTTGGTTGAAGCTCCTCCACCACCCTCGCGCGCATGTCCGCATCCGGCACGAAGCACGCATCAAATTTTCCGAAAATCCGGTAGCGGTTGCGCGCCACGAGATTGTAGACCGCGTCACGCAGGGGCTTTGGCACCAGAAATAGCACGCGCGTCCAGCGCCATCGCGGCAGATGTGACAGCACCGTCAGCGCGCCGTCCGATTTGAAATAAGCGATGCCGCCATGGACGACGGCATTGGTATCGGGATCGTTCGGATCGATGCCGAAAGCCTGCGCGAGCCGCGTGCCGTACGGCGACTGGATCGCGGTGAAACGAAAGCGCGCCGCCACGTCGCGCGATGCGACGAAGCGCACCCAGCGCGAGCAGAACACGCATACGCCGTCATAGAGAATCACATCGTCGTCCGGCCAAGCAGTCATCGTCGGCTCATTCTAAGCGTCTCCTTCATGCGAAGCCGCTATCGGTTGTCCAAAATCATCAGCGCCACCAGCATCAGCACGATCGCAGGCCCTGTCTTCACCAGCGCGCCGAGCGGCTCGATCCAGAGATCGGGCGTCAGGATCGCCGTTCCCGCCATATAGCCGAGCGCCAGCACAATTCCCGCCACAAGTCCGGCCGCGCAGGTTTTTCGGAATGCGATCAGCACGCCGACGCTCATATCCATCATGCTGGTAATCGCGGCAAATGGCGTTGCGATGGCAGGCGGAAAGCCATGCGAGGTCAGGATCGCAATGGTCGCGGGAAACGAAATCACCAGCGCGATGAAACCCGACAGGATCCAGAACAAGGCGAGGCTTGCGATTGCGAGCGGCTTGACCAGGAACAGCCGCGCGAACCATTTGTCCTGGATGGTGGCGGAGCCTCGCCCGATCACGTCAGCGATGGTTTTCGGCATGATGCCGGTGGCGGCCATCCAGGGCTGCGGATCGCCGCTCACGCCCCGGCGCAATTCGGCCATCGCGGTCGTTCGTATCGGCGGCATCCAGCCGAGCCGGTTGACGAGATCGCCACACCGCGCACCGAGATCGAGCATGAATGACGGCAGCCTCACGCGGGGCATTTCGGCGGTGCCGTAGGCGAAGCGGAACTGATCGATGACGCCGCCAAGCGAAATCTTCTGCTGTTGCATCAGATCCCAGTTCACGGCTTTTACCGCCTCGTCGCCGACGTCGCGGCTGGCGATGAAGGCGATGGTCGCCGCGATATCCTCGACCGCCACCGGCTGGAACGGCGTTGCGGATTCATCGGCTGGCAGGTCGATCGGCAACGCAGCGAGCGCGCGCAGCAGCGCGCTGCCGCCATAGGCCGAGGGCGCGACCACAAAGCCCGGCCGCAGAATAGCGTAGGCGATGCCCGACGCCGCGATCAACACTTCTGCTTCGCGCTTGCTGATGCTGAAAGCGGTGCGATCGTCCTCGGCCGTGCCGGGAATCGAGATGTGGATCAGCCGGACCACGCGTCCGACGTCATTGATCGCGCGCAACAGCCGAGCGACAAAGTCGCGGTGCACGGCGCGGGTGTCGCTGCCCGGCCCATCCTGCAGCACGCCGAGGCAATTGACGATGGTGTCGATCGCACGGTCGCGGAGCAGCCGCGAAAGCGCAGCCGCGTCGATCGAGAGCACCGGTATTTCTAGGTCGAACGCGCTGATCCTTTGCGAGGCGGAGAATTTTCGCGCGACGCCGATTACATGAGAGCCCCTCGTGCGCAGATCGTCGGTGACGAACCGCCCGATCAGGCCGGAGGCGCCGAGCAGAAGCATGCGCCCAGGTCTTTCTGAGCCCATCAAGACACCTGGAATGGCTTTGCGATCATCAGCCACAGGATGATGATGACAGCGCCGAAGCCGGGAAAACCGCACCAGAACCAGCGGCGAAACAGCGTGAAGTAGCGCGGCGGCAGCGGCTGATCTGTCTTCGCTGCCGCGCGTGCCAGATTGCGCATTTCGATCTGCATGAACACCACGGGAATCCAGAACAGACCCGCTGTGGCGTAAAGCGCGAGCGATGCGGCGAGCCAGCCCTCGCTCGGCGCGGTCGACGACAGCATCATCAACAGGCCGCCGGAGATCGGCTGCAGGATGATGGCGGTCAGCGTGAACAGCATGTCGGCGAGCACGACAATCGCAGCGGTCCGCGCGATGAAATCGGCATTGCGGCTGCGGTGGGCCATCAGCATGAAGAAGGCGATCCCGCTTCCGGTGCCGAGGATCACGATGGCGCCGAGCACGTGCAGATATTTGATGAGAAAATACAGCGTCATCGTTTCTTGGATACCGCCAAAGGCTGACGTTTGAGCGCGCGATCGAGCTCGCCGCCTGCGATCTTTACACCGTTCTCGGTCTCCGCCATCCAGTGCCCCTCGCTGCCGGAAGCTGCCAGCACGTAAAATTCGACCTTGCCGCCGCCACCGCGAAAGGCGTCGGCAAGCCGACGCGACAGCTCGGGCGAAAAGTACGTATCGTTGGCCGCGACCAGCCAGGTCACCGGCACACGCGCAGCCTTGCCGAATTCTCCGCTGGCCGCGATCAGCGTCTGCGGCGCGCAGACCTGATCAGGAAGATCATTGGCGTGGCCGCCGCGGCCCGGCGCAAAGGCAATGACGGCCGAGACAGCGCTCGGATCGGCATCCGCCAGCGCCAACGCACCCCATCCGCCAGCGGAATGCCCGATGATGACCACGCCGTCCTTCCGGATGAACGGTTGACCCCGCAGAAATTCCATGGCTCGCGCGATCTGATCGGCGGTGGCGCGCCCGGAGCGGGCATAGTCGGCCTCGTCGCAGCCGCCCTGGTCTTCGAGATAATTTCCCCCCGTCGCACCATGGCCGAGGCGCTCGGGGACCAGCACCGCAAAACCGCGCGCGGTGAGAAACGTAGCCAGCGCGCGATATTCGGGCTGCGGCATTTGCGTGCGACGCAGCACATTCTGCGTCGAGGCATGCGCGATCACGGCGAGCCTAAACGGCCCGTCGCCAGCCGGGCGAAACAGCGCCGCGTGGGCGGGCCTGTCCGCGGCGGGCGACGGAATCAGCCAGTTCTGCACCCGGCCGGGCTCGCCTTCCGCACTTAGCGGGCCGTAGGGTGGCGGCAACGCGACCTGGCCCGGGAGCATTCCGAGCGCGAGCAGAGCAAACAACACCTTGAGCGGACGCATGAGTGGCATGACATCGGAGGGCGCGGCGTGGTCAGCAGACACCTCGCCGCGAATCAAATCCAGAGCCGCGACTGGAATTTCCGCACGCCCGAGTTGCGCGACATGCTCGTCGACGCCGTAACGTTTTCCTCAACATCGGCCTAATGCCCGGCTCGGACGGCAACGTGTCCTCTTTCGGCACAATCTCGCCGGTAAACTGATGCAGAAAATCCACAGGTTAACCGATAATTAAGGATAGACCTTGAAGCGGCCGCGCCGACTTGCTTTGATCGTACCCATGAGCACTACGCTAATCGAGGTTCGGCCGGCCAGAGCTGCTGACGCATCAGCAGTCGCTTCGACGCATGACGAAGCCTGGCGCGCGGCCTATCAGGGCATCATTCCCGGCGGCGAGCTGGAGAAGCTGATCAACCGTCGCGGCCCGCAATGGTGGGACAGCGCGATCCGCAAGGGCAGCCGCGTCAGCGTGCTGGTATTTGGCGACAAGGTCGCCGGCTATGCCAATTATGGCCGCAACCGCGCGCGCAGCCTGCATTTCGAGGGTGAAATCTATGAGCTTTATCTGCGCCCGGAATTTCAGGGACTAGGCTTCGGCCGCCGGCTGTTCAGCGCCGCGCGCCGCGACCTGGGGCAGAGCGGGCTCAAGAGCATGGTGGTCTGGGCGCTCTCCGACAACGATCCCGCCACCGAGTTTTATCGCGCTCTCGGCGGCCGCATGGTGGCGCGGTCCTCGGAGAAGTTCGGGCCGAAATCGCTCGACAAGGTCGCGTTCGCCTGGACCAATTAGAATACGATCCGGAAAAGCACGCCGTCGCGACGACTCGTTGCTCGGAAACCATGCTCAAACAATTGGCTTGAGCGTGATGACGATTTGTCCTGAAGTCATCGGGCGGTAGCGCTGTCGGACCATAGGTCCTGCGCTCGCAAACAAATTAACTCTCGAGCATGATCCGGAAAAGTGGGTCCCGGTTTTCCGAGAAGATGATGCTCAAAACGCGTGAGAACAACAGGCTAGAGCCTCCGTTCCGATTCAATCGGAACGGAAAAGGCTCTCTAGCGCGCAACGGAGCTACGCATGCGTATTGACGCCATCCCGATCGGGATAGATCCGCCGCGCGAGGTCAACGTCATCATCGAGGTGCCGGTCGGCGGCGAGCCGATCAAATACGAGATGGACAAGGAAGCCGGCACGCTGGTCGTGGATCGCTTCCTCTACACCGCCATGCGCTACCCCGGGAACTACGGCTTCATCCCGCATACGCTGTCGGACGACGGCGACCCCTGCGACGTCCTGGTCGCGAATACGCGCGCGATCGTCCCGGGGGCCGTGATGAGTGTGCGGCCGGTCGGCGTGCTGTTCATGGAGGACGAGGCCGGCGGCGATGAGAAGATCATCGCAGTGCCGTCGTCGAAACTGACCCAACGCTATGACAAGGTGAGGAGCTATAGCGACCTGCCCGACATCACGCTGCAACAGATCCAGCACTTCTTCGAGCACTACAAGGATCTCGAGCCCGGCAAATGGGTCAAGATATTGCGCTGGGGTAGTACCGAAGACGCGCACCGGCTGATCGCAGAAGGCATCGCGCGGGCGAAGACGAAGTAGCCCCGGAATGACGGACGTGGCTCACACGGCGGGCATCGGCAAACCTGCGATCGCGCAGGCCGCGCGCAGCGTATTCACGAGCAAGCACGCGACCGTCATCTGGCCGACGCCGCCCGGCACCGGCGTGATCGCGCCGGCCACATCCAACGCCTCCTGGAACGCGACATCGCCGACCAGCCGCGTCTTGCCGTCGCTCTTATCGCCATCTGCCGGCAGGCGATTGATGCCGACATCGATGACGGTGGCGCCCGGCTTGATCCAAAAGCCGCGCACCATCTCAGGCCTCCCGACTGCGGCATAGACCAGATCGGCGCGGGCGCACAATTCCGGCAGATCGCGCGAGCGCGAATGCGCGATCGTCACCGTCGCATTTTCATTCAGCAGCAATTGCACCAGCGGCCGGCCGACCAGATTGGAACGTCCGATCACGATGGCGTTCATGCCCTCCAGCGAGGCGTGCACGCTCTTGGTCAGGATGACGCAGCCGAGCGGCGTGCACGGCGACAGCGCGGCGAAGCCGGCGGCGAGCCGGCCGGCGTTGTTCGGATGCAGGCCGTCGACGTCCTTGGCGGGATCGATGGCCTTGATGATGGTTTCGGTCAGCAGAGGTTTCGGCAGCGGCAGTTGCACCAGGATGCCGTGGACCGCGGGATCGCCATTGAGCTTTGCGATCAGCTTAAGCAGATCATCCTGGGCGACATCGGCCGGCAGCCTGTGTTCGAACGAGGCCATGCCCGAGCCTTGCGTCTGTTTGTGCTTGCTGCGGACATAGACTTCGCTGGCCGGATCGTTGCCGACCAGAACGACGGCAAGCCCGGGCGTCAGGCCATTGTCGCGCTTGACCCGCGCGACCTCGCCGGCGACGCGGGCGCGCAGCTCGGCGGCAATGGCTTTTCCATCGATGATACGGGCCGTCATCCTGATCCTTCAATCCGTCTTCGAAGCTATCTTGGAGGCCGTCAGCGCGCGCAGCGCCTCGCCGAGGCTCTTGGGATCGCCGTCGACCGCGATCTGCTTGAGCCGCGAGGTCGCCCCCGACAATAGCCGCACCCTGGCCTTGGGCACACGAAGCGCTTTCGCCAGCAGTTCCGTCACGGCGCGGTTGGCCTCGCCGCCCTCGGCGATGGCGCGAACCCTCACCTTCACCACGCTGCGGCCATTGGCCAGCGTCGCGATGCCGTCGATATCGTCACGCCCGCCGCGCGGTGTTACCCGCAGCGCGACGCTGATGCCTTCGGCCGAATAGCGCCAAGGATCCATCTGACGGCATCCATCGAAGGGCCACCGCGATCAGAAGACGGACGGATAGATGTAGTAGGTGATCACCCGCTCGATGAACATGATGATCAGGATCAGGATGATCGGTGAGATATCGAGCCCGCCGAGATTCGGCATGAACGAGCGAATCGGCGCCAGCAGCGGTTCGGTGATGCGGTAGAGGAACTCCGCCACCGCCGCGACGAACTGGTTGCGGGTGTTCACCACATTGAAGGCGATCAGCCAGGACAGGATCGCTGAAGCAATCAGAAGCCAGGTGTAGAGATCAAGAACGATGATGATGATGTCGAGAACGGCACGCATGCGGGGGGACTCGGGGCTTACGGAGGGTCTCCTGCTAAATATCGGTTCCGCCCCTCCCAAACAAGGGAAGCGGCCGGTAAAGGCCGCTGAAAACGGCGATTTTCGCCCTTCTTGACTAATCTTGACTTGGCCTTGGCACGGACTGTAAATGGCGCAACCGCTGGCCGCGGCGTTAACCTTTATAAGCGGCCAATTCGGGGCCATAGCTCAGCTGGGAGAGCGCATCGTTCGCAATGATGAGGTCGGCGGTTCGATCCCGCCTGGCTCCACCAGCCTTCGCAGGCTACGCCAGCTTCGGCTCGGCAAGCCCCATCGTAGCGAAGGCTGCCGCGGCGTAGCCCGAAGGGCGAAGCCGGGCTGCTTCAGCAATCACACATCTCAGCTTCGGTTCGGCAAGCCCTATCGTGGCGAGGTCTGCCGCGGCCGCGTCTACTCAGCGGCTTGCGCCATCGCCGGCATCGGCACGTGTGCGAGCCAGTCCATCATGAACTGCTTCAGCCAGGCGCGTTCGGTCACATCATGAACCGCGCGATCGGCAAAGTGATGATGGCGCGGACGCGCGCCTGGCAGTGCGAGGCGGGCATGACCGCGCGTGGTCCAGCGGTACATCATCGCGTAGGTCACGTCGGGATGAAACTGGAAGCCGAAGGCGTGGCCATATTGGAAGGCCTCGATCGGAAAGTCGCTTCCCTCCGCCAGCAATTCCGCGCCCACGGGAAGCTCGAATCCCTCGCGATGCCAGTGATAGACGTGATCCGGCCAATGCGGGCAGAGCGCAAGCCCCGCCGCCGTCGGGCGGATCGGGTAATAGCCGATCTGCGCGCGGCCTTGCGGATGCGGCGCCACGCGCGCGCCGAGCTGCATCGCCAGCATCTGCGCGCCGAGGCAAATGCCGAGAAACGGCCGCCGCTCGCGCAGCGGAACGGCGATCCAGTCGATCTCGCGGCGAATGTAATCGTCCGGATCGTTCGCGCTCATCGGACCGCCGAAGACGACCGCGCCGGCATGCGCTTCCAGGGTGTCCGGCAGCGGGTCACCGAACCGTGGCCGGCGGATGTCGAGGCAATGCCCAAGCGCGCGCAACACATTGCCGACGCGGCCGGGGCTCGAGGTTTCCTGATGCAGGACGATCAGGATGGGCCGCGAAGGTGAGGTCGTCTCAACGCTGCCGGCCGACCGCGGCACTATCGGTAATCTTGATCTCGTCATCGAGCCGCAATCATAGCTAAGCAGAGTTAATTCCGTGTGAGCGCACACACACACCCAGACCAAGCAAATGACGGGCCAAGATTAACGGGATGCAAGAATAACGGGGGGCGAGAATAACGGGGTGCAGGTCAGCGCTTGCGGAGCTGGAAGCCGCCGACGGCCGCGAGGATGAACGCGCGTGGAAATAGCCGCAGCATGGGCGGCACCATCTTGATGCCGAAGCCGGGCAGCACGATCCGACGATTGGTCATCAACCCGCGATAGGCCTGCTTCGCGACGTCGGCGGCCGAAACGTTCAGGACCGCGGAATCGAAGCCGGGCTTGAATCCGGCCCGTTCCTGAAACTCCGTCGGCACCGGTCCCGGGCACAGCACGGTCACACGCACCCCGTGCGGCGCAAGCTCGGCCCGCAGCGCCTCGGTAAACGACAGCACGAAGGCCTTGGAGGCATAATACACAGCCATTCCGGGCCCCGGCAGGAAGCCGGCGATCGAGCCGACATTGAGGATGCCGCCACGATTCCTGATCAGGCCGTCGGAAAACCGCAACGACAGGTCGGTCAGCGTGCGGATGTTGACGGCGATGATGCCGAGCTGCGCGGCGCGATCCATCTCGATGGCTCTGCCAAACACGCCGTAACCGGCATTGTTGACGACATATTCGACGTCCACGCCCGCGGCACCAATCGCCGCGGCGATTTTGTCGCAGGCATCGGGCGCCTGGAGATCACAGGGAATCAAAAGCGGCGCGGCTCCGCCGGCGGCGGTGATCTCGCCTGCCAGCGCCGTCAGGCGATCCGCGCGCCGCGCCGTCAGCGCAACGCGATGACCGTTCGCCGCAAAGACGCGCGCCAGTTCGGTGCCTATCCCCGCCGAGGCACCGGTAATCAGCGTGATACGCTCGGTCACAATTTGACGCTCTCAGAGCAATGATAGGACCAGTCGACAATGCCCAGAACGAGAGCATAGGCCTGAGGTGGGGGGCAAGTCATCTGCGAGCGTACCGGCCTGCACAAACGCATATTACGCCGTGGATAACCCATTTTTGCCGACTTACCTTACCCGGCGGCGCCCAGCTACCAACAAGTTAAAGTTTCGTCATGTCAGTCAGTTGGCCCAACCTGCGGCGGACGGCCGCAGTGCAGCATGGCGAATTGTCGCATTCGAGAGGCCGCCTCAGCCGGAGGCAGATCGCGCAACTGCCACGCGATGCTTGAGGTCGATGCGATCGCGCGACGAGACCCCCAACAGATCGGCGGCGCGCCAGACCACATTGTCCTCGAACTCGCTCACCTGGCCGTCGGCATAGACCAGCTCCCACATCATTTCGACAATGCGAAGTCGGCCAACCTCATCCACCGAACGCATGATGACGCTCGTGAAATGGTAGAGATCGACCGCCTCGCCTTCGGCCAGCATGGCGGACGCGATCAGCCGGTCAGCGCTGCCGGGATCGAGCCCGAAGCGGCTCTCGATCAGGCTGTGGAGCTTGCGCTTCTCGATGTCGGAAGGCTCACCATCGAGCGAGATCACGTGGATCAAGAGCGCGGTGGCCGCCAGCCGATAGCCGGTGTCGTCGAAGCTGCGATTGTCATGTGCGTGCGGCGAAACAACATCGGCAATGAATTGTCGCAGTCCGTCCAGCATGATGTTCCGCCGTGAAAAAAGGAGGAGATTCGCGCCGATGCGGCGCTCGTTTGGCGTATATGAGGGGAAAATCCGATCCGCGCAATCGGCGTGGACTACGAGCTTTGGTTACGTTTCGGCAATCTGCGGATGATTACCGAGGGCGTCGATCCGATCTTTGAACCGTCATTGCGAGCGAAGCAGTCCCAGCTTCGAAAACTA
>WNGI01004572.1_pt1 | contig 12388 bp, 8 predicted proteins | sample 5400621 | NCBI WGS metagenome assembly WNGI01 (sample SAMN13153374, study PRJNA577476) | soil metagenome | isolation source: 20 cm soil or saprolite under Garry oak tree replicate 1 | place: USA:California | collected 2016-06-15 | reverse complement strand
CAACAATTTCTGTCAGCTCATCATCGAGAAATTCTGCCAATTTCGCTATCCCATGGCTGATGATATTGTGAAACAATTGCCCCGGCAATTGGCGCACCCAATGGTTACGATCTCCGAGGAATGCGCTGGCGTACCTTAAATCTCCCAGATCGTACGACCAGTAGCTCTCCAAATGAACAGGCTTTCCCCGGAGGAGACCTTTATTCACGAGTCGGCGCATTTCCAGCATCTCGAGCGTGAACTGGTAGTTATGACCAGCCATTATTCTCAAGCCGCACCTGTCGGCCAATTCTATCAACGATTCAGCCTCGGCCGTCGTTATGGTAAACGGTTTTTCAACATAAACATGGCTACCTGATCCGAGGCATTGTTTAGCAACCGAATAATGGCTCTGCGGTGGGGTGGTAATGTGAACGATATCGGGCGAAGTAGCCTGCAGCATTTCTTGCAGATCGGAAAAGCATTCGGGAATACCGAAACGCTCACCTAGTTGTCTGGCCATGAGCAATTCCCGATCGCAAAGGCTTACGATCTTGCAATCCGGAATGCGATGGATCGCCTGCACATGCTGGTCGGCGACCTTGCCACAGCCGACGACCGCGACCCGCAGGATGCGCGAGGTGGATGGTTCAGTGTTAATAGGTCAGTGTCCCTTGACTACTTGAGGAGGCGGGCACGGAGACTGATGTCCGATGACAGAAGCCAGACCTTTAACGCGTGATCGCTTGCACCTGTGAGATCCGCGATATCCGCGTCATCCGCGGTTTGATTCAAATTGAGCAAGGAACGCCTCCATCGCCTGCCGCATCGGTAGCCTCGGCTTCCAACCTAGTCGCTCGCGAAGCTTCCGATTCGAGTAATGGTTTCCTTTCCACTCGGCGTCACAGCGGCGATGATTAAAGACCGGGGGAAGCTGGTTCCTGGACCACTTTGAATATTTCTCCCATAAAGAACAGAGGCCGTAGCCGGCAAAGTAAGGAATCCTGATGGCGCGAAAAGATTTCGCTTTATTCGTGTAGGCTTTTAGAAATTGGCGGGCAGTCAATAGCTCGTCATCCACGATGTTGAAAATTTCACCGTCCACGCCTGGTTTCAGGCCCGCGAGAGCGATAGCCTCGGCACAGTTAACGACAAAGGTCAATGGCAAAGCCTGTGACCCGTTAACCTGGATAAAAAACCCAAATGTGCTGATGCCAACACGTCCGCTTAGTTCTCGCTTGCCGGGCCCAAAGACATAACCAGGACGAACAATCACGTAAGGCAGGCCATATTCGCTGCCGTATTGTTTAACTAGTTCCTCCTGTTTAAGCTTCCCGAAACCGTAGGCATCAAAGCGCTCCTGAGGGGCATCTTCTAAAGGACAAGTTTCGTCAACCAGGTCACCGCGCTTCAAACTCAAAGTCGAATAGACAGCAAAGGAGCTAACATTCACAAAGCGCCTGGGCCGGCCACACCCCAGAAACGCGTCCATCAGATTGCGGGTAGTCAGCGCTGAGTTCATAAAGGCAGCTGCGAACGATTTTTCCATGCCGGCCGCGAGATGGTAGATGATCGAAACCCGTTCAGCTGCTTTCCTGCAATCCTCGCGAGAGAGAAGATTGCCCGTAACGACTTCGATTCTGTTGTTCGCATCGAACTGGCCGATCGCCTTTTTTAGCCGATCAACCTGGCTAGACGGCCGAACAAAACAGCGAATATTCCGATAGCCATATTCGAGGAGGATCTCGACAACATTCGCGCCAATAAAACCATTCGCCCCCGTGACTAGGACGCAATCATTCCTGGAAGCGATGTAGTCTGGGGTCACTTGTCGGAGGGTGAAGTAGATTCTCTCGTTCCTGGCCGATCCTCTGCCGACTCGCTCGGTACGACGGGCGATCCGCTCACCAAAGGATGCGGATAAGTGTATGGCTTATAATTTGGCAGGGGCGTATTGTTGTAATAGTCGTGACCCTCCTTAACTGTCGGACATGGGCTACTCAAAATGTCGTAGTTCGGCGATCCATTGAGAGAATTACTCCAGGCATAAATGGGTTCCAACTCCTGGTTAAGCCATCTCGGCCCCCGCGGAGGGTTCCCTGAAATCAGGTCGCCTTTTCCCCTGCCCGGCTGATCGACTGAAGCCAACACCTTATAGATGGCAAACCCGTCGCCGGTATTGAAGCTCATGCGATGCCTGGAGTTCTCACTGTGGCCACCGTAAAACTCAATCGTGTCGCTCGTGTTCGATCGGATGTATGAACTGAAATTGAAGCCGCTTCGATCTCTCTGACTCGTATTGGTTAGTATAAAACCAACCCATTGATTAGGTGCCCAGTTCGCACCTGAGACCACAAGTGCAGGTGAAGAACTGGAGCCGGTGTGCTTTCCGCTCGCATACAAGTGCGGTCGATGACCGGATACGTTGGTCCCGTTTCCTTCGGTATCGTTGAGGTCCCACGGGTTATTTCCACTCGCGGCTCCCCAGAGCCTAAACGGGGATATCTCCCGATAGACGACTAGTAGCCACCCTCGAGTTATTGACCCTTCAAGAATATTGTCATGAATAACAGCTGTTCCGCCCCTGATCTGACCGAGATGTCCAGTTAGCGTATAAATAATCTTATTGTTGTAAATCTCCATCGCCCGACAAGCCCTCAAACGCCCTCCTGTTTCAGTACCGTGATTGCCGGGTCTGGTGTTATTAAAAACATTGTGCCGAACCACAAGCCGTCCACCCCCCCAGGAATCGATTCCGCCGTTCGTAGGGAATTTACCACCCGAGTTATTGAAAACGCAATCCTCGATGAAAATAAATTTTTCACTTCCAAAATGGGTGGGCTCAACCCATGAGCCATCCCCGTACTCATTGCTTCGGCCACCCCAATTAGAATGAGTTACGTTGAGAATTTCTGACATCCCAGGCGGCGTGTCGAAAATGCAATGATCAATGACACCATACAGGCACCCCCCAACAAAAAGATCTGCTCTGTATAGATGATCAAAATGGCAATTATCCACGCGAACTTTGGGACAAGTGCCCTTAAGCCTGACAGCTGGACCGGAACCGTGGCCTTCGACTGAACCCGCTCGAAAAGTAAATCCGCTTATTCGAAACGACTGATCGGGCGTTAGACTTACAGTTACGATAGCACCATCCTGCTGCATCCCAGCACCCGCTCTGGCCGGCGCAGGACCGGATTGGCCGTCGGATGGTGCTGGTCGCGAAGGTTGCCGTTGTTGCTGTTGGCTGTGCTTGGGGGCTTGCAGGGGCTTGGGTGGCGGCCCACCGCGTTGTTTCCTGGGCAGATCATCCAGAATAATTGTGGTATCCTTGCCCGCACCCTGCAGGACGATTCCTTTCGTTATTGTCAGCGCTGAAGTCCAACTGGTCGTTCCAGTTGGGACTTTAACCGTATCGCCTTCATGGGCCGAGGCAATGGCCGACCGAACATCCGCCAGCGACACGCTCTTCGCTTCGATCGTAGCACCGTTAACCCGGGCAACAACAATCAAGACCAGGCTTGTAGTGAATGTCGTTAAGATTCGCACTTTCCAGAAGTTTCCAGACATAAGGGGCTTATGAGAACTGAAATCTGAAGTAGTTCTGAAAGGCATAAAGTTGCTCAGCCTTGTTCCGATGACTGTACCCACACCCCAAAGTGCCTACTCGTTAACTGTGTACTTGTCGCTTTTGAACTGAATCAGTATGCTAAACAAACTCCATCTTCTCTTCTCGGAGGCGGTCGTCGACAGGCTGTGCCACGGACTGATATCCGAAACTCTCATAATCTAAAGCGATGATATAGAAAGCAAACCAGATGAGACTGAGCCCTCGGAAACAAGCTTCAGTCCAGTTGTAAAATACTATTGCGGCAAGCAAGGCCAACCGAAAGCGGCCCCATTCAAAATTTACCAACAGCTCGGTGCATGCCTTGCGGAAGGTGGCAATGATCAGTCCTGCGAGCATTAGCAATCCTATGATTCCTAGATTCAAATAGACCTCAAGATAGCCGTTATGCGCTTCGTTGGGTTGCCACGGGAGGTCCCCTTTGATCAGCACCAATCGATCGCCCAACCAAAAACTTTCGAATCCTACACCGAAAATTGGGTTAGTATGCATCGCCAACAATGCGCGCCAGAGCTCCCCTCTGCCCATTAATGTTGCTTCATGACCTGTAAGCTCCACAATATGCTCAAAGATTCCAAACGTGAGTTCGGCCAAGACCAGCAATATCACCGCCAGCACTACGTACGTGCCGATCAATCTTTTGTTCACCCATCGCCGCCCAAGTATGAGTATGATAGCCATGGCGGTCAGTAACGTCAACGTGCTGGTTGCGCTGTGCGTGTGTTTGGCAAGCCATCCCACCATGAATAGTAAGAAGCCGATCAGGTAAAGCTCGTGTCGCCGCTGTTTACCCTTTGGAGCTCGCCAAGTTTGCAGCAGGTGCCAGAAGAAAAACAAGCCAAGCACCATCCATATAGCACCTAATTGATTCTTGGCTTGGGCTATACCGCAATTGATCGCCGCACCTGACCACGCATCATACGCAGTGCCTATGTTTGGATAATACTTGATCGCCATGATCGAGAAAGGAAGCAATATGTAAGCACTTCGTTTCATCAATCTTACCACTGCTTCTTTGGGGTCGGGTTCCGTGAAGACGATAAGGATCATGATAGGATGACCTAGAATTTTGATCCACCGCTTGAACGAACTGAAAGGATAGTCAGACCACACAATGGCAATGAAACAGTAAGCAATAAATGCGATGAGCCATCCATTCCTTTGCAACACCTCAGAAAGACTAACTTGCCTTTGATTAAGGACCCAGATGCCCGCGGCGATGAGGGAAAGATAGATCAAGGCATCCAACGGATTGCCCTCTTCCACCGAACCTGCTCGCATCAAGCCTAGCGTATGTAGCCATTGCACGACAGACCGCGATCCGATTAGCACCATCCAAACGAACGGAAGCCAGAGGGCACCGGTTACATTGGGTCTTTCCCGAATGTCCCGCCGGAAAAGAAAGAAGACCAAGGCGATAGTGCCAAGCAACGCGACCTGCGGCGGTAAGCCGATAATACTTGCGATAGTCGGTTCAATGAAGCTCATAACAGAGCGGTATCAGATAACAGATGTCAGATGTCAGAAGACAGAGAACAGGCAACAGACAACACGGGATCAAACCAGCGCATAACCGCCGAGCTCGAGACGCTGCAACAGCTCGGAAAATTCATCGCTCATGAGATAGTCCGCTTCGCGTGGAACAATCGGGTGCGTCATCAGTTCAACATTAGCCGACCTCGCTAATGCCGTCACCCGGTCTAATTTGTTCTCCTGGATGCACTCGGCCAAGTCGAAGAAATAATCCGTAAATCGGTATCTTCGGGCCAGCCAGCGATCGACCAAAGTCCGATACGCCCGGTTTGCCCAGCTCTTTTCGCCGGGCCAGAAGGAGAAGTTGCGGCGGATTTTCATACCTGCGGGAATCAGATTGCTTAGAAGCAAGTTGGCGCACAGATGCATGTGATGATGCCCGTCGATGTGTGACGGAGGTTTTCCATACAGACGAGCGAATTCGTCAGCTTGGGTCTTGTACGAATTAGCAAATTCTTTTCGTAACGACCAATTATACAGGATCTGCGCGTACTTGTTTCGTCTCAGGAAGCTGACGACTCGATTATGGCAATGTCTAAGGTCTTGCGGACACTTGCCATCGGTAAATGGCTCGGAAAAATTAAGGTGCAATCCGATCTCTAACTCATTCGCAGTCGACAGCTCAGCGGCACGCTCAGAATCCGCCATGAAAACCATGGCGCTCACCGACGTGATTCTTCTCTCTTTAAAACATTTGAGAGCGGCATCTGTTTCAGCCATGGAGCGCCCCCAGTCATCGGCATTGATGATCAGCATTTGAGGAAGAAGTCAGCTATCAGATAACAAAGGAACGTTACAGGTTACAAAGTTAAAACGGTTACAATATTGAGGGACAAAACCGCCTAGATCTAGCCTACCGTGTCGCTGGAAGGCGGCGGAGGAGCCGGGCAGGATTGCCTGCGTAAACACCGGAGACGCTAATATCTCTAGTAACAACTGCGCCGGCGCCGATAACCGCGCCATCGCAGATCGTGACCGGGAGGATAGTAGCGTTTGTCCCAATGCTCACGTGATTGCCGACTTTGGTTTTGCGCCAGAGGGCCCGTTCCGGCGCCGGTCCTCCAGTAATAAAAGGATCATTAATAAACATAACGCCATGAGAAATGAAGCAATCATCCCCGATTGTGACGAGCTCACAGATAAACGAATGTGACTGAACACGGCAGCGCCTACCTATGTTCGCTCCATTCTGTATCTCGACAAATGGCCCGACGAAGCTCCCATCTCCTATTGCGCAGCGATAGAGATTGACAGGCTGTACGACGGTGACGTCTTTACCAAACTCAACATCGACAACCCCGACATCCAGGACCTCAGGTCTCTCTAGACGGGGCTGCCTCGATGACCGAAGCCGAAGGTCGTGCTCGTTCAAGGATTAACTCCTCGGCTAGCTCGAGGAGAGCAGAATGCTGACTCGGTTCAAGAACTGCACTCGATGCAACTCCCAGCAATGTGCTTCGTAGACGGCTCGGCCGCGTGCTACAATCGAGTCCGCTTTTTGCGGGTTCCGATAGACGCCTAAAATGGCGTCGGCAAGGCTCTGGGCATTCCCGGGTTCGAAGAAAAGCGCAGATTCCTGGTCGAAATAATCGCGAATACCCCGGGTGTAGGGCACTACTACCGGCTTACCCATCGCAAGGTACTCAAAAATTCTAGTTGGCATATTAATCTCGGTAAACGGGCTGCGGCGGTTCGGAATGATACCGAGATCGATTGAACGAATACTTTTCGCTATCTGAGTTTGCGGCCGGTAACCGTGGTAATGAACGCAGCTCCGTAATCCCAGCTTTTGCATCTGTGCACCGACCTTGTTCATATAAGGGGTGCGATCGCCGAAAATGTGAAATTCCAATGTTGGAATTAGGGATCGCAGTCTAGCAATCGCCTCAAGCGCTGTGTCCAGTCCATGTCGTTCAGCGATGAGGCCGTGGTACATTATTTTAAAGGGCTTCTCACCGTTCGCACTCGTTCGTGTTAGAGAGTCATACTTGGAGGGACGAAAGATATCGCTTTCCGGAGAGTTCATAATGACCTGGATCTTTTCCGAAGGACAACCTCGCGAGATAAACAGTTCTTGAAACGCTTTGTTCGGAGTAAGAATAAGATGGGCGAATGAAATGCTTAACTTCTCCAATCGCCTTAACCACCGGACGAATTGGCTTTCTGCGCCAAGATTATAAATGCTCATCATCAGCTCTGGCATGGGATCGTGGAGATCCAAAATAATCTTCGCACCACGCGCCTTGGGGACTAGTGCACTAAAGACGAGCACATCAGGCATGTTATGCACGTGGACAAAGTTGTATCGTCGAAAGATCGATTGGGAAGTGAGTTGGAGAAACGACCTCAGGATGAAAATGGTGTATTGTCCGATATACGTAATCTTCCCGCGGCGGCGGCGGCGAAGGGGAACGCGAAAAATGCTGACGCCATTGATGATTTCGCGTCGCGGCTCTTCCACGTTTTTCTGAAGACAGATGAGATCGATGAGGACTCCCTCTCGCGCGAGCGCCTCGGCAGCTCGGCGAGGTCGAGGATCGGCGGGGTAATAGGAAAATAGGAGAACCGCTCCGCGCTTGCCACGCAGCGGCTGTAATGCTCGTTTTTTACTCTCGCCGTTCCTAGAAATCTCACCGGCGCACGAAATTCTCGGAGCTAATGATTCACTTTGGACTCCCTTAACTCTACCTGCGTTCTCAGCCTGGAGGACAAAAGCAGCGACCTCCCGCGGAAGCGGCTGCCAGTACTCGCCCGAATACTTCGTGCGGACGTGCTCAAGTAGGTGCTTGTAAAGCCCGACTGGATACTCACCATCTTTTTTGCGTGGTAGTCCCGAGAAGGCCATGTAGTCAGGGTGTGCATCGACCAGAACCATGCCGCCGTTCTGCGCGATCCAATCGAGCTTTCGCAGCCAAATATCGGCTGTAGTTTCTCGCAACAGCGAGAAAAGGGTGGAATCTTGAGGAAGGGTATAAGGGAGCTCAACATAGCCTTTTGAAGAAGAGTTGATTGATCGTTGATGGTTGACGGAGCTGTCGTTTGGGCGCGGGACCCAAAATGGGAAGATAGTCTGACCCCCATCTGGCTGCGGCTCGAATGGGTCGGTGTCGAAGGTGGACGCATCGTACTGCACATCGAGATCATGCAGCCAATCGAGGTTACGCAACATGAACCCCGACCTGAATCCCGATGCGCTCCATTCACGCGCATAGCTGTTGATCTTTGCTGCGCGTCGTTTGAACCCGCGGCGCGAGGCAAAGAGATGGCCATCATGTTTAAGATCGTGTATCCCAACCTCGAATCCTCGGGCGGTGAGTTCCTCCCTTAAATCGGTTGGAACGCGATAATCTCCTTCGGGGACAAAGTTAAACGAGGAGCGAAATCCAAGCTCCTTTTCCAATTGCATCAAGGACCGGCATTTGGCGAGACCAGCCTTGCTCTCAACATCATGCGTCAGCACGAAGGCAAATTTTTTGCCCTCCGGCCAGCCTGACCAGTTCTCCGGCGGCTGCTCCGATCCCGGCATGATAGGCCAAACGCCTCCAATACGCTTGCGCAGCCGCATGGCCAGCTTTCGGCGAATCGCCGCTCGAAGGGATTGGGGGACGAAGGGCTTTAGCCCGTAATAAATTCTATTGCGTAACACGAGGTATCACCAGCTCGATGGTCGCGTTACTCGTCGCCGCAAGCACCTGAGCAATCGGGACCGACCGCTTACAAGAGTTGGAACCGCAGCAGAAACGAGGAAGGCAGACGACTAAGAGTCGCTATTGAGCCATTTCGGACCGTAGGAACGCGCCTTGTTAACTATCACGGCAACGTTGTTTCGCTCCGCGACCAACTTCCCGTAGCCACGCTTAATACCCTCGCGGTTGTCCTTTTCCGCTTCGACCACGACCAAAAGCTTGTCCAGGAAAGCGGCCATGCCCCACGTGGGACTCGTCTGGCTTAACTGAGGCATATCAAAAATAACGTAGTCAAAGTCGCTCGCTTTTAGATTTGGCATCATGTCGAAGAATTTTCTCAAGCCGAGCTGCGCGGGCCCAACATTGGGGGATCCCACGGTAGCTAGATAGAGATTGTCCGCGACCGAGTCGATGGCACCCTTTGGCTTAAGAGCCGCGCTAAGCGAATACGCAGGCTTGCCCTTGAAAAACTGATGAACGTCCTCCGGACCCAGATTTACATCGACAAGAAGAACCTTACCTTCATTGGTTTCCGAAAGTGAGGCAGCGAGCCCGGCAGCGAGAGTAGAAGTTCCCGCCGCTGCCGAAAAGCCGGCAATACCAACGAGCTTCGGCTTATGCGTCAAATGATTGAGCTCAAAATAGAGACCGAGGCGATCCCGAATTGCGTCACAATATGGCCGCATAAAATGGCCGGTCTCCCATGGCGCCAGCTTGGCGCGGCGTCGGCTGGTTGCGGGTGCTCCCGGAATCGCGGGCGAGCCATTTCGAGAGGAAGGCCGACGCCCGTTCAGAGCGCGGGAATATGGTATTGAGAGCATGAGAGGAATGTGCAACTGCGTCTCCAGTTCGAGTGGCCGCCCAACGGTCCGGTTTAACAGCAACCCTCTTAACAACGCTAATCCTATACCAAGAGCTATCCCACCGCCGGCTAGTCCCAAGGCGACCTTATCGCGCGTTTTGGTGTCCAGCGTGGGAGGGGACGGCCGCTGGACTGCGCTAATGTTGGGCATTTTGGAGGGATCCAAAGCCTCATCGATCCGGGCCTTTTCGAGCGATGCCGCGAAATACTTGTAATTCGCTTCGTCCATCTCTCGTTTGCGCTCCAATTCTTCAATTTGCGGACCCAGCTCCGAAAGCTGCTTCGTCCTCTGTTGAATATCGAGACGCCGGGCCTTAAACGCCTCGATCTTGGCCTGCGTGCCGGCGACCTGAGCCTTTACGCTGTCCAAGGTTTTTTCAGATGGCGAGCTTTTTGATCTCCACTGCTTTGGCTTCTTCTTGCCCATCTCGGTGGCGAGGGCCTGTTGTTCGAGCAGGTCCGCCTCCGCGGCGTTAAGCTGGTCCTTGGTTTTCGCCGCCTCACTGGTAAGCGCGTCAGAGCCGTCCTTTAGCGAGACAATCCCCGTCTTGTCCCTCAGCGACTTTAGGGCATCCTCCGTTTGGTTTAAGCGCGCTCGAACCTGATCGGTTTGTTGGGTTACAAAATCGAAGGCGCCAGCAGAGCGGTGCACTTCAAGATGCTTGATGAAATAACGACTTAAGAGCTCCTGCAAAACGAGCGTGGCAATCTGCGGATCACGATTCTTGTAGGAAACCAAAATGACATCGCTCCCTTTGGACGATGTGACTTGCAAGCCCGAAACAATGCTGCCAGCAGCGGCTTCTTTTGAGGACGCTCCAAGCCGTTTGGGACCGATGGTCTCAGCAACCTGGGCAGCCAAATCCCAGCTTGTGAGAATCTGGACTTCGGAATCGATCACGCTATCGGTCGTTTTCGGCGCCTGGTTCGGGCGCGTTGTGTTGTCGATTGAATCGACAGCGCTTCTTTCTAGAACATAGCGTACTAGCAATTTGGCCTGGGATTGGTACACAGGCGGGTAGAGAAAATAAACCGCTGCCGCGGCGATGATGCCCATCAGCGCGAGAAGTATTATTGACCACTTGCGCTTGAATAGAGCAAATAGGATGGCACTCAGGTTCATACCGGAGTGTTGTTGCGTTTCACGTCGGATTTCAGTCATAATTTAGCCCTTAGTCGAGATGCGGGTAGATCATTGAGCCCGCCAGTCGGTTGAGGACCAATGGCAACCTGCCAAAGATCCTCTTATGGAATGCAGAGTCATGGGGGGCGGCAACTAAGCACTTCCGACCTGATGGATCAACTCGGAAGTAATCAATTGTTTCTTCTCTGGTGTCCCACGAAAGCTTGAATCGTCGCAACCCATCGTTGTCGCACCCGGTTCGCCCGAAATGTAATTTTTCTGCTTCGCCGCGCGCCAAGAACTGAATGCCTTGCCACATGACAAGATTGTTCGCGCGGAATTCCTGGAACCTTTTGTCGGATGCGCCATACTTATAAAGCGCATTCTTTCCGAAACGAAAGAAGATCGCAGCGGCAATCGGGCGCGACCCACGCCTTGCGAGGACAATGAAACCGAGGCCGGGTTTGATGATGTGCTCGTAGACGTTCAGGAAAAATGACGCCGGTTGCGGCGGGAGGCCGTGGCGCCGGCGCGTTTGAAGATGGAGCCGGTAAAAATCGCGAATGGCCGGCCGATTGCGGACGACGACCGTGCTCACACCGCTGCGTTGGGCCTTGCGAATGGCCCGGCGGACTGGACTGGCGAAGCGAGTGGTCAACTCTTCGGCGCCATTGCGCAAATCGAGCGTATGCCCGTAAAATTCCGCGGCTGAACTCTCGGCGACTCTAAACAATTTTCCGCCGCGAATTTCAAGGTATCTCCAACGGCGCTCTTGCGCGAAGCGAACAAGCTGATCTCGTACCAAGCCCACCGCTTCCGGATCAAAGATGAGCGGTTCGCACGCATCGCTAAATGGAAGGCAGACACCGCGGCGCCCCGTGAAAGGGCTCCGCACTTCCATCAGCGGAATCAACGCCGCCAGTCTGTGCCCGCGGGAAAACTGAAGATAGAAAGGTTGATGGTTATAAGTTTCGTGAAGCACCTTTGCCCATGCACTCGTGTGGAAACAACCGGCATCGCGATGCAAAGCAACAACATGGTCCCAACCGGGATCGAGGACAGGATTGAGGAGCCGCATTTGGAGCGATTTGCCGCTCGTTCTCGGCTGGACGAAGGAATAGTCGCCGGAGAGAGGCGCAGCTTCTTCCGTCTCTGAGTTGGCTGATTGAAGAATCTTCAAGGCTTTTTTGCTAGACGAGCGCTCCGACTGCAACAGTCTCGGTGACGCAACGAGCGACATATTCGATTTGCTCCTCCGTTAATTCAGGAAACATCGGCAAAGAAAGAGATTCTCCGGCGAGATTCTCCGAGACCGGAAACGCGCCCGCTGTGTAGCCTAGGTTTTGGCAAGCCTCCTGAAGATGGACCGGAATGGGATAGTGCACACCGCACCCGATCCCAACTTCCTCCAGACGTCTCCGGACTTCATCGCGTTCCTGCACTCGAATCGCATAAACGTGATAAACGTGCCGCGCATAATTCGCCTCGAACGGCGTGGCAACCTCGTCGACTTCGGCGAAAGCCTGATTGTATTGCAGCGCGTGTTCACGCCGCCGGAGATTCGCTTCTTCAAG
>WNGI01004571.1_pt1 | contig 12388 bp, 8 predicted proteins | sample 5400621 | NCBI WGS metagenome assembly WNGI01 (sample SAMN13153374, study PRJNA577476) | soil metagenome | isolation source: 20 cm soil or saprolite under Garry oak tree replicate 1 | place: USA:California | collected 2016-06-15 | reverse complement strand
CGCACGCCGGTGACATTCTACTGCTGCCCATAGCGATCCTCGCATTTTGGACCTTCGCTTATCAACTTGTGTTAATCGTCAGATGGCCAGCAAAAACGATTACGTGGTGCTTCCTGGCTTTGGCCATAGCCGGTTTTTTTTTCCTGGCGCGCTTCTGGAACAAAACGAATGCAACGCCTGGCAAAGGGTATCGCTTTCATTTATCCCACCTTTTTCTTCTCATTCTCGGTCTTGGCTCCGCAATAACAGTTCTTTTTGTGCGTCGTCCGAATCAGGACGATGTCGTCTACTTTCACAGAGTTCTGACTCAATTGTTAGATCTTAACCAGCCCATCTATCTCCGTCAGACAAGCGTTGACATGGACGCGGCGGCATTCTCGCCGGTTCATTTAGTAACCAGCTATGAGATGCTTATGGGTTTTTTGGGGCACTATCTTGGAATCGATCCGCTGTACTTTTATCAGGTAATTGGTCATGTAATTGCTGCACTCTCACTTCCGTTTATCCTCTACTGGTGCATCAGAAGATTTGGATTGAGTCACTGGACTGCAACGATCGGCACCCCGCTGGGAATGGGATTTCTGCTTCTCGCCGACAGGTCGTCCTTCGGCGTGTTGCTAGGAGCTGTTAAGTCACTACAGTCGGCCGACCCAGCCGGATGGGTCGGATTTGCAACGGTCTCCGGCTACATGTGGCAGGGTAAACCAATCGTTTTGATTTTGTTTCTGCCGATTGGTTTGGCACTCAGTTACCGATTTCTCACTCGAGGTAATGCGAGCGATCTGGTGTGGCTCGCTTTCTTAGGCGTCGCCGGCGTAGGTCTGAGCAATATTGCGCTTTATGCAATCCCGGCACTGATTTGGTGCTCTTGGATAGCGTTTGTCATCCTTCAGCTTTTCGAACACAAGACGCGAGAGAATGTATGGCAGCAGGTTCGCCGTGGCCTTTTGCTCATGATTCCGCTCATATACCCAATCGCGATTTTGGTATCGCTGAAACTGGACATAATTCCAAAGCCGATCGACATCCACCTGCTTGGACCGAGATACCTCCCGTGGCGTGAAGCCGTAGATTATGCTATCGGCGGGCCCGCGGAGTACTTGCGTGACGTCGTACTTATGGTTGCCGTGCCGTTGCTAATCGTCAGAGGGACCACTGGGCTCTTTATCTTCCTTTATCTTTGTGCTGTGTGGCTGTTTTGCTTGAACCCGTTGCTGGCACGGGTGTGGATGGCAAATATCCTTGCTCCTACCTATTTTCGCCTTGTCTATCTCTTGCAGTTTCCGCTGCTCTGTGCGTTGATTGGGGCTGCAGCGTCGCCACTAGTACGGTCACAAAGCTTGCTGAAAACCCGATTAGCAACTGTACTAGCGCTTTCAGCGGTTATTGTAACTTTCGTTTACAGTTATCGTGGACTATCGATCGTGCCGAGAAATGCGAAACTCGGCATCGGCTGGAAGTCACCAAGGGAATACCAGTTACTTCCGGCGAACGTCCAGTTTGCTAAAGCTGCCGGTAGCTACATTGCGAATGCTAAGCTGCTCGTACCGACTTGGACAGCAGGTTGTGAGTTACCGCTTCTCTTTCCAGAAATGAAAGTTGTAGCTCCACGGCTCGTCGTCCATTATTTCGCCAACGCTGGCAATTCGGAAGAAGGAATACTGCGTCAAGAGGCGCAGGATTTTATCGAGGAAAGCCATCCTGAAAACGTGACGCGGCTTCAAGTGTTAGAGCCGAAGTTTCGCGAGGTAATCGAAACCGGTCGCGCAAATGCAGTTGCCGTTCCCGAACCTGAAAGCGAGAGAGTGTTGACCACTCTGAAATCGATTGACGCTGGGTGGCATCGCGTTTTGGAAGCGGGCGGGCTGGTATTGATGCTTCCCGGTGACGCAGCACCAAGGGGTTGAAATTGAAAGCGCACTAACTCGAATGCATCGCTTCGCCACGGCGGCGGATCGCGCCGTCCAAATCTTTGCCATTTTAATTGGCGGAGTTTTCCTGCTTTCGGGAGTTATCTATCTGTATCTGGGCCGCGCAACCTGGTTGCTGGGGGGCGATTTTTGGAGCGTTTATGCTTTTGCCTGGAACCACACATGGTTTCAAAGTGCCCTGCTTAAACAAGCTGGTCACATTACGTTCTTCCCCAGCCTCATTGGTCTCGCCAATTTGCGTTTTTTTCACGGCGACGTGCAAATGCTCTTCTTTGTAGGCCTGGGGCTGCTTTTCACAACCGTTGCGCTGCTTCTGATTCCGATTTGGCGTGATAAGACCATAGGGCTGACTGCAAAGACATTGTCCACACTTGTTGTGGTCACGGGCAATTTTTGGATGGGCCGGGCCAGCATCACTGCCAACGGCGAGTTCAACTGTGAAAACTCTTTGGCCATGAGCGGAGCGGCACTGACTTTTCTTTTGATAGCCAAAACGCGTTGCTCATGGACGACCACGGCAATTGTAGTGTGTGCCGGGTTTGTCGCTTCCTTTAGTTTTGGCGGAGGGTTGGCGATTTGGCCTACTTTGCTGCTTCTGGCCTGGTGCCTGCGGCTTCCGTGGAGAACGATTGTTTTACTCGGATTCAGCGCGCTTGCAGTAGCCCTCGTCTACCAGATGGTTCCAGTACTTCCCTTCAACTGGCCAAAAGCATCGGCGGTCTCTCCCGGTAATCTCATTGGTGCTTTAACCAACTTCTGCAGACTTGTAGGGAGTCCGGTGTTATACACAATCGCGGCTTGGCGAACGGAAAAGCCGCTTACGGATTTAGAGCAATCCTTTGCTATCGCATTGTGGACCGGCCTGGCGGGTTTGGTGCTTGCAGGAATCTTTGTTATACGTCGCATCCTTTGGCGCGACCTTAAAACCGGCCTCGAAAGCACTGGCTTGTCGCTTTTAGTTTTTAACCTATTTGCTCTGATGCTTATAGCTGTCGGACGACTGAAATCGTTTGATCTGGAGCCTTTTGCTCCGCGTTATCTATTCTGGAGTTCACTCTTTTGGACGAGTTTGATTCTGCTCGCGGTCGACCGAACGGATCGCCTGCAGCGGAGCCGATGGCCCACTCTCCTTCTCCCCTTTGCGACAGCTATCGTAGCCTGGCCCGCACATTATCAGGCCTGGTTTTGGTGCAAAAACGTCCAAATTATGTATGACAAGGACGCCACCGCCGTGATCAACGGAGCTTTTGAGGCTCAAAGGATGCAACGGCTTCCTCCTGAGTTTCAACAAATTTTTGAAGAAAGGAGTCGCCTGGCCTCGCAGTTGCGGGCGCGTCGCTTGGATGTGTTCGCCGATGGCTTACAAGATTGGATCGGGCTCAGGGAAGCGGATGTCTTTGGGGAACGGCACGGGCGAGAAGGGCTTCGTGGGCAGTGCAGGATTGAAGCTTTAGGCCAGTGCGATAACGGTGCTACCGCGGCGCGGGTGATCGGACAAGCATTCAAACACGAGCAGTCGATTCCGTGGACATTGGTAATAGCCGATTCGAGCGACGTGATTCGCGGAGTGGCCCGCTCTGCGCCGATTAGCCCGTTTATCAATCGCACGTTTTATCAGAGCAAATTGACGGCGAATATTGGATTTGTCGGCTACATTAGGGATTACAATCCGCAACTACGCTACGCCGTACGGAGCGCCGATAATCTAACTCTTTCGGATGAAGAGATCCCGGTGCAACAGTAGCCGCCATGTTGCTAAAGTGAATGCTTAAGCAGAGGCTAGCAGCAAAGCACGCGCCAACAACACCTGCGATGTTACCGAGGTGATGCAAACAGATTCACGTACCAATTCCAATCCTCGGTAACCGATTCAGAACGAAAAGGGGCCAACCCATGATTTGTCACTTCGAACAGGGACCTTCTCTTATTCTTCAGAGCCTGCACGAGCTCAGGCCAGTTTGCGCCAGCCTGCTTCAACCCATATGGCCAAAATTCGAGCAGCAATTTTGCGTCCGGGTTATCAGCCAGGACACGGCTGGCGCCGCGCAACGCTTGCAGCTCATATCCTTGTATATCCATTTTGATTACATCAACGCGTTCGCCCGGCTGGAAGTAATCGTCCAGCGCTACAATATCGATATCGATAACGCGGCGGGAATCTCCCTCTGGGAGATAGGCGCAGTGATCTACGTTTAGCTTGTCCGATAGGTAGAGCTTGGATCTCTCACTGCGCTCTCCCACCCCAACCTGGGACAAGCGGACGTTCGCGCAATTACGGGTGGCAGACTGCAAGCGTTTGAAATTTTCAGGCGCAGGTTCGAATGAGTGAACAACGCCGGACGACCCAACGCAATGTGAGAGGAAGTGTGAATAGATACCAATGTTCGCGCCTGCGTCCACTACAACAGCGCCCGGAAACAAAACGCTTCTCAGAAGTCGCCGCTCCGGACGATCGGCGTACGCCTTAAAAGTGCCATAACAGAGGCGGTAGATGGGGAACGCGTGTTCGTAAATCTTGTTGCCAACTTTGCGAATATGCGAAATCAAAGAAGTCACGACGAGTTAAGGAACGCGGTAACGATTATCTCGCAGCATGACAGCTCGAAAGCTGAAGCCCAAAGTGGCGAAACAGAACTTAGGGCCCCTTGCTCTACCGCTGGATTTCAAGATCGCTGCCGCAGAACCGTAGAATGGAATTTGACGCTTCATCGCGGCTAGATGCACTTGCTGCATTATAACATTGGAAAAGATATTGAGAAACCATACGTTCGCTCAATGCGGCTTGGCTGCGGAGAGCTGTTTAAGTCAAAGGTAAACGCAGAGATGCACTGGGACCGATGGGATTTCGTGGCTCTCGGGCTCGCTGTCTTCGCTGTCATTTGGGTCTTCGTGTTTAAACTTAAGACATTTTACGCTCTTGGCTATACGTCTGACCTTTTCGTGTATGTGCAGCTTGCTCGAAGTTGGCTTGAAGGTCGCGGCCTGCTTCATGATAACTGTTTTGGGAATCACCTTGCGATTCATACCTACTTCTTGCTGCTTCCGCTCGGCCTTATAGCAAAGCCATTCGGCGCTCCGGGGTTGCTGTTCGTGCTTGCCGCGTCGGTAGGAGCAACCTACTTTTGGGCAACTCGTATTCTGCGTCTTCTGGGCGTTGCCGGGCGCGTTGCAATACTCTCGGCCGGGCTAGTTCTCATCTCCCCGCTTACGGTTGCGTTCTATCAACACCCGGGCTTCGGATTCCATGTCGAGATTCTTGTGCCAGCATTGTGTTTAGTCCTTTTCTATTTTCTACTTCAACAGCGGAAACTCCCGTCAATCCTGACAGCACTAGCTGTCATCAGCGTGAAGGAGGATGCGCCGATCGCCGCGGGGGTGGTGGCGATCGTAGCAGGCGTTGAAACATGGATCTCGTCAGCAGGCAAACCCCCGCGTTGCCGCTTCAACTGGTCTGCCGCAATCACACTTCTCTTGTCGGTTTCAGCGATCCCTCTCTTACTCGCGATTTCCTGGTCACAACCGCCAACAATGTACGCGCCCCACTCGGTTGATCGCCTTGGTATCGTGGCGCCGGGAAGCTTATCAAGTCCCGGAGCGCTTTTCGTTTTTGTCGCCTCCAATGTTACTCGTTGGCTTGGTAGCAGCGTTGTCCGTCAATGGCTGTGGATCATGATTGTAGGCAGCTTTGGGACAGTTTTGTTGCGTCCGTACTATTTGGTTGTTGGTGTCCTCACAACTTTGGTCGCATGGCTCATAAACCGGAACGATCTGCTGTGGACGCCACGATTTTCTTCAACTGAGGCACTGCTTTGGTGTGTCACGTTGGTAGGTTTTGCGTCGATTGCGCGCGCTGCGCAGTACTGCAGCAAATGGACGCGAACAGCAATAGTCACGGCGGCAATTGCAATCACCGGATTGTCGACGGTCGCACAAGTAGCCCTTGTGCCTTATGTGTACTGGGCATATCTCCCTCGTGCGGCCAGCATTTACTCGCCGCAGGAACGGCAACAGGCAGATGCCGTGTTCGGAGGTTACCGTCGTGAAGCTAAGCCAGAGGAGCCCGTTGTTGCCTCCACATGGCTGTTCAGATACGCGCATGACCGAAACCTTTTCTGGCTGGACCGAATGTCTGGCCGGCCCACGCCAGTGTGGATTCTTGGCGATAGCGCCGACTCCTACGTCCCTCTCCGGATCAGCTCAGATACGATAAATCCGGAGTCTGGAATTCACATCGAGGACTACACACTAATTGATCGTCGTGGTCGTTTCGTGTTGCTCCGAAAAAGGGAGTAACGTTGTAATGACGCCCGATAGATTGGACCTTTGCGAAATGATAGCAGTGTGGCGCAGGCTAACCTGCCGACATTAACGTCGCGTCAGGGTCAGGGTGAAAAAAGCCGCGCAGACGTCCGGGAAGCGACGGCTGAGAGCGAGATCAATCGGAAATAATGCGCGGTAAAGAAAACCGGGGACTGGGAGCTTGCGGGATATTCCCCCAGTCATCATGTAGGATAGTGCGGTGAAAGGTCGAACTGAGAGATTGGCGATGTCGTAGTTCTCGTTCAAGCGTTGGAGCCACTCGCGCCGGCGGAAAAAAATCAACGAGGGCAGTGCTTGGTTAGCCGATGTTAGAGGCCCGTGCGCCTGCATCAGTTCCGGCTCGGAGATGCTGAAGTCGACTGGTTCGAAATGCAGATGCTTCCAAATGGGAGCGGATACCAGTGAAAAAAAAGGTTCCGTTGCGATCACTTTGCCACCGGACTTCAATTTGGTGGCCGCGCCGTTAAGAAACACAATCGGGCTCTTCAGGTGATGCAATACGTTGGTCAGCGTAATAACGTCAAGGCTTTTGTCTTTGATCGCGTCCAACTTGTCGATTTCATGGCAGTTAAACACAAGATCGAGGTAATCCAGGTCGAGCACGTCACTGGTAACAACGTTTGAGAGAAATTGTTTCAGAGGCGAAGTGCCGCTTCCTATCTCGAGTATCGAAAGCGCCCCCGGATTGGGAAAGTCCTTGAACTGATCGCGGTAAAGCTCGCCATACCAGAATAGAAGGTTCTTGTTGGCGCTGAGCCGTGCGCGATTACGTAGTGTCGCGGCACGGTCTTTGGCCTCTTCGTCGTGCACGACTGTTGCGCTGCTCTTGCCAGCGCGAACATACAACGAGCCAGCCAACTCCGACAGCACTGGCATGTTCTCAAAGAAACGGCCAAGGGCGTCCAATCGATCAACCAGAGGAGCCGGCGTTCTTGGGTGCAGAAAATCAAACGGATCGATTTGAACATCACGATAGCCTGTTTGTTCGAGCAGCCGCCGGAGCGGCCAGCGAAAGAACGCGGTCTCATCTGGTGAGTCGCCAAGTTTTCGCTTAATCCAGGGCACATTCTTTTGTATCGCAATCTGGGGGTTCAGCATGTTTGGCTCTGTAAAGCAAATCGTACCGCCGACTTTTAACACCCGATAAATCTCGCGGATTGCCGCTTCGATCTCGAGATGATGTAAAACTGAGCTGCCTACAACGGAATCAAACACGGCATCAGGATAGCTTAATTCATACGCGTTCTGGATTTCATAACGAACATTTGGCGCGGAACAATTTGCCTTTGCGATTTCCAGAAGCTCAGGTGAAACGTCAATCGCAACAACGTCTGCTCCGGAGCGCGCCAGCTCTCGAGTGAAATAGCCAGTACCGCAACCCAACTCAAGCACACTCATTCCTGGCCGGAGATGTCTGCTCAGCATCTTTACCCGGCGCGCCCAGCGTAGTTTGCCAGCTGGGCTCTCCCAATTCCAAATCTCTCCCGCTCCATGTTGAGCCAGGAACCGCCCGTGTTGAATTTCTCTGGCAATCCGTTCTTGCACTAGCAAAGTATGAGGTCGCGTGAGTTTAAAAGCGGGATGCCATAGTTGGGAGTCTGATGATCCAATGCCTGGCAGCGAGTTAGTATCCAAGTTTTAAGTTCAAAAAGCCGTGCCAGCACATCTTTAGCATAACAAGGCCGTTCCGGAAGACCTTGGTCATCTTGGTGGAACCGTAAATCCGTTCCTGGTAGTGGACGGGCAAGTCCAGAATTTTGAGGTTCAACTTTGCTGCACCAAATAACAGTTCATAGTCTCCCCAGCGGTCTTCAGTTCCCCAGGTACCGACCATTGGCTTAATCCGCTCCCAGTCGCTTCTCCAAAGGACTTTTGTGCCGCATAAAGTGTCCTTTACTCGTTGTCCAAGTAGATAGGTAAAAGCGACGCTGAAGAACTTGTTGCCCAACATGTTTGCACCCGTCATTGCTCCTTTCGGCAAGGGATAGACCAAGCGGGAACCGTTAACAAACTCCGCCTGCCCGGAAACGATAACATCGATGAAGTAAGGCAACTCCTCGGGAATCGTCGTCAAATCAGCATCGAGAATCATCAGAATATCCCCTGTGGCACCATCGAAACCTGTCCAGACGTTTCGTGACTTGCAGATTCCGGGCCCATGCTCAAGGCGAATGTTCTTTTCAGGATAAAGCGACTGCACGCGCAGCACTTCTTCAGCGGTGCCGTCGGTCGATCGATCGTCGCAGAAAATGATCTCCATCCGACCAGCTAAAGAGGGAATACGGCGAACGGCCTCCTCCACGTTTCCCTTCTCATTTTTGCATGGAACGACAATCGACACGGCAAGCTCTTCTGGCAAAACCGGTCGTGGTAGCAGTCGCGCAACGACCACTTGAGTCATACAGAGTTTGCCTAGAAACGGCAGGCGCGCACAAAAACGATTAAGAAAACCAGACAGCAACGGCAGATATTTCGGTAAAAGCACGATTCGATGCGTCTCGAGAGCTTCAAAACCGGCCAGCTTCAACAAATTTCGGATATCGGCACTCGAAAGCCAATTCTGCTCGGTTCGCGGCACCTTCATCCCAAGCCACTCGGCTAATGCGACAAGCGGCTCCCAAAGATGGTTGTAAGTTGTCACCAAAAGGCGCGTGTGCCTCTGGCAAATTGGCCTTAAATTTCGCAACGCTTGGAGCACATCTACGGTGTCGCCAATATCGTTAAAGAGAATGTAATCAAATTTCTCGTCTGGCGCGAAAGCCTGCTGGAATTCCTCCTTGTCCGGGAAAGCCACCGCGAATTCGAAGGACGGATTTCGTTGCCGCGCGATTTCCACAATCTCAGCGCAGATGTCAACACCTTTGCCCTTACTTGGCCGGACAACGGCCAAAAGATTGCCGATGTCGCAGCGAACTGAGAGCACTTTTTTTTCCGGCTCCACCAAAAAACGAAGAAGCCGGTTTAGCAATTCGTAATAGTATTCGTTACGATTTATCCAGTCTTCGCGCCGGGCAGCAATTTTGGTTAAATGATCTCGCGTGCGGTTGCGCCTTTGCTCGAGGGCTGCTGGTCCCCAAGTCACACTGTTCAGTTCGCACTCACTTGTAAGGCCAGCCTCACTCGCAGGCTGAGGCAATTGCGTGTTAGCCGTGGGCGAATTGGCTGCAGATCCTCTCAAAGCCGTTTCGTTCATACGCTGCACCTGCGTTGGCGCTGATTCGGCCTCACGGTAATCTTAGATCGTGAGGGCTGCTGACAGCGAGATAGGCGAGGCGCTTCAGCTCCCAGCGTCCGCGTGTTACCGTGTCGAGAATCAGTCCGCTCGCAAGCGAAAGAAATGCCAGGAGCATCAGTCCCATCGAAAGAACGGCAGTTGGCAAACGCGGAACAAGCCCCGTCTTTAGATATTCGAGCACCACAGGAACCCCAAGGATCAGCGACAGCAGTATTAATAGGGCGCAGATCGCCGCGAAGAACACCAGAGGCCGTTCTTCTCGAACCAGTCTTGCAATTGCAAACACAATACGAAGCCCGTCTCGCCATGTATGAAGCTTGCTGACTGAGCCATGGGCCCGCTCCCTGTACGGCGTGTCCACCTCGGCGACAGGCATTAGAAGGCGGCCTGCATGCACCGTTAGCTCTGTCTCTATGCTGAAGCCTTCAGCGGTAACAGGGAAGGATTTGACGAAGCGCCGTGAGAAGACCCTGTAGCCGGTCAGCATATCAAGTACTTTCAGTCTGAATATCATTACAGTAGCGCGGTTCAACAGCCAATTGCCCATGACGTGACCGGTTCGATATGCGTTGCCGCCCACCGCGATTCGGCGGCCGGAAACCATGTCAAGTCCATCACTCACGAGCGTTTGGAGGAACACCGGTGCTGTCGCTGCGTCATACGTGTCGTCGCCGTCTACCAGGAGATAGATATCCGCCTCAATATCAGCGAACATGCGTCGAATGACGTTCCCTTTCCCCCGCCGCAATTCAGTGCGGACAATGGCGCCTGCGGTGTGAGCAACCTCAGCCGTTTTGTCCTTTGAATTGTTGTCATAAACGTACACGTCGCCGTTCGGTAGCGTCATCTTGAAATCGTTAACGACTTTGGCAATCGCCGCTTCTTCGTTGTAACAGGGAATGAGAACTGCTATACGCGCCGTAGTGCTCATCGCTTGTGTTCTGTTACCTGTTTAACTGCACGGAATCGATGCGGTGCGCTTAGATAAGCTTCCATGCTACGGATTCAATCGGCTCCATCCAAAAATTGTGATCGAATTATTTACCATTCGGTCAATCGCTGTAAAAGCCCGCTCCTGCATCGATGCGAGGGGAGTTCGCTTCACGGTCAAAGCTTGCGTTCCATCTTCTGAGCAATCATCCACTACAATGATCTCTCTGGTCGTTAGCAGTGCATTCCGAACCGGCCCAACGATCTTCTCGATGGTGTCTCTTCATGGTAACAGGGGATAACGATTGAACTCTCATCTTCTTTTGATTCACCCAGAATTTTAACGGCCTTTTTGTCGTGCTGCATCAGGTATTATCGTGCATTAACGCAACCATGAGCAATTCCAACAATCGCCAGTTCCCACTAAGGGCGTCTTATCGGTCCGATGCGATTGACGTGGTCTGCGTCATCGTAATTCTCGCATATTTCCTCTATTTCGCTCTTCCATCATTAGCGGGAGGCTTCAATGACGACGAAATGATGAATATGTACTATTACTGGGCTCTGGGAGCCTTAAAATCGCTGTGGGCCAACATATGTTTTTGGAAAGGGATTTATCGACCGGCTGGCGCGCTCTACTATCTAACGCTCTATCACTTTTTCTCTCTAAATCCTCAACCGTATCGGGTTGCCCAGGTTGGGATTCTCGCTGCATCAATTCCGATAGTTTACTATTTAGCCCGACGTCTTGCCTCTTCCCGTTCGGTAGCATTTCTTGCAGTTCTCGCTCTGTGTTATCACGCCCTCGAGATGGCCGACCTGGTGTTCGTGGGGTCGTTCATTTACGACGTTTTATGCGGCTTCTTCTACTTCGCGGCGTTAGGCTACTATATTCACATCCGTGACAGAGGACTGGCCCTGCATCCGGTGCCGTTATTGGGATTTCTCGGGATATACATTTGTGCACTGAACTCGAAGCAGATGGCCGTTAGTCTTCCTCTAATCGTTTTGATATATGAAGGCTTGAGATGTCCACGTTTCCGCGATTGGAAAGAGTTCGTTCAGCGTAACTGGCGTTTTGCTGTTCCCGCTTTGCTCGCGAGCGTACTTACGCTTCCTTATATCTACGGAACGACGCAAGGCAGCAGCGCCCTGGCGAGACTGCCTGGATATCGGCCGAGTTACTCCTGGCATGAATTTACCACCTCGAATGCCCGGTTTGTTAATGACATTTTCTACTTATCAGTATGCCTTTCTGCGACGAGACCGCATGCTGCAATTGATGGCCTTTTGGATTGTGATAACCCCTCTTCCTCTGGCCTTTATTCCCCTCCGCGGCGGCGCTTGCCTTTACATCGTGCTTTTTGGGTGGGCAATGATCTTTGCTAAACTTGTATCGGACCTAATAACGCTGCTCTCCAGATTGTCGATGTTAGGGAGCAAACATCCCCGACGTCGCGCGACCACGGGCGCCATTGTTGAAGGCACTGCGAATGATGATGTGCCTGATCGAGCAATCGGAGAATTCATAAGCGCTGCCCCTCGGAAAATGTGCACTCCAATATTCCGAATCATAGCAACGATTCTGGTAGCGTCAGCGCTCGCAATATTCACCCAGTGGGAAAATCAACGCTTTGGTCGTATTCCCGCTCTACTCGGCATGGAGCGAAAAACATCGCATGTTATTCAAGCGTTCCAATCGTTGGATCTCCATCCAGCGCCCGGTAGCACGATTTTGCTGAAGCCGGAAAATCGCTCTTACCAAAATGACTACTATCTCGTGCACGTTGCGTCTCTTGTGTGGAACGATCATTCCTTGCGAACTTACGTCGCTGGCCAAGGTCAACTGACTGAGCAATGGATCCTAAACATGGATTACGTGATCTCCTTTAGTGAATTCAAATTGAAGGTAATCCGGGGTCCCAACGCGCCTGCCCGTTGATGTACCTAGTTACTCGAGAACCGGTTCGTT
>WNGI01012348.1_pt1 | contig 12389 bp, 10 predicted proteins | sample 5400621 | NCBI WGS metagenome assembly WNGI01 (sample SAMN13153374, study PRJNA577476) | soil metagenome | isolation source: 20 cm soil or saprolite under Garry oak tree replicate 1 | place: USA:California | collected 2016-06-15 | reverse complement strand
CCCCGATTCGCTGAAATAACCCGCTGTGAATTCCTAAAATTACTTGCAATATACTAGCAACCTGTTGTTTCTGTTGAAAAACTTCTAGACCTCTCGACGCCGCGCGCAACGCCTTTCATGATCCGCGCCCGATGACCGGTCGTGGTGAGGGGGAAATGCCATTGTGCCGGGCGAGGGGGTTATGCCGCTGAAAACAAAGGGCTCCGGGGCTACGGCTTCTGCGTTATTCGCGCTGAGTCTGGCACTGACCGGGTGCGAGGACATTCCTTGGAATCCTGACCGCTGGGGTCTCGATCGGCTCGACGTTCTGTCGGTCAACGGTCGCACCGGCGACGTCCCGATGAATTACGACACGTTGATGCGGCTCGGCGCGGCGGCGCGTGCCTCCGGCGATCTGTCTAATGCACTGAGCCTTTACCGCCGCGCCGCCTCGCTGGAATCAAACCCGCCGGCGCCGTTTATCGCGATCGGCAATACGTTGCTCGAGATGGGCCAGGCCGATGAAGCGATCATCGCCTTCAATTCGGCATTGTCGCGGGAAGACCGTAATCCCGAGGCGTTGCGCGGCGTCGCTCGCGCGTATCTGAAAACCGCCCGCCCCGAGCTTGCCGGCCAGCCGCTGGCGATCGCCTTCGAGGCGACGCCAAACGATCCCAAGCTGCTGATGCTGATCGGCGTCGCCGACGACTTCATCGACCAACACGGCGAGGCGCAGGCGCGCTATCGCCGCGGCCTGGAGCTCGCGCCGGGCGATCCGGGATTGACGGTCAACCTGGCGTTATCCTTGGCCCTGACCGGCGATTACGATCAGGCGATCGCGCGGCTCGGGCCCTTGGCCAGCGGGCCGAGCGGCACGCCGCATAACCGGCAGACGCTGGCGCTGATCTATGGGCTCAAGGGAGATCGCCGCGCCGCCGAAAAACTGGCCTCGATCGATCTCGAGCCGACGGCCGTCCAGCACAATCTCGCCGCCTACGACAATTTGCGCCGGCTCTCGCCGGAGGCACGCAGCCGGGCGATCCGCGCGCTCGTCACCAACGCCGGTGGTGCGAGATCGTCCTGAGGCAGCAGGCGCTGCCGTCCTTGACGCGTTCGCAGATCTGGGACTGCGGAGCAGATCATTCGCCTGCTCCGCGCCGCTTCGCTTATGGGGCGATCTGACACGAACGGAGGATGACAGCGGTGGTGTCGAACACGGCCCCCCAACCGCTCGGCGTTCCGCGCACGACTACCGGCTCGCCGGACCGATGCGTACCCGAGCGCGCCTGCAAGGTCGGATCATCGGCCGGCACGAGGCAAAGTAGCTCGGTGGGGCCGGCGCCGGTGTTGGGCTGCGGCTCGGTCCAACCAAGGAAGATGGCCGCATAGGCTTTGCCTGGATCTATCAGCGGGCGCAACGCCGCCACCGACGCGAGTTGGTCGGCGCTACGCGCCTCGCTGCGCAAGAACTGGCCTTCGATCGTCAGACTCCGGTCGCGGTAATTGCCGGCGAAGCCCGCCGGTCCGAGCAGGTTTGCCTCGCGGATCAATTGACTCGCCTGCGTCGCGCCGGGTGATCCGGCTGCGACCTGAATGGTCTCGCGGGCGGCGACAACCAGATCGGTGCCGAATTGCGGAATGTAATAGAGCCGAATCTCGTTGCTGCCGGCAACGGACGCCGCCGTGAAAACCCGCATGCGCGAGGGCTGCACGGGGACGCTGTCGCGGGCAAACGCAACCGCGTCCGCAATCTTGTCGGGGGTTCCCGTCGGCACTACTGCGAGCCGATGCTGAAAGCCGGTACGCAATTTGCGGGCGTCGAGATCGACCACTAACGGATCGATAATTCGCAATGCGTTTTTCGTGGGGACAATTGCGACATCTGGTTCCAGCGCCGCCATAGGATCTTTGGATTCGAGAATGATCGTACCGCCGCCCGAGGATGCACCACCCGTGGCCGAGGACGGTTTCGTTCTGTCGATAACTGTCGGGGCATCCCCGCCAGCGGAACCCGAGCCGCTCGATTGCACGACCGTCGTCGTCTGCTGCGCTTTCTTGCCGGAGAACGTGTCGATGATATTGAGCGCGGCGGGACCGAGCAGGATGATGAACAGCGTCGGCAGGATGAACAAAATCATCGGGACCGTCAGCATCGCCGGCAACCGCGCCGCCTTTTCCTCAGCGCGCGTGATCCGCGCCTCGCGGTATTCGGCCGCCAGGACCCGCAGCGACTGCGCCAGCGGCGTGCCGAATTTGGCGGTTTGCAGCAGTGTGTTCACGACCCCGCGGACAGAAGCCAGGTTGGTGCGCTCATTCAGGTTTTCGAACGCCTGCCGACGCTCCGGCAAAAAAGTCAACTCGGCAGCGGTGATCCCCCACTCCTCGCTGACCTCGGGCCAGGTCGGTTCGAGCTCGCGCGACACTCGCGTCAGCGAGGCATCGAGGCTGAGCCCCGCTTCCGCGCAAATCACCATGAGATCCAGCGCGTCGGGCAATCCCAACTGCAGTTGCTTGCCGCGTTTTGTAACCAGGTTCTTGATAAACACGCCGGGCGCGAAAAAACCGAACATCGCCGCTGCGAATGCCGCCGCCCAGCGGAAGTTCGGCGGAATCGGCAGTACATGCGCCCCGTACGAATCAGCAACCATGGCACTGGCGAAAACCAGCGGCATGCAGGCGCGGGCAAACAGATAACGGATCATCGCCTCGCGCGTGCGCATGCCCGCCTGAGCGAGCAAGGCGCGTGCTTCCGTCGCGTGATGAGAGCGCAGCAGGTTGAGGCGCTTGACCGCCTCGCTCATCAGTCCCGCCACCTGCACTCGCCCGCGGCTGCTTCGGCCGCTGTCGAGAGCGGCCCGGCGCAGCGATTCTTTGCGCAGCGCGATTTGCGCAAAACGCCGCTCGAACGGGTTGTGCGAGCGCAGCGCGTTATAGACACCGATCAGCGCAACCAGCACCGCCAGCGCCGCCAGCGCGCCGATCAGATCATCGACGCCGAGCCACCACGGCAGCCAATCTTGAAGCCTGAAATCGGCAACCCGGGTGCTCATATCTCGAGTTTCGCCATTCTGACCATGATGAAGATGCCGGTCCCAAGCATCCCGAGCGCGATGCCGACCAGCATCAACCCGCGAATGTCGGTGAACAGCGGCATGATGTAGCTGGGCGAGGTCACCAACAGGATGATCGACACCAGGATCGGCAACGACCCGAGAATCATCGTGCTGGCCCGCGCCTCGCTTGCCATCGCGCGCGCCTTCATCCGCATCGTGCGGCGGCGGCGCAGGACCTCGGCGAGGTTGCTCAGCGTTTCAGCGAGATTGCCGCCGGTTTCGCGCTGCACGCTCAAGGCGATGATGAAGAAACGGAATTCCGGCGCGTCGATCCGCTTGGAGATGTCCCACAGCAGGCTTTCGAGATCGCGCCCAAGCCGCATTCCCGCTTCGATGGTGCGGAATTCCGCGCCAATGGGGTCGCCGATCTCGTGACTGGCCATGATGATTGCTTCGCTGATCGGCAGACCCGAGCGCAACGCCCGCACCATCAGGTCGATTGCTTCCGGAAACAGACCAATGAAGCCAGCGACACGCCGCCTGCCCATCCGGCCGATAACCATATGCGGAATACCGATGCCCAGCCCCAGCCCCGCAAGGAGGGCGGCCGGAACCTGCAAGCCGGCGAACGTCACCAAGAGCATCGCGAAGATCGCCGCCAGCACGATCGTCATGGCCGCGTATTTCCCGATGCTGATTTGCCGGCCGGTGCGCTCCAGCCGGGCAATCAGCATGTCGCGCCTTGGCAGCCATCGCCGCGCGACATTGTCCATCTTGGTGGCGTTGTCGCGGCGCGACAGCGAGCGGACCTCTGACTGGCCCCTGGCGGCACCCGGCTTCCGCCCTTTGAGGGCTTCAAGGCGGCGCGCGAGGCTCCGCGACCCCTGACCCTCCACCGCGAAGGTGGCCAACAAGAACCCGGCCGCGGTCGCCAAACCGATTGCCAGCGCCGCGATGGTTACAGGATCCAACATAGCCAACATCGCTCAGATCACCTCGAGCAGCGCGCGGTCCAAGCCGAAATATTCGGCCCGCGGCAGAAAAGCCGGCCGTATGCCGCTCGACTGGAAGGCACCGCGCAGCTTGCCGTCGGAGCCTTCTCCCTGGAATTGATAGGTGAACAGCTCCTGGGTGGTGATGATGTCGCCTTCCATTCCCACCACCTCCATGAGGTGCGTCACCCGGCGCTGACCGTCGCGCATCCGGTTGACTTGGCAGATCATGTGGACCGCCGAGGCGATCTGGGTGCGCACCGCTCGCGACGGCAGGTTGATGCCGGACATGCCGATCATGTTTTCCAGGCGGGTCAACGCTTCGCGCGGCGTATTGGCGTGGACCGTGCTCATCGAGCCGTCATGGCCGGTGTTCATCGCCTGCAACATGTCGAGCGCCTCTTCGCCGCGGCACTCGCCGATGATGATGCGGTCAGGGCGCATTGGCGGTGCGGGTTTCGAGGCGCACGACATGCGGCTGCTGCAGCTGCAACTCGGCGGCGTCCTCGATCGTCACGGTGCGCTCGGTGCTGTCAATCATGCGCGATAGTGCATTGAGCAGCGTGGTTTTGCCCGAGCCGGTACCGCCGGAGATCAGAATATTCAGCCGACAGCGTGACGCGATCTTCAACACCGTCGCCATCGCCGGCGAGATGCTGCCGCCAGCGGCCATCGTGTCGAGGGTGATGCTCTTTTTCGAAAATTTGCGGATCGAGATCGACGCGCCGTCGAGCGCCAGTGGCGGGATGATGATATTGACGCGGCTGCCATCCGGCAGGCGGGCGTCGACCAGCGGCCGGGCCTCGTCGATGCGCCGCCCGACCCGTGTCACGATCTTGGTCGCGACATTCATCAAATGCGCGTCGTCGCGGAATTGAACGTCGGTCAGTTCGAGCTTGCCGCGCCGCTCGACATAGACCTGCTTCGGCCCGTTGACCATGATGTCGTTGACGGTCTCATCGGCGATCAGCGGCTCGAGGGGCCCGAGGCCCAACATGTCCGCGACCAGCGAGTCGACGAGCTCGCGCTGCTCGACAAAGTTCAGCTGGATCTTGGTTTCGACGAGCAGTTCCTTGACCCAGCCGGTGAGCTGCGCTTCGAAGGCAGCGCGCGGCATCTCGGCGGCCGCGGCAACATCCATGTGTTCTAGGACGAGCGGCTGGATCTGTGCTTTCGCCGCTTCCACCGCCGCCCGCCGGCCGGGTAGCTGGCGCAAGCCCGACGAGCCATCGGCGGCAGCGGCGGCCGGCCCCGGCGTGGTGATCAGCGCGTGCATGATGTCGGTAACGAGGTCGCGGCGAGCGAGCGGGTTGGCCTCGATCGCGTGGCGCACAAAATACGCTTGCACCGCCCCGCTGACGAGCTTGGCCAGATCGCTACGGCTTAAGAGCGCGCGCCGCTCCGGCCGGATCTCGGCGCTGAGCCGCGCCACCAGCTCTTCGCGAGCCACGACGAGATGCTCCTGAAGCGAGCTTGGCGGCGCCGCCGTTGGAGACGGGGCCACGGCCGGAGCTGTTGCGTCGGCGGAAATCGCCGGAGCGGCGGGAGCAGTCGCCGGCACCGCTGCATTGTCCGGCGGCGCGGCCGCGGGCTGCTCCGGAACATCGGACTCGCCGCGTCCCCGCCGCAACCCGGCGATGCGCGCGTCGAGCCCCTCCTCGGCGCCAGGGCGTTTGAAGAGTGTTACCATTTCACAAGCCCAAAGAGCTTGCGCTTCTTGGTGGCCTCGGCCGGCCCGGCGGCGAGGGCGGTGACCAGCTTCTCGAGTTCGCGCGCCACCGCGCTGCGCGGCGCGGCGAGCGGCAGCGGTTGACCGGCATTGGTCGCCGCTCCGGCCGATTTCGCATCATAGGGCAGCGCCGCGTCGAGCGACTTGCCGACGGCCTTTTCGAACTCGCTCTTGGCGACGGTCGCACGCTCACCCGAGGCGCCGGCTTCGACCATCAGCAAACTCGTCTGCGGCGCATGTTCGCGCAGCAGCGTCTGCAGGCGGATCGTATCGCGCAACCCGGCCAGGCTGCGCTCGCACAACACAACGACGCGGCTCGCGGCGCCCAGCACGACGCGCTGCGTCGGCGTCACCCAACGCGGCAGATCGACCACGACCCAGGCAAATTTGCGACGCAGCTCGTAAAGCAGGACGTCGATTGCCCCGGGATCGACAGCCAGCTGCTGGGTCATCGCCGCTTCGGCGGCCAGAATTCGGAGGTTTTCTGAAACCTTCACCATCGCTCGCTCGATAAACAGGCTGTCGATGCGCGAGGGCTGTTCGAGCGCATCGGACAGCCCGCTGCCGGGGTCGGTATCGAGCTTGAGGGCGACGGTACCGAAATGCAGATCGAGATCGAGCAGCGCGGTGGGCTCGTTGCGCTTTTCCGATAAGATCCACGCGCAAGAAACCGCAGTCATCGTCGTCCCGACACCACCGCGGCTGCCGATGAACGCGATGACCTGCCCGAGGCCACCGCCGACCGCCGCCGTCACGCTGCGTTTTTCCAAAGCCGCCGCAAGCGCCTCGCGGCTCACCGGCTTCACCACGTAATCGGTGGCGCCGGCCGCGAGGAGATCGCGGAATAATGCGACGTCGTTGACGACGCCGAGCGCGACGATCTTGATGTCATCGCCGCCCACTGTGCGTGCCGCGCTGAGCTCGGCGATCGGCGCGTCCGAATCGCTGAGATCGATGATCAGAACGCGCGGGTTCTCGCCCTCGCGCATCCGCCGCAGTGCCGCATCGAGCGTCGCCTCAAGGCTCAGCTCGTCATCCAGGTGCAGCTCGCGAACGATCGCCTGGATGCGTTCCAGAGTGGGCTGATCCTGAAGGATGGCGATGACGCCGACGCGCTCGGGTTTTTGCGCGGACGGCTTCTCGGCAACTGCGGCAACTGCACTCATTACTGACTCCCTGTACTGTCCGAAGACCCGGCGGGTGCGCCACCACCGCCGCCTCCTCCCCCACCCCCGACAATGCCCGATGAGGGGTACGCCTTCACCCTGTCGGTCATGTAGCGCTGGACCGCAGCAACCGCGGGCGCCCCGGCGGCCGGCCCAAGCGGCTGGCCGGATACGAGATCGGCCGGGCTGGCAACCATTTGACCGAAATTCGTCTGCGTCGCGCAGGCGTAGTTGCTGGCGAAGGAGTTGGTGAAATCGGTCCCCGCCGCCTTGCTCCAATTGGGGCAGGGCGGCAACGTCACGACATAACGCCCGACCTCCACGACCGCCTGGTTGGCCGGCAGGCTGACGCGTGAAGACGGGCTCGTGACGATCCCGTAAGACAACAGCGCGGTGGCGATCGCATCATGGCGGGCGGTGGCAAGACCGGGCCCTCCACCCACTGCGACCGTGACACGGTCGGACCTTGAAATCGCGCCGGTCGCCGCCATCGCCCGCAGCCGCTGGGCATCAGCCGGCAACAGGTAGGCCGAGCCGGCGGCGAAGCGGAGATTGACCGACACCGCCGCATCGTCGAGCCGCAGGCGGTTCGGCGCTTCGCTTTCGGTCCATTCCGTCGCGGCTGGACGGCAAGCGGCGAGCATCAGGACGATGGCCGCGACCATCGGGAAGGGATGCATTCTCATGGCGCCCTCCCCTCAATCGAGCCGAAAGCCGACCGGGCCAACCAGCCCTTGCGAGCCGGGACTCAACCGGACCCTTTCGGCAGCCGGCAGCTTCTGACGGTACGTCGCGCCGTTAATGATCGCCTGTACATCATGCGGCGGGATGAACCCGTCGGTCGGCGCCGCCAGCGCGCTGACCGTTGCGGTCGGCCTGACGAGATAGGGCGTAACGATGAAGACCAGCTCGGTCTCGCCCTTCTGGAACCGCTCGGAGCGAAACAGCTGACCGATGACGGGAATGTCGCCGAGCCCAGGAACCTTCGAGATGTCCTGCGTCACCGTGTGCTGCAGCAGCCCGGCGAGCGCAAAGCTCTCGCCGCTGCCGAGCTCCACCGTGGTCTCGGCGCTCCGCTTGGTCAGTGCCGGGATCGTCACTACTGCCCCGCTGCCGATGGGCGTGGAGACCGCCCCGACATTCGAGAGTTCGCTGACTTCCGGCCGGACGCGCAGGCTGACATGCTGCGCGTCGATGATCGTCGGCGTGAAATCGAGTTTGACGCCAAACTCCTTGAACGCGACCGTGATCGTAGGAATGCCGTTGCTCGTCGATCCGGCGACCGGGACCGGGAACTCGCCACCGGCATGAAAGCTGGCCGGTTGTCCCGAGGTCGCGGTCAGGTTTGGTTCGGCGAGGATAGTTACGAGGCCTTCCGTCGCCAGCGCATCGATTGTCGCTTGGGTCAGCCAAGTCGATCCGCCGAATATGATACCCAACGATGCGGGCACATTGCCGGCCACGGCGGTCGGGTTCGTTGTCTGGAAAGAGGTATGAGCGGGCAGGCCGAATGGCTTGGTCCAGTTAACCCCCAGCGCCTTCAGCACGGTGCGATTGACTTCGGCGACCTTGACCCGAAGATTGACCTGGTTCGGGGTGGCGACCGCGAGCTGGTTGACGACCTTGCCTTTGGTCTCGCTGGCAATCGCGGTCGCTAGGCTAGTTGCCCTTTCGGCGCGTCCTGCCGTCGAGATGTTGCCTTTCAGAACCAGCGAGCCATCGACCGACTCGACCGTCACATTCTCGCCGGGTATCAGCGCGTGCAGCGATTCCCGCAACCGCGACACATCGTGTTCGACGCGGATCGGCGCGTTCAACAGCACATTATCGTCGGCATCGACAGCATAGAGCACCGTCTCGCCGGGCGTTTTGGCATTCACGTAGATCAGCGACGGCGATTTTACCTGCACGTCGGCGACTTCGGGATTGGCGATGAACACCGTAGCCGCCGGCCGTGGCAGGCGGATCAGCGTGCCCTTGCCGGCTTCCAGCAGGACCGGCGGACCCTTGGGCGGCACCTGGGCGACTCTAGCGGCGATGTCGCCGCTGCCCGGTGGTGCCGCGGTCGCGGCTATTGTGGTAGCAGCAGGGGCGGCGGGCGGCGATAGGAGTTCAGCGGCATTACTCGCTACAACTCCAATAAAAACCGATCCCGCAGACGCGAGGACCAGCAATTTATACATCACGAACCTCTTGGCGCAGGTTGAGATGCAACAGACTCGCTCCCTTTACCACCGCCACGCAAGATCGTGACCAGACCAGAATCGGAATTATCGGTGCCACGTAAGGACTTGGGCAGCAACGGGCTGATTTCGCTGTCAACCGTATAGGTGGCCTGGGAGTTGCTGCCGGACGAATCGGCGCCCGCCTTCGGGTCGGCCGGATCGGCGCTCGCCATAGTATCGCCGGCGGCCGGAACAAGGCTGCGCAGGTTCAACGACAGTTTGCCGATCTCGCCCGCGAGAGCGATGATCTCGGTCTGCTTCGGCGTCACCTCGAGGGTCGCGGTATGAGCGACCACGGCTTCACCGGCTTTGCTTTCTAGCCGCTGATCGATGGCGATCACCCGGACGTCGCGCAACACCGTTTCAGCGGCCTTATGCTCATAGCCGGCCGAACCGGTGCCAGTCGGAATCCCATGGGTGATCATCAGATCGACCTGATCGCCCGGGAAAATAAATCCTGAAATCCCCGAAGTAATCGTCACCGGAACCGACATCGCACGCATGCCGGGCCGCAGCACCGCGGCGAGGAACCCCCGATTGCCTGGCGCGATGATCTTCGCCTCGGTGATCGGCTCGCCGGCCGCGACCGGGTTGCGTGCGACCCACCCGGCAAAGGACTCGGGTGTGCGGGTGCCGAGCACGACATAGTTCTTGTCGAGCGCGCCTTCCGGCCAGATCTGCCAAGACAGATCCTCGGGCTTGAGGATTTGTCCGCGTCTGATGTCGGCGCGGGCGATTAGAACGGATTTAGACGGCGCGGGCAGCGCCAATGGCGACGCCTCGGCGATCTCCGCCGCGCGTTGCGCGGCGAGCCAGGCGCGGGCCAATATCGCGGTGCCACCGGCGAGACCGACAGCGACGAGGAGCAGCAGCAGGGTGCGGAAGCGCATGGCGATCAACCGAAGTGAGGTGAGAGGAGGACGATCAGACCGGCACCGGCGATCGCGACGCCGTAAGGCACCGATTTCGCCGCGTCATGGTCGGCGGAAATCGCCGATGAACGCATAAAGGCCCGGCTCGCCTCGGCGAGCTGCGCACCAAACGGCATCAGCATAAACAAGGTCAGGGCACCGCCCAGCAGACCGGTCAGCAGCAATAACGACGGGGTACCGGCCGCCCCGGCCCACAGAGTGGCGGCGGTCAACAACTTGACGTCGCCGCCGCCGAGAAAGCCACGCGCGAACAGCGCCGCGCCGACGATAAAGACGGCCAGCGCGCAGCCAATCGCACTGAGGGCGCCGACGAGGCTCGGCGCCGCCGCAAAATGCAACGGCCAGGCGATGCACAAGATCACCGGCAGCAGGTTCGGAATGACGAACCGCCGAAAATCCTCGAACGCGGCAAACGCCATTACGGCAGCGAATACCGGGAGGGCGATGACATCGGGTTGCAGAAACATCAGACCGGCAAGTTGCGGGTTGGACTGTCCACCATCTTGCGGCGTGTTGGTTAACGAAGGCATAACGGCGGCCCGTCGCGGGCCTCGATTCGCTATGGCCCAAGCCCGTCTCCAGCGCCCCCGGCAGAATTCTTGCGGCTAAAATGTTAAAATGCCGAAGGATCATGAACCCGCAGCTTTATCAGCGACGCGCCCGGCTGCCGGTTATGTCATCGGTCGGCAGTAAATGATTGGGCGCGTGCTCAGCGGCGTGCTGCTGCTGGTTTGCGTGATCGCGGGCGGCGGTTGCTTGTATCTGGTCTCGTCACTGCCGCAGCTCGACGGACGCATTACGGTGCACGGTCCTACGGGCGAGGTGCGGATCGCGCGCGACGCTGATGGCATTCCGCTGATCACCGCCGCAAGTGACCCGGACGCCGCCTTCGGGCTCGGCTTCGCGCATGCCCAGGACCGGCTCTTCCAGATGGAGTTGCAGCGGCGCTACGGCGCCGGCCGGCTCGCCGAGGTTTTCGGGCCGCAAGCGCTGGCGACCGACCGCCAGATGCGGGTGCTCGGGCTCTATCGCGCCGCCGAGGCGGAGATATCGACATTATCGCCGGCGGTGCGGCGCGGCCTCGATGCATATGCCGCCGGGGTCAATGCGTTTCTGGCGGCGCGGCGCGGCGCGTTGCCGCCCGAGTTCGTGCTGCTCGGCTTTCGACCGGATCCGTGGCGTCCGGCCGACAGTCTTGTTTGGGGCAAGCTGATGGATCTCGAACTGGCGGGCAATTACCGGGGCGAGCTGCTGCGCGCCCGCCTCGCGCGGACGGTATCGCCTGACGATCTCGCCGTGCTCTACCCCGAATACCCGAAGCAGGCGCCAACGACATTGGCCGAGCTCGCGCCGATCTATCGCCGACTGCCGCTCGACCGGCTCTACGCGGCCTTGCCGCCGCTCGTCGGGCCGATCTATGCCTCGAACAATTGGGTCGTCGACGGGGCGCATAGCGAGAGCGGCAAGCCGGTCCTTGCCAATGATCCGCATCTCGGTTTCGCCGCGCCGGGCTTCTGGTATTTGGCGCGGCTGAAAACGCCACAGGGTGAAATCGCCGGCGGCACCGTGGCCGGCGTCCCGCTCGTCGTCGTCGGTCATAACGAGCGTATCGCCTGGGGCTTTACCACGACCGGCGGCGATGTCGAGGATCTGTTCATCGAGCGCGTCGACCCGGCCGACCCGAACCGGTATTTGATCCCGGAGGGGAATGCCGCCTTCGCCACCCGGGAAGAGCTGATAAATGTGCGCAGCGCCGCGCCCGTCGCGATGACGGTCCGCAGCACGCGGCATGGCCCAGTGCTGTCGGACGTGCTGCCCGAAGGCAGCGCCGAGGACGGCTACGTCCTGGCGCTCCAGACGAATTTTCTCGACACCGAAGATCGCACGGCCGAGACGCTTTGGAACATCAACCGCGCCCGCGACTGGGCGGGATTTCGCGACGCGCTCGCCAACTTTGTCGGCCCGCAGCAAAACATCGTCTATGCCGATGTCGACGGCACGATCGGCTTTATCGCCCCGGGGCTGGTGCCGATCCGGCGCAATGGCGAGGGCTGGCTGCCGGCACCCGGCTGGACCGGCGAATACGATTGGGTCGGGTTCATCCCGTTTGAGGATTTGCCCAGTGGGGTCGACCCGCCATCGGGTCATTTCATCAGCGCCAACAATCGGATCGTGCCGGCCGGCTACCCCTATTTTGTGAGCCGCGACTGGGATCTGCCGAACCGGGCGGAGCGGATAGAGGCGCTGCTCGCTGCAACCCCGGTGCAGACCCCCGCCGCGAGTGCCGCGATCGAGGCCGATACGCTGTCCCTC
>WNGI01004569.1_pt1 | contig 12390 bp, 6 predicted proteins | sample 5400621 | NCBI WGS metagenome assembly WNGI01 (sample SAMN13153374, study PRJNA577476) | soil metagenome | isolation source: 20 cm soil or saprolite under Garry oak tree replicate 1 | place: USA:California | collected 2016-06-15 | reverse complement strand
TCGCCGCCTACACGAGCGGCTCGCTCGCCCTTACGGGTGACGGGGAGCCGGAACGTCTTCTCGTCGGGGTCATCGACGCGAAGACGCTTCCGGTGCTCGGCGTTCGTCCTGCGTTGGGCCGGAACTTCACCACCGCCGAAGACGCTCCTAACGGTCCACTGGCCGTGCTACTGTCGAACGCGCTCTGGCGACGCCGCTTCGCCGCGAACGCGGCCGTCGTCGGCCGACAGATTACGCTGAGTGGCCGCTCGTTCACTGTGGTTGGCGTGCTCCCGGACGGCTTTGCGCTTCCGACCGCGTTCGCCGGCGATCGCGAGGAGTTATACGTGCCGCTCCAGCTCGGGCCACCTAACGAGCGGGATCGTGGCGCCCATGGCTTCGAAGCGATTGCGCGTCTGCGTCCAGGCGTGACGGTCGCTCAGGCGGAGTCGCGAATGGCGGCGTACGTGGATCGGCTTCGCGCCGAGCACTCCGACTATGGCAAGGACTTTGGCGTCACCCTCGTCCCGGTGGCCGAGCAAGTCTGGGGGCCGGTGCGTCCCCTCCTCCTCGTGCTCCTCGGCGCGGTGGCGTTCGTTCTCCTCATTGGCTGCGCGAACGTCGCCAACCTGTTGTTGGCGCGGGCCGCAACCCGTGAGCGTGAGGTCGCGATCCGGACGGCGCTGGGCGCGGGGCGCTCCCGTCTCGTGAGGCAGCTCCTGACGGAAAGCGTCGTTCAGGCATTGTGCGGGGGGGCGCTCGGCCTACTGCTCGCCGTGGGTGGCGTCCGCATCGTCGGGTCGCTGACGGCTTCGACGCTGCCGCGCGCCGACCGCCTAACGATCGACGGCGCGGTGCTCGCCTACACGCTCGCAGTCTCGCTCGCCACCGGGTCGCTTTTCGGCCTGGCGCCGGTGTTGTACGTCCTTCGTGGCGGCGTCCACGATCGACTGCGCCAGAGCCGCGGCAACGTCGCGACGACGAGCGCGCGTGTCCGGCAGCTCCTTGTCACGGTCGAGGTGGCGCTGGCCGTGGTATCGATTGCCGGCGCCGTGCTCATGGTGCGCAGCTTCGAGCGGCTGCTCCGCGTCCCGCTTGGCTTTCAGCCGACGGCCGCGCTGACGTTCCGCGTCGCGCCACCGCAGGCCAAGTACGCCACGAGCACGAGCGTGCGAGCGTTCTTCACGCAGCTGCTCGGCGAGTTGCGGGCACTCCCCGGCGTGGGTGCCGTGGGCGCGGTCAACGCTTTGCCGCTCGCGACGACCCTCGGCGACTGGTCGTTCTCCATCGAGGGACGTCCAGATGTCGAACACAACGCGCCCATGCCGTCCGCGGACTGGCAGGCGGTCACCGACGGCTACCTCGAGGCGATGGAGATCCAGGTCAGGCGTGGCCGGACCCTCCGGGCCGATGATCGCGTCGGATCGACGCCGGTGGTCGTCATCAACGAGCTCGCCGCGCGGAAGTTCTGGCCTAACGAGTCACCACTTGGCAAGCGGCTCAAGCTTGGCGGGATGGCGGACACGAGCTGGCGCGCCGTCGTCGGCGTCGTCGCGGACGTGAAGCACAAAGGCCTCGACCAGGAGACACGCCCTGAACTGTACTTGCCGCACGCGCAGTTCTTGTCCGGTATTCCCGACAGCAACGGCGCGGTGCCGCGGCCGATGACGGTCGTGATGCGGACGACGGGCGATCCGGTCACTCTCGCCGGCGCCGCGCGCTTGATCGTGCGCGGTATGGATCCCAACTTGCCGGTCGCGCAGATCCGCACGCTCGAGCGGGTATTCGAGAATTCAGTCGCCATGCCGAAGCTGGCGATGTTGTGCCTCGTGAGCTTCGGGCTGCTCTCGATGGTGCTCGCGGCGATCGGCGTCTACGCGGTGATCGCTTATTCGGTATCGCGCCGAACGAACGAGATCGGGATTCGGATCGCTCTCGGCGCGCGGCAAGGCGACGTCGTGAGACTTGTTGTGCGGCAGGGCATGCTGCCCGCCGTCTTCGGTCTCGTGCTCGGCGCTCTCGGCGCCTGGGCCGCTACCAGGTCGATGCAGGGACTGCTGTTCGAAGTTAGTGCTACCGATTCTGTGTCGTTCGCAATTGCCGTTGCAACGTTAGGCGCGATCGCTCTCGCCGCCACGGCGTTGCCCGCGCGCCGCGCTGCCTCGGTTGATCCGATCGCTGCACTACGCTCCGAATGAATTAACCGCAGAGGACGCAGAGGAAACCCACAGCAGTAGGCCCTACTGCTGTGGGTTTCCTCTGCGTCCTCTGCGTCCTCTGCGGTTAATTCAAGCTCTCAGCACGACCTTTTCGCAGTTGTCTTTTTTTGTGAAGGAACATGTCGTACCCATGCGCCGCGTCCTGGCATGCCGCTCCGCGGTACCGGCAATGGTTGCGGGGAGGAGCGACCTTCAGCTGTCGTGCGAGTTGCGATAGCATTTTGGTGCTGGGGCAAGGGCTCTCATCGGTCGGACAGTGAATCCAGAGGAATGGTCAAGGAGCCAAGTGGCGATCGAAATTCGACCCAGAGCCGCCGAGCTCGATCTGAGGCTCGCTCGCTGGCGCGCGGACACGCCGGGCTGCGCGCATCGCAACCATGTCAACAATGCAGGCGCGGCGCTCATGCCGAAGCCAGTGATCGACGCGATCGAGGATCACATCAACCTCGAGGGCGAGATCGGCGGATACGAGGCGGAGAACGCGCGGCAAGAGGCGATCGCGGCCGCATATGACGGGATTGGGGCCATCGTTGCCGCGCCGGCGCGCAACATGGCGATCGTCGCCAACGCGACCGCCGGCTTCGTCCAATCACTGAGTGCGTTCGACCTAACGAGTGGCGACGGCATCATTACCAGCCGCTGCGACTACACGTCGTATCAGATCACCTTTCTCTCGCTTGCAAAGCGGCTGGGTGTCGAGATACGCCACGCGCCCGATTTACCCGAGGGCGGCATCGACCCCGCAGCAGTCCGCGACATGCTTCGTCAGCGGCGCGCCCGCCTCGTGCACGTCTCGTGGGTGCCGACGAATTCGGGATTGGTACAGGACGTCGCGGCCGTCGGTGCCGTGTGCGAGGAGGCTGGGGTGCCGTACGTGGTCGATGCGTGTCAGGCGGTCGGCCAGCTAGGCATCGACGTCGCGCGACTCCGGTGTGACTATCTGTCCGTCACGGCGCGAAAATTCCTGCGCGGCCCGCGCGGCATTGGATTCATGTACGCGTCCGACCGCGCGCTCGCTCGGGGAGATCATCCGCTGTTCGTCGACATGCGCGGTGCACGTTGGGTCGACGTGGACCGCTACCAGCTCGTGGACAACGCGCAGCGGTTCGAGGACTGGGAGTTCCCCTGGGCGCTCGTGTTGGGCCTCGGCGCGGCGGCTCGTTATGCGCGCGAGGTCGGAATCGAGAGTGGTGGGGAGCGTGCCACGTCCCTCGCCGCGACGCTGCGCCGCGAGCTAGCGGCGATCGATGGCGTGCGAGTGCTCGACCGTGGTCGAGCACAATGCGCCATTGTGACCATCGACGTCCGCGGTTGGGACGCGAGCGATCTCGTCGCCGAGCTCACGAAGCGGAGGATCAACACCAGCGTGAGTCTCCGCTGGTATGGCCTGATCGATTTCGCCGAAAAGGGGACGGCGGCGGCGCTGCGCATCTCCCCGCATTACTACAATACGGAGGCGGAAATCGAGGCGGTGATCGCCGCGCTTCGCGAGCTCGTCGACCACCGGCGCGCGCGTGGCCGCGATTAGGTTTCGCGGGATGCGCAAACTCCAGCGTTGTCTCATCGCGACGGTCGCGCTGCCGCTGGGAATCGGCCACGCCCAGGACTCGACTGGCTTCAGTCATGCGGACTCGCTGCGTGGAAGCAACGGTCCCGGCCGAGCGTGGTGGGAGGTCACGTTCTACGACCTCCACGTTCGCGTCGATCCAGCCGACAGCAGCATTCGCGGTTACAACGCCATCGTCTACCGCGTGCTGGCGGCCAATCAGGAGATGCAGATCGACCTGCGAGCCCCCCTCGACGCCGATAGCATCGTTCAGCGGGGTCGCTTCCTCACCTATCGACGCGACGGTGACGCGCTCTTCGTGACGCTCGCCGCGACGCAGCGTCCCGGCGAGCGCGACACGATAAGAGTTTACTATCATGGCCGCCCGCGCGTCGCGCGACGCGCGCCCTGGGATGGTGGGTTCGTGTGGACGACCGACAGCCTCGGCCGGCCGTGGATCGCTACCGCCAACGAAGGCGTTGGCGCGAGCGTGTGGTGGCCGAACAAAGACTTTCGCGCCGACGAGCCGGACAGCCAGCGCATCGCGATCACGGTGCCGAGCGCGATCGCCGACGTCTCCAATGGCCGGTTGCGGAGCGCGGATGCCAATGCGGACAGCACGACGACCTACGAGTGGTTCGTCGCGAATCCGATAAACAACTATGATGTCGCGGTGAATGCGGGCCACTACGCACATCTCACCGACACGTACCAGGGCGAGAAGGGAAAGCTCACGCTCGACTTCTGGCCATTGGACTATCACGCCGACACGGCGCGGAAACAGTTCGAGCAGGTGAAGCCGATGCTCAAGTGCTTCGAGCATTGGTTCGGCCCGTTCCCCTGGTATCAGGACGGTTATAAGCTGGTCGAGACGCCACATCTGGGGATGGAACACCAGAGCGCGGTCGCCTATGGCAACAAATACAAGAATGGTTATGCGGGCCGCGATCTCTCGGGCACAGGCTGGGGGATGAATTGGGATTTCATCATCGTCCACGAGAGCGGCCACGAATGGTTCGGCAACAGCATTACCGCGCAGGACCCTGCTGACATGTGGGTCCAGGAAGGATTCACGAATTACTCCGAGGGGCTGTTCACGGAGTGCCAGTCGGGGAAGGCGGCTGGTGCGCAGTACATCATTGGCAGCCGGCGCAACATCCGGAACGATCGGCCCATCATCGCGTCGTTCGGCGTCGAGCACGAAGGTTCGAGCGACATGTATTACAAGACCGGCAGCATGCTGCACATGATCCGCCAGGTGGTCGACGACGACGCGAAGTGGCGCGAGATCCTGCGCGGCCTGAATAGCACGTTCTGGCACAAGACTGTCACGGGCGCCGAAGTGCGTGCGTACATCAATCGCCGCGCCGAGATCGACTTCGATCCCGTGTTCGCGCAGTACCTGATGACGACACGAATTCCGACGCTCGAATACGTGCTCTCGGACTCGATCGTGCGCTACCGCTGGACGAATGTCGTGCCGGGTTTCGTGATGCCGGTGCGGGTCACGATCGGCGGCGTTAGGCAGTGGCTGCGCCCGAGTGAGATCTGGCGGACGACGCGGATCGCGAGCGCCCGCCGGGGCGGAACTCTCGAGGTCGATCCCGATTTTTATGTTACGAGACGTGAATTGGCGCGAGCGATCCCCGACGTCAGCCTTCGCGCTCCGAAAAATGGCCCCTCTATCGGGACGATCACGAAAGACCCGATCATCCCGAGCGAGCGAGGGATCTGCTGTTCAACCTCTCAGGCCGATCGAAATATTCGTAATCAAGCCCGCGCGTCTCACCAGTCACAAGTCAGCAAATGAAGTTCACTCGCCTCATCCAAATCTCGATTGCCCTGTTTCCCCTTGCTGCGCTCGACGCCCAATCGCCGAAGGTCGGTCCGCTTCGCGGAACGGTGCTCGTTGTGGGCGGTGGATCGTTAGGCCCAGAGGTCCTCGGCAAGTTCATCGAGCTCGCCGGTGGTCCCGACGCCCTCATTGTCGATGTGCCGACGGCGGGTGGGGACAGCGTCTATCCCGGCGATTGGCCCGGCACACATTCTCTCAAAGCGGCGGGGGCGAAGCACGTCGTCGTCTTGCACACGATCGACAAGAAGCTCGCCGATAGCGACAGCTTCGCCGCCGTGCTCGCGCGCGCCGGTGGTGTGTGGTTCGAGGGAGGCCGGCAGTGGCACCTCGTGGACTCGTACGCGGGAACGAAAACGGAGAAGGCGTTCCACGACGTACTCGCGCGCGGCGGTGCCGTCGGTGGCTCGTCGGCCGGCGCATCGATTCTCGCCAGCTACCTCCTGCGCGGCGCCAGAGCCGGGAACACCGTCATCATGGCGCCCGGCTATGAGCAGGGCTTCGGATTTCTGCGCGGCGTGGCGATCGACCAGCATGTCGTCGCGCGCGCGCGCCTCGCCGATCTCGCCGACTCGCTGATGCCCAAGCATCCCGAGCTGCTTGGCATGTCCGAGGAAGAAGGAACCGCGTGGCTCGTGCGCGGCGACACGGCGGAGATCATCGGCCGCAACAAGGCATTCGTCTATGGCGGTCGCGAGCCTAACGACTCCGGCAAACCGTTTCTCACGCTTCACCCGGGCGACCGATACGACCTCGGTGCGCGTCGCGTGCTGCACCGCGCGATCGAGGGCTCGCGCCTCACTCACGCGTTCGTCGACTCCCTCTTCGCGCCGCTCGCCCGTAACAGCGGGACGATGGCCACGGTGCTCGTCGCGCAGGACGGCAAGGTGCTCGTCGACCGCGCGTACGGCGTGCCGCCGCAGGCCAAGTACATGCCGGCGACGACGGTCCCCAACTTCCCGCTCGGCGGCCTGTCGGCGGGCTTTGACGCGACCGCGGCCCTCCTCGTCGTGCGCGACGGCAAACTCTCGCTCGACGATCCCATCGGGCCGGGCAGCACGACGACGGTGCGCGAGTACCTCGCCGCCGGTCCCACGTGGCCCGATAGCGGCAAACAGCTGGCCGAGCTGCTGACGAAGCGGAGCGGCACGCCGTTCACGCAGCTCGTGACGCGACGAATCTTCACACCTATCGGGGCGCACAAAACGACGGTCGGATCGGACGGGCAGCTCCAGTCCAATGTCGACGAGCTTTATCGCTGGGAGCTCGGCCTCGAGAACAACCGCGACTTCGGCGCCGACAGCGCCGCGACGACGGACGGCTCGACAGACGTTAGGCAACTGTTGACGCGCGCGGTGGCGTGGCAGGCCGACAGCTACAAGGGCGTCATCACGCGCTACACCCAGTACGGCACGAAGTCTGGCGGCCGCAACGCCTTCGTTCGCATCCCCGATCGCCGGACGACCATCATCATCTTAACGGCCGACGACAAGGTAGACGCCCGCGGCCTGGCGAACGCGATTACGGATCGGTTGTTCTTCCGCTGATAGTTGTCATCCCGAGCGAAGCGACGATCTGCTTTTTGCGCAATAGCGTCAGCACGGGTTCGTCCGTGTTATGTCCGTGTTAGTCCGCGCTTACGCTGTACAGGCCGCGGCGGCGACAGAACTCGGGTTGTCAGATAACAAAGTGGCCACTGTTTGCACAGTGGCCACTGACTCCAACGGTTGCTGTTGCCGACCGCTACCAGCGACCGGGCCGCGGCGCGCGATCCGATGATCCCGGATCATCGTCGTAATACGAGTCGTAGTAGCGCTCGTTGCCGCCGATCCGGCGCGCGAGCACCAAATGACTGGCGAACCACCGGCCACGATCACCTTCGCCGAGCACGTCGTAGCGCACGCCACTGCCGGTCGACGTTGCGTGGATGATCCGATCGCTGCCGACGTAAATCGCGACGTGGTTGATGCGATCGCCGTCATTGGCGAAGAACAGTAAGTCTCCGGGCCGCAACGCACCGACACGCGTCGACACCGGGTCGCCGAGATCGGCCATGCGTCGCGCGCTGTGCGGAAGACGGACGCCCTCGCGCCAATACACCCATTGCACGAAACCCGAGGCATCGAAGCCGTTGTGCGGACTCGTGCCGCCGGAGCGGAAGCGTGTCCCGACATACTCATCCGCCGTTGCCAACACGCGTGACGCCAATCTCGACGTACTGCCGCTCGGCTCGATGATGTAGCGCGGCGGTGGTGGTGGCGGGGGGGCCGGCGAGACGTACACACGGTGCTCGACGATCGTCGACCGTGGCGGAGGATCCTGGCGGATGGTCGAGCGGCGCCATGGCCTGCCGCCGCCGAAGCTTGCCGTTAGGCCAAGTCGATACTCCCACGTCCGCGGCGCGCCGAATGTCAGCGCGGAGTCGCTGTGCAGCGGACGGCGATAGCGCGCTTCGACGCCGACGCCAAGCCAGCCGAGAAGGTCGTGATGCGCGCCAAGGCCATAGTTCAACGTCGCAACGGACGTGTCGGCCGCCGCGTACGGGCGCACCCCGTAGCCGCCGACGCCAAAGAAGCCGTACGGCGAGAAGCCGAGAAGCAGCGACTTCATGACCGGTACGCGGCGGAATGGCTCGACGAGCACGTCCGCGTCCGCGGTCCAGCCGCCCAGGGCGAGACCATGGTCACCCTCACCGCTACTGGTGATTGTCTTGGTCTGACACGTGCCGGTGCCACATTGCAAGAACTGGAAGTTTGCCGTTTGGTCGGCCGGCTCGCGACGACTGACATTCAATCCGCCGCTCAACCGCAAGCCGAAGATGCCGGTGTAACCGGTGAAACCGAGTCCGCCGAAAAGTGGAGCAGCGGATTGCTGATGTCGCGCCGCATATCCTTCGAACATCATCGGTCCTTGCGCCGACATGGGAGCCGGCGCGAGCAGAGACACGATGACGGCGGCGCCTACCAGGAGCAGTGAGCGCGTCCGAGTCATTTTTTGACCACCGCTGGAGTCGATAGTGTTCGCCGCATTACCAGTGCCAGTGCGCGGCGTTCCCGTGAATGATCGTTGCGCGGCACTCTCGCAATCGACACGCGCACTGCGTCGTGCGCGCGCTCGTCGTCGTCATCGAGCGTTGCCTTACGAGGACATCAGACGTGTCACGTCGCGACATCCCGCGGACAAACCGGCTGTCCGCGGGGGTGAAAGTAAGATTTTGCGCCGCCAGCTTGCGCGCGGCAAGTTGTCATCCTGAGGGAGCGTAGCGACCGAAGGATCTGCTTTTGTCAGATCAACAGCAGATCCTTCGCTTCGCTCCGGATGACAAATCGCCTCGGGATGACATGTCACGCGTTTCGTCCATCCTGTATTCCTGACCGTCCACATTCAATCAGTTGGACACACGAATGGGCTAAGATGGTTGACCCGAGCTCGACTCGGAGCGGCGCCTCGTGCTGTCGAACTCGGATTCGCTTCCAGCCTGCGCGTTCCGTAGATCGTCGTCTCCGGCGGCCGGGGCGCTTGGCTTGGTACTCATTCGTCCGCCCGGATAGCCGCTCTCCGGTTGCTGCTCAGCGTCGTCGCGAGTGGACGGTTCGTTTGGCTCCTTGGCCACCCTACGGCTCCCGATTGCGATCGCGCTCGACGAACGCCTGTGTCGCCTCGCTGTTCTTCTCGGCTTCGTCATGCTGCTCGCGATCCTCCACCAGCCGTCGGCCGCCCTTCGACGCTTGATCCTCCCGATCGCGGGCAAGGCGCTCTTCGCGCGATTCCTCGTGCGTCCCCTCCTCGAGCTGCTCAATGAAGCGCTCGTGTGTCTTGTCGCCCTTCTGTCCATCAGGGTGATTATCGCCGTCTTGTCGATTCGCCATCGCATCCTCCTTCCAGTGAATCCCTTCGCGCGCGCCGCGCGGCGCGGATTGATCCCGGGCAATGGACGTGCCGGGTTGCTGGCGGACCCGTTAGAAGCGAAGTTCGGCCTATTGCCGATTCCGTTCAGTCAATTCGTCCTCAAGGAGAGCGCTGGAATGCCGCGCATCATCCGTTCTGTCGTCATCGTCATGGCGATACTAGCCGTGGTGCCACGAATGCTCGCGCAAGGGCAAGGTCAACCCAACCCGCAGCTGATTCAAGAACGGTGGAGCAAGGAGAAGGAGCTCGAGTCACTCGCCGTCATCGATCGGAAAGTGATGGTTCCCATGCGCGACGGTGTGCGCATGGCCGCCGATGTCTATCGGCCGAAGAATGCCGTCGGTCCCGTGCCGATCGTCTTCGTGCGGACACCGTACAACTTCAACTACTGGGACGTGCGCAACGGCGCACCGCGCGACATGGGTGCCGAGCTGGATGCGGTGAAGCGCGGCTATGCGTACGTGGAGATGAACGAGCGGGGTCACTTCTTCTCCGAGGGAAGCTATGACATCCTCGGCCCGCCGGTCACCGACGGCTACGACGCGATCAAATGGATGTCGTCGCGGCCGTGGGCGAATGGCAAAGTCGGATTGATCGGTTGCTCGTCGACGGCGGAGTGGCAGATGGCGGTCGCCGCGCAGGCCCCGCCCGGACTCACCGCCATCATTCCTCAAGGATTCGGAGCGGGCGTCGGGCGTGTCGCGCCCTACTATGAGCAGGGGAATTGGTATCGGGGTGGGGCCGTGCAGATGCTCTTCATCGCGTGGCTAAGCGGCGAACAGAATCAGGTCCGTCCAATGTTCCCAACGGGGACGTCGCAGGCCGACCTGATTCGCGAATCCAAGTCGTTCGATCTCGCGCAGCAGCTGCCTCCGGTCGATTGGTCGCAGGCGCTGCGACATTTGCCCGAGATGGACATCATTCGGGCCGTCGATGGCCCGAAGGGCATCTTTGCCGATAGCATGCCGGGGATCGCGACGGGCGGCGCGATGATCAAGCGCGCACCTAACGATTCGGCGTGGTACCGCGGCGGCCTGTTCCACGACGACATGCGCATCAACGTGCCCGGGCTCTGGTTCATGTCGTGGTATGACGTCTCCGTCGGGCCGAACCTCGCCACCTACAACCACGTGCGAAAGACGGCGCGGCCGGAGATTGCGAACCAACAATATGCGGTGATCGCGCCGACGCTCCATTGCTCGTACAAGCGCGCCACGGAGAACACCGTCGTCGGCGAGCGGAGCGTGGGCGACGCACGACTCGACTATGACGCGCTCACGTGGGGTTGGTTCGATATGTTCCTCAAGGGTGCCAACAACCATCTGCTCGACACGCTGCCCAAGGTCCGCTACTACACGATGGGCCTCAACAAGTGGCAGACGTCGGACACGTGGCCGCCGCGCGGCGCACAGACGCTCACATACTTCCTGGCGAGCGGCGGCAAGGCGAACACGATGGACGGCGACGGGACCCTAACGACCACGGCCCCGTCTTCGGACAAGCCGGACGGGTTCACGTACGATCCCATGAATCCCGTCCCATCGTATGGCGGCAACGTCTGCTGCACCGGCAACGCGGTGGTTGGCGGTGCATGGGATCAACGCAAAATGGAAGCACGGCCAGACATACTCGTGTATTCCAGTGAGCCGCTCAAAGAGGGCACCGAGGTGAGCGGCCCCATCGAGGTGACGCTCTACGTGTCGTCGGATCGCAAGGACACGGATTTCACCGTGAAGGTGCTCGACGTGTATCCCGACGGCCGCGCCTACAATCTCGACGAGACGATCCAGCGCGTTCGTTACCGCGACGGCTACGACAAGCAGGTGTGGATGGAGCCGGGGAAGACCTACAAGGTGACACTTGGTCCGCTCAACACGAGCAACTACTTCGACGCCGGTCACCGCATTCGCATCGAAGTGTCGAGCAGCAACTTCCCGCGCTTCGATCGCAACATGAACACGGGTGGTAAAAACTACGACGAGACAGAGGGGCTCGTCGCGCATAACGCGGTGCATCACGCGAAGCAGTATCCATCGACGGTGAGGGTCACCGTAGTGAAGCGCGCGACGGCGGCGGATCGATGATCACTATCTTGCCCCCAGGATCAGCGATACGCCAATCGTCGTATCGCCACCGTTGATGAAGACTTTCTGAAAGCCGATGTTCCCGCCGACACCGCTGGTGGTGCTCTGAAACGTCACGCCGCCGCCGAGCATGAAGCGCGTGCCCGTCATCGATCCAACGTCGTTAGTCTCTCGGCCCCAACCGATCGCTGGCCGCAGGAACGGCGCGATTTTCACCGCTGGCCCGCCGGCGATGAGCGCGATCGGCAGCCCGCCGGTCAGGGTCACCAGTGTCGTGCCTTCCGGTTTGCCGAAGCCGAACTCTCCGTTCAATCCGATCGTGAGCCGCGCGGCATCTCCGCCGGTGCCGAGGGTCGTACTCGTTAGGCGACCCTCGGCGCTCGCTCCGGCGATGAAGTGACCGTTGCATCCACCGTCGCAGCTGATCGCCTGATAGCCGGCCGTCACACCGAACATCGCTTTGCTCCCGGCGGGAATGCCGAGCGTCGCGGCAACGTTGTTGAAGCTGGCGCCGGCGGTCGAGATGTGCCCGTAGCGTACAGCGAGATTCGGCATCGTCATCGGGCGATCGAGCATCGCGCTCGAGAGGACGGCCGGCAGGGCGCCGGGCGGCGTGCCGATCAGCGTGAAGTACGCGCTGACATCCTCCGCGGTCTGCGCGCCAAGGTGCGATGCGGCAACGTGCAGCAGAGCGAGAATCGAGAGGAGAGTGCGCATAGATCGCGTGATGGGGGGAGGGCAATGCGCATCGTCGAATACGGCCGGGACGGTCTCAACATAATGAGGACGCGGTGCCGCGCA
>WNGI01012576.1_pt1 | contig 12391 bp, 13 predicted proteins | sample 5400621 | NCBI WGS metagenome assembly WNGI01 (sample SAMN13153374, study PRJNA577476) | soil metagenome | isolation source: 20 cm soil or saprolite under Garry oak tree replicate 1 | place: USA:California | collected 2016-06-15 | reverse complement strand
GTGACGGCGACATCACTACGCGCCAGCAGTTTTTCCACCGCCGCTGCCGGGATGCCCATGCCGAACACCGCCGCGCCGTCGCGCAAGCCCAGGAAGATCGTGCCCGGATTGGCGCCGAATTTCAGCGCTTCGTCGATGCTCAAGAGCGCGCGCGGACCGTCGGCCTCCTGCTTCAGCACCAGCGAGTCGCGATAAACCACATAGGCGCGGGCATCGCGGTGCCCTTCGAGTGCCATGAGTTTAGCATCGTCGCTGCGCAGATGCGCGGCGCGATCGAGAATATTGCTGACAAAGGCCGGCCGCCCCAGTGGAAAGGAATCGAATGCACTCATGAGTTCAACCAAGCCAGATCTTGCGACGAAGCGCGCTGATGAAATTCTGGACTTCCTCGGCATCTTGCGCGAGCGGCGGCACCGCCCCCCAGACCGGGCGCGGCCAGGCGGCATCGCTGGAGCGCCGCGCGATGACATGCACGTGCAGTTGCGGCACCAGATTGCCGAGCGCAGCAATGTTCAGCTTGTCGCATTTGGTGATTTCTTTCAGCGCGCGTGCGACGCGGGAAATCTCCGCGATCAACTGCGCCTGCTCGACCTCGTCCAGATCGATGATTTCCACGGCCTCATGTCGGCGCGGCACCAATAATAACCAGGGGTAATTCGCATCCTTGATCACCAGCACCCGGCACAGCGGCAGGTCGCCGATATCGATGGTGTCTTCTTTGAGCCGTGAGTGCAGCGACCAGGCGGGAGCGTCGGAAGGCATATGGGTTTCTCTAGTTCGTCAATAGCCTTGCAGAGAGTGGCTCCGCAAACAACACCCGTCATGCCCGGGCTTGACCCGGGCATCCACGTCTTTTTGGCTCAGGGGTGGAAAACAAGACTGGATGGCCGGGTCAAGCCCGGCCATGACGAAATTGGTGCTCTTCTCGCAGCCTGAAGGTCATCGCCGCCCCAGCTTGCTTTCCGGACCTTTTGGCCCCAAATAGGGACCGGGAGATTGGCGGTGGACGAGCCACTCGCCAACCGGGTCAGGTCCGGAAGGAAGCAGCCCTAACGAGGTCCGGATCGGGTCGCTCGTCAGTCTCCTACCTGTTTTTTCGAGCGAATCGCGCAAGATGGGCGATCCCGTCCTGCGCTGGATTCTGTTCCCGCTATTCCGCAAGCCGGCTTCGAGAGACAATCGGAGTTGCGGATCGATCGATGACCGACGCTGGCGCTCCCTCAATGCCCCCCAACGATTCCGACGACACCCAAGGAGGCTTCGACCTCGGCGGCCCGCCCGAGGCCGGCAAGCACTATCGCGTGCTGGCGCGAAAATATCGCCCCTCCCGTTTCGACGACCTGATCGGCCAGGATGCCATGGTCCGTACGGTTTCGAACGCGTTCGAAACCGGCAGGATCCCGCAAGCCTGGATTCTGACCGGGGTGCGCGGCGTCGGCAAAACCACCACCGCGCGGATTCTCGCCCGCGCGCTGAACTACGAACTGCCTGATGGCTCGGTCAAGGGGCCGACCATCCACATGCCGGTAGTGGGCGTGCATTGCCAGGCGATCATGGAAAGCCGGCACATGGACGTGCTGGAGATGGACGCGGCCTCCCATACCGGCGTCGATGACGTGCGCCAGATCAATGATAGCGTGCGCTATGCCCCGGCCAGCGCCCGCTACAAGGTCTACATCATCGACGAAGTCCACATGCTTTCGACCGCGGCGTTCAATGCGTTCCTGAAGACGCTGGAAGAACCGCCGGAGCACGCCAAATTCGTATTCGCCACCACCGAAATCCGCAAGGTGCCGGTGACGGTGCTGTCGCGCTGTCAGCGTTTTGACCTGCGCCGGGTCGAGGCCGACGTGCTGATGGCGCATCTCGCCAGTATTGCGAAAAGAGAAGATGCCAAAGTAGAGCCGGAGGCGCTCGGCATCATCGCCCGCGCTGCCGAAGGCTCGGTGCGCGATTCCCTGTCGCTGTTCGACCAGGCGATCGCGCACGCTGCAGGCCCGGTGCGCGCAGACGCCGTGCGACAGATGCTCGGCCTTGCCGACCGCACCCGGGTCATCGATCTCTTTGATTCGCTTGTTCGCGGCGACATCGCCGGCGCGTTCAAGGAATTTCGCGACCAGTATGACACCGGCGCCGACCCGATCGTGGTGCTCTCCGATCTCGCCGAATTCGTCAATTTCGTCACCCGCGTGAAGATCGTGCCGGCGACGGCGGACAATGTCGCATTCGGCGAAACCGAGCGGCGGCGCGGGCTCGATTTTGCCGCAAAACTCTCGATGCGGGTGCTGTCGCGGATATGGCAGATGCTGCTCAAGGGCATCACCGAGGCGCAAGCCGCGGCGCGGCCGGCGGCGGCTGCGGAAATGGTGCTGGTGCGGATCGCCTATGTCGCGGACATGCCGACGCCGGACGAAGCGATCAAAATGCTCGAACAGAATGGCGGCGCGTTGCCGACGATGGCAGGAAATGGTGCGCGGAGCGCGCCGGGGCCGGGCACATCGTCGATGCAGCCGGCACCTGCCCGCGCGTCCAGCGCGCCCCGCTCCGCCGTCGAGGCGTCTCCGCGCCCGCAGATGAGCGCGCCGATGCCGGAGCCGGAGGCGGCCGCCGCGCCGGCGGTGCTCAGGATCGCAAGCTTTCCGGAACTGGTGGCGCTCGCCGCTGAAAAGCGTGACCTGCTGACCAAGGCCGCGCTGGAAGCCGATGTGCGTCTCGTCCGCATCGAAGACGGACGGCTTGAGGTTACGCTGGAGCGCAGCGCCTCGCGGACGCTGATCAACGATCTGTCGCGAAAGCTGGAGCAATGGACCGGGCGGCGCTGGACCGTGATCGTGTCCAACGAAACGGGACAACCGACGTTGCGTTCGCAGAATGAAGTACAAAAGAACCAGCGCGAGCGCGCCGCCGAGGCCGATCCGCGGGTGAAGGAGGTGCTGGCGCGGTTTCCCGGCGCCAAGGTCGTCGAGGTGCGCAAGCTTGCCCCCGAGCCGCCGGAATCCGATGCTAGCGGTGATGACCCTGCCGAGGTCGCCGACGGTGACGACCAATAGCGATGCATAAGGAACAGGTTGATGGCTGATTTTCTCGGCATGATGAAGCAGGCGGCGCAACTGCAATCGAAGATGCAGGCGATGCAGGAAGAACTCGGCCAGGTCGAGGTCGAGGGCATTTCTGGCGGCGGCCTTGTCAGCGTGCGCATGACCGCGAAGATGGAAGTGAAGGCGGTAAAGATCGATCCTTCGCTGATCAAGGCGGACGAGCGCGAGATTCTCGAGGATCTTCTGGTCACCGCGCACAACGACGCGCGGCGCAAGGCGGAAGCCGCCATGCAGGAGAAGATGCAGGCGCTGACCGGCGGACTTGGTCTGCCGCCGGGGTTAGGCCTGACCTGAGATGGCCGCTGCGGTTGCCGGTCCCGAAATCGAACGCCTGATCCAGCTGCTGGCGCGGCTGCCGGGGTTGGGTCCACGTTCGGCGCGGCGCGCGGCGCTGCACCTGATCAAGAAGCGCGAGGCGCTGATGACGCCGCTTTCCGCGGCACTTCAGGTGGCGATCGACAAGATCCAGGTTTGCAAGACCTGCGGCAATATCGACACCCAGAATCCCTGCACGGTGTGCACCGACCCGCGACGCGATCCCTCGATCATCGTCGTGGTCGCCGACGTCGCCGATCTCTGGGCGCTGGAGCGGGCCAATGCGACCAACGGCCTCTATCATGTGCTGGGGGCGACGCTGTCGCCGCTCGACGGCGTCGGCCCGCAGGACCTGACTATCGACGCGCTGGTTGCGCGCACTACATCACCGACCTCCTGCAGGACGCCGGTGTCAAGGTAACGAGGCTTGCCCACGGCGTACCGGTCGGCGGCGAGCTCGATTATCTCGATGAAGGCACCCTGTCCGCAGCCATGCGGCAGCGCACATTGTTTTGAAAATGGAATCAGAGGACACATGACGAGAAGCGACTTCGGTAAACTATCCGCGCTGGCTGCGGCTGTTGTGGCGATCGTGCTGGCGGGCGCGTTTGACGCGCAGGCGCAGCAGGCGATCAAGAACGGCGATATCCTGACCGGGCAGCTCAACGCCATGCGCGGCCGCGCCAACGGAAAGCGCGTCAACACCTTTCAGCTCGTCAGCGAACCGCATCGGCTGCCGCCACCGAGCGGGCTATGCAATCTCGAGACCGGACCGGAGACCTTTCAGATCGTGACCAGCAACGATGCCCAGGCGGCGCAGTTGAAGGCGTTTATCGGCAAGCAGCTCTCACTGAAAGTCGACGAGGTCGCCTGCGCGCAGGAAGCCGGCGAGATCAGCGAGGCCGTGGTCACCAAATGGAGCGTGGTGCCGAAGCATTGATGGGGCGTCATCACAAGCACTGCTGTCGTCGCCCGGCTTGACCGGGCGATCCAGTACGCCGTGCCATCAGTTTTTAGCACGAACGCCTCTGGAATACTGGATCATCCGCTTTCGCGGATGATGACGATTGAGGTTTAGGACGCATTGATGCGTCCTAAACCCGCGGCTCGAGCGCGTCAAAATGCTTGCGGCGCTGCAGCCAGGCCAGCAGGATCAGGCTCGGCACCGCGACCACGACGCAGATCGAAAAAAATAACGGCCAGCCGGTGGCCTTGGCCACATATCCCGCGCCTGAGGACAGATAGGTGCGACCGACCGCGGCAAGCGCCGTCAGCAGCGCGTATTGCGTCGCCGTGTGCAGCGGGTTTTGGCACAGGGCGGAGAGATAGGCTACAAAGATCACGGTGCCGATGGCGCTGGTGAAATTTTCCGCCGTGATCGCGAATGCCAGCGCCCATTGATTGACGCCGACGAAGGCGAGCCACGAGAACGACAGGTTGGCAACCGCCTGCAGCACGCCGCCGATCCACAGGCTTACGGCAAGCGAGTAGCGCCGCGCGACAAATCCGCCGGCAAAACCGCCGATCAAGGTGGCGGCGAGGCCGACGCCCTTGACGATGGCGGCGTAGTCGTTGCGGGAAAAACCGAGGTCGATCACGAAGGGCGCGGTCATGGTGCCGGAGAACGCGTCGGTGAATTTGTAGAGCACCACGAAAGCGAGCGCCGCAAGAGCATCCTTGCGCATGAGAAATTCGGAGAAGGCGCCGATCGCGGCATGGATCACGCGCGTGAACGCGGTCTCGGCGCGCGTCGCGGCCTCCGCGCGCGCCGACTGCTCCGGTTCGGTGGCGGAGAGAGCGGTGGCGGTGCCGATCAGCACCAGCGCCGCCATCGCGACATAGCCCCACATCCATGCCGAGGAGCGCGGGATGCCGGTTGATTCGAACGCGCTGACCATGAACAGCGCGCCCGCGGTCGAGACCAGCATGCCAATGCGATAGGCCGCGACATACGAGGCCATGCCGGCGGCCTGCTCGCTCTCGGGCAGGCTTTCGACACGAAACGCGTCGACCACGATGTCCTGGGTCGACGACATCGTCGCCACCAATAGCGCGCCGAGCGCCACGAACAGCGGCGAACGTGCCGGATCGGTCAGCGCCAGCAAAAGGATCGCCCCGATCAGGAGCAGTTGCGAGAACACCAGCCAGCCGCGCCGGCGGCCGAACGCTCGCGTGAAGAACGGCACATGCAGCGCATCGACCAAGGGCGCCCACAAGAATTTCAGCGTGTAGGGCGTGCCGACCAGCGCGAAGAGGCCGATGGTGCCGAGATCGACCCCGGATTCGCGCATCCATACCAATAGTGTGGAGCCTGACAGCGCCAGCGGCAGGCCAGACGAAAAGCCGAGCAGCAAGACGATCAGCACCCGCCGCTGCAGATACACCGCCCACCCCTCGCGCCAGGAAGCGCGGGGCGCGGGGGAACTTTTGGTTGCGGTCGACGTGACTTCCGGTGCGGTCATGAAAGGGTGTTAGCAGATTCGGGCATAACTGATACTGTCATCGCCCGGCTTGACCGGGCGACCCAGTATTCCAGAGACAGTCGATGGGAGCACGCAGCTTTTACGTTTACATACTTGCAAATCGCATCGGAGGTACGCTTTACATCGGCGTGACCAACGACCTCGTGCGCCGCGTGTTCGAGCACAAATCGAATATTGCCGAAAGCTTCACCAAAAAGCACGATGTGAATCGGCTGGTTTATTTCGAATGCTTCGACGACATTGAACAAGCCATCCGCCGTGAGAAACGGTTAAAGAAATGGACGCCTGCCTGGAAGATTTCATTGATTGAGAAAGACAATCCAAACTGGGTTGATCTGCATCCCCAAATTGCTGGAGGATGACGGAACACCAAGGTTCCCAACAGAGAGGCCTCTGGAATACTGGGTCGCCCGGTCAAGCCGGGCGATGACAGCATAAATTGCAGGAGCTTCGAGAGACAGCCTACTCCCCCGCCTGCAGCTTGCGCGGAAGCGGAAACAACTCCGGGGCGGCCGGCTTGACGAGGCGCGGTGTCTCGGCCGGTTCCTTGCTGAAATCCAGTTCCTCGATCCGGCCGGCGCGCTTTTCGATCTTGTCGGCGGAAACCAGGATCTGCCTGACGTCTTCATTGGCCTGGCTGAAATGGTTTTGCAGTTTCAGCACGCGCTCGCGCAACCGTCCCAGATCGTCCCCGAGGTTGAGCACTTCGGTGCGAATCTGGTCGGCGGCGTCGCGCATCCGCGCGTCCTTGAGGATCTGCTGCATCACCTGGATCGCCAGCATCAACAGCGACGGCGACACCAGCACCACGCGGGCGCGATAGGCCCTCTGGATCAAATCATCAAACCCGTCATGGATTTCCGCGTAGACCGATTCCGACGGCACGAACATCAGCGCGGTATCCTGGGTCTCGCCCGCGATCAGATATTTCTCGCCGATATCGCTGACATGCTTCATCACGTCGTTGCGAAGGCGCTGCGTTGCGATTTTTTTCTCCTCGTCGCTGCGCGCGTCGTGCAGCGCGGTCATCGCCTCCAGCGGAAATTTCGCGTCGATGCAGAGCGGCCGCTGGTCTGGCAGGAACACCACGCAATCCGGCCGCTTGCCGGTCGAGAGCGTGAACTGGAATTCGTAGGAACCCTTCGGCATGCCGTCCTGGACGATTGCCTCCATCCGCGCCTGCCCGAAAGCGCCGCGCGATTGCTTGTTGGCGAGCACGTCGCGCAGGGTGGTCACCTGCGAGGTCAGGTCAGTGAGGTTCTTGTGGGCGTTGTCGATGATGCCGAGTCGTTCGTGCAGCACGCGCAAGGAATCCATGGTGTTGCGCGTGGTCTGTTCCATCGATTGACCGACGCGATGGGTCACCGAATCCAGCCGCTCGCTGACCGCCCGCGCCATCTCGGCCTGGCGGCCCGCCAGGGCCTGCCCCATCGCATCGACGCGGCCGGTGGCCTCGCTCTGCGCGCGCAGCATTTCGCTCAGGCGTTCTTCCAGTTCGTCGGCGCGAATGGCCTGCGCGACAGCCAGCTCGGCGCCGCGTCGGCCGGATCGCGCGAGCACGATGGCAATGATGGTGAGCAGCATGAGCACCAGCGCACTGATGCCGATCAGCGCAACGCCGGCGCGGACCGGCTGGTCACCAATCATGAAAAGAATCTCGTTCATGAGAGCCCTTGTAGCCGATTCGCCTGGAAACGCGAACGAAGAGGGAACATTTATGGTTAATCAAAGACTAATTCTCGTGGTTAATGCCGGCCTAATTTTCATGGTTAGCGGCGGGTTAACGGGTTCCGGCGCGCATTGACCCCGGCAAATCAGCAGCTTAAATCGCGCGCCATGGCACTCCGAGAAATCATCATCCTCCCCGACAAGCAACTGCGGCTCGTCTCCAAACGAATCGAAAAAGTCACGGCGGAGGTGCGCAAGCTCGCCGACGACATGTTCGAGACCATGTACGCCGCGCCCGGAATCGGGCTCGCCGCGATCCAGGTCGCGCAGCCGCTGCGGCTGATCACCATGGATCTGGCCAAGCGCGACGAAGACGTCGAGAGCAAGCCGCGGCCCCGCGTCTTCATCAATCCGGAGATTCTGTCGTCGTCGGAAGAAACCTCGGTTTACGAGGAAGGCTGCCTGTCGATCCCGGAATATTACGAGGAAGTGGAACGGCCGGCCAGGGTGAGGGTGCGCTTCACCGATCTCGACGGCAAGGTGCATGAGGAAGACGCCGAAGGCCTGTTCGCCACCTGCATCCAGCACGAGATCGATCATCTCAACGGCGTCTTGTTCGTGGATTATTTGTCGAAGCTGAAGCGCGACCGCGTCTTGAAGAAATTTGCCAAAGCCGCCAAGCGCGCGGCGGAGTAGGGCTCGGTATTCAATCCTGTCCTCGTCATGGCCTGGCTTGACCCGGCCATCCACGTCTTGTGGCGGCAAAGAAAGACGTGGATGCCCGCGACAAGCGCGGGCATGACGGCTAAAAACGGATGTCCTCCACAAAGGCACAGATTTAAGTCATGCCGCTTCGCTTGATCTTCATGGGCACGCCGGAATTTGCGGTGCCGACGCTGCTGGAGCTTGTGGCTCATGGCCACGAGGTCGTAGCCGCGTACACCCGCGCGGCAAAGCCCGCCGGGCGCGGCATGAAGCTGCAACCGAGCCCAGTCGAAGTTGAAGCAAGACGGCTCGGCATTGCAGTGCTCACGCCAACCGCATTGAAGACGCAGCAGGCGCTCGATAAATTTCGCGCGCGCAACGCGGATGCGGCCGTGGTCGTCGCCTATGGCATGATCCTGCCCCAGGCCATCCTCGACGCGCCGAAATATGGCTGCTTCAACCTGCACGCTTCGCTCTTGCCGCGCTGGCGTGGCGCCGCGCCGATCAACCGCGCCATCATGGCGGGCGATACCGAAACCGGCGTGATGGTGATGAAAATGGATGCCGGCCTCGATACCGGCGATGTCGCAATGGCCGAATGCATGGCGATTACCGATGCGATGACCGCGGCCGATGTGCACGACGCGCTGGCCCGGCTCGGCGGCGATCTGATGGCGCGCGCAATGGGCGCGCTGGAACGCGGCAAGCTGCAGCTCACCAAGCAAAGCGCCGAAGGCGTGACCTACGCCACAAAAATCGAAAAGGCCGAGGCGCGGATCGACTGGAACAGGCCGGCGCGGGAAGTGTTGCGCCATATTCATGGGCTGTCGCCATTTCCCGGCGCGTGGTTTGAGATGCCGATCGAGGGTGAGCAAGTGCGCGTAAAAATCCTGCGCTGTGCGACGGCCGACGGCTCGGGTGCCCTCGGCGAAGTGCTCGACGATCATCTCGCGGTCGCCTGCAAGCAAGGCGCGATCCGGATTCTCGAACTGCAGCGCGCCGGCAAGCAGCCGATGAAAGCGGAAGAGTTTTTGCGCGGAACGCCGGTGAAGGCTGGTGTGCGGCTGGCATGATTGTCATGTCCCACACCCCTGTCATACCCCGCGCAGGCGGGGTATCCAGTACGCTGCGGCCTCTCAATTGAGCCGGGACGTCGCGGAGTACTGGATCGTCCGCCTGCGCGGACGATTGACATTCAATGGACTAATATGCCCCGCTACAAACTCATCATCGAATATGACGGCACGCCGTTCTGCGGCTGGCAGATCCAGGACAATGGCGCCTCCGTGCAGGGTGCGCTGGAGGACGCGGTCAAGGCGATCTGCGGCGAGCCGGTCCGCGTCTATGGCGCCGGACGCACCGACGCCGGCGTGCATGCGCTAGAGCAGGTCGCGCATTGCGATATTGCCAAGCATTTTGTCGCCGGCCGATTGCGCGACGGCCTGAATGCGCATCTGCGCCCGCATCCGATCGGCGTGCTCAGTGCGGAGATCGTGCCGGACAGTTTCGATGCGCGGTTCTCCGCAAGACGACGGCATTATCTCTATCGCATCAGCAATCGCCGCGCCAATCTCGCGCTCGACATCGGCCGCGCCTGGCGGCTGCCGCGACCGCTAGACACCGACGCGATGCACACTGCCGCGCAAAAATTGATCGGCAAGCACGACTTCACCACGTTTCGCGACAGCGAATGCCAGGCCAAATCGCCGGAGAAGACGTTGGATCAGCTCGACGTCGTGAGAGACGGCGACGCCGTCAACATCCTGACGTCGGCGCGCTCGTTCCTGCACAGCCAGGTGCGCTCGATGGTCGGCTCGCTGGTGTGGGTCGGCGAGGGCCGCTGGAGCGCCGACGATCTCGCCGCCGCGCTAGCCGCCCGCACCCGCGCCGCCTGCGGCCCGGTCGCCCCGCCCGACGGGCTCTATCTGATGCGGGTGGAGTATTGAGGGTTCCTTACCTCGCCCCGCTCTTGCGGGGAGAGGTCGGATCGCTCTTGCGATCCGGGTGAGGGGACTATCCGCGAGTCCGACTATGCAGTGAGACACCTCACCCCAACCTCTTAAGAGCGAGCTTCGCTCGTCTCGACCCCGCGAAGAGCGGGGAGAGGGAGAAGAGCTCCGCCTTCGCGGACGATGACACCGACTGTCACCCAAAATACCGGTCCAATATGCCGCGATAGATTTTCGTCAGCTTTTCCAGGTCGGACACCGGCGTGCGCTCGTCGATCTGGTGCATGGTCTGGCCGACCAGGCCGAACTCGATCACCGGGCAATAGCTCGCGATGAAGCGCGCGTCCGAGGTGCCGCCGGAGGTGGAGAGTTCCGGCCGGCGGCCGGTGACTTCCTCGATCGCCGCCACCGCCAGATCGGTGAAGGCGCCCGGCTTTGTCACGAACACGTTGGAATTGGAGCGCTCCCAGACGATCCGCGCCCGGATCCGGTTTCCCGTAGCTGTCGCCAGGCGCTGCTCGACAAATGTCCGCAGCGATTCCTGGCTGTGCAGATCGTTGAAGCGGATGTTGAATTTCGCCCGCGCCTGTCCCGGGATCACATTGCTTGCGGTGTTGCCGACATCCACCGAGGTGAATTCGAGATTCGAGGCCTGGAATTGCGCGCTGCCATGGTCGAGTGGCTCCTCGCTCAGCGCCACGATCAGCCGTGAAATGTCCGGCACCGGGTTCGAGGCGCGATGCGGATAGGCGACGTGGCCCTGGACGCCGTCGACAAAGAGCGTGCCCGACAGCGAGCCGCGGCGGCCGACTTTGATGCAATCGCCGAGCACTTCCACATTGCTGGGCTCGCCGAGCACGCAATGGTCGAATTTCTCGCCGCGGGCCGCGGCCCATTGCAACAACTTGACGGTGCCGTTGACGGAAATGTCTTCCTCGTCGCCGGTGATCAGAAACGAGATCGAGCCCTTGCCGTTCTGGCGCGGCTTGCCGCCATGGGCGGCGAGATGGTCGAGCACCGCCGCGACGCTGCAGGCAATCCCGCCTTTCATATCGACGGCGCCACGGCCGTAGAGAAAGCCGTCCTTCACCTCGCCCGAGAACGCGCCATGGCTCCATGCGCTCTCATCTCCCGGCGGCACCACATCGGTATGCCCGGCAAAGGTGATGTGCGGGGCAGTGTTGCCGATCCGGGCATAGAGGTTGTCGATATCTGATGTGCCGGGTTCACCGAAAAGCGCGCCGGCGTCGGCCGGAGTTACGGACGGGCAGCGGACGAGATCGCGGGCAATGGAGAGGGCATCAGTCATGTCCCCCGCTTAACATGCGCAGCCGCCGATGGGCCAGCAGCGTGCGCAACAAATTCCAGCTCGGGTTGCTGCGCCCAGCCCGGCCGCGTATCGATTGGCGCGCGGGGGTCAGGCCCGAAACGGTTGGGCCCTCTCGTCCCTCTCAAGCTGAGCAGCTCAACAAAGCTCCAGAGGCAAAGAACGATTGCGACGACCCCGAGCACGCCGACTGCATAGGTGTCAGGAAGCCGATCCTTGAGGTGGCTGTACAGACCCGGAACAATGTAGAATGGGACCATCCACCAACCGCTCTTATTACGATCGTGAAGCCGCTTGACCGCGGTGGCCGTAAAGAACCAGATGCCGACGACCATGATCGGAGTTCCGGCCACGTTGAACAACAGGGAGAACGCGGCCGACGCCGGAGGATTGCTGAAGCTGGCGCGCAAAGGGAAAGACGGCGGATTGTCGAAGACCGCGAAGATGTCGATGCTGACGTGAACTGACTTGGAGGCGACACCGAACATGCCGCCGAAAACGAGCGCCAGTACGAGCAGAAAAAACAGACAAGAAATCCCGCTGGCAAACGCGGCATACCAGTACTTGGCCCGGTTGATGCGGCCCTTGAAACTGAAAAGGCATTCATTGCTCGTATAACTATTGTTCATTCGCAACGTCCGGCGGCCCGAGGACGGCGCCGCCCAGCAGATTGGTCGTGCGAGCGAGCCACAGGTTCGAACGAGCCTCGCAACAGCCCGTTATTGCTGGGTTCTAGCGCAACTGTCCGGTGGGTGGGCCAGCACGGCGCACGAGGAAATCCGGAACGCTATACGGCTCCGGGCGCGATTCCACGGAAGGGTTCGGAGCGACATGCGCCAGCGGATC
>WNGI01004568.1_pt1 | contig 12393 bp, 10 predicted proteins | sample 5400621 | NCBI WGS metagenome assembly WNGI01 (sample SAMN13153374, study PRJNA577476) | soil metagenome | isolation source: 20 cm soil or saprolite under Garry oak tree replicate 1 | place: USA:California | collected 2016-06-15 | reverse complement strand
ATGAAGGCCGGCTTTCTCGAAAAACTGATCGGACGGCTCGGCAAGATTGGGCCCGAGGAGGTGCAGAATTATTTGCTGCGCCTGGCCCAGGAGAAGGGATTTCTTGAGACGGTTTTTAATGCCATCCAGGAGGGAATTATTGTTACCGATTCATCTGGGCGAATCACGTACCTCAATGACGGCGCCTGCGAGCTTTTCGGCCTCGATGGCGAGGATTCCATTGGCAAACTCCTCGACGAACGAGTGCGCGGACTTGATTGGAATGCGCTCACCCACAGTGGTGGTCCGGTTACGCGCGACCTCGAGATTTTTTATCCGCGAAACCGGTTCATCAATTTTTACATCGTGCCGCTCGTGATCGAATCACGGGTGGACCGAAATGAAAATGCCGCGGCTGACGACCGCGGCTACAGCGAGCAGGTCGGCTACGCCATTATCATGCGGGACATTACCGAGAGCCGGCGCACGGCGGAGAAAACGATCGAGAGCGAGCGGTTGAATGCGCTCACTTTGCTAGCCGCGGGCGTCGCTCATGAGCTCGGCAACCCGCTGAATTCATTGAACATTCACTTGCAGTTGATGGAACGGCAGGCCCGCAAATTGAAAGGCAAAGAGCGCGACGAACTCCAGCAGTCCATCGAAATTTGTCGAGGCGAAATCAATCGGCTCGATTCCATCGTCACCCAATTCCTCCGCGCGATCCGGCCGTCGCGGCCGCAGCTTCAGCCAGAAAATGTCAACGTCATCGTGGAGGAAGCGGTGCGCTTTTTCTCGGCCGAGATCGAAGCGCGCGACATCGTGGTGGAAACGGAATTGCGCTCCGATTTGCCATTGCTCCAGCTTGATCGCGATCAAATGAAGCAGGCCTTTTACAACGTCATCAAAAATAGTTTCGAAGCGATGAGACGACGCGGCATTTTGCGGATTCGCACGGACATGGATGAATCGCATGTGCGAGTCAGTTTCATCGACACCGGTGGAGGAATGTCGGCGGAAACGTTGAGCCATGTCTTCGAGCCTTATTATACAACCAAAGAAAGCGGCACCGGCCTCGGGTTGCTGATCGTGCGACGGATCATGCGCGAACACGGCGGCGAGCTCGCGATCGAAAGCACCGAGGGCAAGGGGTTGACGTTGACCATTCGCCTCCCTTTCAAGGAGCAACGCGTCCGCATGTTGGAAGCGGGCGATCGGAATCCGGGGAACGCTGAAACGCGCGCGAACTAATTTGAGAGATTGAGCGATTGAGTCAGAATTGCTCAACGCGGAAATTTGACGCGCCTTGGAATGCAGCCAACGATTTTGATCGTCGATGACGAAAAGCACACCCGCGACGGGTTGCGGCGTTTGCTCGAAGACGGATACGACGTTTATGTCGCCGAGGACATCGGCGGTGCCATAAGTGTGCTGGAACGCGAAACGGTCGACTTGCTCCTGACCGACCTGCGACTGGCCGGGGAGGACGGAATGCAGCTAATCGAGCGGGCTCTGAAAATGCCGCACCCGCCCATCTGCATCATGATGACGGCTTATGGTTCGGTCGATACCGCGGTGGAGGCGATGAAACGCGGGGCTTACGATTTCGTAACTAAACCGCTCAATCTCGACAAAGTCGAAATCCTGATCGCCCGCGCGCTGCAATCGCGCCGGATGGAGCAGGAGAATCGCATTCTGCGCCAGCAAATCGATGACCGCTTTGGTCTGGAAAATATTTTGGGCGAATCGCTCGCGCTGCGGGAAGTTCTGGACACGATCCGGCAGGTCGCGCCCTCTTCGGCGAATGTTTTGCTCGAAGGCGAGAGCGGCACCGGCAAGGAACTGGCCGCGCACGCCATTCATAACTTGAGCCGGCGCAATCAGGCGAAATTTGTGGTGGTGCATTGCGCGGCGTTGTCGCCGACTTTGCTGGAAAGCGAATTGTTTGGCCACGAGCGCGGCGCCTTTACCGGCGCGCATGAACGGCGGATCGGAAGGTTCGAGCAAGCGAACGGCGGCACCATTTTTCTCGACGAGATCGGCGAGATCGACGCGAGCACCCAGGTGAAATTATTGCGGGTAATGAGCGAGCAGCGTGCATTCGAACGCGTCGGTGGCACGCAAACCTTACGCGCGGACGTGAGGGTGATCGCGGCGACGAACAAGAACCTTGAGCAAATGGTGCGGGAAGGAAAATTTCGCGATGATCTTTATTTTCGCCTTAACGTCGTGCGCATCACCATGCCGCCGCTGCGTGCGCGCAAGGAGGATATTCCACTTCTCGTTCGATCTTTTTTAAGGCACTTCTCGAAAGCGAATGAGAAACCGGTGCTCGATATCACGACGGACGCGATGAATACGCTTTTAGCCTATGATTGGCCGGGAAACGTGCGCGAGTTGCGCACTGCCATTGAGCACGGCGTAGTGATGGCGAGCGGGCCCAAAGTTACGGCGCGCGATTTGCCACGCGCGATCCGGGAAGCGGCGGGAACCTCGGCCGGCGCGATCTCGATTGCGGAAACGGCGAATCCGCTCGATCTGGGAGAAACAGAAAAACGGCTTATTACCCAGGCGCTGGCTTCGACCGGCGGAAATATTACTGCCGCGGCCACTCAACTGGGAATCAGCCGCCGCACTTTGCACCGTAAACTCAACGAAATGAATGCGCAGGGCCGGAATGTGCGGGAGCAAGCGCGCGCGGCAAAAAAACGGACAAAATAGGCATGCTGGGGCCGAAGATTTCGTCATCACCACAGTTTCCGGTTTACGAATGTCACATCGGGACGTTGAATTAGCCCGGTGAGCGACAACAGAAAGATTTTTGGAACGGACGGCGTTCGTGGCGTCGCCAACGTCGAGCCCGTTACAGCCGAGACTGCGCTCAAGCTCGGTCGCGCCGCCGCGCATGTTTTCCTGAAATTGAATCCGCGGGCGCATCCGGGCGGGACCCGACCAAAGATTGTGCTCGGCAAAGACACCCGACTCTCAGGTTACATGCTCGAAAATGCGCTCGTCGCCGGCATCACGTCGCTCGGAGTGGATGTGCTCGTGATCGGCCCATTGCCTACTCCCGGTGTCGCTTACATCACCCGCTCACTACGCGCCGATGCGGGGATCGTTCTCTCCGCTTCGCATAATCCCTATGCCGACAACGGCATTAAATTTTTCCGCCACGACGGCTATAAGCTCGATGATCAGGTCGAGCAGCAAATTGAGCAGCTCGTTTTCAGCGGCGAGATCGATTCGATCCGCCCGACCGCGGGCAAAATCGGACGCGCCACCCGAATTGACGACGCACTTGGCCGTTATGTCGAATTTGCCAAACAAAGTTTTCCGCGCGGAATGACCTTGGAAAAGATGCGGATCGCGGTCGATGTCGCGAATGGCGCCGCCTACAAATCCACGCCCTGCATTTTGCGCGAGCTCGGCGCGGATATCACCGTCGCGCACAACACGCCTAACGGAACCAATATCAACGCCGAGTGCGGCAGCACTCATCCGGAGGAAATTCAGCGGGTGGTTAAGGAATCCGGCGCCCACGTCGGTATCACCCACGATGGCGACGCAGACCGCGCTTTGTTGTGCGATGAAAACGGCGAACTGGTTGATGGCGATGAAATTCTGGCCATCGCCAGCGTTGATTTATTGCGCGCGCGAAAATTACGCGACAGCACTCTGGTTGCGACAGTGATGAGCAACTTCGGGCTCGATGAAACCCTCGGCGCACACGGAGGCAAGGTCATTCGCACCAAAGTGGGCGACCGCTATGTGCTTGAAGAAATGATGGCGCGCAATCTCAATGTCGGGGGCGAGCAAAGCGGCCACATGATTTTTCGCGATTTCACCACCACCGGCGACGGCGTTATCAGCGCGCTCCAAGTTTTGCGAATCATGAAGGAAAGCGGAAAACCATTGAGCGAGCTGAAAGGGTGCCTGAAGAAGTATCCGCAAGCACAGCGAAATTTGCGGGTGAAACGCAAACCGCCGCTGGAAGAGTTGCCGGCGGTGATGAAACTGGTGGGTGAAACCGAGCAGCAACTTTCCGGACAGGGCCGTGTTCTTTTGCGCTACTCCGGAACGGAACCGAAAATTCGTTTGCTGATCGAGGGACGCGAGGCGGATGAGATCGATCGGCAGGCAAATCGGATTGCGGAAGCGATCGAGGAAGCAATTGGGGCGAAATGAAAATTCCGTCATTCCGAGCGAAGCACAGCGGAGTCGAGGGATCCCGCGGCGTTACCTTTAAGCTTGCACAACGGGATCCCTCGGCTTCGCTCGGCACGACCGTTTAAGAAATGACGCTATCCCAAGTACTCGAAGCGCTCCTGTTCAGCGCGCAAAAACCGCTGAGCACAGCCGAAGTGCGTGACGCGCTCACGAGCGCCGGCGAAAGTGACGCGCTCCTCCCGAATGAATTCGCGCGCGTGAAGGAAGCGGAAATTGAGGTCGCGCTCGAGCAACTAAAAGTTGACTACACCCTGGCGCCGCGCGGATTCCAGCTGGTGGAAAAAGCAGACGGCTGGCAGATGGTTAGCCATCCCGATTGTGCGCGCTGGGTGCGCCAGCTTTTTCCCGGTCCGAAACCCGCGCGATTGTCGCCGCCGGCGCTGGAAACACTCGCCATCATCGCCTATCGCCAACCCATTACCCGGGCCGATGTCGAAGCGGTCCGCGGCGTCACGGTCGAAGGTGTGCTGCAAAATTTGATGGAGCGTGCTCTGGTAAAAATCAGCGGGCGCGCGGAATTGCCAGGGCGTCCATTGCTCTACGAGACGACCCAATTTTTCCTCGAGCATTTCGGTTTGCGGAATCTCGACGAATTGCCGAACGCCGAGGAATTGCGCGCGCGGTATTTGCCAGTCGCGCCGCGACCAACTGCCGCAGCTGGCGCCCCTGATGCCGCACCGGGGTCAGCCAGTCCGGTGACAACCATCGCGTCCGAGGATTGACTTGATCGCGCAATTTCGGAGACTTCGCGCAGATGCGTCGGGTAATTCCCGGCGCACAGGCTGCTATCTTCTATGAATAAAGGTCTAATCGGTTGTCTCGGCATTGGTGCCATCATTCTTTTTGTTGTCTTGATCGGCGGGTGCGCTGTAGCCGGCAGCTATAATCGGCTGGTTGGTTTGCAGCAGAAAGTCGATCAAAGCTGGGCGCAGGTGCAGAATGTGTATCAGCGCCGCGCGGATCTGATCCCAAACCTGGTGAACACGGTGCAGGGGGCGGCAAATTTTGAGAAATCAACCCTCACCGAAGTAACGAACGCGCGTGCCAGCGTCGGCCGGGTGCAAATCGACCCGAATCATGCGCCGGTGGACGCAGCGAAGTTGCAGGAGTATCAGCAAGCCCAGGGGCAACTAAGTGCTGCGCTCTCGCGCTTGCTGGTTGTTAGTGAGCGCTATCCGGAATTGCGCGCGACACAGAACTTCCAGAATTTGCAGGCGCAGTTGGAAGGAACCGAAAATCGAATCTCGGTTGAGCGCGGGAACTTCAACACCGCCGTGCAGGAATACAACACTGCCGTCCGCACCTTCCCGACGAACCTATTCGCCGGCATGTTCGGGTTTCAACAGCGACCATTTTTTGAAGCGCAACCTGGTGCGGAAAAAGCGCCGTCGGTGAATTTTAACTTTGGAAGCCCGGCACCTGCGCCAGCGACCACACCGGCGGCAACGCCGTAACCTTGTCTCATCCTCAGCGTAGCGAAGCGGAGTCGAAGGATCCCGTGGAAACAATCTTGAAGGTGCCGCAGCGGAATCCCTCGCTCCGAACTGGAGTGGCATTTTCGCTCGGAATGACAGTGCAGTGCGGACGATTAATTTTTGCGTTCGTCGCCATCTTGACGAGCGCGATCTGCGCCTACGGTGCGGAAACCATTCCGCCCAAACCGGACCGCTATTTCAACGATTACGCTGGTGTGGTTTCCCCCGGGGCAGCGCAGCGTTTCAACGAACAATTGGCGCAATTTGAGCGCGAGACCTCCGATCAGGTCCTTGTCGTTGTGTATCACACAATGCAGAGCGATTCCTCGATCGATGATTACACGCGGCGGGTGGCGCAGGCGTGGGGTGTTGGCCAAAAGACCCAGCGCAACGGCGTGGTACTTTTTGTTTTTGTGGATGATCGCAAGATGTTCATCCAGGTCGGTTACGGACTTGAAGGAGCGCTGCCGGACTTCACGGCGTTCGACATTACTGAGCGGCATATCAAGCCCTCGTTTCGAAACCAGGATTACGAGGCCGGAATCGCCACAGGTATTGATCTCATCTGCAAGGCAATTCGTGGAGAGTACACGGGCACGGGAAAAACAGTGCAAGACAGTCGGAGTAGTCAGAGTGGCACCGCCGGGCTTTTAGTTTTCTTTTTCGTTCTCATTCTCATTTTGATTGCGGTGCGCGCCTCGCGTCGTTTCGGCGGTTATCGTTATACCGGAGGCGGTGGCCCCTTCGTTTCTGGCAATTGGGGAAGCGGAGGCGGCTGGTCGTCCTCTTCGAGTGGCGGTGGCTTCAGCGGCTTTAGTGGCGGCGGAGGAAGTTTTGGCGGGGGCGGCGCGGGATCGAGTTGGTAACAAGATGCGGACGCATCACTTTCTTCGCCGGCTCGATCACAACCGCATCGTCCAGGCGATTAGAAAAGCCGAGGGGAAAAGTTCCGGTCAAATCCGCGTTTTTGTCCAACGCTGGAAATTTGAGGAGGACGCCTTGCCCCGGGCACAGCGAAAATTTGTTCAGCTGGGCATGCAAAAAACGCGCGATCGCAACGCGGTCCTGGTCTTTGTCGCGCCCCGCGCCCATAAATATGCGGTGGTAGGTGACGTGGGGGTGCACGAGAAATGCGGTGCGGAGTTTTGGAAGAAATTAGTGCACGATATGCGGGCCCATTTCAAAAACGCGGATTTCAATCGCGCCATCATCCTCGCCATCAACGAAGTAGGGAAATTACTAGCGGCGCATTTTCCTCGTACCAGCGACACCATAAACGAGCTGCCGGACGAGATCGCGCAGGGTTGACCGTCATCCCGAGCGTAAGCCGAGGGATCCCGCCGCGAAACCTTTAAGGTAACTTCATCGGGATCCCTCGACTGCGCTCGGGATGACGAGCTTTTCTTAGGGCTTTCTAGTTGCAAAAGATGCGGAATCGTGTTCATTCCAAACCTCGCAGCGAGTTTTTAAATTAGTTGCGCTGTTGGTCCCTGGGTTTCCGTCGCTGGACGCGAAGCTTTACTCGCCAGGGGAAACCCAGCCAAAAAGGAATTAGTGATTTAATGCTTTATCGATCTGGCGATTTGCTTCTGCATCCGCTAAATCGCTGACTTGTTAAATCGTTAACTATTAAGCTTATGCCAGTTCGTTACGGTCGGTTTGAAATGCCGAAGACTCTCTCGAAGGACGAGAAGGGTGCGACGGAAACTTACGCGAAGTTTGTCGCGGAACCTTTTGAGGCGGGCTACGGCCATACTGTGGGCAATTCGCTTCGGCGCGTGCTTTTGTCATCGCTGGAAGGCGCTGCCATCACCGCGGTAAAAATTACCGGCGCGCAACACGAATTCGCCACTTTGCCAGGCGTGGTCGAAGACGTCACCGACATCGTGTTGAATTTAAAGCGCATTAAGTTCAAGGCGATTGAGCACGAGCCGCGCAAGCTTTCGCTCAGCGTGAACAAGGAAGGCGAAGTCACCGCCGGCGATATTCAACTCGCCCAGGGTTACGAGGTTTTGAACCCTGATCAGATCATCTGCACTCTCGACAAGAAACACAAGTTCGATGCCGAACTAGAAGTCCGCGTGGGACGCGGTTTCGCCACCGGCGAAGAAAACAAGCGACCCGATCAACCGATTGGCCTGATCCCGATCGATTCCATTTTCTCCCCGGTCACGCGAGTTAAATACGCGGTCGAACACACCCGCGTGGGCCAGCGCACCGATTATGACAAGCTTATTCTCGAAGTTTGGACCGATGGCCGTCTCACACCGGACGACGCTCTTCTTCAGGCCTCAGCTATCTTGCGGCATCACCTCGATGTTTTCGTCAATTTCAACGAAGACGTGATCGAGTTCGACGAAACGCCCGCGGGAGTAAGCGAAGAGAACATAAAGCTGAAGAAGCTTCTCAACATGAGCGTGAACGAAATTGAGCTGAGCGTGCGCGCAGCCAATTGCCTGAACAACGCCAATATCACGACCGTGGGCCAGCTCGCCCAAAAAACTGAGGCGGAAATGTTGAAGTATCGGAACTTCGGCAAGAAATCGCTTAACGAGATTAAGGACAAACTCACTGCACTTGGACTGGGACTGGGAATGAAATTTGATCCCGGTCTAGTGGAAACTCCGGTCGGAGTCGATGTCGCCGCCAGCTCCAATGGAGCGGGCACAGAGCAGCCATCGCGCGTCAGCTAATTTCGCGATGCGACACCAGAAGAAAACGATAAAGCTCGGTCGCACGGCCGAGCATCGGAAAGCGCTGCTCGCAAATCAGGTTTGTAGCCTGATCGAGCATCAACGCATTCGTACCACTCTGGCGAAAGCCAAAGCGGTCCGCCCATTGGCGGAAAAAATGGTCACCCTAGGCAAAAAAGGATCGATTCATGCCCGTCGCACCGCTTTCGCGGTTCTGCGGCAGAAAGATGCGGTGAAAAAATTGTTCGATGAAATTGCGCCGCGGACGGTCGATCGCAATGGTGGTTACACCCGGATCGTGAAACTCGGGCAACGCAAAAGCGACGCTGCGCCGGTTGCCTATCTGGAGTGGGTAGATGCCACCGGGCTCATTGATCAAGAGATCGATGAGGCGGCGGAGAAGAAAGCGCGCAAATCGAAAAAAGAAGGCGAGCAAGGCAGCAGCGCGGAAAAGAAAACAAAGAAGGCGGCTGCTGCCGGAACATAGGGCTTTGCTCTGTGCGCCCAGCGGACATGTTGTCTGCTGATGCTGTTGCAGCGGATTACAAACCCGCTGGGCGCACAGACTGGAAAGTTGTAGCTGCCGCCGGCATCGGCGGCAGAAAATTTGAATTGATCGAGATTCTTCCGCCGGTGACGGCGGCAGCTACAACCGCTTTCGGCAAAAGCATTTCGGTTCCATTTTCGGGACGGCCATTTCCCAAGCGCGGAATAATTTCGTTCACGACAATCTTATCCAGCAAACTTTAAGGGACACAATCTCAGATACTTACAGCGCGAAAAAAACCGCTGGCACGCAGAGTGCATAGGGACAAGGCAACCTATGAACACCCATAAATCTACTACTTACGATCTTATCATGGAGTCTGAGTCTGAAGACAAGAGTCGAAGCCTGCTCGAAACCCTGATCTACGCTCTCTTCATTTTGAGTGCGATCGTTTCGATCTGGCAGTTCGTGGTGCAGCCGGTCGTTGTGCCCGCACATACCGCCGGCTTCGCTTCCAATCAGACGACCCAGTGCATCCAGGGGGAGATCTAACAGGAATTAGACTGGCGAACGGCCGGTCAAACAAGTTTGCCGTTTTGGATTAGACCGCGGTCATGCTGCTGCAGGATTTGCGATATGCCCTGCGAATGCTGGCGAAACAACCGGCATTCACCTTCATCGTCATCATTACCTTGGCCCTCGGGATTGGCGCAAATACCGCCGTTTTCAGCGTGGTCAATGCCGTCGTGCTGCGCCCCCTGCCGTTCCAGCAGCCGCAAGATCTCGTTGACCTCGCGCTCTATGATGTGCGCGAAGGTCCGGAGAAGGTTGAAGGTATGTCCGTTTCATATCCCGACTTCGAGGATTGGCGTGCGCAGAATCGCGTCTTTGAGCGCGCCGCGGTCTACGTCAATCGGAGTCTCACGCTGACTGACGGCAAACAAGCAATGCATGTCGTCGGCGAAGCTGTTTCCGGCGAATTGTTCAACTTGCTCCGAGTCAAACCGCTGCTCGGCCGGACATTCACCGAGAAGGAAGATGAGCCCGGGAATCGCGCTGTCATTCTGAGCTACGCAGTGTGGCAAACGCAATTCGCCGGCGATCAGTCCATCATCGGGAAGTCCGTCACCTTGGACGGCAACAGTTACCAGGTCGTCGGGGTGATGCCGAAAGGTTTCGATTTCCCGCTCGGTCGCGACAATATCCCAGCGGATCTTTGGATCACGGTCGCGATTTTGCGCGAAAGCAGCGATGGATCGAAGCCGATGACGGCGCAGCGCGGGAATAATTTCCTCGGCTGCATCGCGCGTTTGAAAAGCGGCGTCTCGATGACGCAGGCGCAAGCGAACATGGATACAATCAGCGCACGCCTGGCTCAACAATACCCCGACAGCGATAGGTATCTCCGCGTGCGTCTCCGCTCGTTACGCGATGCGATCATTGGTCAAACGCATTCCGCGTTGATGATGCTGAGCGCGATGGCGGCATGCGTGGGCCTCGTCGCCTGCGTCAACGTCGCCAACCTTCTCCTCGCGCGTTCCGTTTCGCGGCAAAAACAGATCAGCATTCGCGCCGCGCTCGGCGCCGCTCGCCGGCACATCGTGCGGCAATTGCTTACCGAAAGCGTCTTGCTCAGCGTCATTGGCGGCCTCGCCGGTTTGTTGTTCGCCATTTGGGGACTCGACGCGATGAAGCAATTTCTCCCGGCGAACATTCCGCGCATTGATCAGATTTCGCCGGACATACACGTTCTCGCCTTCACCGCCGCAGCGAGTCTCATCGTGGGAATTTTCGCCGGCCTTTTACCAGCCTGGCGCGCATCGCATCCGAACATCGCCGGCTCGCTTAATGAAAGCGCGCGCGGCTCCAGCGAAGGCGCGCACGGGCGGCGCCTTCGTTCTGCTCTGGTCGTGGTCGAGATCGTGCTCGCGCTGTTGCTGCTCTCGACCGCGGGATTGCTGGTTGAAAGTTTTCTGCGTTTGCAAAAAGTGCCGCCCGGCTTTGATCGTACTAACGTGTTTACCGCGCGCGTTGCGTTGCCCGACACGACCTACGGCAAACCGGCCGAGTGCGCGGTATTCTTCGATAAATTATTAAAGCGCATCGGCCAGTCGCCCGGCGTCCAATCCGCCAGCGCGGCCTGGTGGATTCCACTGAGCGGAAGCGAGATCACGCTCACAACCGATATTCAGGAACATCCATTGCCGAAAAGCGAGCAACCCGCCGTCGAGGTAAATGTCGTCGCGCCCGATTTCTTCAAAACGTTGCGCGTGCCGCTGCTGCGCGGCCGCGACTTCACTGAACGCGACGACATCAACGCGCCGCCGGTCGCTATCGTCACGCAGAGCTTCGTGAACAAATATTTTCGCGGCGAAAATGCGCTCGGGAAGCGGATCAAGCCCAGCGGCTCCGTCACTCCCGGCGAGCCGCCGATGCGCGAGATCGTGGGAGTGGTTGGCGATCTTCACCTGACAAGCCTTCGCGAAGCGGCGCAGCCGCAGATTTACATTCCACATCAGCAATTCGCCATTTCGACCGTGTCGCTCTTCGTGCGCAGCAGCGTCAATCCATCCTCGCTCACGAATTCGCTGCGCAACGTCGTGGCCGAACTCGACAAAGACGTGCCGCTCTACCGTCCGCGGCTGTTGAGTGAATATGTCTCTTCATCGATCGCGCAGCCGCGCTTCAACGCGATTCTCGTCGCGCTTTTTGCCGGCATCGCGCTGCTGCTCGCGGCCGCGGGGATTTTCGGCGTGATGAGTTATGCCGTCACGCAACGCACGCACGAAATCGGCATTCGGCTCGCCCTTGGCGCGCAACGCGGGGATGTGTTGCGCTTAATTTTCGGCGAAGGCATGCGCCTGGTCGCATTCGGCGCCATCGTCGGCATCGCGCTCGTCTTCGCAGTCGGCCGTTTACTCAGCAATTTGCTTTACGGCATCGGCGGGTCCGATCCGGTAACGATTTTCTCCGTCACGATCCTGCTCGGCTTTGTCGCTTTCCTTGCCTGCTGGTGGCCGGCCCAACGGGCCAGCGTAGTCGATCCGGTTATTGCATTGCGCAGCGAATAGTACCATGCACGCCATTCTCCAGGATTTTCGTTACGCCTTGCGGATGCTGGCGAAACAGCCAGCCTTCGCCGCCATCGCCGTCTTGACGCTGGCACTCGGCATCGGCGCTAACACCGCCATCTTTAGCATCATCAATTCCGTCCTGCTGCGTCCCCTACCGTATCCGAATGCGGACCGGATCATGGTTTTGAATGAGTCCTCCGGCCCGGGTCAGGATTTTTCCGTCGCATTGCCCGATTATTTCGATTGGCAAAGAGAGACGAAGACGTTCGAGCATCTCGCCTGCACACACAAAGAATCGCGCAATCTCAGCGGCATTCCCGGTCGCGAAGCCGAGCGCGTTTCAACCGCATCGGTCACGCGGAATTTCTTCAATATCATTGGACTTACGCCGCAAATCGGCCGTGTCTTTAGTGAAGACGAAGACAAAGTCGGCGCACCGCCAGTCGCGATCATTAGCGATA
>WNGI01004567.1_pt1 | contig 12396 bp, 11 predicted proteins | sample 5400621 | NCBI WGS metagenome assembly WNGI01 (sample SAMN13153374, study PRJNA577476) | soil metagenome | isolation source: 20 cm soil or saprolite under Garry oak tree replicate 1 | place: USA:California | collected 2016-06-15 | reverse complement strand
CGCGATAAAACCCACTTACGATTTGTCGCGTTGCAGCCGTGTTTGATATGCGGGCGCGCGCCTTCCGACGCTCACCATCTTCGTTTTGCTCAGCGACGCGCGTTGGGACGCAAGAACAGCGACGAATTCGTGGTGCCATTGTGCAGGATGCACCACAGCCAGAACCATCAAGTCGGCGATGAATTCGAATGGTGGAAATCCAGTGGAATTGATCCTCTCCAGGTCGCAAGTAGACTGTGGAGTATCAGTCGAGGCGTCGCGGATAAGTCTCAATGATGGAACCGCATAGCTTCCGCGGAAGCCATGCCGGCGCCGGCGGTCATCTAGCAGCTCCGCCCGCTATTCCTGCTATTCACAGGCCGTCTGGGTGAGGAATAGCGGACGGGATTGTCGGCGCCGAATTTGGTTGTTGTTGTGATTGTGTGAATCGGGCATTTGGCATTCTCATACTTTTTTGAAAGAGGGCCACATGTCAGATGACAACCAACAGGATGATCTATTCGGTGAGCCGCCTTTGATTAAGGGCGAAGACAGCGCTCGCTATTATAGATTGTTCGCTGAAATCAAGCATGAGATCAAACCTGAAACAGTTTTCGATAAAATCCGTGTCCGCGAACTTGCCGACAAACTATGGCAGCAGCAGCGCTGCAAGCGGAGTGCTGCATCGCTTGTAGAGAGCGCGCACATCGAGGCGTTGGCAAGTTTGCTTCGTCCATTCAATCCTCCGACGATATCGATGGGTGAGGACGCCGCAACTGAAATGGCGCGCGACTATTACAGTGGAGAAGCAAAGCCCAACAAAGTGAAGGCGGTGGAACTGCGTCTGGCGCAATACGGAATCACTGCGGAACAAATCCGCGCGAAGGCGATGCACCTTTGTAGCGGCGGTGTCTTAATGTTCAACCGTATGGAAACCCACTGCGAGACTTCTCTGCGTATGCTTCAAAAAGAGAACGACCGCCGTCCTGCGGTTGAAAATACCAAGGCCCACGATTCAGATGGGCCGGACGACGAAGCGATCTAAAGGACAAAGAAACGGAGTTCGGATATGGCGAGCGAGAAACAGATCGCAGCTAACCGCGCCAATGCCATGCGCAGCTGCGGGCCAAAGACGATGGCTGGGCGATTGAAGTCCAGCCGCAATGCATTCCGGCATGGCCTCTCGGGCCCGGCGCGGTCCGATCCCGTGACATCAGCGAAGGTCGACGCTATCGCCCATGCGCTAGCCGGCGAACACGCGACTGAAGATCGGTTAACGTCAGCTGCGGACTTCGCCCGCGCCCAGCTAGAGCTGCTGCGGATCCGCTCGATACGCACCGAACTGTTGGCGAAGATTGATCTAAGCGAGGACAACCTGCAGGAACTGCAGCGCTTAGTTGCGTTGGACCGGTATGAACGTTACGCGTTCACGAAGCGCAGGCGGGCATCGGTAAAGTTCTGACACAGAGCGTGAGCGCTGCCGATTCGCTTTTGCCAGAACGAACCCAATTTAGGATTGGTCCGACGAATTTCTACGTCGCCGCGAATCACAGCTTCGGAGCGGGTGATCGCGCGCTACACGTGGTGACCTCGGGCCGCCCGTGGAACCTGCTCGATCCCATCTTCGCCGCTGCTCAAGCCCTGTCCAACAAGACAGAATTAACGAAAAACGGATGGCTGGCTTGCGGGCTGCGAATCCGGTGATCTGCCGCATGACAACACGAGGACTTTCGGCGATTGTACCCCCGCAATACGATCCCCACCTGCTCTCTATCGAAGTTCTGAATGCCCTTCCCGCGCGCCTCATCCGCCCTTTCCCGCTTCACCGTCCTCGATCTCACCCGTGTCCGCTCCGGGCCGACCTGCGTGTGGCAGCTCGCGGACTGGGGCGCAGGCGCCAGTCGAGTTTGGTTGGTTGGGAGGATTGCTGCTTTTTCTACTATTGTTCTGGTGGGAAGTTTGATACTCCCTTTGGCGCGGCAAGACACTGTGTCGAGATTGGTGTTGTGTAACTCCATCTTTATTCTGTTTCATCGTCTCGCCAGTGGACGCGTCTGTCGCGACGCGATCCTTTTCGCGCTACTGGGATGTGCTGTTGGGCTAACAGAGACGGCCCAACCGCGCTAGCGACATCGATCGTAGTTGTATGAACATGCTGGAAGCTGCGCTCGAATCCACGCAAAAGCGTACGAAAGTATCCTCGCTTTTCTTATCGGCGACGCGATCCTCATTTTGGCTCTTTTGCGTCGACATATACCCGGTTCTGGTGGCGGCCTCCATTCCGTGGTCAACGACCGCCGTCGCGATTTTCATGATTGTCTGGTTCTTTGTATTAATCCCAACCATAGAACCGCATTCATTTCTGCGCTCTCTCGAACACCCGGCTTTTTTCCTGCCAATTGCATTCTTTGCGCTAGCCGTCATTGGCACGCTGTGGGCTGATGGTCCATGGCCAGTGAGACTCCACGGCGTAAGTCCAGTGGCGAAGCTGCTGGCGATACCATTTCTGCTCTATCATTTTGAACGCTCAACGCGCGGCAGTTGGGTCGTGATAGCCTTTCTCGTATCTTGCGTGCTCGTGTTGGCGATGTCCTGGATCGTCGTGTTCGATCCGAGTCTCGCATTTAGAGCCGAACCGCTCAAAGACTATTATGGCGTTACCGCATATGGCGTTCCGGTCAAAAACTATATCGACCAAAGCCAGGAATTTGCCTTGTGCGCTGTGGCGTTGGCCTATCCGATCGTCACCCTTTGGCGCGCGAACAGCAAATTGCTGGCGGCGTCGCTGCTGGCGATCTCCCTGAGCTTCGTCGCTAACATGACGTTCGTAATCGTCTCGCGGACCGCGCTGGTCACCATTCCGATCATGCTCGCTGTATTTGCTCTACTTCATCTAAAATGGCGAAGCATAGTCGTCATACTATGCGCAACGACCGTATTCACAGGACTGGCTTGGGTAACGTCGCCTCAGTTGCGTTGGAAGGCCCAAACCGTTTTGATGGATTATCAATTGTACGAAAAGCAAAACGCCCCGACGTCGGTCGGATTGCGGCTCGAATTTTGGAAAAAATCGCTACGGTTTTTCTCTGAGGCGCCGATTCTCGGTCATGGTACGGGATCGATACGCGGGCTTTTTGAGGAGGCGGCCGTTGACCAGTCCGGCGCAGCCGCGCAGGTCATTGGAAATCCGCACAACCAGACGCTGAACGTTGCGGTCCAGTGGGGAACGATCGGTATTGTCGTCCTATATGCTATGTGGCTTCAGCATCTGCTGCTGTTTCGCGGTGACGGTTTGCCAGCATGGATCGGATTGATGGTCGTTGCGCAAAATATTTTCAGCTCGCTGTTCAATTCTCACATATTCGATTTCCACGAGGGATGGATGTACGTGTTGGGCGTAGGCGTTGCTGGCGGGCTACTCGGGAAGCAGCGCTGCTCCCTCTCGGTCGAGAGCGCCGGCGAGCGAAAGACCCACGCCGATTAGCATCGACAACAGGACACCCCTTCCCCGCGCCCCTTGCCATTCGGTTCGCCACGCTGTCCGCTGATGATGTAGCGGCGGCGCTGGTGTGATGCGCCACGTCGATCGCTCGCGTACGCCGTGACCTCAGGCGGTGGCGGTGCATGCCTGCGACATGATCGGTCGGCAAAAGCAGATCGTCGGGATATCGCCCCGGTGCAGAAACTTCAAATCAGCGGCACCGGACCCGTAGTTTTACCGTCCTTCATTTAAGGCGGCCTTAGCCCCTTTTGAATATTTTGACCAAACACAACACAGCGGAAGCATCGCATGCGGATTGGTCGACTTTTTGCAGTTTCAATGCTCTCGGTGACAGCTTTGGCGGTCGTTCTTGGCGCCGGGGTTCTTGTTCCGCAGCATCGCACCTTTGCCAGCAAGACCGAGGCGATCAGGGCCGTGGAGGCATTCGGCGCGGTTTTGGCGGTCGGTCAACAGGTAGCCGGCCATCGGGCGCCGTATCTCAGTCCGCTGTTCCAGGATGGTGCCGCGACACCTGCTCAACTGGAGGCGATTGCAAAGGTCGTGCATCAGGCGGATGCCGCTTTCGCGAACGCCCGGACGGCGGTCGGCGCTCTCAGCGATAGCGCGGCGATCGTCGAAGGTCTCAGCCAGGCTGCGACCAAGCTTAGCGATGTCCGCGCTGCCACTGATCGCGCGCTTGGTGTACCGATGACTGCGCGTGATGCGGCGGTGGTCAAAGGCTTCCTGCCCGGCGTGGCCCAGGTGGTCGCAACCATCGAACCGGTTCTGAACCGCATCGAAAATCAGGTGACCACCGCCGACGCGTCACTGACGGCGTTATTGAATGTCGCCCGTACAGCCCAGGATCTGCGGATCTCCGCCGGCGGCCGCGCCGCTTCGATGTCTCCCGCGGTCACCACGCGCCGTCCGATGACAGCGGCTGAAATATCCTCGATCGACCGCGCCCAGGGCCGCGTTGACTTGGATCGCCAGCTGATCGAAGCCGGCGTGGATCAGATCGGCAGTCCAGCACGGCTTGTGAAACCGCTGAAGGATGCGGTCGATGCTTATTTTGGACAGGTCGCGCCGTGGCTCGAAAAAGAGATACTGGCCTTCCGCAGCGACGGCAAATACGGGATTAACTCGGAGGATGAACTGGCTGCCAAAGTGGTGCCGGCGGTGCAGAGCTTCTTCGCCGTGCGTGATGCTGCATTGGCCGAGGCCGCCGAACGCGTAGGCGCCGCGCGCAACGGCGCACTGATCATGCTTGCGCTCGCGGGCCTCGCCGTTGTGGCGCTGCTTGGCGTGCTTGCCGGCGTAACCATGATGTTGCGTCGCCGCGTGATCATGCCGCTCGCGACCCTGACAGATACGGTCGGCGACCTCGCCGCTGGCCGGCATGACGTAACCATCCCGACGGCCAACCGCGCCGATGAAATCGGGGCGATGTCAGGCTCGTTGCAGGTCTTCAAGGAGGCCCTCATCGCCAAGAAAGCCGCCGACAAGGCGGCCGCGGTGGAGGCCGATGCAAAGATCCAGCGCGGGCAGCGCGTCGACAAGATTACCCGCGACTTCGAATCGATGATTGGCGAAATTGTCGAAGTCGTGTCGTCGGCCTCGACCGAGCTGGAAGCCTCCGCCGGTACGCTGACGGCGACCGCAGAGCGTTCGGAGCAACTCACCACCGTGGTTGCGGCGGCTTCCGAGGAAGCATCCACCAATGTGCAATCGGTGGCGTCCGCTACCGAAGAGATGGCATCGTCGGTCAACGAGATCAGCCGTCAGGTCCAGGACTCCGCGCGGATTGCGAGCGAAGCGGTGGAGCAGGCGCGGAAGACCAATGATCGCGTCGGCGAGCTGGCGAAGGCGGCGACCCGGATTGGCGACGTGGTGGAGTTGATCAACACCATCGCCGGACAGACCAACCTGCTGGCGTTGAATGCCACCATTGAGGCGGCCCGGGCCGGCGAGGCGGGGCGCGGCTTTGCGGTAGTGGCGTCTGAGGTGAAAGCGCTGGCCGAACAAACGGCCAAAGCGACCGGCGAGATCAGCCAGCAAATCAGCGGCATTCAAGCGGCGACGCAGGAATCTGTCGCGGCTATCAAGGAGATCGGCTATACCATCGGACGGATGTCCGAGATTGCGTCCACCGTCGCATCAGCGGTCGAGGAGCAGGGTGCGGCGACACAGGAGATTTCCCGCAACGTGCAACAGGCCGCGCACGGCACGCAGCAAGTCTCCGCCAACATTGCCGACGTGCAGCGTGGGGCCAGCGAGACAGGATCTGCCTCCTCTCAAGTGCTCACCGCGGCAAAATCACTGTCGGGCGAAAGCGGCCGGCTCAGGCTCGAGGTTGGCAAGTTCCTCAATTCGGTCCGGGCAGCCTGAGAAGCCAGATCCAACAGGCATTCGCGGTCTTGCGAAAAATCTAGTCGAGGTGTGCGAGCGGCAACGGTGCCCCGGCCTTGAGCGTTTGAATTGCGATATTGCTGCGGACTTCGCGCACAATCGGCAGATTGAGCAGCTTGCCGACCAGAAAGCGCTGATAGTCATCGATATCCGGCACGACGACTTCGAGGAAGTAGTCCGCCTCGCCGGAGACGAGGTGGCACGCCACGACCTCCGGCATCTCGACGACGGCTTTCTCGAACGCCAGCGCGCGCACGTTGGCGTGTCCGTCGATCTTGACGCCGACAAACACCGAGAAGCGCAGGCCCACGCGGTCCCGCCGCAAGGCTGCGCGATAACCTTCGATATATCCCTCCTGCTCCAGGCGTTTGACGCGACGCAGGCATGGTGATGGCGACAAGCCGATCTTTTGCGCCAAGTCGACGTTACTCAAGCGGCCATCGGACTGCAGCTCTGCAACAATACGGCGGTCGATGGAATCAAGATCGCTTTTTGGCATAGACGAGCACTTCCTTGCCCAAGAAAGGTTAATCATTGCTTCGTGGTCGTCGACCTTAGCACACTTCGCAATGACATGCCCCGAGATCCCATGTCATCCTTCCCGGCATCACCCTCCGGAGCGCCTTGCTGATGCCGACCTCTCCATCCTCCCCCCTGCTTGCCGCCGTTGAGCGCTACTTCGATCTGATGTTCGACAACGACGTCTCGCGTTTCGGCGAAGTATTCGCGTCGAGCGCCCAATTGCACGGATTGCGCGATGGACATCTGAACCTGTTACCCGCGCAAGACTACAAGAATGCGCTCGCCTCCAGGTCGTCACCGAAGTCCAAGAACGCTCCGCGCCAGCAGGAGGTTTTGCTCGTGGATTTTGCATCGCCCACACAAGCCATGGTGAAGGTCCGCGTCAGGATCGATACGGTTCAGTATCTGGACTACCTCTCGTACCACTGCATCGACGATGCATGGCTGATCACGGCCAAGTCTTTTCATATCGAACGGCGATACGACGTGCCGACCGGCTGATGCTTCGATTTCGATCGAACCGGTCAGGCCGCGCGGATGTTGCCGAGGAACCTCCCGGTTTCGCTCTCGAGCTGCTCGGACTGCGTGGTCAATTGTCCGGCTGCGTTCAACACAAGAGCCGCGGCAGCGTCGACCTGACCTGACGCCTCGCGGACTCCTACGATGGTTTGCATGACATCCTGCGTGCCGTGCGCCGCCTGCTGCACGCTTCGGGCAATTTCCTGGGTCGCGGCACCCTGTTCCTCGACAGCGGCGGCAATCGACCCCGCGATCTCATTCATCTGCCCGATTGTCGTACCGATTTCGCGTATGGCATCGACCGTCGAGCCGGTTGCATCGCGAATGGCCTGGATCTGGTTTGCTATTTCGTCGGTGGCCTTGGCCGTTTGCGATGAGAGAGCCTTGACCTCGTTGGCGACGACCGCGAATCCTTTCCCTGCTTCGCCTGCCCGGGCGGCCTCGATCGTGGCATTCAACGCCAGCAAATTCGTCTGCCCTGCGATCGTTTGAATCAAGGCCATGACCTCGCCGATCTTCTGCGTGGAATGCACAAGTCTTTCGACCATGGCCTCCGTTCGCGTGGCCTGCTCAACCGCATTCTGGGCAATCGACGTCGACTGGGTAACCTGCCGCGCGATCTCCTTGATCGAGGACGACAGCTCCTCCGCCGAGGCTGCGACGGCCTGGACGTTTGAGGCCGTCTGCTCTGCAGCGGCTGCGACTCTCGCGCTTTGATCCGTCGTCCCCTCGGCGATCGTGGACATCGATGACGCTGAATTTTGCAGCTCGTCCGCGGCGGCAGCGGTTCCCCGGATGACCCCGCCAATGCTGCGTTCAAATTCATCCGCAATGCGGGCCAAGATGGCACGTCGATCGTCAATGGCACGCGCCTTCATCTGCTCTTGCTCGATGCGGAGCCGCGTCGTCTCAGCCAAGTGATCCTTGAAGACCTGGAGGCTGCGCGCAATCCGGCCGATCTCGTTTTTTCGGTCGACGAAGGGAACATCGAACGCGAGGTTCCCCTTGGTCAGGCTATCCATGACCTCGCAGGTCTTCGCAAGCGGAACGACCATGCCGCGACCGAGCCAGAATGCGGCCACGCCTGCGATGGCAAGCCCTGACAACCCGACGATCGCGGCCCAAAGCGATCGATAAAGGACGACCGCGTCGATGTCGTCGACATACGCGCCGGCCTGGATCGCGAGAAGCTTGTCTCCTGCCCCAAAAGCGCTGACATAAGCGAGCTTCTGCAGTTCGGCGCCGCCGCCGGAGCGAGGGGCAAAATATTCGATATAGCCGCCGCCGGCGCGAGCGGTTTGCACGATGTCCTGGATCAGCAACTTGCCGTGGCTATCCTTGAAATCCCAGCGGTTGACGTTGATGTATTTCGGGTTGGTATGCACATAGGTCACACCCGCGTCGGAATTTCCAGCGCCATAGACGCCGACATAGTCGGCGTATTCGCCCCAGCGCATCGCACCAACCGAGGCGAACGCCATTTGACGCGCCCGATCCGGCTCGATCCTGCCGGCCTTCGCCTCGCCCTCGTAGAAGGTGAGGATCTTGACCGTCGCTTCGACCATGTCGCGGATCGTGGTTCGCCGCTCGTCCAGAACCGCATCGCGCAACACCAGGATCTGCATCGCGGAGACCGCAAAAAAGGCAATCGACAGCACCGCGATGATCATCGCCAAGCGCTGATAGACTGTGAGATGACGCATCCGTTTGTCCTTCTCCCGGTTGAATACGGGTAGCAATACAACGTTAATCGATTGTTATCGGCGGATGCAGACACAGGGGTACCGATGCTCTTCGGATTCGCGTTCTTCTGGAGCGAGATGAGGCCCCTCGATCTTCGAGAGCCAAGGACACGCGGATGCGCCCAAAGTCGTTACGACTCTGGCTGGATGACGCCGAGTTGCCGCGTCGCGCGCGCCACGTTACAGCTAGAGCGCGATACCTTTTCTTCGAATCGTCATCTCGCTCTATCTGCTAGTTCGCGTCCGCTTTCCCGGACTGAGACATATGCGTCAGGTACTCGTAGATGGCACCGAGCTCGACATCGTCCATCTTGCCAAGCGGACGCCATGGCATCCGTTCGCCGAGTTCATGACCGCCGGGGTCTTTGCCGGTGCGCAGGGTGGCGATGAACTGCTCGCGACTCCAATCGGCGACGAGACTGAGGCCCGGCCCGATCGGCGCCCATTGGCCTTGAACGCCGCCGCTCAATTGCTGGCCGTGGCATTCCCGGCAGTCCTGATAGGACAGAATGTATTCGCCATAGGCGACGGTCTCCGCCTTGGGAGGCGCCGTGACGACCCCGGTATTGATCGGCTTGCCGGACGGAAATTGGCCGCTCCCCAACAAAAGGAGACCGAGAAGATTGAGCTGGTCGGGCGGCTCGGGCGTTACCGCCCCGGCCGCGGGTTGCTGGCGAATGTAGGCGATCAGCGCGCGGATATCGTCATCGCTCAATTTGCCGGCATTGGTGAGCGACATGATCAAGAGGCGGCGCCCCTCCGCGTCGGCGCCATTGCGAATGGCGCGGAAGATCTGGCCGTCCGACCACTGTCTCAGGGACCCCGCCGCCGTCAGATTGGACGATATGAAAGAGCCCAAATCGACCGGAAGATGTTTCCCGATGTCTTCGCCTCCGGTGAGGGTGCCGCTGCGCGAATGGCAGGCGCCGCAGAAACTGTCGGCGATGGCCTGACCGCGCCTGATCTGCTCGACGCTCCCTTCAACCCTTAGCTCCGGCACCGGCGCTCTGCGCGAGTGCTGCTGCTTGTAAAGTCCGACAGAGCCGGTGACGCAGGTCAGCGATAGCGCGAGGGCGATGAGCCCGCTCACCCCTGTGCCAAGCCATCGAAGCGATACGCTCTTGACGCGTCGCAAGCTGAGGCCAAGCCATGCAAACAGGACGGCGGCGGCGATGAAAACCGCGAACACGATGAGATTGGACATGTCGATTTTGTCGGCTGTGATTTGCGTGGCAAACGGATGGTTGGGAATTGTCCCGCTCAAATACCAACGCCGACATTACCGGGCGATTTCAGCGCCGCGCTTTCGAGTTACGGCCGTAACCGCGCTAGCGCATGATCCGGAAAAGTGGACCGGTTTTCCCTTGGCTAGCAAACGCGGAACGCGTTTGCGCGGAGATCATGCTCAAACAAGAAGACAGAGCGAGATGACGATTCGAAGAAAAGTCATCATGCTCTAAGGATCGCCCCCCGCGGGACGGCGCTTGCCGTCAGGGCCTGCCGATTGGAGCGCGACCACGTCAGGACGAATCGTCCTCACTCACGATGTCAGCGCGATCTCCGCGCAAACGCTTCGCGGATGTAGGCTAAGGTATCCAAGTGTGGACGCGCCGGATCATGCGCCGGTCACGGCGCGGAGTCCGAGGTTGCGATCGCATGGATCAGCAGGAGCGCGGCGAAGACGACGAACAGCGCGAAGCTCTGAAATTCGTGCAACGACATCTTGACGAGGTCCAGCACCCACTCCATCGGAAGTCCGGCTATCCCCATCACCGACAGCATCGTGAAGACGACGAAGACGCCGTCGAGGATTCGCAGAGCAATCATCTTCGACGTCATCGCGGCCTCTCGTTTTCCGCGAGAAGACGCGACAACTGCGCGCCGGCGCCGAAATGGCCCGACGGTTCGGGGCTCATGAGACCGAAATCATTGCGGCAAAGCCCGACGTCCCTGAGATCTCGATCGGCCAGATCTTCCAGCCCGGAGGTCGCGGCTTGCCGCTCGCGGCGCGCGATCAGAGCCGCGACCCACGCGTCGAGGGGATACCGCAAGCCGCTGACCGTTTCGCCCAAGGCCGATCTCAGCCTGGTGCCCAAACCGGGTGCCGCCGGTCCGAATGCCATGACCCAAAGCAGATTGGAGGCGAGCGAGGTGATGATGACGACAGCGACGGCCGTCGTCAGATAGAAATCCTTCATCGAAGCTCCACATGTCGGCAATTCGCGCCGCTCGGAAATTTGCAAGGAGCTAACGCAACGTGCGCGATGCGTCTTGGTCGGAGGCGACAACCTGTCGGACCAGAGAGACCTGTTTAATCGCCCTTCTCGCCCCGCACCTCGCGCGGCGTAAGCCCGTACTGGCGCCGAAAGCGCCGGTTGAAATAAGACAGATCGCCGAAGCCGACGTCATAGGCGATGGTACTGATCGCGGCGTGGCTCGAATTCGGCTCGCAAAGCAGCCGGTGCGCACGCGTAAGGCGTTGTCCGATCAGAAACTCCGAGAACGTCGTGCCCTCCGCTTCGAACAGGCGCTGCACGTAACGCGGCGTCACGTTGAGGCTCGCCGCCACCGTCGAGATCGAGATGTCACGCCGATGGCTGTGCGCGACGATGAAGGATTTGGCAAGTTTCAGCCGGGCCGCCTTCAGGCCGCGCGTTCGCGCCGCGTCGGCGAAATCGGTAACGGGGCCGATGGTCAGCGCCAGCAGATCCTGGACATGCTGGACCGACAGATTGAGCAATTGCTGATCGAGCGAAGGGGCCGCGTTCAGAAGCCAGCCCGCGTAATTTTCGAGCAGCCCCAGCGCCCCGCGGTCGCCGGGGATCGGACGCATCAGCGCGTCGTCGATCCTGACGACGGTCTTTTCGAGCGTCACACGCGGCACGCGCAACGTGAACGATTGTCCGAAGCTCGTGCGGTCGAACGTCGCCGCTTCGCTGCAGCTCAACACGACGGCTTCGTGGTCTTTCAGACTTTGCGCACGGCCTCCGGATTCGATGATTGCGGAACCGGTCCGATTGATCGCAAACACGATGTCGTCGTTGCCATCATCGAGATATTGGCCGCCGCGCGAAACTCTTACCGGCGAGGACGAGCCCTCCATCAACTGCAGACCGGGCAGCGCCAAGGCCCGGTTGCGGGCCTTGAAAACCAGGCCCGGTGCCGGCTCGATATCGACGCGCAGCATCAGATGGCCATAGTGCTCCCGCCAAAAGGCAATCCGATCCTGCTCAGGGAGTTCGTCGGTCGAAAATTCGAAAACACGAGCGCCTAAATCCGTCATGTGCGTTATGCCAAAAAAATGAAGCCGTTCCACTATCCCCGCGAGACGCGTTCCTCTGCCCGAGAGCGTGTTAGCGGATCGAAAACCGTCCGGCGTCATCCAATCGGATGATAGTGTGACGGCCAGCACACAGCGCGCTGGGAGCGCTATGTCGCCTTGCACCCACGGTTGGTCGTAACAGTCCAAGATTTTTCGCCGAGCAAATGATCCCACTGCCGACCTTTCAGAACGAGAGCGAGGATTGACGGATGAAATTGACCGGCAAGTGCTTCTGCGGCGCAGTTGAGATCGAGGTTACCGGTCTGCCGGAGGCCATGGGCTATTGTCACTGCCGCTCCTGCCGTTCGTGGTCCGGCGGGCCTGTCAACGCGTTCAGCCTCTGGAAGCCGGAGACGGTGCGGATCACGGCCGGCGCCGAAAACGTTGCGATGTTCCAGAAATCCAAGCTCAGCCAGCGGCAA
>WNGI01004565.1_pt1 | contig 12398 bp, 13 predicted proteins | sample 5400621 | NCBI WGS metagenome assembly WNGI01 (sample SAMN13153374, study PRJNA577476) | soil metagenome | isolation source: 20 cm soil or saprolite under Garry oak tree replicate 1 | place: USA:California | collected 2016-06-15 | reverse complement strand
ACCCTGAGCAACGGCGTTATGGCACGTCTCCTCGCCGGATAGCTGACGCCGCGCATCCTTGATCGCGCGAGCCACCTGCCCCGCCGCGTCATCAAGCTTGCTGCCCTGAGCAGGTGGAAGAGCCTGGCCGCGCGTGAGATCACGAGAGATTATCAGCCGCGAATCGATTCGATATCCCGACGGTGTCTTTGTAACGGTCCCTTCGAGGTACTCCGGAGCGCGCACCAACGTAGCGAGTGCCTTTGCGTCGCCGGGCGCCAGGGCCTCGGTCGTCGAATAGCCGGACGAGATCAGGCTGTTGTTTATGTCAGCCTTGGGAACGACCACCAGTTCGCGAACGTTGGTCTGTTTCGCCAGTTGGCTACGGATGGCTTCCGCAGCCTGGACACCCAGATCCTTATCCGAGCTTTGAAGCGTGGGAATCATCACCCGATCGCCGGTCTTGGTGCTTTGCGCCAATACGGGCGATGCGATGACTGCCGCTAACGCTGTGAGAACGAGACCTGAATGACGTAGACGTACCTTCAATGGTATAACCTCCAAATCGGTATTCATTTTACCCACCTCCCAATCTGTGGGTCCATGCCATCCCTAAATGGGCGAGGAGGGACTCGAACCCCCGACATCCTGCGTGTAAGGCAGGCGCTCTAACCAACTGAGCTACTCGCCCGGTGCAGAAACCGAGCCCAAGCGGTCATCGAAGGATCGCCAGCGGCACCAGCACGCAGTAGCCGATCACCAGAAGGATCGGCGCCAGCGTCTCTCCGCCCCGCGCCAGATCGGCGAAACCCGCGAGCAGCACTACCGCTGCGACGGTCCAATAGATCCACGAGCGACGCGCGCCGAAATCGCGGCCGCCTCTGGGACCACTGGCAAGATCAGTTTTGGCCATAAGCGACGTAGTGTAGGGCTCGATGAAATGCGTGTCAACCCGAGAACGCCCCACCGCGCTGGAAAGCTCGGCCTCCTACGCCTTGGCCTTCGGTGTTCCCGAATAATTCAGCTCAACCCAGTCGCGGTAACTTCCATCCATCACCGAGCGCCACCACGACTCGTTGGCGATGAACCATTTGACCGTCTTGAGGAGCCCTGTCTCGAAGGATTCCGCGGGTCCGTACCCCGTTTCGAGCGTAGCCTTCATTGCATCGATTGCGTAGCGGCGATCGTGACCTGGACGATCCTTTACGAACGTTATCAGCTCCGAAGTATCGCCTCCGATTGCGGCCGGACACTTGGGAAACTGCTCGCGAATCTTCTCGTCCGCGGCGAAGATCTTGTTCAAATGGGCGCAAATCCCTTTCACGACGTCGATGTTCTTGCGCTCTGAGTTCCCGCCGAGGTTGTAGGTCTCCCCCAGCCGGCCCTTTTCCAGAACGCGCTCGATGCCGCGGCAATGATCGCGAACGTAGAGCCAATCGCGGATCTGGAGGCCGTCGCCGTAAACGGGCACCGGCTTCCCGTCGAGAGCGTTTACAATCGCGAGCGGGATGAGTTTCTCCGGAAAATGGTACGGGCCGTAATTGTTGGAGCAGTTCGTGGTCGTCACCGGCAGGCCATACGTGTGGTGGTAAGCGCGAACCAGGTGATCCGACGCCGCCTTGCTGGCCGCGTATGGCGAGTTGGGCGCGTACGCGGTGTCCTCGGTGAACGGAGCCCCGGTTGGACCCAGGTTCCCGTAAACTTCATCGGTCGAGATGTGGTGGAACCGCCGCGCGCCGCCCGACCAGTCGTCCGACCACACCGTTCGGGCGGCTTTGAGCAGCTCGTGCGTTCCCCTCACGTTCGTGTCGATGAACGGATCGGGACCATGAATCGAACGATCGACGTGCGACTCGGCGGCAAAGTTCACGATCGTATCGATTCCTTCGCGTCTTATGATCTCTTGCATCGCGTCGCCGTCGCGAATGTCACCCTTGATGAACGTAAACCGCTCGTGATTCGCGAGAGGCTCCAGGTTGGAGAGATTCCCGGCGTACGTAAGAGCATCGAGTCCGACGATGATGTCGGCCGGATGATGCTCCGCCCAGAAATGGACGAAGTTGGTGCCGATGAATCCGGCCGCTCCGGTAACCATCATTCTACGCATCTTTCACTCTGCCTTCGTTCATATTGCTTCGGTCCTCATTAGGTCAAACGTTACGCGGCCATTGTTCATCCGCCAATGGCTCTCTGCTTCGTCCTGCACAAGTCTCTGATGACGCGTGCCATCTCCTGCGCTGCGACGACGCGATCCGCGCCCGCAAGTGAAAGCGCGGCGTGAGGCATTCCGTAAACGATCGAGCTGTCGCGGTCCTGGACCACTCCCATCCCACCAGCCTCACGAATTTGTCGCAGCCCCTCGGCCCCGTCCCGGCCCATTCCGGTGAGGATCACGCCTACCGCGAATGCTCCGAAGACTTCAGCCGCTGACGCGAAGAGCGGATCCGCAGCCGGTCTGACACCCCACACGGTCGGCGATGTGTCGAGGCGGATGGATCCGTCTCCAACCTCGCCGACAATTCGCATGTGATAGCCGCCCGGGGCGAGGTACACGCGATTCTCTCTGAGCGCCTCGCCATCCTCCGCCTCCGAGACGGGGAGCCTGCTCATCGCATCGAGACGTCGTGAGAGGGTGCGTGTGAACTCGCGCGGCATGTGCTGAGCGATCAGCACGGCTGCTCCCAGGTTTTCCGGAAGATGAGGAATGATCTCGCCGAGGGCGCGAGGTCCGCCGGTCGAAGCAGCGATTACCACAACGCGTGTCGCCGAGATCGCCGCCTTGTTCGCCGGCGTATCACTGGTCACGGGAGCCGCCGGTGCGGGGGGCGTCCGGACTCCCTTCATGTTGACGGCTCTCGCCGCATTCAAGGCCGCGGCAAGCTCCTCACGAACGGTGAGAAGGTCTATGCTGATGGGACCCGAAGGCTTTCGAACGAACTCGATCGCTCCGCGGTCCAGCGCACGCAGCGTCATCTCGTTGCCGCGCTCCGACCCGGCCGCGCTCAGCATGACCACAGGGCGGGGCATCTCCTTCATGATCTGCTCGAGCGCCTCAAGCCCGTCGAGGCGCGGCATCTCGATGTCGAGCGTGACGATGTCGGGCCCCAGCGCCCGAATCTGCTCGAGCGCTTCGATTCCGTCCGTGGCGGTCCCGACTACGCGGTACTCTCCGCTCGACTCGACCATCTCGGCGATGAGCTTGCGCATGAATGCGCTGTCGTCGACGACCAGTACCGTCGTGAGTGAATCACTCATCTTGTGTCGCGGCGCTAAGTCTAGATCTTCCTGAAAATGCGCTCGCGCGCATTGACGGGAGAAAACAGGCTGCGTGCGGCGCCGAGCAGCGTTTCCACTTTCCCGAGCACCAGAAATCCTCCGGGCGCGAGCGCACTATGAAATTCCGCGAACAGAGCATCCTGCGCTTCGCGCTCGAAGTAGATGACGACGTTGCGGCACATGATGAGATGGATGTCCTCGAACGGCGGTCGCGCGCGGAGCAGATCACTGCGCTGAAACTTGACCAGCCGCCGAACCTCCGGACGCACCGTGAAGACACCGCCTGCCTCGGGGAAATAGTCCCGGCGCAGCGCGGCCGGGGTGCCGCTAAGGGCTGTTTCGCCGTACGCCGCGGCCTCGGCCTTGCCCAGACCCTGAACATCGATGTCAGTTCCAATGATGGACACGCCATCGAGACGCGAGAGGTGGCGCCGCTCTGCAGCATGCTTGTGCACGAGGATCGCCAGGGAATAGGCTTCTTCTCCCGACGCGCATCCGGCGCTCCAGACGCGTAGCTCGCGCTCACCGCGCTCCCACAATGCGGGAACAACCTTCTGCTGGACGGCAGAGAACGTGTCCCAGTTGCGAAAGAACTTCGTGACGCTGATGGTCAGCGACCGTACGAGGCGGTCGTACTCGCGAGGGTCGGCGTCGAGCATCCCGGCGTACTCGCTGTGGCTGGCGGTGCCCTTCGCCCGCATGCGCACCGCAACCCGTCGGCGCAGGCATTTGTCCTTGTAGCTGGAGCACTGAAAGCCCCGGTCACGCGTGATCTTGTCCAGCAGCGCGAGGAATCCCGCGTCGTCCCCGTGAGTCAGCAACGGCGCTCCTTCAGGAGCGGTTCGTCGGCTGCGCGACCTTCCGGTCGGCATGCGATATCGCTTCGAGCGCGGACGACAGATTACGGCGTAGCTGCGGGAGCTCCGGGGCCAGAGCCAGTCCTTTCTCCGCGGTATCCTTCGCGTGCGCGTACTCCCCGCGCTTGAGGTATGCGGAAGCGAGATTGTTGAGGAGCACCGGAGACTCCGGGTGGGCTTCAGTTGCGGCTGCGAGGAGCAGCATCTCGCGATCGGGGTCGCCCGTCATCGCCGCGACCTGAGCGGCGTAGTGGAACCACACGGCTGGCGGTGGGCTGGCGGACCAGAGACTCCTCGCCTCGCTCAGCGCCACCTTTGCGGATTGAAGATCCCCGAGGTGGAGCGCGATCACCCCTGCCTCGAGCTGAATGAGGGGGTCCGCGTTACCGCCCGCCGACAGCGCGCGGTCGATGACGAGCTTCGCCTTCCCGAGCTGTTTCAGTTGTTCGTATGCGATCGCGAGATTGTGCAGCAGCGTCGTCTTGCTCGGCGCGTTCGGCGCGGCGGTCATGAACGCGTTGACCGCCGCGGCCCATTCCTTCCGCCTCAGCGCGATCAGGCCAATGTGAAAGGACGCGACCGGGTCCGCAGCCTCCTCGACCAGAGCGCGAAATTCGCGCTGCGCCTCGTCGTGCATTCCCGCTCTGTAGAGCGCGCTCGCCAACTCGCGGCGCTCGAGAGGACTGGCGTTGCGCGGGAGCGTGGGCGTCGTTCTCTTGCGCCCCACCGGCAGCAGGAAGGAGGCGCTGAGCAATCCGTACAGCGCTTTTCCGACCTCGAATTCGCCGAGGCCGGAGTCACGGATCAATCCGTTGATGTCACGGTGGCCGTCGATGAGGGGAAGCAGCGCCTCCTGCTCCGGTGAAAGCGGGTCCCTGTTCAGCATCAGCTTCGGACGGTCGATGCTGAAGACGACGTCGAAGCTCGGAATTTTCTTCTCGATGAGCGACCACTCGTCGACCCTGCGAGCTCCCTCCAGCAGCAGCGACTGCGGATCGACCGACACGCGCTCGGCGCCGTCCTCGGGCGAGACTCCCGGCTCGAAGTTGAACGTGCCGCTCGTCCAGGTGAACAGGGTGTAGACCGCGTTCTCCGTATCGAGAGGGCGATTCACTATGGAGGCGTTGCAGATGCGGCCGGCGTCGAAGTAGATCGAGCCGAAGCTGTCGTGAAACGACAACCCAAGGCAGCCGGTCTTCTTGCCCATTGAGAGCAGCTGCAGAACGTCGGGGAGGCTCGCTTCCTTCAGGCTGCCCTTGATAGCCATCAGCGAATTTCCTCGATCATGCGGTCAGCCACGTTTTCCCACTCGAGAATCAGACCAGCGTCGGGGGGAGCAGGAGTTGCCTTCCTGGTTTCCGCCTTCGGCTTGGGAGCGGGGTCGAGCGATTCGACGCGCAACGCAATCTCCTCGCTGATGTCAGCCATGAACTCGGCGAATTCACCACCGTCGTCTTCCGCGCCCCCGCCCTTCTTCGAGTCTGCTGCCATCGATCAAGCATCCTTCGGGGCTGGCGCGCTGAGCCGCGACAGAACGATCGACGCAATGCTGCGGAGTGTCTCGAAAACACCGCCGCCGCTGATCGCGGTCCCGGAGAAATAGGGGACGCCGCGGAAGTTGAGCGTCTGGTCGAGCTCCTCGATCGGGCTAATCTCCGCCGGGGGCAGGTCGCGCTTGTTGTACTGCATCACGAGCGGAATCGTGCGCGGATCCAGCCCTTCGTCCGCGAGATTCGCGTGCAAGTCCTGCAGACTCTCGATGTTCTCGGCGAGCTGGCGCGATTGGCTGTCGGCAACGAACACGACTCCGTCCACGCCCTGGAGGACCAGCTTGCGCGTCGCTGCGTAGTAGACCTGACCCGGCACCGTGTAGAGCTGAAAGCGCGTCGCAAATCCCGAGATAGTGCCCAAATCGAGCGGGAGAAAATCGAAAAACAGGGTGCGGTCCGTCTCGGTCGCCAGGGAGACCATTTTCCCCTTCCTTTCCTCCGGCAGCTGCGAGTACACGTGCTGGAGATTGGTCGTCTTGCCCGATCGCCCCGGGCCGTAGTAAACGATCTTGCAGGTGATCTCGCGGGTTCCGTAGTTGACGACGGACATCTAGCGCTTGCCCAGGGGGCCGAAGAGCGCGTCGAGACTGCGATTGAGCTCGCCCTCGAAATCCCCGGACGGGCCGGTGCCCTTGGCCTCTGTTTCCGGCCGCAGCTTCTCGAGGGCCTGCTGGAACTCGCCGAAGTAGATCTCGACCACGCCGAGCGAGCTCTCGCGATCGAAGACGCCGACGAAGAGAAACTCCTGCCCACCCGCGACACAGCGAGCCATGAAGACCTGGCGATCCGCGCCGGCGTGGTGCGTCTCGTAGAACGGCCTGCCATCGAGCTGGCGTCCGAGCTCGCGCGCCGAGGCGTTGATCGCGGAGGTCAGAGCACAAATCGACATGACATCGGCCGCGCTGGAGAAGCCGAACTGACCGACTGCTCTTCCCGTGGGATAGAGCAGCACGCCGGAGATGAGGCGCGCGTCGTCCTTGAGCCGCCGCAGCGGCCCTGACACCCAGGCTTCTGCTACTGTCGGGTCGGTCAAGACGTGCCTCGGGCCGCGTTCATCATGTCGAGTCTCACTCGTCCCAGGTTCGCGTCAGGAGTGACGATCGTGACGAGCACCACGTCGCGCGCGCCGACGACGCAGATGTGACCCTGCTTGGCCTCCAGCCGCATGAACGCGGGCGTGCCTAGCCGGGCCGCGTCAGCCGCGCGAGTCGCTTTCGAATAAAGATAGGCGCTCAGCGCGGCGGTATGCTTTCGTGGATCCGGGGCGTCGGGAGCGGCCCCCTTCATGCCGGTCGTTTCGACGATCAGCCCGTCGATCGCGCCCACCACCATCGCCACGACGACCCCCGGAAGGTGCGAGAGCTCGGCGACCACCTGGTTGAGTACTTTCATGCGCGTCCACTCATCCAGTTGATCGCCAGCGCGATACAACGAGTGAGAACGCGGCGCACCAGGCCGAGCGGCACGGTGGACGACGAAGCAAGGAGCACGACCGCGTCCTGCTCCGCCGGAGCCAGCGCGATCGTCGCAGCCTCGGTCTCTATCACCAGCGCGGTCCACGCGCCGAGCGACAGGAGCCGCATCGACCGCGACACTTCCTTGCCGACGCCACTCAGCGCCGCACCGATCTCCGCCGAGATGTCGCGCCCATTCTGATCGATGTAGCTCCCTGCCAGAGGGGCGCCCGAGGAATCCAGCAGCAGCGCGGTTTGCTCTGCTTCACCGATCGCCGTGGCGAAGAGCGTCCGGGCTGCCTCAGACAGGCGCCACCGAGCCTTCCTGTGGAATGATCTCGATGAGCCCGGTGCTCAGCATTCCGTAAATGATCTTCGCAACCTCGAACTCGGCGAGGACCAGCCGCTTGGCGATTTCGTGCAGGTTTCTCTCGCCGTCGATCACGGAGAGGACTTCCCACTCTCGCGGCAACAGATCGATGAACGATTCGGGACCGTCGTCGAGCGGCGCGAGGCGTGGCGTGACACGCGCATCGGGGATCTTGTCGGCCATGCGCGACCACTCGTCAATGCGCCGCGCGCCCTCCATGAGCAACGACTCCGTACTGACGCGAACCGCTATGTCCTTGCGGATCGGGCGCGGCGGTTCCTCGGTGAAGGAGAAGAATCCCTCCGACCACGACATCAGATCGAATACCACGGTCTCGATCTGCTGGCGCATGAACCGGTCGATGTCGCGCGGCGTCACGATTCCATGCGCAACGAGAATCTCGCCGACGCGCCGCTTGTCGCCCGCCCGTTGCATCGCGGTAGCGCGCGCGAGATCCGCCGCGGTTGCCTTGCCGGATCGCTCCAGAATCGTCCCGAGCAGATGCGGGTTGCTCTTCATCGTCGCGGCGACGATCGTGCCCTTGTCGAAGTAGACGCTCCCTTCGTTGTTTCGCTCGGGAGAGTGAACGCGCAGCGTCCCCGTTTTCCGACTCAGATCGAGCAGCTGGAAAACGTCGTGAATGCCGAGCTCGCGTAGTGGTCCCTCGATCGCCATTAGCGCCGCCCTCTCTGAAGCAGTCTGTGGTAGCGCAGCGCTTCGCCGTGATTGGGATCGAAGCGCAGCACGCGCTCGAACGCGTTCATGGCGTCGCCTTCACGCGCCAGATCGATGAGGATCTCTCCCAGGGCTATGAGTGCGGCGAAGTGATATACATCGCGCCTGATGAGCGCGACGACTCGCGGTAAAGCGCTGCGCGATCGGCCCGTGCGCCGGTATGGCCCCACGAGCTCCACGACCGCGGCGTCGTGGTTCGGCGCCGTGACGAGAACCGTTTCCAGCTCCCTGATCGCTCCGGTGTCGTCTCCAGCCTGCGCCAGAAGTCTTCCCAGCGCGACACGAGTCTCGACCTGCCGCTCGTCCACGGCTAGGCTGGCGCGATAAGCCGGTATCGCTTCGCCCGCATCTCCGAGCGCCGCATACAAGTCGCCAACGCGCTTCATGACGTTGGCGTTCCGTGATTCGTTCCTCCTGAGGGCGACGAGAATCTCCCTCGCGCCCGGGTTGTCGAGCGACGCGACGCGCGCTTCGGCTGCAAGGAGGAGAAGATTCACGTCGGTGCTGCCGGCTTCGACCAACGCCTCGGCAAACGGTCTAGCTTCCTCGGGGCGCCCCAGTGCCAGCAGCGATCGCGCGGTTCCCTGACGCGCATAGGTGTTTGTCTGGTCCAGTCCGAGCGCGCGGCGATACCGCTCGAGCGCCTCTCCATGAAGTCCCTGGGCCGCAAAGCCATCGCCGGCGAGCACCAATCCGATGACCTTATCGCCTCCGCGAGCGAGAACCCGCGCGATCTCGGCCTGAGCGCGGTCGTACATCCCCTTGGTGATGAAGTCGCGGGCGAGGGAGTAACCGGCCAACGGGTCTTCGCCGGATGGCTCCGGCCGCGAGGGTTTTTCTGCGAACAGCTCCTCGATGATGGCGGGATCGAAATGGAAATCCTCGACGCGCTCGACGGCTTCATCCGTCGTGGTGATTGGAGGCGCAACGGTGAGCCTGATCTCCTCGTGCGGAAGCTCTATCGCCAGCTCGAGCTTCTGCGGGGTGTACATCGGATCGAGCGAGAGCGCGCGCTTCGTCTCGCGCAGAGCGCCGCTGAAGTCTCCAAGATTGGACAGCGTGAAGCTCAGGTTATAGTGCGCTTCGGCGAAATCGGGGTTGGCCTGGATCGCGCGCGCGAACGCGTTTCGAGCCTCCGGATACTTGTTCAGCTCGACGAGTATCAGACCAATGCCGTTCCACGCGACCGGATGCTCGGGGGCGGCACTCAGCACCTGGCGATACGCTTCGAGCGCGAGCTCGGTGTGCTTTCTCCTGAACAATGCCAGCGCGAGGTTGAGGCGTGGCTCGACCGGAGGCGTGGGGGATTGCAGCGAGCGTCTGAAGGCGTTGATTGCGCCCTTCGTGTCGCTCTTGTACCACATCAGCACGCCCATATTGTTGTGAGCGAACGGATAGCTGGAGTCGATCTCGAGCGCGCGAGTATAGCTCTCTTCCGCTTCGGCATTGCGGCCCTCCAGCTGCAGCGCCACACCTCGCCCATTCCACGTCTTCGCGGTCGGAGAGAATTCACGCGCGAAGCGGTCGGCGGTCGCGATCGCCGCGCCCGTGTCTCTCTGGAGCAGATACAGCTCGAGCATCGCCTGCAGCACTTCGGCGTTGGCCTCGCCGCCCTCGATGGCCTTCTCGTACTCACGCAGCGCTTCCTGGAAGTAACCCTTCTGACGGAGGGCGCGGCCGAGGGTGATGTGCGCGCCCGCCGGAGTCTTCTGTTGCCGACTCGGTGTCAGGTTTTGCCGGTAGGTTTCCAGCGACAGGTTCGCCTGCGCGCGAACGAGTGTAGGGTTGAGCAACACCGCGCGCCGGTTGGCCTCTGCCGCCTCCTCCCCACGCCCAAGATCTCCCAGAATGAAGCCGATCAGATAGAGCGCGTCGGGATTCTCGGGGTTCAGCTCGATCGAGCGGCGAACGGACCGCATCGCCTCCTCGTGGAGACCACGATTATAGAGCGTCTCGGCGAGCAGGAAGTGGAGGACGGAGCTGTTGGCGTCCAGCTCGATCGCCCGCTGAAACAGGGTGTGGGCGCGCTCGAGGTGGCCCGCCGTCTTCTCCGCGATCCCGCTCTGCACCAGCGCCTCGAGATCCTGGGGATCCGCGCGCAACCGTTCCTCGAGCTCCTTGAGCCTCCGCTCGAGAAGTCCGCTCTCGCCGTACGCTATCTCCAGATTCCTGCGCGCCACTCCCATGCGCTCGTCGAGCGCGAGCGCGCGGGCGAATGCGAGGATCGCTTCGTCGGTAAGTCCCTTTCGAAAGTAGAGGACACCGAGATTGTTGTACGCGCCCGCATCCGACGGATCGATTCGCCGGGCGAACGATCTCAGGATGTCTATCTCACCGCCGTGCGCGGCTGCCGCTGGGCGGGCAGTTGCCGCTGTCATGGGTGTCAGTCTACGCGCACGGCGCGGAAGATGGCGTCGAAAGCGTTGGGGTCGGGAACGAGCAGGAAGAAACCATGCAGGGACTCCATCGGGCCCTCGAGGAAGAACTCAGTCTCGACGCACAGGATGGGAGATTCCGCGCGCGGTGCGTGGTCGCCGAGCGCCTCAAGAGTTTCCGCGGCTGCTCCGATCTTGAGCGATGGCGGCGACAGCATCAGTCGCATGTCGAGGAACTCGCTGAGCGCAGTCAGGTACGCGCCGGCGAGGATGTTGCCCGCTTCGTTCAGAGCCGACTGCTCCAGCTTGCCAAGATTCATCGACGTTCCGCGAACGCGCCGCAGCATCCGTTCAGCAAGCCGGAGTCCGGCTGGAGCAGCCAACAGGAATATCGTGCGCCCGCTGATGTCGCCGCTCATCTCCATTTGCACTGCGACTATCTCCACGTCCGGACCGATCTCGGGAACGAAGTCGCCCGGGGGGACGATGTTCACCATTGGCACGCTGATCATGATGCGCGTGCCGGTAAGGGTGGAGAGCGCCGTCGCGGCATGACCCGCACCGATGTTCGCAACCTCGCGCAGCGCGTCGAGACGAGCGGTGCTCATGAGCGTGGTTCCGGCGTGACCTGACGGCGTATCGCGAGGGCTTGTCATTTCAGAGAAGAGTGGAAGCGTCGATGATGAGTGCGGGAGAACCGTCCCCAAGGATGGTCGCGCCGCTGAAGAGTGTTCTGCTGCCGTTGACGCCGTCGAACTGTTTCATGACGATTTCCTGCTGGCCGACAAACTCGTCGACGATGAGCGCGGCACGACGCTCAGCCAGCTCTATCAGCACGACCTGGCCGCTCGCCGCCGCGCCGGGCGGAAGGCCGACGCGTTCGCGCAGCCTGATCGCCGTGAACACGTCGTCTCGTATGGCGACGACTTCCTTGCCCTTCGCTTCCAGCAGCATCGGCTCGGAGAGAGCGAAAGTCTCCACCACGTGAGTGAGCGGGATCGCGTAGATCTCCTTGTCGACGCGGGCGAGGAGCGCGCGCGAGATCGCCAGCGTGAGCGGAAGACGCATGCTGACGCTCGTTCCGAGACCAGCGTCGGTATGGACTTCCAGTGAGCCGCCGAGCGTGCGCACCTTGTTGGCGACGATGTCGAACCCGACTCCGCGACCGGATATGTCCGTCACTTTCTCCGCGGTGGAGAAACCGGGTCGCGATATGATCGCCACGAGCTCCTGCTCCGACAGCGTGCTCGTCGTCGCGTCGACGATGCCCAGCTCCTTGGCGCGCGGCAGGACCCGCGACTGGTCAATGCCGCGGCCGTCGTCGGTGACCCGGATCAGTACGGTGGCCCGATCGCGCTCCGCGGTCAAAATGAGCGTCGCTACCCTCGGCTTCCCCGCCGTCACCCGGTCGGCCGGCGGCTCGATGCCGTGGTCCAGCGAATTCCTGAGCAGATGCAGAACCGGCTCACCCATCTCGTCGAGCATCGAGCGATCGAGCTCGATTTCCTTTCCTTCGATCTTGAACTCAACCTCTTTCCCGAGGGACCGGGCGGTGTCACGGACCACGCGGGGGAACCGCTCGAAGACCTGCCACACCGGAACCATCCGGCTCGTCATGATCTCGTTTTGCAGCGTCGAAACGATCTGTGATGCGTGACGCGTCGCCTCGACCAGCTCTTCGTCGCCGAGTCGCACGGCGATCTGCGCGACGTGGTCGCGCGCGATGACCAGCTCACCAACGACGTTCATCAGCGTGTCGAGACGCCGCGAGTCGATGCGGATATGCCGCGGCCCCTTCTGCG
>WNGI01004564.1_pt1 | contig 12399 bp, 9 predicted proteins | sample 5400621 | NCBI WGS metagenome assembly WNGI01 (sample SAMN13153374, study PRJNA577476) | soil metagenome | isolation source: 20 cm soil or saprolite under Garry oak tree replicate 1 | place: USA:California | collected 2016-06-15 | reverse complement strand
CCGCGCGGCTCGAAGCCGCGGGCCAGCCGTACACCACCCAGGCAGCCATGGCCAAGCTCTTTGCGTCGCAGGTGGCGGAGCGGGTCACGTCGCAGGCCGTGGAGCTGTTCGGCGGCTACGGCTACACCAAGGAGTATCCCGTAGAGAAGTTCTACCGCGATGCCAAGATCGGCGCGATCTACGAGGGGACGAGCAACATGCAGTTGAACACGATCGCGAAGCAGCTGCTGCAGTAGACAGTATCACGACACCATTGCGTCTCTGACGGCGCACGTAACACACATAACTATATTAGTTTTTGCACGAAAGCTTGCGTTATGCAATATAGTGTTGCATACTCGTGATTGGCCAAGTGACGTATTTTGGTCGCGCGTACTCATAGGGCACCGTTCTTGCCTCATCCCATTCCAGAATAGTAAGTGCTACGTGGACTTGCGCTTAGGTTACTGGGTGATATGCCGCACGGCCCGCCGGCGTCGCGGGAAGCGACATTTACGCGGGTTGGTTGACGGGCGGGGGAGCGAATGATGCGCCCTCGCAACACTAGACAGGTTCCGCTGAGGCCGCAGCGCCCCTCCTCAGCCCAACAAGCTAGGAGTGACATGATGCGAGCCCTCGTTGTCCTGGTTGGCCTGGTCGCCACGCCGTTCCTGGCGGGCGTCTCCCAGGTGAGGACGAACAATGGCCAGGGGCATGACGTTGCGCACTGCGCAGCGCGCACTGCCCAGCGCCCCGGCACGGCCATCAATAAGTGCGATCCGCCGCCGGTGGTGAACCCACCCCCGGTGGTGAACCCGCCCCCGGTGGTGGACCCGCCCCCAGTGGTGAACCCACCGCCGGTGGTGAACCCACCGCCGGTGGTGGACCCACCCCCGACTACTGGCGGCTGCGTGAGCTCCGCCCCGGCCGGAGGGACCGCGTCGATCGATGGCCAGGTGTTCGTTGATGCGTCGCCGTGGCCCGGTCTCCAGGGCTGGTGCGTTCAGGCCAGCGGCCCCGTCACTGTAACCGCAGTGACCGACGCCTCGGGCAACTATCTGTTCTCGGGTCTGCCGGCGGGTACCTACACGATCTGCGAAACGGTGCAGTCGGGCTGGCACCAGACCTTCCCGGGGAGCGGGCCGACCTGCCCGACCGGTCTCGGCTGGACGGAAACGGTCAGGGACGGTGACGGCGTCGGCTTCATCTGGTTCGGGAATCTCACGCCGTAGGGTAGCGACGCAGCACGAGTAGGGCTCCATCGAAGGCCCCGGGCGGTTTCGCCGGGGCCTTCCTCTTCGTGTACATGCCGCGACAGTGCCGCTATTTCCACGCTTCGCCCGGTCGCGCCCTCGCGACACCTTGGATTGCCACGTAACCAACTGCAAAGATTGATCTTAGAGAATCGGGTGATGAGCCGCACAGTTTTCCCATGCCCCGCAGAGCGACCTTCAGTGTGCCCAGTAACAGGGGGGTAGCGCGGGTCGTGCGTCCGCCCGGCTCCCCAATGCTGAGGCAAGACCCGCTGAGGCCGTAGCGCCCCTCCTCAGCCAATGAGCGAGGGGTGACACCATGCGAGCCTTCATAGTCGTGCTGGCGTTGGTGGCTACGCCGTTCCTGGCGGGCATGTCCCAAAGTCCGAACGGCTCCGATTGCGACAACGGCCAGGGTGACGAGCATCGCTCGGATTCGGGGCAGGTGCATGCCCATCAAGGGCTGTGTGCACCGCAGCCCCCACCGTCCTGCGGCAACTCCGATCTGGTTACGGGGATCGCGACGATCCGTGGGCAGCTGTTCATCAATCAACCGCCCTTCGCGCTGCTCGGTGGCTGGTGCGTCGAGCTCCAGGACGCGTCGAGCGGCGCCGTCGTTGGCACGGCGTTGACCACTGCGACATCGCTCGACGGAGTGGGGGGGGACAACTTCCTCTTCGTCAATGTGCCGGCCGGCGCCTATATCATGTGCGAGCAGCTACTCGATGCCACGTGGCACCAAGTGGCGCCGCCTGGCGGGCCGGTGTGCGGCGCGAACCCCGACCTGACGCCAAGATACGGCTTTGCGGTCACTATCCTGCCGACGGGCGGCGACTACAGCTTCTACATGTTCGGGAATCTCCAGTGAGGATTACGGACTAGCAGCACCGCTCGATCCGCGGCCCCGGGCTGTTTCGCCGGGGCCTTCCTCTGGTAACTTCCGCCACTATGCACACGGCTCGACGCACTCAGTCGTTCACGGAGTCAGTGATTCGCGGGATGACCCGGCTCGCGAGCGAGCACGGGGCCATCAACCTCGCTCAAGGGTTCCCGAACTTCCCCGCCCCCGACGTCCTGAAGGAGGCGGCGGCGGGGGCGATTCGCGCCGACGTGAACCAGTATGCGATCACGTGGGGGGCCAAGCGGCTGCGGGACGCGCTCGCCCGCAAGTACGCGGACTGGTACGGGATGAGCGTGAACCCGGAGACCGAGATCACCGTCACGTGCGGCGCCACGGAGGCGATGGCGTCGGCGCTGCTCGCGATCGTCGATCCCGGCGACGAGGTGATCGTGTTCGAGCCGTTTTACGAGAATTACGGGCCAGACGCCATCTTGTGCGGGGCGAAGCCGGTGTATGTACCGCTGGCGGCGACCCAAGAGCTCGACCTCGACCGGCTGGCGGCCGCGTTTTCGGGGCGCACCCGCGCGATCATTGTGTGCACGCCGAACAACCCGACGGGCCGGGTGTTGTCCCGGCGCGAGCTCGAGGCGATCGCCGACCTGTGCCGGCGGCACGACGCCTATGCGGTGACGGACGAGATCTACGAGCACATCTATTACGAGGGAGAGCACATCCCGATCGCGACGCTCGACGGGATGATGGGACGCACCATCACGATCAGCGGCGCATCCAAGACGTTCAGCGTCACCGGCTGGCGTATCGGCACGATCGTGGCCCCGCGCGACGCGACCGACGCGATCCGCAAGGTGCACGACTTTCTGACGGTGGGAGCGCCGGCGCCGCTCCAGGAAGCGGTCGCCGTCGGGCTCGAGACGCTGGGGGACGACTATTACGAGCGGCTGGTTCACGAGTACCGGGCCCGGCGGGATCTGCTGTGCCGGGCGCTGGTCGACGCCGGCTTCCGTTGCACGCCGCCCCAGGGCGCCTACTACGTCTTGGCGGACTACTCGGCCATTTCGGAGCTCCCCGACGACGAGTTTTCCCTCTGGCTCACGAAGGAGATCGGTGTAGCGCCGGTGCCGGGCTCGAGTTTTTTCAGCCGCCCGGAGCTGGGCCGGCGGCTCGTGCGGTTCGCGTTTTGTAAAACGGAGGAGATGCTGGCCGAAGCGGCCCGGCGGCTCGCCCGTGTCAGGCGTCCCGCACACCAGGTACGGGGGTAACCTCACCCCCCTTCCCCCTCTCCGCGATTGCGGAGAGGGGGAGCGAGGGGGAGAGGTCCAGCCCCGCAAGCGCGAAGAGCCACACTCCGGGCGGCCCGCTCCAGAACCGCAATCGCCGCTCGGCCTTCGGGTCGGTGCGATGCTCCGTGCGCGCCCGCGCGAGGACCGCGGCCAGGAGCGCCGTCGCCGCGGCGACGCCGAACAGTGTGGGCACGCCCACCACGTGCACCAGCCCCGGCATGCGTTCCAACGCCGCAACGACGCCACCTGCCGCCGCCACGCACCCGTAGCACAGCCGTCGCAGCGCGCGCTCCAGCCGTGACGGTCCATCGCCGTAGAGAAACGCCAGCTCCTCGCGCCGGTGCGAAAGCTCCGCGCGCAGAGCATCGATCAGGTCCTCCCGAGTGTATCCCGCTTTGCGCAGGCGGCGCACGCGCGCGACCATGACGACCAGCGGCACCGCTACGATCGCGGCGGCCGCCGCGATGATGGCGGCGCGGGCCCCGGGCTCTTGCCCCCCACGCAGCCGGAGCGCCAGGAGCGGGAGAGCCACCGCTGCGAACGCCCCGTAGAGCAACGTCGAGGTCGAGAGATGGCGCCCCTCCGTCACGAAGGCACGCACCGCCACCGCGGCCCGCCGATCGAGCGCGGCGGCGAGCGCATCGGCGAGCGCCCTACCGTTCGGGAAGCGGGCGTCCGGGTCCTTGGCCAAGCAGCGGTCGATGGTCTCGGCCAGACGTGGGGGCACGCCGGGCGCCACCGAGGCGAGCGGGGGCGGCGGATCGCTCACCTGGCGGGCCAGTACGGTCATGTCGTCCGGGCCGACGAACGGCAGCTCGCCCGAGAGCGCGAAGAAGCCCACCACGCCGAGCGAATAGAGGTCGCTCCGCGGGTCCACGCGCTCGCCCAGCACCTGCTCCGGGCTCATGAACTCGGCCGTCCCGACCACGCGGCGGGGCTCCGTCGTGGCGCCCGACCCCACCCGCGCGATCCCGAAGTCGGAAACCAAGGCGCGGCCCGTCGCGAGGTCGAGCAGGATGTTGTCGGGTTTCACGTCGCGGTGCACCACCCCGCGGTCGTGCGCGTAAGCCAGGGCCCGGGCCACCTCCTCGAGCAGCCGCGCCGCCGTGTCATACGGCACCGGACCCCGTTGACGAACCCGCCGCCCCAGCGTGTCTCCGTCCACATATGCCATGGCGAAGTACACGAAGTCCGAGACCTCGTGGACCGCATAGATGGGGACGATGCCGGGATGCGAGAGCTGGGCCGCGGTCCGGGCTTCGCGCAGGAAGCGCTCCCGCGCGGTCGGCTGGATCGCCCGTTCCGGTGGGAGCAGCTTGATCGCGACCCGGCGGTCCAGGCGCAGCTCGCGGGCGAGATACACGACGCCCATGCCGCCGCGTCCCAGGCGTCGTTCCAGCACGTAGCGCCCGGCGAGGGCGCGTTGGAGATCCGGTAGCAGGGGGTCGGCCGTCACGTTCACGGGGCCTGTCTACCCCGAGGGGTCTGGACGAGGTTCCGCGCGAAGTGCGCAGTTTGGTCACGAGGCCGTAACGGCATCCGAACGGTGCGACGGTGACGGCCAGCACACCGACCTGGGTCTCCTTCCGCCGTCGCACCTCTCTCGCCACATTCTCCGCCCTATGCCCGCCCCCCAACCCTACGTCCCGGCAACGCAATCACCTCCGGAGCTGACGGCGCGTGCGTTGATCCTCGGCGTGGTGTTGGGGCTCATCTTCAGCGCGTCGAGCGTCTACCTGGCGCTCAAGATCGGGCTCACGGTGAGCTCCTCCATTCCGATCGCGGTCCTCTCGATCACGATCTTTCGCGCGCTCGGCCGCACGTCGATCCTCGAAAACAACATCGTGCAGACGACCGGATCGGCCAGCGACTCCGTGGCCGCGGGCGTCGTCTTCACGATTCCGGCAATCCTGTTGATGGGCTACGACCTCGACATCGGCCGGGTCGCCGTGCTCGCGACCGCGGGCGGCCTGATGGGGATCCTGATGATGATCCCGCTGCGCCGCGCGTTGATCGTGAAGGAGCACGATACCCTGATCTACCCGGAGGGCACGGCCTGCGCCGAAGTGCTGATCGCCGGCGAAGAGCGCGGGCTGCAGGCCAAGCGCGTGTTCCAGGCGTTCGGGGTTGGTTTCGTCTACAAGTTCCTGCAGGCGGGGCTCAAGCTCTGGCCGGACGTGCCGGGCAAGGCGCTCGGCTTCTATCCCGGGGCCGCCGTCTTCACGGAGGCGTCCCCCGAGCTCATGGGGGTGGGCTACATCATCGGCCCGCGCATCGCGGGCTACCTGTTCGCCGGCGGCTGCTTCGCTTACCTGGTGCTCGCTCCAGCGATCAAGCTCGTGGGGTCGGGCCTCACCGAGCCGTTCGGCTTCCCGGCGATCAAGCTGATCCGCGACATGAGCCCGGGTGAGCTCCGCTCGAGCTTCGTCTTTTACATCGGGGCAGGCGCCGTGGCCTCCGCCGGGATCATCGCGCTGGCCCGCTCGCTGCCGACGATCCTGAGCTCCTTCGCCTCGAGTCTCAAGGACCTGCGCGACTCGAGGCTGGGTCAGGCGGTGACCCGGCTGCGGACCGAGGACGACCTCCCCATCTCCCTCACCGTCGGCGGGTCGATCGCCCTCGCCATCGCGCTCACCCTGCTGCCGCAGGTGGGCGTCAATCTGCTCGGGGCGATCCTGATCGTGATCTTCGGGTTCTTCTTCGCCACTGTGTCCTCGCGCGTCACCGGTCAGATCGGGTCTTCGGCGAACCCGATTTCCGGCATGACCATCGCCGCACTGCTCGGGACGTGCTTGATCTTCGTCGCCATCGGTTGGACGGGCGTGGACCACCGGGTCCAGGCGATCTCGATCGCCGCAGTTGTCGCCGTGGCCACGGCGAACGCCGGCAACACCTCACAGGACTTGAAGACCGGGTTCCTCGTCGGCTCCACCCCACGCCGCCAACAGATCGCGATTCTGGTCGGCGCGCTCGGGTCGGCCCTGGTGGTGGGCTGGACCCTCACTCTGCTCAACCGCGCCTACACGTACCCCGTCCCCGAAACCCACCCCGCCTTCAGCGCGCAGGCGCTGGCGCCGGCGGCTGGCGGGGCGGGCCGGGCGGCGGTCGAGGTCCTGCCGCAAACGATGTCGGCTTTCCGCATCGCAGCGAGCGACTCGGTGGACCGCGCCACGTATGAGGTGGTCCGCGTGTATGTCGTCACCGAAGGCGTGGCGGCGGGCAAGTACCTGATGGACCCGGCGACGCACGAGTTGCGGTACGTGGTCGATCCGGGCATCGGCGGGCGCATTCACGAATATCACGGCAAGACGATTCCCCGCCTCGACTCGCCCAAGGCCACCATCATGGCGCTCATCGCCGACGGCATCCTCACCCACAAGTTGCCGTGGACGCTGGTGACGCTCGGAGTGTTCATCACGATCGCTATCGAGCTGATGGGGGTGCAGGCGCTGCCGGTCGCCGTGGGCGTGTACCTCCCGATTTCGACCTCCTCGGCGATGTTCGCCGGCGGTGTCGTGCGTTGGCTCATCGAGCGTCGCGCGCAGGCCCGGCAGCAGTCGATCGCGGAGGTCGAGTCCGGGCCGGGAGTGCTGTTCGCGAGCGGCCTGATCGCAGGCGGCGCCATCTGCGGGATCGTCTTGGCGGCGATTGCGGGGGTGCTGGGCTCGGCGGACGCGCTCGCCGAGAAGGCGCCGCTGTTCCACGCCCTGGGCGGCCTCGCCGGCTCGAATCTGCTCGCGTTCGGTTTGTTCGCGGCGCTGGGCGTGCTGCTCTATCGAATCGGCCTGCGCAACCAGTGACCGACGCCGGGGTGTAGGGGCGGGGGATGGTGTAGGGGCGAAGCAGGCTGCGCCCCTACATTTCAGCATGCGCATCGTGTCGTTGCTGCCCGCCGCCACCGAGATCGTGGCCGCGCTGGGCGCGGTGGGGCGGCTGGTCGGCGTGTCGCACGAGTGTGACTTCCCGCCAGAGGTGCGCTCGCTGCCCCGCGTCACCCGTACGCGCGTGGATCCCGCGCTGCCGTCGGGCGCGATCGACCGGGCCATGGTGGAAGCCAAGCGAACCGGTGTTCCGCCCGTAGAGGTGGACGTCGACCTGGTGGCGCACCTGCGGCCCGACGTGCTGATCGGACAGTCGGTCTGCGAGGTCTGCGCCGTGGGCGCGGGCGAGCTGGCACGCCTCGTCACGACCCTCATGCCCACGCCGTGGGTCGTCACGCTGCACGCGCACACGCTGGACGAGGTGTTCCTGGACATCCGCAAGATCGGTGAAGCCCTGGAGCTCCGCGACGAAGCCGAGGAGCTCGACGCCGGCCTGCGGTACCGGCTGCGTCGCGTGCAGACCGGGGCGGCGCGACCGGGGAAGCCGCGCGTGTTGGTGCTCGAGTGGCTCGATCCCCCCTACGTCGCGGGCCACTGGGTTCCCGAGCTAGTGGCGCTCGCGGGGGGCGAGGACGTCGGCGGCGCCATCGGCGAGCCGTCGCGACCCCGGCCCTGGGACGAGCTCGCGGTGCTCGCGCCGGACGTCGTCGTCGTGGCGCTGTGCGGGTTCGATGTTCCCCGCGCCCAAGTGGAGCTTGGCGCGGTTACGGACGGGCCGGCGCGGGCGCTGCTCGGGCGGCGCGTCGAGTTTCTCGACGGCAACGCGTATACTTCCCGTCCGGGACCCCGCCTCGTGGACGCGGCTGAGACGCTTGCCCGGTTGATACACGGTTGACGGCTCGAACGAGGGTTTCGTGATCGGGGTGCTGCTGGTTTCGCTCACCGTGGCGTCGGGCGACCTGCAACTCGGGTTGCATCAGCGGCCCACCGACACCTTGCGTCTATATGCGGTAGGGGACATCAATCTGGGCCGACGGCTCGCAAAGGAGCGACTGCTGGAGGGCGACACCCTCTACCCGTTCCTCGCGCTCCGTGACTCGCTCGCCTCGGCGGACATCACCTTCGGGAATCTCGAGAGCCCGATTGCACCGGACTTGAACGCGGCGCCCGATTCGGGTGGGATTTTCACCGCGCCGCCGGCCGCCGCGGTGGCGCTCGCGCGCGCCGGCTTCGATGTGGTGAGCACGGCCAACAACCACGCCTGGGACGGCGGCCCTGCCGCCGTGGAGGAGACGATGCGGCGGCTCACCCGCGCGGGCGTCCGGTTCGTGGGCTCAGGATTCGGACGAGACATGGCAGAGCAGCCGGTGATCATCGAGCGGCGCGGCTGGCGGGTCGCGTTCTTCGCGCTCACCCGTGCCTGGAACCCCGCGCCGTACACCTTCCATACCCACGCCGGGTCGCAGTACATCGCCTGGGGGGACACCGGCCGGATCTACCCGGCCATTCGCGAGCTCAAGGCGAGCGGTCGGGCCGACCTCGTCGTGGTCAGCATGCACGGGGGCACCGAATATGCCGAGACCCCACCCAAGCACATGCAGGAGCTGGCGCGCGGTGTCGTGGACGCGGGCGCGGACCTGGTCCTTGCCCACCACCCGCACGTCTTACAGGCGGTGGTCTGGTACAAGCACAAACCGATCGTGCAGTCGCTCGGTAACTTCGTCTTTTCGCAGGTCGACCCGTGGACGCGCCTATCCGCGATTCTCCGGGTCGTGGTGACGCCCGACCGGCGGCTCCGCCTCTCCGCCATTCCAGTCCGCGTCGGCCATCAGCCGACGCTCGCGGCCGGAGGCGCGGCGGACAGCGTGCGCCGCCGGCTGCGCGTGCGTCTTTCGCCCACAACGGCTCGCAAACCATGACTCGAGACACCCTCGACTTCCTGAAACGACTCCTCGATACGCCCGGGCCGTCCGGCTTCGAGACGGCGCCGGCCCGCGTGTGGCGCGACGAGGTGAAGACCTTCGCCGATCAGGTAACGGCCGACGTGCACGGCAACTCGGTGGCGGCGCTGAATCCCAAGGGCACGCCGCGGCTCATGCTCGCGGGCCACATCGACGAGATCGGACTGCAGATCACACATGTGGACGACGAGGGCTACGTGTATTTCGCCGGCATCGGCGGGTGGGATTCCCAGGTCCTCGTGGGACAGCGCGTGGTGATCAGCGGCCCGAAGGGTCCGGTCCGCGGCGTAATCGGGAAGCAGGCGGTGCACCTGATGAAGCGCGAGGACATGGACAAAGTATCGAAAATCACGGACCTGTGGATCGATATCGGGGCCGCGAGCAAGGCCGAAGCGCTGGAGCGCGTGCGCCTGGGAGACGCGGGTGTGCTCGACGCGAGCGTCTTGGAGTTCCCAAACGCCCGAATCGTATCGCGCAGCATCGACAACCGCATCGGCGCGTACGTGGTGGCCGAAGCGCTACGCCTGCTGGCGCAGGACCGGCCCAAGCATGCCGGAGTGTTCGGTGTGGCGACGACCCGCGAAGAGATCGCCTGGACCGGGGGCGGCGCCCGCACCAGTGCGGTGGGGCTCGAGCCGAGCGTGGCGCTGGTGGTGGACGTCACCCACGCCACCGACTGGCCCGGCGCGGAAAAGAAGCGCGCCGGCGAGCACAAGCTCGGGGGCGGTCCTGTGCTGGCGCGGGGATCGGCGGTGAGCCCTGTGGTGTTCGACCTGCTGGTGGAGTGCGCCGAGCGGGAGAAGATCCCCTTTAGCATCCAGGCGGCGCCGCACGACACCGGCACCGACGCCGACGCGATCTACAACGCCCTGCGGGGGATCCCGACGGGCCTGGTGAGCGTTCCCAACCGCTACATGCACAGCCCCAACGAGATGGTGGCGCGGGACGATCTGGAGCGGGCGGCGCGGTTGCTGGCGGCGTTCGCGCGACGGCTCGACCCCAAGATCAGCTTCATTCCTGCTTGAGGTGAGCGTCGGGCGCTATCGGCGCGACTTGCGCTTCAACTCCGTGACGGCCCGGCTTGCCGCTTCGCGGACGGCCCGGTCACCGTCGTCCGACAGCCCCTCGAGCGTTCCCAGAGCCGCCGGGCCGGCCGCAAGCCGCAGGCCCTCGACCGCCGCCACCCGCAGCTCGCTCGGCTTCCGACCGAAAAATCGACCGGTCGGCTGCGCCCACTTGATGAGCGCCTGCACCGCGTCGGGACTGCCGATCCGGCCCAGCGCGAGGATCAGCTCGCGCACCACGGCCTCGTCCTTCTCCTCTTCCATCGCGACTACGAGTGGCATCGCCAGCGCGCTCGACTTGCGTCCCCCGATCCCGACCGCCACCTGCATCCGCACCTCCTGCGAGCGGTCGCGGAGCGCGCGGCGCAAGGGCTCGGCCGCACCCCGCGTGCCGATCTTGGCGAGCGCCAGCCCTACGGCCTTGCGCACGCGCTCGTCGGCGTGGTCCAGGCACTTCGCCAACGCCGGGACGGCATCTTCCATTCCCAGCTCCCCGATCAGCTCCGCCACGTTGCGCACCACGAACCACTGCGAATGTTCCAGCATGAGGACGAGCTGGTCCGTCCCCTCCGTCATGTGTTTGAGCGCGTCGAACACGGCGCGCCGTTCGCCCACCGTCGGCGCTGCCGCCAGCACATCCATCAGCACCTCCACGCCCGCGGCTCCACCACGCTGCAGCGCCGCCACGGCGGCCGCCCGGTGCTTGGGCGCCCCAAGCAGGCGCGAGACCCCTTCGAGCACCGGCTTGGTGTAGAAGCGCCGCATCGCAATACCGTATTGCCGACGCACTCCGCTCGCCTCGGGGACTTTCTCCTCCACCCGAATGACGCCAACGATCACGCCAAGCACCTGCTCGAAGCGGCCCAGCTTGGCCGCCGCCGCCGCGTTGTCGATCAGCGCCGCCAGCAGGTCCCCCACGTTTGGCGCGGTGCTGTTGCGCTCGAGCTCAGCGAGTACGTCGGCGGCACCGGGCGGCAGGGCTACCCGGTCGCCGCGCGTCGCCCGTGCAGCGGGGGCGCGATCGCGCTCGGCCACCGCGGGAGGACCGGGCTCGGGTGGAGACGGGGGTGCGCGAGGGGGCGGCGGAGCGGCGTGGGGAAGTTCCGGCTCGGGATGACGCTCGCTCGAGAGCGACAGGAGCTCATCCCTGCCGCTCTTCCCGGACCGCGACGCGCGATCTACGACCCCCGGCAACGCGTCCGCGGCCGGCGGTGGCGGCGGGTCGTGCGTGACCAGGGGAACGCCGTCGAGCGGCACGGACTTGATATCGCGCCACGACTCGCCACGCAGGATGCCCTCCGTGCCGTGCTTGCCGGACTTCCGATCGACCGGCGTATCCGGGCTGGGGACGACGGGATCGCGTCCACCGAAGTCTTCGGGGGAGGCCGCCGGCCCGGGCGGCGCAACCGCTGCGGGTGGCGAGGCGGGTCCCGCGGGCTCGACGCGGATGCGGTCGGCGCCTCCGCCGGCAAGTCTGCTCGTGACGTCGTGGGTACCGGGCTGGTCTGCAAGCGCCTGGAGCAGCTCGAAGAGCTGGGCGGGAGGCGGCGCGGCCGGCAGGGCGATTTCGCCGATGCCGTGGAGGTCGAGGCGCTGCACCAGCTCCGCGAGACCCGCTCCCTCGCATGGCACGCCGTTGAGCTCGATGCCGCTCTCCCGGGCGTCCACTCGCAGCGTGACGGCTGTATCCTGCAGCAGGCCGAGCAGGGCGCGGAACTCCTTCTTCTGCTCGGACTTGGCGCTCGGGTCGCGGAACAGGCTCACACAGCGTGCGAACCGCGTGGCGAGGGTATCGAGGGTCGGCATGGGGGCCGGTCAATCTAGGGGGCCGGCTTACCCCGGGCAACGCGCGCCAGGGCTGTAGCCACATCCGCCGCGCGGACGGGCCGCCCCGGCAGATCCAGCGCGGCCGAGAGGGCGGCCACCGGTGGCGGCGCGAGCCCCAGAGGCTCGAGCCGCGTCGCGTCGCCGAGCAGGCTAGCCAGCGACTCGTCGCATACGAGGCTGCCGCGGTCGAGTACCAGCCCACGCTCGAGCGACTCGGCGGCAAACGTCAGGTCGTGCGTGATCACGAGGAGCGCCACGCTCCCGGCCGAGCGGTCGAGCAGGGCGCGCGTGACGCGTGCGCGCAGCGCACGATCGAGCCCGATGGTCGGCTCGTCGAGCACGAGCAGCGCCG
>WNGI01059406.1_pt1 | contig 12400 bp, 13 predicted proteins | sample 5400621 | NCBI WGS metagenome assembly WNGI01 (sample SAMN13153374, study PRJNA577476) | soil metagenome | isolation source: 20 cm soil or saprolite under Garry oak tree replicate 1 | place: USA:California | collected 2016-06-15 | reverse complement strand
ACCTGGACGAGGCGGCCGTCGCGCTGCTCAACGGCGGGGGCATGCCCTTCGACGAGCCGGGCGCGGAGGCACCGCTGCGGGCGGCGCTGGCCGCCGGCCGGCTGCACGCGTCCACCGACCCGGCGGTGACCGCGCGGGCCGACACGGTGGTCGTGGTCATCGGCACCCCGATCGACGAGCACCTCAACCCGGACCCGCACGCGATTCCCCGTGCCCTCGGCGCCGCCGCGCCGTACTTCCGGGACGGGCAACTGGTCGTCCTGCGCAGCACGGTGTACCCCGGGGTGACCCGGCTGGTCGAGCAGACCCTGGACGACCTCGGGCTCGCCGTGGACGTGGCGTTCTGCCCGGAGCGGATCGCCGAGGGCCGGGCGATGACCGAGCTGTTCTCGCTGCCGCAGATCGTCGGCGCCCGGACGGAGCGGGTGGCCGAGCGGGCTGCCGGATTCTTCGGCTGGCTGACCGACCGGATCGTGCACCTGTCGCCGGAGGAGGCGGAGCTCGCCAAGCTGTTCACGAACACCTGGCGGTACGTGAAGTTCGCCGCGACCAACCAGTTCTACATGATCGCGAACAGCCAGGGGCTGGACTACGAGCGGATCCGTCGCGCACTGGCGCAGGACTACCCGCGGGCCGCCGACCTGCCCCGGGCCGGGTTCGCCGCCGGACCCTGCCTGTTCAAGGACACCATGCAGCTGGCCGCGTTCAACGACAACCAGTTCTGGCTCGGGCACGCGGCGATGCTGGTCAACGAGGGCCTGCCGCTGTACGTGGTGAGCCAGCTGGAGCGGCGGTTCGAGCTGCCGGCGATGACGGTGGGCATCCTCGGCATGGCGTTCAAGGCCGGCTCCGACGACATCCGGTCCAGCCTGTCCTACAAGCTGCGCCGGATCCTGTCGTTCCGGGCCCGCCGGGTGCTCTGCACCGATCCGTACGTCACCGGCGACGCCGGCCTGCTGCCGCTGGACAAGGTGCTGGCCGAGTCCGACCTGCTGGTGCTCGCCACCCCCCATCCGGAGTACCGCGACCTCGAGATCGACAAGCCGGTCGCCGACGTGTGGAACGTGCTCGGCCGCGGCGTGCTCGTGTGATGCCACGGATCAGCGTGTTCGTCCCGGCGTACGACGAGGGCGATGAGATCGGCGGCTTCCTCGACCGGCTGCTGGCCGCCCTGCCGGCGGACTCCGAGGTCGCCCTGGTGGTGGACCTGGCCGACGACAGCACGCTGCCGGAGGCCAGGCGGTACGCCGGGCGGGATCCGCGGCTGCGGCCGCTGGTCAGCGACTACGGTCGGGGGCCGGCGAACGCGATCCGGTACGGCGTCGACCACACCACCGGCCCGGTGGTCGTGGTCACCATGGCCGACGGCTCGGACGACCCGACCCAGATCGACGCGCTGGCCGGGCTGGTCGAGCAGGGCGCGGCGGTCGCGGCCGCGTCCCGGTACGCCCCGGGCGGCCGGCAGATCGGTGCCCCGCTGCTGAAGCGCACGCTGTCCCAGACCGCCGGGCTGTCGCTGCACCTGCTCGCCCGGGTCGGCACCCGGGACGCCACCAACTCCTTCAAGGCGTACGACCGGACGTTCCTCGAGGAGGTGGGCATCGACAGCCGGCACGGCTTCGAGCTGGGCATCGAGCTGACCGCGAAGGCCGCCCGGCTGGGACGGCCGGTGGCCGAGATCCCCACGGTGTGGACCGAGCGGTCCAACGGGCAGTCGCATTTCCGGGTCTGGGCCTGGGCCCCGCGCTATCTACGCTGGTACCTGCTGGCGTTCGGGCGGCGCACCGACGCCGACCGGCTGCGGGCAGGTTCCGCGAAGGCGAGGGGCGAGTGAGCATCGCAATACCTGCTTCGCGCCCGCGGCGCCTGGGCAAGCGAGGAGCGGAGCGAGCCCGGAGCCGAGCCATGAGTACCGTGCGGGTGTCGAGGGGGTAGCGGGTGGAGCGGGTACTGGTGACCGGCGCGGCCGGGTTCATCGGCGGCTACGTGGTCGAGGAACTGCTGCGGCAGGGGTACGCGGTGGTCGGCGTGGACGACTACAGCAAGTACGGCCGGGTCCGGAAGTCCTACGACGACCACCCGCACTACACGCTGGTCGAGGGGGACGCCCGGGACGTGGGGCTGATGACCTCGCTGCTGGTCGACTGCGACCACCTCGTGGCCGGGGCCGCGATGATCGGCGGCATCTCGTACTTCCACGCCTACGCCTACGACCTGCTGGCCACGAACGAGCGGATCGTCGCCGCGTCCTGCGACGCCGCCATCGCCGCGCACCGGAAGGGCCGGCTGCGCAAGGTCACCTACCTGTCCTCGTCGATGGTGTTCGAGTCGGCCACCAGCTGGCCGTCGTACGAGGGGCAGCAGCGGGAGGTGCCGCCGCCGCTGTCCTCGTACGGCTTCCAGAAGCTCGCCGTGGAGTACTTCGCCCGGGCCGCCTGGGACCAGTACCAGCTGCCGTACACGATCGTCCGGCCGTTCAACTGCGTCGGGGTGGGGGAGCGCCGGGCGCTCGGCGACGTCGAGATCACCTCCGGCAACGTCAAGCTGGCGATGAGTCACGTGGTGCCGGACCTGGTGCAGAAGGTGGCCAAGGGGCAGGACCCGCTGCACCTGCTCGGTGACGGCACCCAGGTCCGGCACTACACCTACGGCGGCGACCTGGCCCGCGGCATCGTCACCTGCATGGCCCACCCGGCGGCGCAGAACGAGGACTTCAACATCTCCACCGCGCGGTCCACCACGGTGCTGGAGCTGGCCGGGATAATCTGGCGGAAGCTGCGCGGCGACGTGCCGCTGCGGGTGGTGCACGACCCGCCGTTCGAGCACGACGTGGCGCGCCGGGTGCCGTCGGTGGACAAGGCCCGCCGGGTGCTCGGGGTGGAGTGCACCACGTCGCTGGAGGACATGCTCGACGAAGTGGTGCCGTGGGTGGTCAAGGCCGTCGAGGACGGGACGATCTGAGCACCGGGACCACTCAGCACCGGGACCACTCAGTACCGGGACACCACTCAGTACCGGGACCACTCAGTACCGGGAGCACCCGTGGATCGGCAGGCTGCTGGTCGGGGTGGCCGCGTGGCGGACGACCGGCCCGGGACCCGGGCGGCGCGGCTCAGTCCTGGGATTCGTACATGATGCCCATCCGCCGGGTGAAGAACTCCCAGGCGTCCACCGGCTGGTAGCCCGGTTCGCCCGGCGGCGGCGGGCAGGCGGGCGCGATCACCTTGCCCGGGCCGGGCTGCATGAACACCGGGACCGACACCCGCTCGTCGGTGTCGTGGCAGACCACCCGGTGGAACGCCGACCGGTAGCGCCCCCCGGACACCAGCACCAGCTGGTCGCCGGCGTTGACCACGATGCCGCCCGGCTGGGTCGGCACCGGCACCCATCGGTCCGGGTGCTCCTGGTCGATCACCTGCAGGCCGCGCTGGCCGGAGTGGATCAGCGCAGTCATGATGCCGAGGTCGGTGTGCGGGCCGAGGCAGCTGGAGTCCGGGCTGGGCGCCTTCCGCTGCGGCGGGTAGTAGTTCGCCGCCAGGTTGGTCAGCGACTCCGCGCACAGCCGGGCGAAGTAGTCCACCGGCAGACCCAGGTCGATGGCGTGCAGCGCGAGCAGGGTGCGGATCTGGCTCTCCATCGCCAGGAAGTACGGCACGGCGGCGCGGAACCCCGGGGTGGGCGGGAACCGGTTCGGGTGCACGATGCCGGCCCGCACCCGGGGGTCCAGGCTGGCCAGGTCCCGCCAGCCCAGCGTCGGGTCGTACGGGTTCATCGTCCAGGACTCGGCGGCGTCCTCTTCGGTGTCCAGCCCGATGCCGGCCGCGGCCCGGTACCTGGTGGTCCAGCCGCGCCGGGTGAGGTCGTCGGGCGTCGGGCCGAATGCCCGCTTGGCCGCCGGCTCCTGGCGGAAGAACGCCAGCGCCGCGGTGCAGAAGTCGTCGAACAGCCGCCGCGGCACGTCGTGGTCGACGACGATGTAGAAGCCGCTGCGGCGCAGTGCGTCGCCGAGCTGCCGGGCGATCGTCCCGCGGTGCCGCGGGTCGGCGGCGCCGGCGAGGCTGATCACCGGGACGTAGCCGTGCTCGTCCACGGCGTCGGTGCCGGGCAGCGTCGTGGTCACGGACCCTCCTGGAAGCCAGACAACCAACCGAGGCTAGACCTCGGCCACCCAGATGACCATGGCACCGTCGTCTCCGGCCCGCAGCCGGACACCGCTCACCGGCAGGATCGGATGCGGACGCCGCAGTCGGCGCTGCTGCCGGTCTGAGGGCAGCCGCCCCCCAGACGGCTGCCCGTGATAGGACGCCGGTCGGCCACGGCCATGACGCTGGCGGCCGCCCTAGGATCCCGGTTCGAGCTGGACGAGGTGGCGTTCGTGCCCAGCGGGCAGCCCTGGCAGAAGGAGGGTCGCCGGGTCAGCCCGGCCGAGCACCGCTACCTGATGGCGGTGATCGCCACCGCGTCCAACCCGCGGTTCTGGGTGAGCCGGGTCGACATCGACCGGCCGGGACCCACGTTCACCGTCGACACGCTGCGCGACCTGCGGGCGCAGCGGCCGGAGGCGGAGCTGTTCTTCATCACCGGGGCGGACGCGCTGGAGCAGATCCTGTCCTGGAAGCAGGCGGAGGACCTGCTCGAGCTGGCCCGCCTCGTCGGGGTGACCCGGCCGGGGTACGCGCTGTCAGACGCGCACCTGCCCCGGGACGCGGTCCGGCTGGTGGAGGTGCCGGCGATGGCGATCTCCTCCAGCGACTGCCGGCAGCGGGTGGCCAGCGGCCGGCCGGTGTGGTATCTCGTCCCGGATGGTGTCGTGCAGTACATCGCCAAGCACCGGCTGTATCGCACCCTCTGACCCGAGGCGTCGTGAGAGGCTGGAACGCGACACCGCCGGACCTTATCGGGAGAGACCTCGCACGTGACCGCCTCCGACCGCGCCCGGGAGCTGGCGCTCGTCGCCGCCCAGGCCGCCGCCGACAAGCTCGCTGCCGACATCGTGCTGCTCGACGTGAGCGAGCGGCTCGTCATCACCGACGTGTTCGTCATCGCCTCCGCCCCGAACGAGCGGCAGGTCGAGTCGATCGTCGACGAGGTCGAGGAGAAGCTGCGTCGGATCGGGGCCAAGCCGCTGCGCCGGGAGGGCGAGCGGCAAGGGCGCTGGGTGCTGCTGGACTACGTCGACATCGTCGTGCACGTCCAGCACGCCGAGGAGCGGGCGTACTACGCGCTGGAACGGCTGTGGAAGGACTGCCCGGCGATCCCGTTCAGCGACGCTGACCAGGCGACCACGTCCGGGCCCGGCGCCCGAGCCCGGGCGTGACTCCGCGCCGGGTGCTGCTGTGGCGCCACGGCCGCACGGCGTGGAACGTCCAGCGCAGGTTCCAGGGTCAGTCCGACCCGCCGCTGGACGAGGTCGGCCGGGCCCAGGCCCGGGAGGCCGCGGCGATGCTCGCCTCGGTGGAGCCCGATGCGATCTACTCCAGCGACCTGGTCCGGGCAACCGAGACGGCGGCGGCGCTGACCGCGCTGACCGGGCTGCCGGTCGGGAGGCCGGCAGCGAACCACGCAGCGCGCTCGCCGACCGGGCGCTGGCCGTCCTGGGCGACATCACCGGCGAGGTGGTCGTGCTGGTCACCCACAGCGCCACCGCCATCGCGTTCACCGGCCGGCTGCTCGGCCTACCGCAGCCGTCCTGGCGGGGGGTCGGCCCGCTGGCCAACTGCCACTGGACCGAGTTCCTGCGGGACGACCACGGCTGGCGGCTGCGGGCGCACAACGTCGGGCCGGCCGGCCCGGTGGTGCCGCGGCCGGTCGCCGACCGGCTCGCCGAGGAGGAGCCACCGGACGCCGAGGCGATGGACGCGGGCCCACCGCTCGAGGTCGGCGCCGAGCCCACGGCCGGTGCCGCGTCGCCGTCGTGAATCGCTGACATGAGCCGGCGCGTCCTGCTGCTGGCCGACTCGCTGGCGTTCCACGGCCCGGAGCGGGGCGAACTGCTCACCCACCCGGGCCTGTACCCGAACGCAATGGCCCGCGCACTCGGCGCCGACGTCCGCGCCGACGTGGTCGCCCGGCTCGGCTGGACTTCCCGGCATGCCTGGGAGGCGCTGACCCGTGACCCGTACGTCTACTCGGTACTGCTGCCCCGCGCGGACGCGGTGGTCCTCGCGGTCGGCGGGATGGACTACCTGCCCGCGATCCTGCCCACCCACCTGCGCGAGGGCATCCGCTACCTGCGCCCGCCAGCGCTGCGCCGGGCCGCCCGGGCCGCGGTCCAGGCCGCCCAGCCGTACGCCGCCCGGCTGACCCGGGGTCGCCGGCGCACCCTGCCGCAGCGGCTGACCGACCAGCACCTGTCCTGGTGCGTCGCCGGCGTGCGCACGTTCCGCCCGGGGGTTCCCGTACTCGGCATCCTTCCGCCGCCGCACGCCGCACCGTCGTACGGGTTCGTCACCACCGGGCACCCGGCCGCGGTCGCCGCGGCGCTGCGGTGGGGCGAGCGGGAGGGCGTGCCGATGGTGGACCTGCCGGTGCTCGTCTCCCCGTACCTGGCCGCCGGTCGGGTCAATCCGGACGGGCTGCACTGGGTCTGGGACTGCCACGCCGAGGTCGGCAGCGCCCTGGCCGAGGCTGTGGACAACGCGCCGGGCTGGCCGCCGAAATCTGTACGCTAGCTACCTGCGCGGACGTACAGTTGATCGTATGGAGGCCGGCGTCGCCGCGTTGCACGGCTACGACGCCGTCCACGTCGCCTCGGCGCTCCGCCTGGCAGCCCGCGAGGTGGTCCTGGTCGCCTGGGACGAGCGGTTGCGTTCGGCAGCGTCCACGATGGGCCTGGTCACGGCGCCGGCCGGCAACCCCGGCGACGGCCCGGGGTGAGCCGCGCTATCATGCCGATTGTGAGCACTGTCGCACGCCTGCTCCTTCTCGGGCCGCGCTGACCATCGACACCGTCAGCGCGGCAGCCCTCGCGGGACGCGGGGGCTTTTTCGTGCCCGAGACGACTGGACAGGAGACGAGCGAGAAATGAGCGAGGCGAGCCCGGGGGACCGGGCGCGGTACGACTGGCGGGCGATCCAGGACCGCTGGCTGCCGGTGTGGGAGAAGCTGGACCCGTTCCGGGCTCCCGTACCCGTCCGGCGACCTGCACATGGGACACGGCGAGGCGTTCGCGATCGGTGACGTGGTGGCCCGCTACTGGTTCGGCCACGGCTACGACGTGCTGCACCCGATCGGCTGGGACTCCTTCGGGCTGCCCGCCGAGAACGCGGCGATCCAGCGCAACGAGCACCCGGCGGAGTGGACCTACCGCAACATCGACACCCAGGCCGAGTCGTTCCGCCGGTACGCGGTCTCCTTCGACTGGTCCCGCCGGCTGCACACCTCCGACCCGGCGTACTACCGGTGGACGCAGTGGCTGTTCCTGCGGCTGTACGAGCGCGGGCTGGCCTACCGGAAGGCGTCGTCGGTCAACTGGTGCCCGAAGGACCAGACCGTGCTGGCGAACGAGCAGGTCATCGGCGGCGCCTGCGAGCGGTGCGGCACCCAGGTCACCAAGCGGCAGCTGACCCAGTGGTATTTCAAGATCACTGAGTACGCCGACCGGCTGCTGGCCGGCATGGACGAATTGGAGGGTCGCTGGCCGGAGCGCGTGCTGACGATGCAGCGCAACTGGATCGGCCGCTCCGAAGGCGCGGAGGTCCGGTTCCCGGTGGACGGCCGGGACGAGCCGATCACGGTGTTCACCACCCGGCCGGACACCCTGTTCGGGGCCACCTTCTTCGTGATCGCCGCCGACTCCCCGCTGGCCGAAGAGCTGTGCGTGCCGGATCGGCGGGCGGACTTCGAGGCGTACCTGACCCAGGTCCGTTCGCTGACCGACATCGACCGGCTGGCCGAGGGGCGGGACAAGACCGGTGTGTTCCTGGGCCGGTACGCGGTCAACCCGGCCACCGGGCAGCGGATCCCGATCTGGGCGGCCGACTACGTGCTGGCCGACTACGGCACCGGGGCGATCATGGCGGTGCCCGGGCAGGACCAGCGGGACTGGGACTTCGCCCATACCCACGACCTGCCGATCGTGCGCACGGTGCAGCCGCCGGAGGGGTTCGACGGCGAGGCGTACGTGGGCGAGGGCCCGGCGATCAACTCCGGCTTCCTGGACGGGCTGGGCATCGCCGAAGCCAAGGCGCGGATGATCGAGTGGCTGCAGGAGCGCGGCGCCGGTCGCGGCACGGTGAACTACCGGTTGCGCGACTGGCTGGTGTCCCGGCAGCGATTCTGGGGCCCGCCCATCCCGATCGTGCACTGCCCCGCGTGCGGCGAGGTGCCGGTCCCGGACGAGGCGCTGCCGGTCCGGCTGCCGGAGCTGCGCGGGGCCGACCTGGCTCCGAAGGGCGTCTCCCCGCTGGCCGGGGCGACCGACTGGGTCCGTACGACCTGCCCACGATGTGGCGGCGAGGCCAGCCGGGACACCGACACGATGGACACGTTCGTCGACTCGTCCTGGTACTTCCTGCGGTACTGCTCGCCGGACCGCGACGACGTCCCGTTCGACCGGAACGAGGTGCGCCGGTGGATGCCGGTGGACCAGTACGTCGGCGGGGTCGAGCACGCGATCCTGCACCTGCTGTACGCCCGGTTCGTCACCAAGGTGCTGCACGACATCGGCTGGGTCGAGTTCACCGAGCCGTTCGCCGCGCTGCTGAACCAGGGCCAGGTGATCAACCGGGGCAAGTCGATGAGCAAGTCGCTGGGCAACGGCGTCGACCTGGGCGAGGAGCTGGAGACGCACGGCGTCGACGCGATCCGGCTGACCATGGTCTTCGCCGGCCCGCCGGACGAGGACATCGACTGGGCCGACATGTCGCCGACCGGGTCGGGGAAGTTCCTGGCCCGGGCCTGGCGGATGGCGCGGGACGTCACGTCGGCGGTGGGCGTGGACGCCGCCAGCGGCGACGTCGGGCTGCGCACGGTCACCCACCGGACGGTCGCCGAGGTGCGGGCGCTGATGGAGTCGTTCCGCTTCAACGTCGCCGTCGCCCGGCTGATGGAGCTGGTGAACGCGACCCGCAAGGCGATCGACTCGGGCGTCGGACCGGCGGATCCGGCGGTCCGGGCGGCGGCCGAGGCGACCGCGGTGATGCTGTCCGTGTTCGCGCCGTACACGGCCGAGGACATGTGGGCCGCGCTTGGACACGAGCCGACGGTGGCGCTGGCCGGCTGGCCGGCGGTGGACGAGCGGCTGCTGGTCGAGGAGAGCGTCACCTGCGTGGTGCAGGTCGCCGGCAAGGTACGGGCCCGGCTGTCGGTCCCGCCGGAGATCGGCGCGGACGCGCTGCGCGAGGCCGCCCTGACCGACCCGGCGGTGCAGCGCACGCTGGCCGCCCGGCCGGTGCGCACCGTCGTGGTGCGGCCGCCCCGGCTGGTCAACGTGGTCCCGGAGTGATGTCCCAGGGTGATGTCCCAGGGTGATGTCCCAGGGTGATGTCCCAGGGTGATGTCCCAGGGTGATGTCCCGGGGTGATGTCCCGGAGCAGCTCCGCCACTCGGACGGGCGCGCTCGGTGCGGCCGAATGGCTGAGGCAGGCGCGGGCCACCGGCCGGCCGGCCGCGCTGGCCTACCCGGCGGGGAGGTCGGCCGGTAGCGGGGCGGCCGCGGGCGACCGGGATACTGTTTCGCGCATGGGCGGACCGGTCGCGGTGGTCACCGACTCGACGGCGTACCTGCCCGCCGGCGTGGCGGACGGGCTCGGCGTGACGGTGGTGCCGCTGCGGGTGGTGCTCGGTGGCGTCTCCGGTGCCGAGGGCAGCGAGGTGACCCCTGCCGACGTGGCTGCCGCGCTGGCCCGGTGGGTGCCGGTCAGCACGTCCCGGCCCAACCCGGCCGACTTCGTCGCCGCGTACCACGCCGCGCTGGATGCCGGCGCGTCGGCGGTCGTGTCCCTGCACATCTCCGGCGAGCTGTCCGGGACCTGGGACTCGGCCAGGCTGGCGGCGGACGAGTGCGGCGGCGAACCGGTGATCCGGGTGGTGGACTCCCGGTCGACCGCGATGGGCCTCGGGTTCGCCGTGCTGGCCGCGGCGGAGGCGGCCCGGGACGGGGCGTCCCTGGAGCAGGCGTACCGGGCGGCGGTACGCACCGCCGAACACACCACCACCCTCTTCTACGTCGATACGCTGGAGCACCTGCGCCGGGGCGGCCGGATCGGCGCGGCGCAGGCGCTGCTCGGCACCGCGCTGTCGGTGAAGCCGATCCTGCACGTGGCCGATGGTCGGATCGTGCCGCTGGAGAAGGTCCGGACGGCGAGCAAGGGGGTGGCCCGGTTGGAGGCGCTGGCCGTGCAGGCGGCCGGCGACGGGCCGGTGGACGTCGCCGTGCACCACCTGGCCACGCCGGACCGGGCCGCGACGCTCACCGAACGGCTCCGGGCTCGGGTGGCCGACCTGCGCCACCTGTACACGTCCGAGGTCGGCGCGGTGGTCGGTGCGCACGTCGGCCCCGGGCTGCTCGGGGTGGTCGTCGTCCGGCGATGAGCTCAGATCGACAGCGGTCAGCTCCGGCGGTGAACGGCGGGTGAGGTTCGCCCTGCTGCTCGCCCTGGCGGCGGGGGTCGGCTACCTGGTCGGCGGCGCGGCGTCGACCTGGCCAGCGCGGGTTCGGGCAACCCTGGGGCCACGAACGTGGGCCGGGTGCTGGGCCGCCGCGCCGGCCTGGTCGTCGGCCTGCTAGACGTCGCCAAGGGTGCGCTGCCGGCGGCGGCGTTCGGGGCGGTGGACAACCGCGCCGGCCTGCTCGCCGGGTTCGCCGCGGTGGTGGGTCACGTCACCTCGCCGTACCTGCGTGGGCGCGGTGGAAAGGGCGTCGCGACCAGCGCCGGTGCCGTGCTCGGCTCGCACCCGGTGCTGCTGCCCGTCGTGCTCGCGGTGTGGGTCGTCGTGGTGCTGCTGTCCCGGTGGGTCGCGCTGGCCTCGCTGGTCGCCGCGGCCTGCCTGCCGGTTGCCGCCTACCTGCTGGGCCACCGCGGGTGGACGCTGCTGTGGGCGGCCGCGCTGGCGGCCGTGGTAGTGATCCGGCACCAGACGAACGTCCGGGCCAAGCTGCGCCGGATCCGCCGCTCCGGTCGGTGGTGGCGGCCCGGCTCGGGCTGAGTCCGCCGCCGACCGTTCACCTCGGACTGGGCGATGCGGAGCACCGCGATGACCGTCCATCGGGCGGCAAGTATCACGGCCGGCCGGGCGGGCTCTTGATAGCAGAAGACCTCAGCCAGGAGGACGACCGATGATGTCGGTGCCGCATCTCCGTGCACCGGACGGCCGTGACCGGGATCACCCGGACGAGCCGGCCGGCCACGGATCGCGGTACGGCGACGATCTCCCCGCCGGTGGTGCCATGGGTCCCGGCGGGGAGTTCATCTTCGGGTCCAGAACCCAGGACGGACGGCGGTGATCTCCGTGGCCGACGAGAAGCTGAACGACGAGGAGCTCCTCGGGCGACTGCGAGCGCTGTTCGCCCGGGTCGACCCGGTGGACCCGATCCTGCTCGAGCACGCCCGCTTCGCCTTCGGCTGGCGCACCATGGACGCCGAGCTGGCCGAGCTGTCCTACGACTCGCTGGCCGACCATGAGGTGATGGCGGCGGTTCGGGACGGCGGCCTGCCCGGCAGCGGTCCGCGGCTGCTCGGGTTCGACACCGATGTCACCGGCGACGCCGACTCGGCGCTGACCGTCGAGGTCGAGGTGACCGCCGACCGCCGCGGCGCCTGCCTGGTCGGCCAGCTCATGCCGCCCGCGCCGGCCACCGTGTCGCTGCTGTCCAACGCCCGGCGCCGGCCCGTGGCCACCGTGACCGCGGACGAGCTGGGACGGTTCCGGCTGGAGCTGGTGCCGTCCGGACCGGTCCGGCTGCGGGTCGAGGTCGGCGACCGGACCGTGGACACCAGCTGGGTCTCCTACGCCAGCCTGCCCCGCGCCAGCTGAGCCGTCGCCGGGGCGGGGCAGCATGTTGTCCACAGGCTGAACCCCCGTCCACAGATCGACCAGCGGGGGTCGTCCGGAGCCCGCCCGGTTCCTAGCGTCGACCCCGTGGAGCTCATCTCTCGGTTCCGGCCGCCGGCCGACGACGCCGCCCATGCCCAGGCCCGCCTCGCCGCGCTGCTGGCCGAGCCCGATCCGGCCGCCGCGGCGGGTGTCCCGCCGCCGCGACCCGGCTGGGTGCCGGACAACGCCGTCTTCTCCGCCCTCGCGCGGGCCGATCGACGCCCACCGCCCGGTGCGCCACACCCGGGGCCCGCCGTCGTCCCACCCGAGCCGGCGCGTGCTGCCGAGCCTGTGCCTGCTGCCGAGCCTGTGCCTGCTGCCGAGCCTGTGCCTGCTGCCGAGCTGGTGCTGCCCGGCGAGCCCA
>WNGI01008022.1_pt1 | contig 12400 bp, 10 predicted proteins | sample 5400621 | NCBI WGS metagenome assembly WNGI01 (sample SAMN13153374, study PRJNA577476) | soil metagenome | isolation source: 20 cm soil or saprolite under Garry oak tree replicate 1 | place: USA:California | collected 2016-06-15 | reverse complement strand
TCCGCCCGGTCGTACGCACGGCCGGCTTGGACGAGGCCTCCGCGCCGCGAGAATGGATCCAGTACGCGGCCGTCGTCCCCGCGGCGGCGATCATCAGCGCCCCCAGCGCCACCGCCACCAGACCTGTTCCGTTCCTGCTCGTGCTTGCCTGCTGCTCTCGGTTGTCCATAGGTGTTGCCTCCTTGGACGGACGACGGAGAGCAACGGGCTAGCCACTTTCAGGCGCGAATGATTCCGCGGTCTTCGGTCTCGTCGCGATCGTCACGATGCGGGCGATCCCCGCATCCCCGCGCGGGACCCGCATTGGGGGACGGGGGCGTCAGCTACTCGAACTTCTTGCGGACCAGGGACTCCAGCGAGCGGAAGTGGCGGTCGGGCAGGTTCTTGAAGCGACGGCGACAGGCGGCAACGGCGGCCTCGGCGGACGCGAAACCCTCGACCGCGCGGAGCAGGTGCTCGTGGTACTCCGCGAGCTTGACCTCCACCGCGCGCACCAGCCGCGCCTCACCGGCCAGGGCGAGCGCCGCCTTCCCGCGATCGCCGCCAGCGTCGACGAGCGCCGCAAAGCCGAGTCCTTTGAGCCGCTGAGTCACCGTGCTGCGATCCCAGCCGAGCGCTCGCGCCGTTGCCTGCATATCGAAGCCATGCCGGCGAAGGCAGCTCAAGACCGCGGAGTCGTCGGTGGCCGTCGTGCCAGCCGCGCTCTTCGTCGGCAACCTGAGATCCTCCACGCCGAGCACGGGTCCGGAAGCCAGGGCGACAGCCTGCTCGAGGCAGTGACGGAGCTCGCGCACGTTGCCGGGCCACGGATAGCGCTGTAGCGCCAGGACCGCGGCATCGGACAACGTCGCTGACCTGCCGGCCTCCGCTCCGGCCTGTTCCAGGAGCTGGGTGGCGAGCGGGGCGATGTCGTGGCGTCTGTCGCGCAGCGGCGGGAGGCGCAGCACCAGGCCCTTGAGCCGGAAATAGAGGTCCTCGCGAAACCATCCCTCGGCGACGCCGCGCTCGAGATCGCGATTGCTGGCGGCGACGATCCGGACGTCCACCGACACCGGACGCGTCGCGCCGACCTTGTAGAACGTCTTCTCCTGGAGCACGCGCAGCAGCTTGCCCTGATGATCGGCTCGCAGCTCGCCGATCTCGTCGAGGAACAACGTGCCTCGATCGGCCTGCTCGAAGTAGCCCCGGCGCTCGCCGACCGCCCCGGTGAAGCTGCCCTTGACGTGACCGAAGAGCTCGCTCTCGAAGAGCTCGGGAGGAATCGCCGCCATGTTGACGGCGACGAACGGCTGATCGCAGCGAGGACTCAACGTGTGCGCCGCCCGGGCGAACAGCTCCTTGCCCGTGCCCGGCTCGCCGCCGATGAGGATCGGCAGCGACGATGGCGCGCCGCGCTCGAGATCACCGAACAGCGCCAGCACGTCCGGATCACGCGTGATGATGCCGAGCTCGGCGCAGCGCTCGACGAGTCGCTGGCGCTCGACATCGGACAACCGGCCCGCGGCGGGCTCGACGCGCCCGTCGCCCTCGAGCTCCCGCAGGCGGCGTCGCGTTGCCTCTTCCTGTGATTGAGCCTCGGCGACCTGAGCTCGCAAGGCCTCGACAGCACGTAGCAGCTCGCGCTCGGTGCCGGTCGAGCGCGCAACGGCCGCACGCGCGGCCTCGAGATCCTCCTCGAGCGACTCGACGGTGGACTCCTGACGCACGAGCGCCTGACGGATCGCGTGGACGTCACCCTCGACGAGACGGAGTCGTCGGAACGCCCAGATCTGACGCCACACGACCGCGACCGCTCCGGCCACGCCGGCGGCGGCGAGAGGCACGAAGATCGGCAGCAGTACACCCGTTCGCTGCGGCACGACATGGAGCGCGGCCTGATAACCGGCGACCACGACCACGAGCGCGCCGGCCGCCTGCCACCAGCGAAGCATCAGGAAGGCCCAGGCCACGGCGGTCGCCACGACGAGCGCCGCGAGCGCTGTCCACGTCAGCGGGACGTCGCGCCGCCAGGACGATGTCAGCGCGGCGTTGGCGACCTGGGCCTGGATCGCGCCCTCGGAGAGCAGCCCAACCGGAGTGCGCCGCTCCATGGGACCTGGATCGAGGAGCAGCAGGACGATCTTGCCGTCGACGAGGCCCTGGAGACGGTCGCGCTGTCCCTGGTCGATCGCCGTCCACACGTCGGAGAAGGCGAGCGTGGGCAGGAGCGGGGCGAACGTCATCAACGCACGGCCGTCGCGATCGACCGGTATCGCGTCGAGCGCGGCTTCGCGCGCTGCGGCCACGAGCGCCAGGCCCCAGGCCGGCACCGAACGGTCGACGACACCGGCTCTCACCGGAATTCGGCGCACGACGCCATCGGGGTCTGGCGGCGCCAGCGTGTGCCCGACCGACCGCGCGTGCTGGGCGAGGGCGGGCACCGGCTCGCCAGGCACGATGGCGAAGACGACGTTGCCGGCCAGCGCGGTCGCCTGACTCAGGAGCGCGTCGCCGGTCGGGCCGCCGCGTCCGGGCGCGCCCGGCAGATCGAGCGGGACGTCGATTCCGATCGCGGCGGCGCCCGCGCGCGCCAGCGCGGTGACGACGCGGGCCAGCACGGCCCGGTCCCACGTGTCGGCGCTGAAGCGGGCGTCGCTCGCTCCATCACGCGTGATGAGCACGAGCGCGGAGCTGACTCTCGCAACCTCACGCGGGTGAACCGACCATTCGAACGCCGTGACCGGAGATCGAGCCACAACGAGAGCACCGACCGCAGCCACGGCTGCGATGAGCCCGATCACGCCCGCCGCGACGAGGCGCGCGATCACGATCCTCCTAGCGGATCGGCGGGCGTAGGCCCTCGGCGGCCGCGCTCTCGAGATAGCCCAGGATCCGCGCATCGTGGGCGGGAAGCTGGCCTTCGACGCCCTGCTCGTACAGCGTCTCCAGCAGGCGCTGAGCCGGCTCGCCGAGCGCCGCGGCCTCGAGGATGAGGATCGGCACGGCGTCGGCGACGCGTCCCTGCCCGAGCAGCGCCTCGCCCACCGACGCATCCGGGGTCGGGGTGAGCTCGGGGAAGCGCTTCCAGAGATCTGCTCGGTAATCGCGGAAGGCCTGTTCGGCGGCGACGCGATCGGCAGCGCCGCGGCGACCTCGTCCGAGCGCGACGGTTCGGAGTTGGCCGAGGGCGTCGTGTGCCTGGCTCACCCCCTGGTCGGCAGCGCTGAACCACCAGCGGACGGCCAGGCTGAGGTTGCGCTCGACGCCGGCGCCGGTGGCGTACGCGGTGCCGACGAAATACTGGGCGCGGGCGTGACCGCCCGCCGCTGCCGCGAGCAGCTCGGGGATCGCCTCGGCGTCCCGACGCTGGAGCTTCAGCACGAGGCCGATGTTGTACCGGGCGTCGAGATTCTGCGGGTCCGCAGTGGAGGCGCGGCGGTACGCGTCGATGGCGCCGTTCAGGTCACCCCGCGCATAGCGCACGACGCCGAGAGTGTAATGAGCCTGCCCGAGATCGGGGTGAGCGCGGAGCACCGCTTCGAGCTCGAAGCGCGCCGCCTCCCACTCGCGCCGGGCAATCAGCGTGGAGGCCAGAGTCAGCCGGGGAGCGACCGCGTCGGGGTTCTGGCGCAGCGCCGCGCGCAGCTCCTCGACGGCGCCGTCGAGGTCGCCCATGTTGTAGAGCGCGAGCCCGAGCGCGGCCCGGGCGTCGACCCGTTCTGGGGCCGATCGCAGCGCCGCGCGCAGCGATGTCGCCGCGCTCGCCATATCGCCGGCGGCCAGCAACGCCTGCCCGCGCTCGAAGGCGGCCTGCGTCTCGCTCGGCGCCTTCGACGGAGCGACCGACACCGTCGAGGGGGGAGGAGGCGTGGTCGGAAGGACTACGGGCCCGGACGCGGGGACCGCGGAGCAACCCGCGTAGAGCAGGACGACGAGCAGAACGACCGGTACCAAGCCGTCATCGATGATAGCAGGTCAGAACCCGAGGAATTCTCGGAGCGCGGCGAGGACGGCCTCGGGGTTGTCCTCGTGCAGCGTGTGGACCGCCCGCGGGATCTCGACGAATTTCCCTCGCGGGAGCTCCTTGGCCATGCGCTCGGCCACGTCGCGGTCGAGGACGGTGCTCTCGGCCCCGCGCAGCACCAGCGTCGGCGGCTTGATCGCGCGCACGATGCCCCACCAGTCCACGTCCGGCTGCGTCCGATGCGTCTTCACCGTGGGATGCCACTTCCACACCAGCGCGCCGTCGGCGCGCTGGCGGAGGCTCTGGGAGACGACCCAGCGGTAGTAGTGGATGCCGGGATAGGGATTGGCGCGGAGCAGGTGCCGCGCCGCCTGCTCGATGCTCTCCCACGTGTCGGGCTCCGGAGGTCCGGACGACGGTGCGCTGGCGCGCGCGCTGATCTCGGGGCCGATGTCCACGATGACCAGGCGCGCGACGTCGTCGGGCCGCTTCGCGGTGAAGTACATCGCGTTGCGGCCGCCCATCGACAGGCCGATGAGGATGGGCGAGCGCAGGTCGAGCTGATCGATCACGCCGGAAAGATCGTCGAAGGCGACGACGGCGTTGTAGACGTCGGCCGGATCGCTGTCGCCGTGGCCACGCTGGTCGAGCGCGTACACGTGGAAGTGCGGCTGGAGCGCGAGACTCAACGTGTCCCACGCGTGGGCGTGACCGGTGAAGCCGTGCAGGAGCAGCAACGGCGGGCGCCCGCTCCCACCCCAGTCCAGCACGCGAAGACGCAGCCCCTTGACGGCGACGTCTCGCTCGATCGGCCGCAGCAGGTTCATCGTCTCGAGGCCTCCGCGTCGCGGTCTTTTTCCATCTGCACGAGCAGCCGGCGCAGGATCTTGCCGGACGCCGACTTCGGGATCTGATCGATGAACTCGAGGTGGCGGATGCGCTTGTGCGGCGCCACGCGCTCGGTGACGAACGCCGTGATCGCCTCGGCCGTCGTCACGCGCGAGGCGGCGTCGGGCTTGAGCACCACGAAGGCCTTGGGCACCTCGCCGGCCTCCTCGTCCGCCTTGCGGATCACGGCGGCGTCGAGAATGGCGGGATGCGTGAGGAGGACCGCTTCGAGCTCGGCCGGCGCCACCTGCAGGCCCTTGTACTTGATCAGCTCCTTCGTGCGATCGACGATGAAGAACCAGCCGTCGGGGTCCACGTAGCCGACGTCGCCGGTGTGGTACCAGCCCTCGGGATCGATCGAGGCGGCGGTGTCCTCCGGCCGGTTGAGGTACCCCTTCATGATCTGGGGCCCGCGGATCAGGACTTCGCCTTCCTCGCCCTGCGCGACCTCGCGGCCGCTGGTGACGTCGGCGAGCTTCACCTCGGTGTTCGGGATCACACAGCCGGCCGATCCCGGCTTCATCGGGGCGTCCTTCGTCGGCGACAGGTGCGTCACCGGGCTCGCCTCCGTCATGCCGTAGCCCTGCACGACTGGACACCCGAGCTTCTGGCTCAGCTCGCGCGCGATCGCTTCGCCGAGCGGCGCCGCGCCCGAGAAGACCATGCGCACGGTCGAGAGATCGAACTGTGCGACCGCGGGATGCTTGACCATCCCGAGGACGATCGGCGGCACCAGCGGCAGGATCGTGACCCTGTACTTCTGGACGGCGCCGAGGAACTCCAGCATGTCGAAGCGCGGCATGCTGACGATCGTCGAGCCGTTGGCCAGGCCGAGCTTCATGATCACGACCAGGCCGTAGATGTGGAAGAACGGCAGCACGGAGATCACGGTGTCCGGCTCGCGGAAGCACTCCCAGTTGCGCATGCCCTCGCACTGACAGAGGTTGGCGACCAGGTTGTGGTGCGTGAGCATGACGCCCTTGGGCAAGCCCGTCGTCCCGCTGGAGTACGGGAGGGCCACGACGTCCTGGCGCGGGTCGATGCGCACTGACGGCGGCGTCGGCGGCGCTTGCAGCAGCTCGCTGAACGGCCGCGCCCCCTCGGCAGTGCCGAACACGTAGATGTCCCGTAAGCCGGTTTTGGCCGCCGCTTCTTTCGCCTTGTCGAGGAACATCGGCACCGTGATCAGGCAGCACGCCCGGGAATCGGTGAGCTGGTTGGCGAGCTCACCGGCGGTGTAGAGCGGATTGACCGTCGTGGTGATGCCGCCCAGCGAGGCGACCGCGTTGAAGACCACCGCGTACTCGGGAAGGTTGGGGCTGTAGACGGCGAGGACGTCGCCTTTGCGGAATCCGCGCTGGTGGAGCGCGGTCGCGACTCGCCGGATGCCGTCGCTGAGCTGCCCGTAGGTGAGCGTGCGCCCGCTGGGGCCGTCGATCATGGCGGGCTTGTCGCGAAGACGATCGGCGTGCCGCAGCACGTACGCGGTGACGGTCGTTTCCGGGATGGCGACGTCGGGGTGAACGCTCCGGAAGATCATTCGCGCGATGCTATCAGCGCCGGCCGGCCCTCGTCAAAAGGCCGAGACGCAGGGAATGCGGTGACCGCGCGCTCAGGATACAGTAGGCGGGCTTCGCCATGTCGGACATCAGGAGGTAACCATGATCGCGATCTGGGTAAAGGTTCGGGTCAAGCCGCACGGGCGCCAGCGCTTCCTCGAAGCCATCGAGATCGACGCGCTCGGCTCCGAGCGGGACGAGAAGGACTGTTTCCGCTTCAACGTCCTGCAAGACGAGAAGGACGAGAACATCTACTACTTCTACGAGGTCTACAAGGACCAGGCCGCGCTCGAGGCGCATCGCAAGATGCCGCACTACGCGAAGTGGCAGGCCGTCGCCGACACGCTGGACGGGCCGGCCGAGCCGACGCGCTGCAAGACCGTCTTCCCGACGGCCGCCGGGTACTGGGCCAAGTCGAGTCGCTGAACGAGCGGCCGGCGCGGTATCCTCGAACGAGTGACTCTGGTGGACGTGGAGCAGACTCTGACGCACGCGACACAGACTCTGGCGCACAAGGAGCGCACACCGTGAACGACGCCCAGCGCATCACCGGCGTGCTTTCGCCGGTCGTCACCCCGTTCAAGGCCGATCTCTCGCCCGACGCCGATCGCTTCGTCCGCCAGTGCCGGTGGCTGCTCTCCCAGAACGTCGGCCTCGCGGTGTTCGGAACGAACTCCGAAGCCAACTCGCTGTCGGTGGAGGAGAAGATCGAGCTGCTCGAGCGGCTGGTGGGTGCCGGCCTCGATCCCTTGCGGATGATGCCGGGCACGGGCTGCTGTGCGCTCACCGATTCCGTCCGGCTGACCGCTCACGCCGTCAAGCTGGGCTGCGGCGGCGCGCTGATGCTGCCGCCGTTCTATTACAAGGGCGTGAGCGACGACGGCCTGTTCAGGAGCTTCGCCGAGATCATCGAGCGGGTGGGGGAGGCGCGGCTGCGCGTGTATCTCTATCACATTCCGCCTGTGGCCCAGGTACCGATCACGCTCGGCCTGGTCGAGCGCCTGCTCAAGGCCTATCCGCAGCAGACCGCGGGGATGAAAGACAGCGGCGGCGACTGGAACAACACGAAGGCCTTCCTCGATGCGTTCGCCCGGTCGGGCTTCGACGTCTTCGCCGGCTCGGAGACCTTCCTGCTGCGCAACATGCGCGGCGGCGGCACCGGCTGCATCAGCGCCACGGCCAACGTGAACCCGGCCGCGATCGCGCGGCTCCACGAGACGTGGCAACGCGGCGACGCCGATGCCCAGCAGGCTCGCCTCGACGAGATCCGCGGGACGTTCGCAAAGTTTCCGATGATCCCCGCGCTCAAGGCCGCCATCGCTCACTACGGCCACGACGCTCCGTGGGCCACCGTGCGTCCGCCGCTCGTCGAGCTGACCTCGGATCAGGCGAAGGCGCTGGTGACGGAGCTGGATCAGAAGAACTTCACGATGCCCGGGCTGGCGAACAGGAGCTAGCGAGCGGGACCAGGAACAGGGCGCCGGCGGCGAAGCCGGCGCCCCGTGACACGGCTACTGGAGCGGCGAGAACGAGGCTGGCAGCAGGATCTTGTTCTCCTGCGTGAGGAGACGATCGGCGCCGCCCGGCGGCGGCCAGACGCCCTTCTGCCGCGCTTCGTCCCGGATCTTCATGCGCTGGTCCATGCTCGAGTACGCCCAGATGTGGATGAAGCCGTTGGCCTGGCCGAACTCGACGCCGCCGGCGACGACGAGCGGCGACAGCTTCGCGCGCTCCGGCACCTTCGCTTCCCAGCCCTTAGCCGTGTCGGGCAGGGTGCCCGGCTTGAGCGTGTAGTAGCGCAGCTCGAAGACCGGTCCCACCTTGCCGGGCCGTACGTCGGGCAGGAACGAGAACGGCACGAGGATCTCCGACTTCATGGCGCGGACGAATTCGGAGATCTTCGGCGGCCAGTTCGGCTCCTTGGACGCCTCGCCCCGGATGCGCGCGCGCTCGGCCAGGTCCCGGTAGGGCCAGATGTGGACGATCTCGTTCAGTGGCCCGATCTCCGTGTGGAGGAAGGCGGTCAGCTCCGAGTACTTCTTGCGGTACTCGTAGCCCTCCCCGAAGCGTTTCTCGACCTCGGCCAGGCTTCCGGGCGCGATGCGGTAGGTACGGATCTCGTAGATCATGGTGCCACTCCTTTCGGTGGGGCATTATAGTCCTGTCGTGCCCGGCGATCTCACCGCGTCGTTCTTCGCGCTCACCCCCAACCGTGTCCTCGACGCCGTCGAGGTCGGCGGCCTGCGCTCCACCGGCCGCTGCCTGCCCCTGCGCGCGTTCGAGAATCGCGTGTACGAGGTGGAGCTGGAGGACGAGCGGCGGCTCGTGGTGAAGTTCCACCGGCCCGGCCGGTGGTCGCGCGAGGCGATCCTGGACGAGCACGCGTTCCTGCGCGACCTCGCCGAAGCCGAGCTGCCGGTGGTGGCGCCGCTCGATCTCGGCAAGGGCAGCACGCTGGGCGAGATCGACGGCATCTTCTACACGACCTTTCCCAAGATCCGCGGCCGCATGACCGACGAGCTCGACGCGGACGGACGACGGCGCATCGGCCGCACCATCGGGCGCGTGCACGCCGTCGGCGCCGCGCGCCCGGCGCCCCACCGTCCGCGGATGAGCGTGGAGCGCTACGTCCACGAGCCGCTCGAGGTCCTGATGGCCGGCGACTTCATCCCGGGGAGTCTCGCGCCCCGCTATCGCGACGTCGCGATGCGCATCGCCGACGCGATTGCCAAGCCCCTGGCGGCCGCGCCGGCCCAGCGGATTCACGGGGACCTGCACCGCAGCAACGTGCTGTGGACGTCGGACGGCCCGGTGCTGGTCGACTTCGACGACTTCATCACCGGACCGCCGGCGCAGGATCTCTGGCTCCTGGCGCCCGGGAACACCGAAGAGGCGCGCCGCGCGCGCTGGGAGATCGTCGAGGGCTACGAGGTTTTTCGCGAGCTCGACCGGTCGACGCTGGAGCTCTGCGAGCCGTTGCGCGCGCTTCGCATCATCTACATGTCGGCGTGGATCGCGCGCCGCTGGGACGACCCGTCGTTTCCCGTCGCGGCAGCATCCACGTATGCCCAACCTCGGGACCGCCCGCGCCCAGCGGTTTCACGCGTATGTTGAGCGTCTCAGCACGGCCCTCGGCCATCGGGATCGGCACGGCCCCCTGCGGGCCTATGTCACCGGGCTCTGTTTGCCCGGGGAGCGGAAGAGCATCGAGCCGATGGCCGCGCGCGTCGATCCGCGCCACGTGCGCGCGCGCCATCAGTCGATGCATCACTTCGTCGCCAATGCCGCCTGGGACGATGGCGCCGTCCTGCGCGCGGCCCGTGAGACCGTGCTGGCGGCCCTGGAGCGACACGGCCCGGTGGCGGCGTGGGTCGTCGACGACACCGGCATGCCCAAGAAGGGCCGCCACTCGGTGGGCGTGGCCCGCCAATATTGCGGCGTGCTTGGCAAACAGGACAACTGCCAGGTGGCGGTAAGCCTCTCGTGGGCTCACGAGCGCGCGAGTGTTCCGGTCGCCTACCGGCTGTATTTGCCTGAGACGTGGGCGCAGGACCGGCGCCGCCGCCGGGCGGCGGGCGTCCCCGATGCCATCGAGTTCCGCACCAAATGGCAGATCGCGCTTGAGCAGGTGGCGCAGATCGCGGCCGAGGGCGTGCCGGCCGCACCGGTCGTCGCGGATGCCGGCTATGGCGTGGTCACCGCCTTTCGCGAGGCACTGACCGCGCAGACGATTCCGTACGTCGTCGGCATCAGCACCGAGACGACCGTGTGGGCGCCCGGCCGCGCGCCGCTGCCCCCGCCGAAGTATCGAGGACACGGCCGACCGCCGACACTGGTCCGCCGCACCGGGCGGCATCGGCCACTCAGCGTACGGGCCCTGGCTCAGCACCTGCCGGCGCGGGCTTGGCGCACCGTGACCTGGCGCGCAGGCACGCGCGGCGCGATGCGGTCGCGCTTCGCGGCGATCCGCGTCCGGCCCGCGCATCGCGACGACTGGCGCTCGACACCCCGGCTCGAAGAGTGGCTGCTCATCGAATGGCCGCGGGGGGAAGCTGCGCCGATCAAGTATTGGCTCTCCACGCTGCCACCGACGGCGACCTCGATCGACTTGGTCCGCCTGGCGATGTTGCGCTGGCGCATCGAGCGGGACTACCAAGAGCTGAAGGACGAGCTGGGGCTGGATCACTTCGAAGGCCGGGGCTGGCGCGGCTTCCATCATCACGCCTCGCTCTGCATCGCGGCGTACGCATTCCTCGCCGCCGAGCGGCTCACGCATTTCCCCCCTGAGTCTCTCGCCTTCCTCCCGGCCCCTCGCCTACCCAAACGTTTCATCCCGCGGGGCGCTCCCCGTGCGTCCTGAACGGCACGCGCCCGACTCCATCGCGACGATGTACCGGCTCCTCGCCTGGGCGTTGGCCCGAGGCCGGCCGTGTCTCGCGTGCGGTCATCAACCCGACACTAACTTAGTGACACAGTAGTGCTAGCAGCCCGTGGTGGAAGTGCCCGACTTCACCAAGCGAGCACGCGCGGTGAATACGTGCGCAGTACGCACGGCATCAGTCGCGGGATGGGCCAGCGACGCGTGGCGGCCATCCAGACGCGCTCACCGAGCGTGCCCAAGACGATTTCCAGCGCGCCGAGGCCGAACCGGCGTCCTTGCAGCCCTCGCGGCGTGCCGCGTCCGAACGCCTGCCGCATGAGCAGACCGAGGTTGAACGCGCCCGCGTGGACGAGCAGCCGCTTCAGGATGTTCTGATGGCCGCGCAGATGGGTGCGGCGGAGCCCGCCGGTGTCGTACAGGTGGGCGAAGGTGCGCTCGACGTATTCGCCGCGGCGCCGCAACAGCCGTTTGCCGCGCGCGCCGCGCGTGCGCCGGCGATTGCCGTACACGGGAGCCTGCGCCGCGGGCGTCTTCGTCCAATCCCGGCGGCCGCGCTCGGGTTCGGCGATGTAGGACCGCACCGCGACCGCCGCGAGGTCGATCAGCGTCTGGTTGCTGTGATACCCCCTGTCGGCGACGATCTCGGCCAGCTCCGCGGGCGTGGCGCTCGCGGCGTGCGCGGCCTCGATTTGTTCCGCGGCGGCGATGGCGGTTTCGACGAGACTCGTGGTGTCCCCGACATCGGCCCCGTGCAGCGTCACCGCCACCAACGCGCCGGTCTCCAGATCCACGGCGTGCTCGGCTTTGTGCGCGAGGTGCGTGCGCCCGTCCTTCATCTTCGTGATCTTCGCGTCCGGATCCGACGGGTTCTCCCAGTCCTTGTTCGACGTCCGCTTCTTCCGGCGCCGGTCGAGGCGCGCCAAGGCCTCGCGGGTCGGCGTCTTGATCCCCGACGCGGCGGCGAGCCGCGTCAGGAACTCCTGGTAGCTCTCGCCGGTGTCGCGCCGCACGATGCTGCGCATGGCGGCGTTCGCCTCCAGCGTCGTCGCGTCGATCGCGACGGTGCGCCCCGTGAGCAGGTCGGCGGCGACCAGCCGCTCCTGCACCCACGTGAACACGGCCCGATGCGTCTCGACGTCGATCAACCGCCGCGTGCGCGAGATCGTGGAATGATCCGGGGCCGCGGCGTCGAGGCCGAGTCCCACGAAGCTGCGCACGGCGAGCGAATCCGCCGCGCGCCAGGCGATGCCGCGCTCGGAGTCGAGCCCTTCGAAGTAGCCGAGCAGCAGCAATCGGAAGTACCGCCCCGGTGGCAGGCTGGGCCGTCCCATCACCGGCGCGTAGAACGACTGACACTGCTCCTCCGCGAACCGATCGAAGCCGGCGTCGCCGAGGATGGTGTTCAGCCGCGCGTAGAACGGATGGCCCGGCGAGACCGGGAGGTCAGTGGTCGGAATCCAGATCGGGGCTTGCTCGCTCTTGCGTTTGCCCATCGCCATGGGTCGCAGTCTACGTTCTTACTCTCGCTTCCGGCGATGAATCTCTCACCAACTTCCACCACGGGCTGCTAGCACTACTGTGTCAATAAAATTAGAGGATTCCTGGGATACGCTGGCAGCATCCACGTAT
>WNGI01009664.1_pt1 | contig 12404 bp, 10 predicted proteins | sample 5400621 | NCBI WGS metagenome assembly WNGI01 (sample SAMN13153374, study PRJNA577476) | soil metagenome | isolation source: 20 cm soil or saprolite under Garry oak tree replicate 1 | place: USA:California | collected 2016-06-15 | reverse complement strand
TCGGCGACCGCACTGGGTGCTTCCTGCGGCAGATTGTGGCCGGCAGTCGGGATCACTCGACGCTGATAAGGACCGGTAAAAAGGGCGGCATGCGGCAGCGAGCTCTCCGGTGGCGAGAGGCCGCTGCCGTCGCCATGCAGCACGATCGTCGGAACCGAAATCTTCGGCCGCGAAGCCAGGCGCCGTTCGATCGGCTCGAGGCCCGGATCACCGTCAGCGTAGCCGAAACGGTGACGGTACGAATGGATCACAACGTCGACGAAGTCCGGATTGTCGAACGACGCTGCCGTGCGGTCATAGGTCGCGTCATCGAACTCCCAATTCGGCGACCACAATCGCCACAACAATCGACAAAACTCGCGCCGGTTGGCCTGCAGTCCGGCGCGGCCGCGCTCGGTGTGAAAGTAATATTGATACCAAAGCCGGTACTCCTGTTCCGCCGGCGCTGGTTTGGCCGATCCGGCAATGTCCTGGATATTGTAGCCGTTGGCTGAAACCAAGCCGCGCACGCGCTCCGGCCAAAGCGCCGCGACGATGCAGGCGCCGCGCCCGCCCCAATCGTAGCCGGCGAGCACGGCGCGCTCGAGCGCCAGCGCGTCCATGAGCTCCTTGAGGTCATTGCCGAGCGCCGCCTGCTGGCCCGAGCGCAGCGTGTCGGGAGCGAGAAACTTGGTGGGGCCATAGCCACGCAGATACGGCACGATCACCCGACATCCGGCCTCCGCGAGCGAGGGCACCACGTCGTCATAGGTACGCGGGTCGTAGGGAAAGCCGTGCATGAGCAGGACAGCGGCGCCATGCGGCGGACCGCTTTCTTCATACGCGATCTCCAGCACGCTGGTGCGGACACCGTTGAGAAGGGGTGCACGGTCCATGTCGCGCCGGTCATGTCTCCGGCTTGCCAGCGCGCTCCGCTTGCTCGCGCAAGTAATCCTCGGTCGTGCGAGCCTTGGGTCGCGGCGGCGCGCCGTAGGGATCAAACTCCTGCTCCGTGATCGCGACCACGCGGCAGTCCTCGCACATCTTGATCAGGTCGAGGCGTTGCGCGGAATTTTGGAACATCCAGTGTTTGCCCTCGAGCTTGGCGGCCACTCGCTCGATCGTGCTCTTGACCCCGAACGGTTTATTGCAGCGGATGCAATGGAACGGCTCCTCCTCTTTGAGCACGCGGGCGGTCGCGGTCGCGGCGCGGAAATCGAGCTGCGGCGTGAGCGTGATCACCTTTTCCGGGCAAGTGGCCTTGCATAGCCCGCACTGCACGCAGGCATCTTCCGCAAAGCGCAGCATCGGCCGCTCCGGATTGTCGCTGAGCGCGCCGGTCGGGCAGGCCGATACGCAGGCGAGGCAGAGCGTGCAGCCTGCGGCATCGATCTCGACCGCGCCGAAGGGCGCGCCCGCGGGCAGCGCCACCACGTCGACGGGCGCCGGGGCCGCACGCTGCAACTCCCGTAACGCGAGCCGCATCACATCGCGCTTTTCCCCCACGGGCAGGAAGCTCGCGGGACGCGGCGCGCCTTCCCGGTTCTCGATCGCGTGCAGCGCATCGGCGAGAGCGTCGGGGTCATCGGTTTCGATCGTCGCCACGCGCGCGTCGCCAAATCCCAGCCCGGCGAGGATCGGCTCGGCGAGCGCAAGCGTTCTCCTCAAGCCCGTCACGTCATGGCGTGGCTTTGCGCGCAACAGCAATCGCAGCGCCGTCGCACCGTAGGCGAATGCGGCGGCAATGGTCTCGAGCCCAACCTGCGTCACTTCGTTGACTGCGACGGGCAAGACATGCGCCGGCAGACCGTCGCCGAAACGCGCCAGCGCATCGATCAGCGGCACGCCATGCGCTTCGTCATGGATCAGCACAACCGGCGGCTCGCGTCCCCCTGCATCGCGATAGGCGGTGAGTAGCGCGCGCAGCTTGCGCATCAGTGTATCGGCCGGCGGCAGCGCGTAGCCGGCGGCGCCGGTCGGGCAAACCGCCGCGCATTGTCCGCAGCCCGCGCAAATATACACGTCGATCGTCACATGATCGCCGGCGGGCGCAATCGCGCCGGTCGGGCAGAGATCGAGGCAACGCGTGCAGCCGACGATCCGCGAGCGCGAATGGGCGCACAGATCCTCGGTGAAGGCGACATAGCGCGGCTTGTCGAAACTCCCGACGAGGTCGCGCGCCTTGAGCACCGCCTTGAGCACGGCCGCCGGATCGCCGGGATCCGCGCGCAGGTAGCCATCGCGCAGATCGGAGGCGGTGAACGGCGCCGCGTCGCCGGAAATGTCGAGCACGAGGTCGCAGCGCGACACCGCGCCGTCGCGGGGCGCTGCGAAGATCAGCGTGCCGCGCGAGGACGGCGCAGGTTGCGCGTAGCCATCGATCGTGAGCTCGAACGCGCCAAGATGGCCCTTGGCCGAGCGGATCGCCCCCTTCGCCACCGGGAAATCGGTCACGCGTGGCGGCGCCACCTGGGCGGGCGGCTTGATCAGCACCGTCACGTCGAGATGATCCTTGAGCAGGTTGCCGGCCTCGATCGCCTGCTCGTCGCGGCCATAGATTAGGCCGACGCCCTCGCTGCTCATACTGACGAAGGGAACCTCGGGCGCTTGCTCTGCGGCGGCGGCGAGCAACGCCGCCATCTTGGGACCCGCCGCATGGGCGTCCTTCGACCAGCCGGCGGTCTCGCGGATGTTGCTGTATGTGACCTCGGCGTCGCCGGCGACTTCCGAGAACAGCGGCGCCTCCTGGGTGCAGCCCACGATCAGCGGCTCGCCGCCGGCCGCCGCGGCGCGGAATTTTTCCAGTTCCGCCCGACAAAGCTGACGCGCGGTCGAGACCTCGGCGCCGCGACAGCCTCGCTGCACGGCAGAGCCGTCGAGCGGCATTGTGTCTTCGCACGAGCAGATCAAGATGTTCGGCGGCCGATCGGCCATTTCGTCTCCGGCTGTGTTCGAGGCAGCACGTCTTCGGCCTCACATCGGCGCAAGTGGATGCTCCGGCAAGCGCCGTCTCGGCGATGGTCGAGCGATAGCGGCTACAGGGTCTGCCTGCGCGGGCAGGGCACCGAGCGCGGCTCTGGCCGTGGTCCGTATCACGTTATAAGTATTATAAACAACCATTGCGAGCCTGGCTGCCCATGCCGCTGCGAGAGCGCACGCACCTGCGCCGATCGTCGAAGCCCGCACTCGACCTGCCGCCGCCGTTTCGGCTGGTGACGCTGCGCGAGGTGGGCGACGCCTTTGCCCACGCAATCAGCGTCGCGGCGCAAGAGGGAGCCGGCACGCTCGTCTATGTGGGCCGCTTCGATCTCGCGGAGTTCGCGGTCGTGCTGGAACCCGAGGAGCCGCTCAAGACCGCCCGACGCGCGCTTTATGCCGGGCTCGCTGCGCTCGCGGACGCGCTCGCGGTTCACGCTCCGCCCGAGCGGCCGATCACTTTCGATTGGCCGGACGCGATACGCGTCGATAGCGGACTTGTAGGCGGGGCCCGCCTCGCCTGGCCGGAGGGCGCCGACGAGAACCAACCGCCGCCGTGGCTGGTGTTCGCCGCCATGATCCGCACGGTGGCCATGGGCGAGGAGGAACCGGGGCTGCGTCCGCTGTCGGCGGCGCTCGAGGACGAGGGCTTCGACGATCTCGGTTCGGGCAAGCTGGTGGAAAGCTTCGCCCGGCATTTCATGGTCGCGATCGATGCCTGGCAGGAGCAGGGGTTCGGAGAGATCGCGAAGAGTTACCTCACGCGGCTTGCGCCTGAGAGCGGCGTGCGCCGCGACATCGCGGAGAATGGCGATCTCCTCGCCCGGCGGATGGCAGCGCGTGGGGATGAGCCGGAGCGGCGTTCATTGGTGCGTGCCCTTGCGGAGCCCTCGTGGCTCGACCCCGCGAGCGGAGGGCCGCGCAGGTGAGGCTCTTGCGCACCATCCGGCTCGATCCGTCGGACACCTTCGTGTTCGAGTGCGCCGCCGAGCCGGGCGAGTGGGCGGTCTCCGGCGGCTTCATGTTCGCGGACGCCGATCCCGAAGCGCTCGAGGGCAAGTCACGCGCGGCCTTCCGCAGCGGGTTTCTCGGCGTGGCCTCGCTCGGCTGGTCGACGCTGGTGCAGATCGTGGAAGCGAGCGAGGCGGATCGCGACGCACTCGTGGAGTCGCTGGCAATGCAACTGCACGAGCGCCTCGGCGCGCCCGACCTCGCCATTGCCCGCGCTGCGGCGGCAGAAGAGGTCGCATTTGTGGCCTCGCTCTGCGATCAGCCCCGCGACACGCTGATCGCCGTGCGCCGCACCGTCGAGGACGGCGGGATCCGCGAGGCATTTCGCACGCTGCATCCGCGCGGCACACGCAAGCCCATGCGCGCTTTCTCGTTCCTTGAGGTGGAGAACGAAGAGGAGCCGGGCGAACGCGTGAATCTGCACGCGCTGGCGAAAGACAAACCGGCCGATTGAATTTTCGCCCGGCCGACGACCAGCCAAGGTCGGGATGATCACTCCGCCTTCAGGTTTGCGTCGCGGATGAGCTTGCCCCATTTGGCCGACTCGCTCCGAATGCGCTCTGCGAACGCTTCCGGGGAGCTGGTAATGGAAAAGATGAAGTTAGGTGCGAGGAATTTCTCTCGAAAGCCCGGATCGTCGAAGATCCTCTGGGTTTGCGCATTGAGCTTGGCCACCACCTCTGCTGGCGTGCCTTTGGGCGCGGCCAATCCGTACCACGATCCGGCTTCGTAGCCGGGCAAGCCGCTTTCGGCGAGCGTGGGCACATCGGGATATTGCGCCATCCGCCGCGTGCTGCCAAAGCCGAGCACCTTCAGCGCGCCGGCCTGCCATGGCTGCGCCACAAGCCCGATGCTGACGATCATCATCTGGATGTGACCGCCGATGAGATCAGTGATCGCAGGCGCTGCGCCACGGTAATGCACCGGCGTGAATTTGTTGCCGGTCATGCCCTCCAGCAGGATGATATTGAGATGTCCGCTCGATCCGATGCCGAAGGTTCCGTAATTGAGCTCGCCCGGCCGCTTCCGGGCGAAATCGACAAGATCGCCGAGCGTGCGCACCGGCAGCGATGGATGGACGACGAGCGCCTGTGGGCTGATGCCGAGACCGGTGATCGCCACGAAATCGTTGATCGGATCATAGGGCAGCTTGCTGTAGATGTGAGGTGACGTGACGAACGTCGCATCGGCAGTGACCAGGAGCGTATAGCCGTCGGGGGCTGAGCGCGCGACGTATTCGGTGCCCACCTGGCCCGTGCCGCCTCCCGGCTTATTCTCGATGACGACCTGCTGACCCCAGGCTTCCGCCAGGCGCTGGCCGAGCGCGCGCGCGAGCACATCGGTAATGCCGCCGGGTGCAAACGGCACAACAATGTGAATGGGTTTGCTTGGATAGGACTGCGCCGACGCGCTGGACACAAACGCCAGGCCGATCACGAGGGTTGCTGCGTAGACAAGGCGAATCGTCGGCCCTCGAACGCGCCGACTCCGTGTCTCAGGCATGATCACCCTCGCGATGCAGTGCTGTGGTATAGAGACCTGGCGACAACTCGTCGAGGCGTGATCGCATGCCGGATTTCTGGCTCTCCTGCGGACATCATCTGCTCGATCGCGACGGCGGCGGCGGGCTCCTCGTCACCGACGAGTTCCTCAAGGCCTATCTCGCGCGGCCGGAGCTTGCGCCGCCGCCGGATGCGTGCGCGGCCGAGCGCACCTTGCACGCGGCGCTGCTCGGCGATCCTCGCCGGCCGGTCACAAGCTCCGAGATTGCGGCGATCACCGATGCGGACGCACGCGAGAATTGGGGCTTGATGATCGCCTTTCGCGATCGCCTCATTGGCCACCGGACCGTGGAGGCCGCCTATCTCGATCTCGTGCGCCGCGGCGTGGGTGCCACTCCGACACTGTTCGTCAACCAGCTCGTGCATGTGATCCTGCGCAACCTGCTCGACAGCTGCGAGGACGTCTTCATGCTGCGCGCGGCGGAACTCTTCTTCCGGCCGCAACGCTTGAGCGTGCTCGACGAATCGCTGATTGCGGCCGATGAGGAGAAAGTCTCCGGCGAGAGCCCGCAGCCGGTGTCGCCGCTCGTTGCGATGCTCGGCTTGCCCACCGCGGGCGAGGTCGACGTGCTCAATGATGAGAATGCCGAAACCTATTGGTCGCGCAGCGATCTGTTCGACATGGCGCTCGATCTGACCGCCGGTCGGCGCGGGCTCGACGCGCTCGGCAATGTCATCGCGCAGTGGATCGGGCATCTCTTGTCGGTCGAGGTGGAGATCGAGCCGCTGACCGAGGCGGCCAACGTCAATCTCACCTGGTATGTCGGGCTCGATGCCGAGGCGACCCGGATCGGGGACGCTTTGTGGAGGGGCGCAGAGGTCGACGAAGCAGTGCGGGAGCGCATCGTCGGGCTTTACCGAGTCACCCTTCCTGATCCCGAAGTCGTCCTGGAAAAGGCTAAAGGCGAGCCCATCTATCTGATATTGGCGATGACGGCCGACCGTACACTCCGTATGAAGCCGCAAAACCTCGTCGTCGGCCTTCCTATCGCTCATCTCGAGGCAGTCTCATGAGCGCTCTCCCGCCTGCCAAAATTGCGGTCGGCGTCGTGGTCGAGCGGCGCAAGGCGCAGAGTCCCTGGATCGATTTCACCTGGCAACCGGTCACGGCCTTGCCCGGGATGCCGGACGCTTTGCCATGGACCTTGCTCGCGCAAGACGGCGACAGCACGACGTTCTATGCGGGTGCCGCCGAGATCGAGCTCTACCGTACTGAGACCACCAACTACCGCGGCAATCTAGCTTCGGGCGCCCCGATGCTCTGGGTGGCGCTGCGGCCGACCGGAGTCGAGCCGCCCTACGAGCTTTTCGCCGTGACCGCCGATCCCGCTGAGGGCGAGGCCTGGACCGAAGCGGGCACCGATCTCGTCGATGTCGTGCCGATGCCGGAGTCGGTGCAAGCGGCCATCGATGCTTTCGTCGCCGAGCACCATGTCGAGCAGCCGTTCCACAAGCGCGAGCGTGACCGCGCCGATCCCGAGGCGCTGGCGCGGCGCGGGCCCATGCAGAAGGCGCGAGAATGAGCGAGCCAGAAAACTTCATCACGCGCTGGTCGCGGCGCAAGCGCGAGGCGGCGCAAGACGCCGACGCGACGAAGGCTGCAGTCGCGCCCGCCCCAACGGTGGAAGGCGCACATTCCGACGAAGGGCGGCGCAAGGAAACCGATGCTCCGCCTGCGGACGGCGCCGCGCTTGAGCCTTCCGAGGTTGCGTTCGATCCCACGACGCTTCCACCGATCGAAACGATCACCGCCGACAGCGACATCCGTGCCTTTCTCGCGCCGGGCGTGCCGGCCGAATTGACCCGTGCGGCGCTTCGTCGCGCTTGGGCCACCGATCCCAAGATCCGGGATTTTGTCGGGCTGTCCGAGAATGCGTGGGACTTCAACGCGCCCGGTGCCATCGCGGGTTTCGGCCCGCTGGAAATGACGGACGAGCTGCGAGCGCAGGTCGCGCAGATGGTGGGCCGCAGCCTCGACGGCGAGACGACTGACCGGTCCGCTTCGCCTGAGCGGCAGGGGCAGACATCTTCGCCCGAAGCACCGAGCCAATCGGCCGACGCAGCAGCCGATGCGACAGCAAAAGACGCTCAGAGTAGCGGCGCAACACCGCACCAGGAGGGCGCTGGAAGGCATGGTGAGCCAGACAGCTCCGCGGCGCTACTGCAACGCAACAAAGCGGCTGTTGCGCCGCAACGTGATCCAGAAAACTGCGATAACGATCAATTGATTGCGAAACGGCTGCACGGGCGCGCTTTGCCCAAGTGTCCCGGGGACTCATAGCCTTCGACTATTGACCGCTGCTTGCGGCGGGCGGTACGTTTGTACAATCGAACTAGAATAAAAAAGAAAAACGCCGATGAGGGACGGAGGACTGGAGGAGGCGATCCGCGTTGCCGGCGGCGTCGGCGCGCTAGCGCGAAAAATTGGTATCTCCCAACCTTCTGTTTCGAACTGGTTGCGCGTTCCAGCGGAGCGCGTGCTGTCGGTCGAAGGGGCGACGGGCGTGAACCGCTCGACGCTACGGCCCGATCTCTACGCTGCGCAGGCCGGCACAGCCGGCGACGTCGACGAGGTCGACGCCGCGCGCGCGCAGGAATACGCACTGTTGTCCGTGCTGCTTGCGCGCGCGCCGGATGCTTCCCTCCTGGAGCGTCTCGCGACATTGCGTGGCGATCCGAGTCCGCTCGGATTGGCACATGCCGCGCTCGCGGAGGCGGCGCAAAGCACGAATGTAGAGCGCGTCGAGCGCGAATATTTCGACCTCTTCATTGGTCTCGGGCGCGGGGAGCTTCTGCCGTACGGTTCTTATTATCTTACCGGCTTCTTGCATGAGCGGCCGCTCGCGCGCTTGCGCGCGCATCTCGAGAAGCTCGCAATCGAACGCACCGCCGGCCAGGCAGAGCCCGAGGATCACGCGGCGATTCTGTGCGAGATCATGGCGGGGCTGACGAGCCGGCGCTTTCCCGCTCCCGCGGGTTCGGATCGCGAGCTATTCGAGCAGCATCTCGCGCCTTGGATCGGGCGCTTTTTCGCCGATCTGGAGCAGGCCGATGCCGCGGATTTCTACCGGCGCGTAGGAACACTCGGCCGGGTATTCATCGAAATCGAAACCGAGGCCTTCGCGCTGCCCTCGTGAGCCGCGCGGAGCGCATCGCAACAGACAAGGAACAGGAGGAGACGGCGATGAAACGAGAACGCAGCGCGACGCTCGGCCGTCGTGAATTCCTGCGCACGCTCGGTGCGGGCGCAACTGTCGCGGCCGCAGCCGCCACCCCGATGGCGGATCAAGCGCGCGCCGACAGCGAGAGCAATGACGAGAAACGAAAGGCTCGCTACCAAACGAAAGGCTCGCTACCAGCCGAACTCGCGGGAGGTGCAAACCTTCTATCGGGTCAACCGGTATCCGAGCTGAGGGAGGCAGCCGTGCTGATCAAGAGAACCGAACGTCAGGCTCGTCGCAGCACGCTCGCCGGCGCGCTGCCATGCCAAGGTGACGGCGGCTTCGACCGCCGCACTTTCTTGCGTCGCTCCGGCTTGGTCGCCGGTAGTCTCGCCACCCTCGGCGCGCTCTCGCTTCGGAGCGTGCGCAAGGCGGAGGCGGGCCCCCCGCCGCCCGCCGGCGCCCAGGTCACCATCCGCAAGAACATCTGCACGCATTGCTCGGTCGGCTGCACGGTGGTGGCGGAAGTCGCGAACGGCGTGTGGATCGGCCAGGAGCCCGGCTGGGACTCGCCGCTCAATCGCGGCTCGCATTGAGCTCGTGCATGGCGACCGGCGCCTGAAGTATCCGATGAAGCTCGTCAACGGCCAATGGACGCGCCTGAGCTGGGACCAGGCCATCGACGAGATCGGCGCGAAGCTTCTCGCGATCCGCGAGACGTCGGGACCCGACGCCGTTTACTGGCTCGGCTCTGCCAAGTTCTCCAACGAAGGCTCTTATCTCTACCGCAAGTTTGCGGCCTTCTGGGGCACCAACAACGTCGACCATCAGGCGCGCATTTGCCATTCGACGACGGTCGCCGGCGTGGCCAACACGTGGGGCTACGGCGCGATGACCAACAGCTACAACGACATCCGCAACGCCAAGACCATCGTGATCATGGGCGGCAATCCGGCGGAAGCGCACCCGGTGTCGTTGCAGCATCTGCTCGAAGGCAAGGAGCTCAATCGCGCGAACTGGATCTCGATCGATCCACGCATGACGCGCACGGCAGCGCATGCGACGGAATATGTGCGCGTGCGGCCCGGCACCCACATCCCGACCATCTACGGGATGTTGTGGCACATCTTCCAGAACGGATGGGAGGACAAGGAATTCATCAAGCAGCGCGTCTACGGCATGGACGAGGTCCGCAAGGAGGTCGACAAGTGGACGCCCGATGAGGTCGAGCGCGTCACCGGTCTGCCCGAGGCGCAGGTCAAACGCGTCGCCGAGATCTTCGCCAAGCAGAAGCCCGCGACCCTGATCTGGGCGATGGGACAGACCCAATTCTCGGTTGGCACCGCCAACGTGCGCGCCAGCTGCATCCTGCTGCTGGCGACCGGCAACGTCGGCAACTTCGGCAACGGCGCCAACATCTTCCGCGGCCATTGCAACGTGCAGGGCGCAACCGACCTCGGTCTCGATATCGTGACGCTGCCGCTCTACTACGGCCTGGTGGAAGGCGCGTGGAAGCACTGGTCCCGCGTCTGGGAGGTCGATTACGACTGGATGCAGTCGCGCTTCGACTCCAAGCAGATCATGGAGGCCCCCGGCATTCCGTCGACCCGCTGGTTCGACGCGACAATGCTGCCGAAAGACCAAGTCGCCCAGAAGGACAACGTCAAGGCGATGCTGGTGTTCGGACACGGCGGCAACACCATCACCCGTATGCCGCAAGCGGCCAAGGGGATCGAGAAACTCGATCTGCTCGTGGTCGGCGACCCGCATCCGACGACGTGGGCTGCGCTGAGCGAGCGGAAGAACGACACTTACCTCTTGCCGATCTGCACCCAGTTCGAGACGTCGGGCTCGCGCACCGCCTCGAACCGTTCGCTGCAATGGGGCGAGCAGATCGTCAAGCCGATCTTCGAGTCCAAGGACGACTACGAGGCCATGTATCTGCTGGCGAAGCGACTGGGCCTCGCCGATCGCATGTTCAAGAACATCAAGGTCGAGGGTAACCAACCGCTCGCGGAGGACATCCTGCGCGAGATCAATCGCGGCGGTTGGTCCACCGGCTATTGCGGCCAGTCGCCGGAGCGCCTCAAGCTCCACATGGCCAACCAGAAGGACTTCGATCTCGTTACCTTGCGGGCCAAGGATGGTCCGGCCAAGGGCGACTATTACGGCCTGCCGTGGCCGTGCTGGGGCACGCCGGAACTCAAGCATCCCGGTACCCACACGCTCTACAACACCAATCTGCGCGTCATGGACGGCGGCAGCACCTTCCGCGCCCGCTTCGGCGTGGAGCGTGAGGTCAAGCTCCCCGACGGCACCGCGCGCAAGGACAATCTCCTGGCAGAGGGCTCCTACTCGCTCGACTCGGAGATTAAGGACGGCTACCCCGAATTTACCTATGGGGTGCTCAAGAAGCTCGGCTGGGACGCGGATCTCACCCCCGCCGAGAAGGCCGTGATCGAGCGCATCGGCGGCAACAACGCCGATACGGTCTCCTGGGCGATCGACCTCTCCGGCGGCATCCAGCGGGTGGCGATGGCGCACGGCTGCATCCACTACGGCAACGGCAAGGCGCGCGCCAACGCGTGGAACCTGCCTGATCCGATCCCGGTGCACCGTGAACCGATCTACACGCCGCGGCCGGACCTCGTCGCCAAATATCCCACGCGGCCCGACGCCAAGGAGTTCCGCGTGCCTAACACCGGCTTCACCGTACAAAAGACGGCGGTGGAAAAGGGGATCGCCAAGCAATTCCCGCTCATTCTCACCTCCGGGCGCTTGGTGGAGTACGAGGGCGGCGGCGAGGAGACGCGCTCCAACAAATGGCTCGCCGAACTGCAGCAGGACATGTTCATCGAGATCAACCCTGCCGATGCCGCCGAGCGCGGCATCAAGGATGGCGCGTGGGTCTTCGTCTGGGGCCCGGAGATGGAAAGCGGCAAGGCCACCCGCATGAAGGCGCTCGTCACGGAGCGCGTCGGCAAAGGCGTGACCTGGTGCCCGTTCCACTTCGGCGGCTGGTTCCAGACCGTCGACCAGCGCGGGAAATATCCGCAGGGCTGCGACCCGATCGTGCTCGGCGAAAGCGTGAACACGATCACCACCTACGGGTTCGATCCCGTCACCGGCATGCAAGAACCCAAAGCCACGCTCTGCCAGGTCAAGGCGGCGTAAGGAGGCTCGACAATGGCTCGGATGAAATTTCTCTGCGACGCCGACCGTTGCATCGAGTGCAACGCCTGCGTCACCGCCTGCAAGAACGAGCACGAAGTGCCCTGGGGCATCAACCGCCGACGGGTCGTCACCATCAATGACGGCAAGCCGGGCGAGCGCTCGGTCACCATGGCCTGCATGCACTGCACCGACGCACCCTGTGCGGCCGTCTGCCCCGTGAACTGCTTCTACACTACCGCCGATGCCGTGGTGCTGCACTCGAAGGATCTCTGCATCGGCTGCGGCTACTGCTTCTACGCCTGTCCGTTCGGTGCGCCGCAGTATCCCAAGGTCGGCAACTTCGGCTCGCGCGGCAAGATGGACAAATGCACCTATTGTGCGGGCGGGCCGGAGCCGGACAACTCGATGGCCGAGTTCGAGAAGTACGGCACTAACCGCTTGGCGGAAGGCAAGTTGCCGCTCTGCGCGGAAATGTGCTCGACCAAGTCGCTGCTGGCCGGCGACGGCGAAGTGGTCGCCGACATCTACAAGGAACGGGTCA
>WNGI01004563.1_pt1 | contig 12405 bp, 14 predicted proteins | sample 5400621 | NCBI WGS metagenome assembly WNGI01 (sample SAMN13153374, study PRJNA577476) | soil metagenome | isolation source: 20 cm soil or saprolite under Garry oak tree replicate 1 | place: USA:California | collected 2016-06-15 | reverse complement strand
GCCATGGGACGGTCGCACCAGTAACGACCAAAGCGATGGCGCGCTCGCGATGAGCGCGCCATACGCGCCGGCCGATCAGGCGCCGCTCATTCTGCAGCAGCCTTCTCCAACCAAGCGAGGGTGGCCGCGTCCGGCTTTGCAAGACCAACCGTCGGGTGGCGCGGAAACTGAGGTCCGAACTTCGTCAGGGACAGGGCTGTCCTGGCCGCGCGCGAGACGGTCTTGGCGTCCCCAAGTTTTTCGGCTGCTCTGGCCAGGGCGATGTTCCATCGGAAGAGGCCTGAGTTCATCATCCTTCCGCGCTTCAGCGCTGAATCCAGCAAGCGAAGCGCCTCTTCATGACAATCGGGACCAGCCGTCTCGGTGAGGACTTCCGCGAGCGAGACCTCAACCATGCCAGTGGTCCTATTCAAGTCGGGCCATCGTCGGATCACCTCGCGGTAGTTCCATTCGGCAACTTCAGCTGACCCTTCCTCCCGTCCGATGTCGCCGAGCAACTCAAGGCAAAACCCACAATCCATCGATTCCGGATACTCGCTCACGACTCGGTTCAGGAGCTCTTTGGCGCCGTGCAGCTCCCCGGCTTCTCTGAGCGCCAACGCTTTGATGCGCAGGTACTGGGGCCGGTTTCCGAAGCGTGCTCGGTTCAGGCGCCCTTCAAACTGATCCCGGGTCGCACGATCCCAAGCTGGATCCCGAAACCAGTCCACTGGCTTCCGTCGACTAATTGGGGTAGCTCCGCGCATCGTCCCAGTAGGGACCCCTTCTCCGGGCCTGACGGTTTCCGCGCGGAAACAACATGGAAACCCCCTGCGGGAGGTCCTTTCCGCGCGGAAACGCACAACTGCCGCTAGTTTTGAGGCGAATGCCCAGCAAGACTCGGATGTGGGGCGTGCGCCCCTTCGCGATGCTCCTCATCAACCCCGTGGCACGCCGGTTCGCCGGCTGGATGCCGTGATTCGGGCTCCTCACATACCGTGGCAGAACCACAGGCCGGGTATACCGGCTTCCAATCAACGTCTTCAAGCGCGGCAAGCACTACATTTTCGTGCTGACCTACGGGTCAGAGAGTCAGTGGGTGAAGAACGTCTTGGCCGCCGGGGAGTGTGAGATCCGTGCAAGAGGTCGTGAAGTTCACCTGGTCGAGCCGGAGTTGATCGCCAATCCGCCCTGGGAGCTCATTCCGTGGCCCGCCCGGCTGATCGAGCGCCGGATCGCCGGCGTGAGCGAGTTCTTGCGAATGCGTGAGGCTTAGCCGAAGCCGCAGTCGAGGGTGACCTTCTCGAGTCCTTTCTCGATGGCCGCGAGCTCCTGGTCATTCAGCTTGTCCACGAACAGTTTTCTGATGCCTCGCGCGTGGACGGCCGCCGTCTCGGCCAGGCGCTCGACGCCCGCCGGCGTCAGGGCGACCACGACCCCTCGTGCGTCGGCCTGTGCGTTGGCCCGGCGGACCAGGCCATCGTCAACGAGCCGGGCGACCCGGCGGGTCATGCCCGACCGCGAGATGAGCGCCCGGTCGGCAAGCTCGGTCATCCGCAGCTCTCCGCCGGCCAGCGCCAGCTGGGCGAGCACGTCAAAGTCGGCCAGCGCGAGGCCCGTCTCGTCTTCGAGGTCCTTGTCGAGCTGGCGGATGAGAGTGGCCTGTGCCCGCAGCAGCGCTTGCCAGGCCCCCAGCCCACGGCCGCCAGGCAGCCCCTCGGCCACGAGCCGGTCGAGGAGGTCGGCGGCGTCAAGCTTGGATGCAGGTTGCGAAGGCAATAACGTGCTCAATTCCGGGGTATTTGCCGATGCAAGTATATGCGGAGTAGGGAGGTTCGCTGGTCTGGGCGATAGTCGGCGACTGGACTAGGCGGGCGCTCGCCTTTTGGCGACGATGCCTCGCAGCCAGGTGGTGAGCTCGGTTCCCGCAACCGAGTTGCGGTGAAAGATTGCTGCCACCTGGCCGTTGAGCGCCGTCTTGTCATCTTCAGTCAGAGTTTTGGCGGTGAGGACCATGATCGGAATCGAGCGCGTCGCTTCCTCGGCGCGCAGCGCCTCCACGACGTCGAAACCCGTCAGGCCGGGCATGATCAGGTCGAGCAGGATCAGGTCGGGCAGCTGAGACTTACCCAGGTCAATACCTTCCTGGCCGCTGCGCGCTCTGAGGACTCCAAACCCCGCCGGTTTGAGGAGAGCTTCCAACAGATCCAGGTTGGCCGGCTCGTCATCCACGACCAGCACGCGAACCGGTTCGCTCTTGGCCTTGTCGGTGAATGTGTACTGACTCAATCGTGACAAAAGAGCCTTTCCATCCACCGGCTTGACGAAATAGTCAAACGCGCCGAGAGCGCGGCCTAACGCCGCGTTGTCGACGACCGAAACCACGACCACCGGGATGTTGCGGGTGGTCTCGTCGGCCTTGAGCCTGTTCAGGACCTCCCAACCGTCGACCTCTGGCAAAAGGATGTCCAGGGTGATCGCCACCGGTTTCAGCTCCCGCGCCATGGTCAGAGCTTCTGTGCCGGTGTGTGCGATCTCGATCCGGAAGCCGCCGGCGTCGAGGTGGCGTGCCAGGATCTCAGCGGCCTGCGGATTGTCATCCACCACCAGCACCAATGGCCGATCAGGATCGACGGCTGTGGGTTGCAATGGCGGAACGGTGGTCGAGGCTCGAGCGGCGACTGCTTTCAGCGGCAGCACCAAAGTGAACGTGCTTCCCTGACCCACGGCACTCATAACCCGGACGCTGCCCCCGTGCAGCTCAGCGAACCGTTTGGTCAGCGCCAGGCCAAGGCCGGTTCCCTCCTGGCTCTGCCCCGGCGGCGCCTCGAGCTGCTGGAACTCCGTGAAGAGCCGACCCAGGTCGTGCTGGGCGATTCCGATCCCGGTGTCCCTGACGTCAATCTCCACCGATGAGCCGACCTGGCGACTTTGAACGGCGACGCGACCCTCGTGCGGGGTGAACTTGATGGCATTCGAGAGCAGGTTCAAGAGCATCTGCTTGAGCTTCGACGCGTCACCGACCAGGCTGATCCCGGCGACCGGCACAACACTCAGCGCGATGCCCTTGTTGCGAGCGAGAGGTTCAACGCTCGCACCGACTTCGCGGATCAGCTTCTCGAGCTCGACCGTCTCGAGCTGCAGCTCCATCTGCCCGGCCTCGACTTTCGAGAGGTCGAGGATGTCGTTGATGAGCTGGAGCAGGTGCTTGCCGCTGCTGTGGATCTGATCCAGGAAACGGCTCCGGGTCGCGAGGTCAAACTGGCTGTTCGCGTCGTCCCTGAGCAGCTCGGAGAATCCGAGGATAGCGTTCAATGGAGTGCGCAGCTCATGGCTCATGCTGGCGAGGAACTGGCTCTTGGCCCGATTCGCCCGGTCAGCCTCGGCCTCAGCCCGCTCCAGCGCCGCTTGCGCCTGCCTGGCTTCGGTGATGTCTTCTGAGATTCCAAGCAAGAACGCCGGCGCACCCTCCGCATCAAAGATCGGGATCTTCTTCGTGTGCAGAACCCGTTCGCCTTGGTGCCTCGTCTGAATGGTCTCCTCGGGGATGTCAACCAGGTGGTGGTTTCGCAACGTCTGCCTATCGCCCGCGATGAACATGCGGGCCTGGTCAGGTGGGAAGAAGTCGGAATCGTTCTTGCCGATGAGCTCGGCGCGCGAAAAGCCGAGCAACTTTTCGCCTGCGGCGTTCATGCGGACAAAGCGCAGCTCGTTGGCGTCCTTCACGAAAACCATGTTGGGAAGGTTTTCGATTACCGAGTCCAGGAATCGGTTGGCCTCGGTGAGCTCCTGTGTGCGCGTTGCCACCTTCGACTCGAGCTCGCTCGCTGTCATCTGCTGATCGCGCATCAGCTGAGCGATGGCGATCGCCCGCGCCGCCCGCGTCGCGAGCCCCTCTAGAAGCTTGAGATCGTCGTCCCGAATTGGTGCCGTGCCTTCATATCGATTGAGGTTGAGTCCCCCTACGACCCTGTCGTCGGCGACCATCGGGATCATCGCCGCCTGGCGCATGCGCCATTTCCGAATGTGGCCTGCCTGATGCGGGTTAACGTTCGGCGGGACGTTGTCCGGATCGATCTCAATGACAACCGGACGTCGTTCCTGGAGCACCATTTTCCACGGGCCGGCTGCGTCGACATCCATGCTTACGCCGACCAGCCCGATCAGATCGTTGAGCAGCCTCTGGTCGGGGTGATAGGCCGCGACCGGCTCAAGACGCCGGCCGTCCGGAGAGAGCAGAACCACGGAGCAAAAGTCTCCGGTCGCACGCGATATTTGCTCGGCCACGATCGCCAGCAGGGCATCCATGTTCGGAACCGCGTCGCTGAAGGCGTCCGAAGCCGCCGAGATCGAGGCAAGGCGACCGGAATCCTCTGCACGAGGTCGGGTCTCGCCTGAGGACACGGTGCCACTTTATGCCCGCGGGACCCGGCTACAGCTTCCATTAAGTAAGACAAATGAACTCAAACCGCCCGTACTCGCCGGCCTCAGGTCAGCCACGACGCAGCAGCAGATGGGCTCCCGGCACGTGGGGCGCCTTCACCGCCGGCAGCGAATCGATGAGCTCGATGAGCCTGGGGCCGAGGTCCATGCGCTCACAGCGGAATGCCGACCAGCGGTCGGACCGGGTTGGGCTGGCCATGAACTGGAGCTCGATTCCTTTGCCCCGGCGCCCCGCCCCGCGGTAGCTCAGGCGGTTGAAGTCGCGGCTCGGCACGATCCAGGCTGATTCGACGCTCGCATTCGTCACGTAGACGATCGCGTAGACATAAGCCGCGTGCTCTCGCGGCTTCCCGTCCGGAAATGACATGCGCGCGACGGCAAGGTTCTTCTTGTCGAGTGACAACGCGGTCTTGACCTGTATCGCCACAGCAGGAACCTTGCCGCGCCTGCCGGCCGTGACGTCGGTGTGGTCGTCGTCCGTGAGCGGCTTGAACAGCTCCAGCTCGCCGATCGAGGAGAGCGTTACGCAGGCCGCGAAGAGCTGCTCGCCCGCGGTGCCGCGCTGCGTGGCTGTCAGCACCGGCGCTACTTGCGGATGAAGCGGGCGTGGACGACCGAATCGGAGCTGCCGAACTCTACGCACTCGTAGCCGACCGGGCCGCCTTCGAGGTTGTCGAACAGCCGCTCACCGCGGCCGAGCAGGACGGGAACGATCGCCAGGTCCAGTTCGTCGACAAGGCGAGCGCGCAGGTACTGCTGGACGGTGGCCGCACCACCGCCGAGCCTGACGTCCTGGCCGCCGGCGGCTTTGAACGCTCGATCAATGGCCGCTTCGATGCCCTCGGTGACGAAGTTGAATGTCGTCCCGCCCCGCATGGTGATCGGCGCCTGCGGGTGGTGGGTGAGAACGAACACCTGGTGGTGATACGGCGGGTCGTCGCCCCACCAGCCCGTCCACTTGTCGTCCTTCCACGGACCGCGTATCGGTCCGAACATGTTGCGGCCCATCACGGTGGCTCCGATGCCTTCGTCACCGGCGGCCAGGAACCTGTCGTCCAGGCCTTCATCGCCGCCTTCCTCGCCTTGCCGCTGGCGCCAGTAGCGGGTCTTGAACACCCATTCGTGCAGTTCCAGCCCGCGCACGCCCAATGGGTGGTCGACATCCTGGTCGGGTCCCGCCGCGTACCCGTCCATCGAGATCGAGAAGTTGTGGACACGCAGCTTCGGCATGACCTGGCTAGTGTCACCTTTTCGGAGCGCCCGCCGTTACCTCATTCATGGCGCGGATCAAGATGGTCGACGAGTCCGAGGCCAAGGGTCAGCTGGCCGAGATCTACTCGGCGGCCAGGGCGCGCAGCCCGATCGGGATCGTCGCCCCGATCCTCCAGACGATGAGCCTCCGGCCTGACTTCCTTGCCGCGATCGATGCCGCCTCGCGCCTGCACTTCACCGATGGTGCGCTCACGCGGGCGCAGCACGAGATGATCGCCTCCTACGTCTCGGCCCTCAACCGCTGCAGGTATTGACTCAGCTCGCACACGTGGTTCCTGCAGTTGCAGGGCAAGGAGTTCGAGGGGGTGGCGGAGGCGCTCCGCGATGGGGACCTCGAAACCGCCGGCCTCGAGCCGCCCGAGCGCCTCCTGCTCGAGTTCGCCGCGACGATAAGCAGGGCGGCCTACCGGGTCACCGACGAGCAGGTTCACGGCCTGCGCGAGGTGGGCTGGACCGATGAGCAGATCGCTGAGGCGGCTTACGTCGCGGCTCTGTTCAGCCTTTTCGTCCGGCTCGCCGACACCTTCGGCATCGAGCCTCCCCCTGCCTACGAACCGACTGGCATTCCCGGAGCGATCACCAGGGAACCGTAATCAGGGGGCGACGGCCAGGTCGGTGTAGTCGTTGATGATGGGGTTGGAGCCCTTGCCGGTGTAGTGGTTGTCCAGCAGCCCCCAACTCTTGTCGTAGGTCGAGGTTGCCTGCGAGATCTGGTTGCCGGATGCGTCCCTGACGGTGAGCGTTGCGGTTCCGTGCAGGCTGACTCCGATGAGCCTCGCGGCCTGGCTGCTGAACTTGGGCAGGTAGAGCTTCAGGCCGACCTGGTCGAACGTGTAGGTCTTCGTGATGATCTTCCCGTCCGAGACGTCCTGGGTGATGACCTCCACGAATTCCTTGAGCCCATCCGCGGTCGCGCCGCTTTCTGCCAGCTTCACATCGTGGGCGCGGCGGGCCTCGGACTCGATGACCAGGTCCAGCACCATGTCGTGCGCCATCCTGGCAGCGGCCTGAGGCGTCATGGATGGATCGAACGCGGTCACGTTCGAAGCGATGCTCACCTGAGGTATCGGTGGCAAGATCCACACGCGCGCCGACGCCGAACCTGGCTCCGAGCTTCCCGCGGGGGGCAGGGCTGCGCTGGCGCTGTCTGAGAACCATCCGGCGATGGCCGGACCCTCGCCCACGGTCAGGGTGACCGTTGGCGTTGAGCCGTCGGCCAGCCCAGGGGCCGCTTGCGGTCCGTGCGTCGCCAGGTCCGCCGACACGGGAATGGCTCCGAGGCCCACGACGGCGACGGCGATTGCGGCCGGCACCTGCCAGCGGAAGCCGCTGAACATGAATGGCAAAGCGCCCTCTTTCGATTCGAACGGGGCCAGGAAGCGAACGAGGGCGAATCGCAGCGCGCAGGCGATGACCAGGCTGGCAAGGATCGCCGTCTTGGTCCAGAACTCGAGCGTGGTCGGGCCAAGCAACACGACCGCGAGCAATGCGACGAAGATTCCGAAGACGACCCTCGACAGCTGCCCTTCCGGCACCGTCCTGGGGTCCGGGACCATGAACAGCGCGAAGATCAGTATCTCGGGCGAGGTGACAAGGATCTGCCACAGCTCGCGCCCGCACATCGGAGTCACGTGCCAGCTGGCGACCATGCAGTGGTCAGGCACCGGCGCCAGCGCGAGGGCGGTGAATGCCGCGAAGGCGACCATGAAACCCAGCACGAGGCCGAGCAGCCGGAGCTCCCAGGCGATCAGCAGGCCCCCAACGATGAGAATCGCGTAGGTCACGATCATCCACGGACCCATCGGGATCCACCACAGATCGAGCGGCTCCGTGTACTTCGGGCCGAGCACGACGAAGGCGAGGACCAGGGCAATGTTGGATGGGTTGAAGATGTGGCGTCCCTTCCACCGGATCAGGTACTTGGTGGCCATCCCAAACGCGACCACACCAATGAAGATCCAGATCCCGTGGGTACTCCACCACTGGCCGTGGAGAGTCCCCGGAACTCGCAGGATGAAAGCGGTGCTGTTGCCGGTCAGCAGTCCGCTGGCCGGCCAGATGATCGCCTTGTCCTTGAAGAACGTGACGAAGAACTCGATCAGAGCGCCGGCGGCGAGGCAAGCCAGGATCTGGGCGATCGAGAGCCGAAACCCGAGAACGGTCTGGCCCAGCGCCTGGAGCGTCAGCAGGACCGCCGCCACGTGCAGCCGCGGGTCGCGGATGCTGGGGAAGATGACGGGATAGTCGCGGCCCCGAATGCGGAGCGTCCGGCGCCTAGCCCCACCCGACCGGGTACGCCTGGAATCAGCCGGGATCCCTATCCCTTGCGGAGGCGCTACGTCGGTGGTCGCCACGGTCGGGTAACGGTCATAGTATGCAACCCGTTACAGAGCCAAGCGACGTGGCCATTTACCCTTTACTTCCTCGGGCGCTGGCCATGGTGGCCGGAGCCGCCGTCGTGGTGGCGCTGTCTGCGTGCGACCTTCCCCTGGCCATCGGACAGCCGACCACGCGAGCGCTCGAAAACGGCGTGGTGGCCAGCCTGGATGCGGCGAGGAGCTTCCGGATCAGCGGCACCTACACCGACCAGTCGACGACCCTGACCTCGCCTGCCAGCCCTGCCCGGACCAGTCCCGTCGACGTCCGCGTCGCAATCGATCTGGAGCTGGTGAGGCCTGACACCTTGCATGTGGTGGTCACCGCGACCGATGTGAAGCTGGAGGCCATCCTGATTGGCGGCGAAGCCTACTTCCGAGGCAACCAGTTCCTGTCCCAGCATATGGGCAGCGACGGGCTTTCGAGGAACCTGGTCAGGGTCGCCGGAAACTCGTGGTGGAAAGGATCGGTGACCAACGTGCCGAGCCTGCCGGACCTGACCAACGGCACCAACTTCGAGGCAGCGTTCCTCGGGACTGCCGTGACTCAGCGCTCTGACCACGTGTCGGTAGACGGGGTCGCCGCGATCAGCCTGTCCGGTCCCAGGGCGGACGTCTTCATCTCGGCCGGTGCGCCCCACCGCGCACTTCGGGTGCGCATCAAGAAGGGCGTGGTGATCGACGGCATCACAGATGCGGATCTGCGGTTCGACAGCTACGACCGGGACTTCAAGATCGCCCCGCCCTCTGACGTCATCGATTTCTCGAACCTCTCTACTCTTCCTCCCATCTACACAGTGGTGTCTGTCGACACCTCGGGGTGCCTCTCGCCATGCGCTGTGTCAGCGCTGCTCAAGAATCTGGGCGGAGCGAGGGGTGCGCAGGCCCCTTCGACTGTCACGTTCACCATGACCGACCCGGCGACTGGCAAGGTGCTCGGCAGCTGCCAGGCGCGGGTGCAGCCGGACGTCGGCTACAACTCCACCACCACAGTTGGCTGCACCATGGGCGGCGTCAACGGCCAGCAGGTGAGCGCCGCGATCGTCACCGCCACGGCGGACAACCCAGGCCACGCCTGAGCTCGCGCGCGCGCCAATTTTCTTGAGCTCCTGATAGGGTTTAAGGCGCGGCCGCTCTTGCGGCCAAATGGGGGGTTTGCGGGGGACTTATGTCCCGCCGTCGCAGGAGGAGGACATGGCCATGGATACTGGCAGGTCTTTACCTAACCAACCGTCGCCGCCCCCCGAGGTGGCGGCGGGCGACCAGGTCCACTGGGAGGGCCTGGAGGAAACCCCCGAGTTCAAGGAGCTGGTCCGGGCCCGCTGGCGCTTTGTCGCCCCAGCGACAGTGTTCTTCCTCGCCTATTACTTCGCGCTTCCGCTGAGCAACGGCCTCTTTCCATCGGTGATGCGAACTGAGGTCATCGGCCACATCAACCTGGCCTACCTGTTCGCACTGTCACAGTTCATCGTCGCCTGGCTGCTGGCCTTCTTCTACATCCGCCAGGCCACCCGGGTCTTCGACCCGCTGGCCGAAAAGGTCCGCCAGCGGGCCAGCCGGGGGCGCCAGCCATGAACATCACCTTCGCCCTCTTCTTGATCGTTGTCGCCATCACGCTCGGCATCACCGCGTGGGCAGCGCGCCGCACGCGAACCACGCTGCAGTTCTGGGCCGCAGGGCGCTCGATAACAGGCTGGCAAAACGGTCTCGCCATCGCCGGCGACTACATGAGCGCCGCGTCATTCCTCGGCATCGCGGGCCTGATCGCATTCAACGGCTACGACGGCTTCATGTACTCCGTCGGCTGGCTGGTCGCCTACCTGACGGTGCTCTTCTTGATCGCCGAGCCGATGCGGAACACCGGCAAATACACCATGGCCGACGTCCTGTCCTACCGGCTCTCACCGGTGCCGGTACGCTCGGCCGCGGCCATCTCGACGGTCGCCGTGAGCGCCTCGTACATGATGGCCCAGATGATCGGCGCCGGGAGCCTGATCAAGGTCCTCCTGCCCGACCTCGACAAGAACCTGAAACCCTATTTCTCTTGGGCCGTCTTCGGGACCCAGCTCGATCCGTCGATCACGCTGGTCGGAGCCCTGATGATGATCTACGTCATCGTCGGCGGAATGGTCGCCACGACGTGGGTCCAGATCGTCAAGGCTGTGCTTTTGATGGCCGGCGCCATCCTGCTGAGCCTGATGGTGCTCCTTTACTTCAACTTCAACGTACTGGCGTTCTTCGACAAGATCTACTCGGTCAAGGACGCCGCGACCAAGCTGCCCTTCACGAGCCCAGGCATCCTCTACCCCTATGGCAAAACGACCGTCTGGGGCGTCGACAAAGCCCTGGTGGAGAACGTATCGCTGGGGATGGCGCTCATCCTCGGCACCGCCGGGCTGCCACACATTCTCATGCGCTTTTTCACCGTGACCAACGCGAAGGCCGCGCGGACGTCGGTCGCATGGGCGATGGGGCTGATCGGTTCCTTCTACATCATGACCACGTTCCTCGGCTTCGGAGCCGCGGCGCTGATTGGCAAAGCCAACATCTGCGCCAAGGTTACTGAAGGGTTCAAGTGCGCCCCGGGCTTGAAGCCGAACACCAACCTGTCGATGCCTCGCCTGGCTGACTTCCTCGGCACGCATTTCTTCGGCTCCACAGGCGGAGAGTTCCTGCTGGCGTTCATCACCGCGGTCGCTTTTGCGACCATCCTCGCTGTGGTCGCCGGCCTGACCCTGGCGGCCGCCAGCGCCTTCTCACACGACTTCTACGTCAACGTCGTCCGCACCCACCTCTTCCACGGGCACGTCAGCGAGCGCGAACAGGTGAATGTCGCGCGTATCACGGCAGCGCTTGTGGGCCTGCTTTCGATCTGGCTCGCGGCCAAGACCGGGGCCACGGCCAACGTGGCGGCGCTGGTCGCCGGCGTCGCGTTCGTGATCGCCGCATCGGCGAACCTGCCGGCCATCCTGTTCACGCTGTTCTGGAAGCGTTTCAACACCTGGGGCGCGGTGGCCTCCCTGGTGGGCGGCACCGTCGTCACCATCTGGCTGGTGGCGGTCGGGCCCGGTTGGACCCTGCCGGCGGTGGCACACCCAGAATTCCCGCTTCAGAACGTGGGCATCGTCGCCATCCCGGTCGGCTTTGCCCTCGCGATCGTCGGCACTCTCATCGGGGACCTGTTCAAGGCCGACCGCCTGGCCGAGGTCAAGTTCCACGAGATCGACGTACGAGCCCAAACCGGAGTTGGCGCCGAAGTCAGCCCGGTGGCGGTCTGAGCTTTAGAACTGGAGGCGGGGACGGCTGACGCCGTCCCCGCTCCCGGGACCTGTGTATGAACGGCAACGAGCTGCTGGGGCTCGGCCTCCTCGCGGTCGCCTGCCTGTTCGCGGCAGGGATCCTGTTCCGCTCGTGGCGCAAGAGGCGAACTCCGCAACCTCTGCTGGCCGCGATACTCGTCCTCGCGATCGGCGCCATTGCGATCGGCCTGTCGGTGGTGGGAGCGGTGTCCTACAGAGTGGCCGTCGGAACCGGCTTCATCGCCGCATTGCTGGCGGTGCTGGTCTCGGCGAGGACTGAGCGTCGTACTCCGTAGCTCGGACTCGTATGCTCGGGCGTAAATGAAAGAAGAAACCGGCACCCTTCCAATTCCACCCCGCGGCACCCGAGGCGCATGGTCGCCACCCGCGTTCCTGATGAAGGTCGCGCAACCGCTCATGAAGATGCAGATCTCGAACTACCGGAAGAAAGCCGGCCCGACCCCGCCGAAAATGATGGGCTTTCCGACGGTTTTGCTGACAACTGTTGGAGCCAAGACCGGACAGGAGCGCACGCATGTCCTCGGAGGCTTTGCCGACGGCGACGATGCGTGGCTGATCATCGCCTCGAAAGGCGGCGCGGCAACTCACCCCGCGTGGTTCATCAACCTGGCCAAGCATCCCGATAAGGTCTGGCTCGAGGTAGGCAATCGCAAGCTGAGTGTGCGGCCGCAGGAGCTCGCGGGCGCCGAACGTGAAGCCGCGTATGCGAAGGTCGCCGCGATCGCGCCGCGGTACGGCAAGTACCCGAAGAGCACCGACCGCCAGATCCCGGTGATCCGCCTCACGCCCGCCTGAATTCGTAATTTGAAGTCTGCGACGACTCCGAGTTAGACTCGGGAAGTTCTCAGGCTTCGGGTGTGGTTGCAGGGGGAGACGCCATGCGAAGAGCTTCCGTGTTGTTTGCTGCCGCGTTGGCAGTGCTTCTTGCGGTGCCGGCGTTGGCCGCCACCGACGGACGAGTTAGTTCGGGCAGCCCGACGGCGCCGTTCTCGCAGAACAAACAGAACGAGCCGGCG
>WNGI01004562.1_pt1 | contig 12405 bp, 9 predicted proteins | sample 5400621 | NCBI WGS metagenome assembly WNGI01 (sample SAMN13153374, study PRJNA577476) | soil metagenome | isolation source: 20 cm soil or saprolite under Garry oak tree replicate 1 | place: USA:California | collected 2016-06-15 | reverse complement strand
AAAAAGGGGAGGCCGGACCAAATATACATGTCCCATGTGCACCACACTCAAGACCCATGGAGTCTGCTACAAGCCAGATGAGATCTGTGAAACAATCCGGAACCCCCTCAGCTACTACAAATCAAAATCACGAACCCTCACCAACAAAGGTCCAAAACGCCAACTCAACTGAACAACTGATTCGCCGGAAATTTCAAGAATATTATCTGAGCCTCAACAAAGAATTCTACATACCGCCGCATCCCGAGGAGAGAGAGTACGGCTTCCTCCTCTTCAAGGAAAAATTCATGGTGAGACACCGGGCCTTCCGAGAACCAAGCGTTCTCTCAGGAGCCATCCGAGATTTGGTTCCAGCTCACGTCTACTTCTCGACAGCCTACTATCAAGAACCGACTGCGGCCATGGAAGAGAAAGGCTGGAAAGGAGCTGATCTAGTCTTCGACATAGACGCAGATCACCTCGATACACCCTGTAAACCGAGTCACGATAGCTGGAAATGTAAAGGATGCGGGGCTATGGGAAAAGGTGGAGCGCCAAATATTTGTCCCAAGTGCAAGAACGACCGTATGGAAGAGCGGACTTGGCTATGCGAGCAGTGTCTGCAACAGGCGAAAGAAGAGACTAACAAGCTTCTAGAAATATTGTATTCTGATCTCGGAGTCGAGCCTTCGAACCTCCGAGTATTCTTCTCGGGTCACCGAGGATACCACGTTCACGTTTACTCGACTCAGCTTCAAGTGTTGGGCGAGGAAGAGCGGAGAGAGATAGCGAGCTACGTTCTAGGTCAAGCCTTGGACCCGCAATTACACGAGTTGGATGAGGTGAACGTGGGAGGGGTGAGGGTTATCGAGGGACCTCAGCTAGGTCAGCCTGGCTGGAGGGGAAGAATTGCTGCGGGAATCTACGGTGTCTTGGGCGAGGAAGGAGAACGGCTAGGATTGTCCCAAGCCCAAGTAAAAACAATCAAGACTCAGGATCAAGACGAATTTTTCAAGAGACCCTTCTGGAGCTCAGTGAAAGGATTCGGACTCTCGACTTGGAAGAGTCTTTCATTGAAGGCGGTCGACAGAGGATCGGCCAAGATCGATACTGTAGTGACGACGGATGTGCATAGACTCATCCGGCTTCCTGGGACCCTAAATGGACACACAGGGCTACTGACTATGGAGGTGCCAAGAGAGAGGCTTGACGAGTTTGACCCCTTCGGAGACTCCCTCGCGTTTCAGGGAGAAATGAGGATCCGAGTCAAGGACTCGCCCCGATTTCAGCTTGCGGAGAGACAGTTCGGACCCTACTTGAACGAAGAGGTTGAGTTGCCCTCTTATGCAGCGATGCTTCTTCTGTGCAAACGTAGAGCAGAACCAGTGGGTTAGGCACAGCCAACGAATAATAGGTACGGAACCAGGCGAACCGTGGAATCGGCGGAAGTGGGCGGTCTTTGACGGTCACATACGATGAGATACAGCAAGCTTGGAAACGAGAGCTCCAAAATCCGGAGCTTCAACCCTTAAGACAGGGATTCTTCAAAGACCTCGCATCCTACTTCAAGAGACTGAAAGAAGCGCAGAGAAACCTCGACCCAAAATCGCTCAAAGCTATCGTAATGGACGAAGAGACGAAAAGGTCGGAGCAGCAACTTACCCAACTCGTCGATCGGAGGTTGGAAAAGCTCTGGACTTATGCAAACAAGGATCAGTCAACTAATCTTGAATCCTCTGAGAAGCAAGTCTACCAAGACCTCTCCGGAGTTTCTAGACACTACGAGAAGTTCAAGGAAGAACTCTTGCAAGGTCGAGAGCCATCTAGTCGGATGAACAGAGATAAGACAAGTCTTTTGGTGCGCTTTGTCAAGGATGTTCCGTCCATAATCGGAGTAGACCTTAAGACTCACGGACCCTTTCTCAAGGAGGACACCGCCAAGTTACCATTTGAAAACGCAGAAAGCCTGATTCGACAGGGCGCCGCCGTTGAAATACGAAGCTCAGCCCAAGATAATGAATAAAAGGGCGAATGGGCATTCCCTCGAAGCCTTTCACTGGTGCTGCAATTGAAGTTTCCAAAGGAGGTCAACACTTTTTGTCCCAAATGCGGGCATCATACTGCTCACTCCGTCACCGTTTACAAGGCTGGCAAAGCTCGCACCATGGCCTGGGGAAGTCGTCGCCAGGAGAGACGCAAGCACGGATACGGAGGCCAAAAGTTCCCAGAACTCAAGCGCACCGCCAAGACAACGAAAAAATCTCTCGTGAGATTGAAATGTCGGACCTGTAACTATACACTCATGCGATTGGGCATCAGGTTGAGAAAATTGGAGGTTGGAGCATAAGTGAGATGGGAACTAATTCCAAAACCTCGTAGCATATTCCTCCGGGTAAAATGCTTGAAATGCTCCAACGAGCAGATTGTTTTCGAGAGAACCAGCAGTTACGTGAAATGCACGGTCTGCGATGAACTGCTGGCCCAACCTGCAGGTGGAAAGGCCAAGATTCGCGGGGAAGTCCTACAGTCGTTGAGCTAGACAGAGCGTAGGCGAATGTCCACCCAGACTTCTCAGATCATCTTCCCTGAAGTCGGAGACCTCGTTGTAGCTACAGTCAAAAGGGTCGAGGATTATGGGGCCTATGTAAAACTCGACGAGTTCGCAGGGATTGAAGGCCTCGTCCATATCTCAGAGATGGCTACCACATGGGTACGGAACATACGGGACCATGCGCGGGAAGGCCAGAAACTTGTCCTTAAGGTTCTGAGAGTGAATCCTCAACGAAACCAGATAGACCTCTCACTCCGACGAGTCACTGGAAGGGAAAAGTCCGAGAAGATGCTAGAGTGGAAGAAGGAGAGGAAGGCAGAAGCCATCCTCAAGAGCGCGGCCGAAAAAATGAACAAACCAGAGGAGGACGCCGAGGCCGTCAAGAACACGATTCTAGAAAAATTCGGAGGTCTGTATGATCCACTCGAAGAGGCACTGGATGAGGGTCCAGAGGCGCTGGTCAAAGCAGGACTCTCAGAAGAATGGGCCCAGGCTATCGCAGAGGTCTCCAAGACGAAAATACGACTCGAGAGGTCCAAGGTTCGAGGAACCGTCGCTGTCACCTGCCACAAACCAGGAGGATTAGAGATCATCCGACAAACGTTGCTAAGCGCGAAGAAGAGACGGCGGCCGAGAGGGAGCGAGATCAACATCTATACGATCGGAGCACCCAAGTATCGGATAGAGGTTGAAGCAGGAAGTTTCGAATCGGCCGAGAAGACACTGAACCTCGTGACAGAAGAAATTCTCGACTCCATCAAAAAGGCAGGGGGAGAAGGAAGAAAGGTTGGATGAAATGGCTGATGCGGAAATGCACCCAGTGCGCACGGTATACCCTGAAAGACATCTGTCCCTACTGTGGATCCTCGACAAGAATCCCGCATCCGGCGAAGTTTTCGCCAGACGATAAGTACGCAAAGTACAGAGCGAGAGGGTCGGAATCGGCTTCGACGACTGAGGCTATAGTTGAATCATGGTCTGGTTAGCACTCAACGCTATGTTTAGATTGAGAGCCGGGTCCCCATTCCACCACGCCCTGACATAAGTTGGGCTTGTCCGATCGGATGGCTTCCAGTTGGTCTCATACGTTCCTGTAGGTGTCAATGTCACACTTCCTATCAGTTTCCAGTTGCCGCCTGAAGTTGCGTACTGTAGGATTACCGGCTTGCTACTAGAAACGGGGAGGCCGCTAGGGTACGTCAATGTTCCCGTAATATTGTTACTGTTGCTCCCGCTTTTTGAGACATAGGGGTTGCTCAGCATCGCCGTTAGAGAGGGTGTCTGGGGATAATTGACCTTGTAGACTAGCACGTAGTTGTTCGTGGATGCGAAGAGCCTTGTGAAGAAGTGCGGTGTTGTGTCTCCTCTGTTTCCTGAATCTTGGCTTGGTTGGTTGTTGATTCCCGCAGGGTAGCTATTTCGCATAAGTAATCCTAGCAGGGTGTTACTGGTCGGCCAAAGCACATTCTGGAAGTTGCTGGTGATACGAGTGCCGTTGTCTTTCTGGCCATTCATCGTGATGTAACGTATGTAGTCGGTCTGAGACGCGCCACTTGATGTGGTCGTAGTGGTCTGTTGGTATGTGACAGTTGCAGTGCCTGCTGGTGTGTTGATCTGAGTGCCATTCCCAATCCGGACCATCCAATACCACTTGCTGTCGTCTCCATAGCCACAGACGGGTGGAGTTCCAGCGGTCGAGCTGCAGAGAGGCGAGTTCCCAGATTGATAATTGTAGCTGATGAAGAGCGCGACGTCCGTGACACCGTACTGGTGAAGTAGGTTTACCGCCATCGACTCGTTCAGCATCAAGCCTGAGGCTATGATCTGTATCTGAGTCGAGTTTCCTGTCCCGTTATCAGCGAGAGTGTGCAGTCCCGTGTTCACTGAGATCCAGTAGCCGTAATCCCACCAGGCGAAGACTACGCTGGTGGAAGGCAGATTATTGTTCATCCAGGTGAGGGCTTGCAGCCAGTCGGGAAAGTTTCCTCGTACGGGAAGACTCGCCGAAGCTATGGTTGTAGGAGTGTATGCAGACTGCACGGCGTTGATGAATGTGGGTACGACCAGAATTAGGATTATGAGAAGGATTCCCAGGCTGAATTCTCTACTCACCCTGCTGGTGAACCTTAGCTTGCGACGTGGAAATATGACCGCCTGTTGGATGATGTCCATCGCTGGTTTACCAAGTTCCACCACGGTTATGGCGGCTAATGTTGCCATGGCTGGAGCTAGAATCAGTGTCAGCCTGACAAGGCTGGCTGCAAAGTAAAAGCCGGTTACGCCGAAGACTATGAGTAGAACATCACTGTCTCGCAAACGCTGGAAGGCAAAGAAGAAACCGAAGACGGCTAGGAGTATTACACTCCCTATCTCCAGATAGAGGCTTGACCAGGTTGACGGTCTATTCTCTGCGACAGAGGCTACAAGCGGAATGTTGTTCCTGACGAACGGGTCGAGTGTTGCGAGGAATTTTCCTCGCAAGCCTGCGGAGATCAGTCCTGTTCCAACTCCGAGAACTGCGATTGCGACAACACCTGCGACTGCCAGGCCTAGGACAGTCAGTCTTCCTCTTGAGGTCGGAGCCAGCCGAGAGAGTTCCATTACAGCGAGAAGGCCCATCACCCCCAGCAGGGCAATCGTTGTGCTTTCCGTAAGGTACGAATGTCCTAGCAGTGGTAGCTGGGTTCCGGTGAAAAGGAAGAATCCTATTGTGATTCCGTACGAGAGCATGAGACGTGGAGAATAGCGTCCCAGTACGATCAACGCTAGGACGAATAGTCCGAGTACTTCGGCTGCGTACCTGAAACTTCCCCATGCGAAGGTCATGTAGATGAGGCTGACGCTCGAAAGCATACTGTAGATTATTGTGCCCTTCAATGATCGGCTAGGATTTACGGCTCGAATGAAAAACAGGAAGGCCATGACCATCGTTGGAATCCCAACCGCTTCATTTCGGAAGAAGCCGAGATCCGTTCGACTGATTAGGCTGGAACTGAAGGCGGAGAAGAGACCTGCTAGAAGGCCGGCGCTCTTGCCCCAGATGTCTCTCGCGAAGAAGTAGATTACTAGCACACCGAAAATTCCCAGAATGACTGGGGAATAGACTGCTGCATCATAGAGACTGATGTTGACGCCAATGGCCTGCAGAAACTGGTAGATGAGAGTTCCGGTGAAGCTGGTTCCGGGATAGCTTGTGGAAACCGGAGGCCTGCCGAAGGGATACCATGCCTTGAAGTCGGTGTAGGCAAACCAGCTCTGCCAGCCGTTGGCGGTTATCTGGCGCATATCGTTGAAGTTGAAGTACGGGTCGAACTCGCTGATGTAAGCGCCCCACCTTAGAGGGAGGAGTCGGATTATTGCAGCTAGTGCTAGAGTGAGGCTGAGTATCGAATAGTGTAGGACAGTTGCTCGTGGAATTCCGCCGAGGGTCTTTCTGACTGCTCTGAAGCGTGCTGAGATGTTTTCTCGACTAAGTCCCCCTCTTATCCCGGTGAGAATTCCCTCGGGCTCAATGGTCATTTGAAGCGTGGTCCCCTAATTGTCTCGGACTACTGGGATAGGGGGCTGTTTGCCTTGGGTGTTAATATTCTTGTGCTCTGAGGACTAGGAGGACGCTGGGTCTCGCGAGGGGTTACGAGCCTAGTTTTGTCCCACAATTCTTGCAGTAGAATGCGTGGTCCGGATTCTGGGTCTTACAGTTTTCGCAGAATCCTTTGAAGTTCGAAGGTCTCGGTATCGTGAATGTTTTTGTCGCTCCAGAGTATAGGTTGAACTTGTCGCCGTTGTCGCATCGGAACCTAGAGACACGGTATTTCTGGAAAGTCCACTCTCGTTCAGGGGGTGTTGATATGGGGCTTCCGCATCTCGGACAGTTCAGAACGGGTAATTCCCCTAGACGTGGGGTTTCTCGAAAAACGGATATTTAAGGTGGGCTGAAACCTTGAGTTTCAGTCTTCACTGTCTTGCGTAATTGCCATCGGACTTCGTTACTACTGGTGTCGATCCATATGAGGAAGGCTTCCCCCTTGCTCGTTCCAAGGTTGTAAGAGTTCAAGTCTTCCAGAAGCTTTGGGTCGACTAGCGCTTCAGCTGAACCGCCTTCACCGGTGTTCGGATCCACCAGGTCAAAACTAATTCTGCTGAGTTTCTCTTCCGGGATTGCCGAGTAGTGAAGCACGTAGAACCCTCGGCCATTGAGGCTCAATAGAACTGGCCTCTGGTCAGTCTTGATGGTCAATTGTCCTACCGCTCAGAAATAATCCGGGGTATTAGTCGTTTTTCCCCCGCAAGACTGTCTTGTCTGATTCTCTGTCCCGCTTCCAAGTTTTGTGTCGCAGGAAAGAATTTTTTTGTAAATTCTAGCAAGGGGTCATTTGCTGACTGGAACGTTTTCTGGGCGAGATTATCGGTTTTTCGCGCAGAACAGGCTAATCAGAAGTTTTTCGAGAAGCATCCATCTGTATCATTGCAAGCGTGAACTGGGCACCACATGGAACCTCCTCCCAGATCGGGGATCAGGGCGGATTCTGAACGATTTCTTTGCTGAATCTGTGATGAATTTTTACGATGAGGGTATCGCCTCGTTCTCCGGTGTAAAAGGCTCTTTTCGGGTATGGTGGCGCCGGGAGTGGGATTTGAACCCACGAGGGCCTAAGGCCCATCGGATCTCCACACCCACGATTGCAGGTTTAGCAATCCGACGCCATACCTGGCTAGGCGATCCCGGCGTTCCGTGGCCTTGCGCGCTCTGCTGTAAATAACTGTACGATCTCTGGGACTAGAATAGTCCGTTGATTCATGAAGGCCTTTTTCTCGGGAGAGTTCTGGCGCGGTGGGGGTGGGGTTAAGCATGCTTTTTTGTAATTGGAAAACGTATTTTTTCGTCTTGTCCAGACGTTCTTGCACGTTTGGCGGCGTTGTTGGGACAATCTATGTGAGGCCTATTTCTGATTGTCTGCTCAGGTTGGTTGGAGACGGTTTCTGTCTCGAGGAATGGGCCTGCGCCGGTCACAGGCTAGTAGAGTTCGGTTCTACGGGCGGTCAGGTTAATGGCCATTTCTGCGACATCCTCTGAGTACTCGGATATCCGTTTGAGGCTTTCCAAGGCGAGACGAACTGCGACGATGGATTTCTGGCTCAGTTTGAAGCTGAAGAGCTTGTCCATCACATTCTCGGCTTCTCTCTCGACGCCCTTGGCGGAGACTATTGAATTGTTGGCAAGGGTCCCGTCGCTCTTCGCAAGCGCCTTCAACGCATCCTCTAGGACATTGATCGTAATGTCGCTGGCCTTGGATATCTCGTCCACGAGGCGAGGTGGCAATGGATTTTCGATGCTAGCAGACATCCTAGCAATGACCGTCGCGTGATCCGCGATCCGTTCCAAGCTCTTCGACACAACACGATAGACTAGGCAGTCCCTCGGATCAGCCAAACCAATCTCTAGAATGAGGCTCCTGTTGAGAACGGCCATTGTCAGCTGTCGAATGATGAACAAGTAAAAACGGTCAACCTCCTCATCCCTGCGGATAATTTCCTCGGCCAAAGCCGGGTCACGCCCCTTCAGAGAATCCACAGCGTCTCTCAACATCAGTTTCGCGATAAGGCTCATGCGCGAGATGACCTTCGGTGCGGGAAGATCACCGTAACTGGAGAGGCATTGCACTATCAGCTCGTCCTTCGACTCTTCGATGATCTCCGAGCCCACGAACATCTTCCTCGCCGCCTCCCTCAGGTAGGTTCTGAGGTCAGGCCTTGCAGTCGCGGGAAATCGCACTCGTATTATGTCGTATCCTGCAAGATACTGGGCTAGAATGGTTCGAAGAATTTGTTCCCTGTCCTGCTCCTTTGGCGGGGAAACCGTGACCTCCGCGCCTCTATTCTTACCTGCAGGAATCTTCTCATGGGGAATGAGCGTTAAAGATGAATCTGATCGCGGCATTACTGCTACCACGTCGCCGACCTTGAGACCCTGTTCTTTCACCCAGTTCTTAGGCAGAGAAACAGTGTAGCTCGCACCCCCGGTCATCTGAAGCTTTCTGAGCTCAACTTGATTCAAGATATGGACGGCTCTACTGATATCTACTGACATATTTAGTCTAACTATATACTCAGTCCAGCATCTACTTATTCACAGGTCATCATTTCGATAGCGAAGCGAAATGAGTGGAATGCCCGAGCCGTATAGCCAGACTAAGGTCAAACATCAAGAGCCAATGGAACTTGATGTTGGCTCACTACAACACAGAATTTCCCTGAACGACCGAAAGCTCTCCGCAGACACAAAGCCCAGAGGCTTTCCCAAGGGGATCTTGGGGCACTGGAAAGGGGTTCGCCGATAGCCTATGGTTCCTCTCTGCCGAGAACACGGTCGGGACTTATCCCACCACCGGCGAAAGCGGCGACGCATACGGTGCTGAAGCTGTCGTTGACTGTTGGCCGCTGGAAAGCCAAGGGCTCGTTGTAATTGTAAACTCCCTATTGTGAACTATCTATATACATAGGCAGTCAGTAGAATCAGTGAGACGATTAATTACTCGGTATCCTCGACCATTGAATCGGTAAGAAATGGCGAGCGTTCCGGAACAGATAGTAAGACGAGGCGGAATAAGCAGAACAGTATTCGTAATCAGTCTTGTAGTAGTTGCGGTTGCAGCTGGTCTCGGAGGATACTTTACAAACGCCTTTCTGAACCCAGGCACACCAACTCTTCAGTTAAGCGGATCCGGCTCAAGCTTGGTGTATCCTCTTTTGTCTCAATGGACGTCAAACTACCACGGATTACACTCTAACGTTCAAATCAACTACCAATCCGTGGGCAGCGGAACTGGAGTGACTGATTTCCAGAACAAGGTCGTTGATTTCGCCGGGACAGATGCTGCACCTGTTCCATCCACCAATCCAAACGTCACACTCACCATTCCCGAGACGATTGGAGCAGTTACTTTGGCCTATAACATTCCAAATGTCCCAACCGGGCTGCATCTGAATGAGAATGTAACAGCAGAGATTTTCAACGGAACAATCACTCAATGGAATGACCCCGCCATAATGGCCCTTAACAACGGACTCAACCTTTCTTCCAACACCATCACAACAGTTCACAGGTCAGACTCGTCAGGAACTACTTTCATTTTCGAAGGATACCTGCTCAAGTCGGCTTTCTGGTTTGCTCCTCAGAGTAAGTCGTGGCCAAGCAAGGCAGGCGGAAATTCCATTACAGGTCTGCAGAATACGGGGGTAGCAAACCAAGTCTCGATGACCCCTAATAGCATTGGCTACGTGGAAGTTGCTTATGCTCTTCAGAACGATATGAACGTCGCCTACGTACAGAACGAGGCTCGCTCGTCCTTTGTCAAGCCGACGCTTGCAAATATCACCGCTGCTGTTAGCAGTGCCGACCCAAGTACCTTACCGACCGGGGGACTCCAAGACTGGAGTTCCGTCAGCCTACTCCTTGAGCTAGGAGCGAACTCGTATCCAATTGTAAGCTTCACCTACATCATAGTCTATCAGCAGTTGAACGTTCGGCCATTGATGACTTTGGACAAGGCCAAGGCCTTGGTGGACTTCCTCTGGTATATTGTGCATGACGGTCAGGCAGCAGGGGCTAACCTGGATTATGCTACGCTTCCGGGGTCAATAGTTACGATAGACGAAACCTCAATCAAGTCAATAACGTATAACGGCCAGAACCTCCCGACCTAGAATTCGGGGAAGCGGTCCTCTCTTTCGTCGTCAGTTTCTCTGAACCTCTGAATCTTCTGGAACTATGGACAAATGTCAGACCGGCTCAACCTCCAAAAGCTGTTAAAGCGTTTGAAGCATTCCTCTTCTGACGATATTTTCAGGTACGGCTCGCTCGTCTTCGCCGCATCGGTTATCGTCATTATTGCATTATCAATGGTCGTCTTGGTTCAGGGAGCCTATCCTGCGTTAACGAAGTTCGGTGTTGGTTTCCTTACGGGGACTAATTGGGATGCTAACGTTGGCTTTGGCGCTCTACCCTACATTCTTGGGACGCTTGTCACTGCACTGATAGCGATGGTAATTGGCGTTCCAATTAGCCTTGGAATCGCGATCTTCCTCGCCGAAATGGCCCCTAGTGTGATTAGGGTCGTCGTGTCCAACATCGTGGAGCTGCTTGCCGCGGTTCCTAGCATCATCTACGGTCTATGGGGGCTCTATGTTCTCCGAGTTTATGTCGCCAACTACGTTCAGGCTCCGGTCCAGAATAGTTTTGGGTTTCTTCCTATTTTCAGCGGTAAGTCCTACGGCTTGAACTTCCTGACTGCTGGGCTAGTCCTAGCGATAATGATCATTCCTACAGTTGCTTCGATCTCGAGAGAGGTCATGGTCTCGGTTCCCACTGCCCAGCGGGAGGCAGCGTACAGCGTAGGAGCAACTCGCTGGGAGGTAGTTCGAATGTCAGTCCTCAGTTATTCGCGATCGGGAATATTCGGCGCTGCAATCCTAGGTCTTGGAAGAGCTGTTGGAGAGACGATGGCGGTGACCCTAGTCATAGGAGGAGCCACTGGAGCATCTGCCCTGCCGACGTCACTGTTTAGACCGGGCCAAACAATGGCCACGATTCTGGTCAACCAACTTAGCGAGGCTGAGTCCGGATCGCTCCAACTAGCTGCCTTGCTGGGCATAGGTCTAGTTCTCTTCGCCATCGCGTTCGTCATCAACGTCGTTGCCCAACTACTTGTCTGGAGAGTCCTCAAAGTTCAAGGAGGTGCTGTTGAGTAACAGATGTCAAACTATTCAATGCGACGATTCAAGGACAGACTCGCTCTCTGGCTCGGAGCACTGTGCGCAGTGCTTGTCATGATACCGCTCATCAGCATCCTGTATGAAGTGGTTAAAAATGGGGCGTCAACGATCAACGTAGACTTTCTCACTGCCGCGCCTGGCGTAATAGGACAGCTAGGCGGAGGAATTGGGCCGGCCATCCAGGGCACGCTCATTCTCGTGGGACTTACAATTATCATTGGTGTACCTTTGGGAGTTCTTTCTGGAATCTACCTATCTGAATTTGGAGACAATCCCGTCGGCCGAATTATCAGGTTCTTGAACGATGTTCTGGCAGAGTTTCCCTCAGTCGTAATTGGCGTCGTGATCTTTACTCTCATAGTCCTAACCCTCAGAAGTTTCTCGGTCATTGCAGGTGCCTTTGCACTGTCCATCATAATGCTTCCAATAGTAGCGCGCTCTACAGAGGAATCTCTGAAGCTCGTTCCAAATTCAATTCGTGACGCCTCCATGGCTCTCGGAATAAGACGATGGAGAACGACATTGAGCGTAGTACTTGCAACAGCCAAGAGTGGCGTCGTTACAGGAATATTGCTAGCGATTGCTAGGGTAGCTGGCGAAAGTGCCCCGCTGGTCTTCACGATTTTGGGAAGCCAGTATTTCTTCTCAGGCCTGAGCAGCCCCATGGACGCTCTTCCACTGAGAATCTACCGGTTGGCTTTGCTGCCCTATCCGTATGCACAGGCGCAAGGGTGGGGGGCAGCATTGGTGCTAATACTCATGGTCTTAGTCGTTAACATTGGAGTGAGATTGGCAACTAGGGGCCGGTTATACTCAAAGAGGTCGCGACCTTGACGCTAGTGCAAACGGAAAAGAAACAATCCCTAAGTAGCGAGGGGGTTGTTCAACCTCTCAAGACTTTGGAGAACAGCAAGGTCCGCACCGAGGACTTGAACGCATGGTACGGGAACAACCAAGTCTTGAAAAAGCTCAATATCGAGGCCCGTGAGCATTCAGTCACCGCAATAATCGGCCCCTCAGGGTGCGGAAAGTCCACATTCATTCGATGTCTTAATCGGATGCATGAGCTAGTACCTAAAGCGAAGACGTCGGGCCGAGTAATT
>WNGI01005366.1_pt1 | contig 12409 bp, 10 predicted proteins | sample 5400621 | NCBI WGS metagenome assembly WNGI01 (sample SAMN13153374, study PRJNA577476) | soil metagenome | isolation source: 20 cm soil or saprolite under Garry oak tree replicate 1 | place: USA:California | collected 2016-06-15 | reverse complement strand
GGACAACTGGACTCCGGTTGTCATTCCACCGTCGTACTAGAGGGGTGGCTGACGGGAATTGAACCCGCAACCCCCGGTGCCACAGACCGGTGCTCTAACCAATTGAGCTACAGCCACCATCGAACCGCACTGGATCTTAACCGCGTTCTAGAATCGAATCAACTTTACTTCGCGCGGTCCATGTACTCGCCGGTATTCGGATTCACGCGCACTTTCTCGCCTGTGCTCACGAACTCCGGAACGTTTACAGTTACACCATTCTCCAATCGAGCCGGCTTGGTCGACGCAGTCTTCGTCGCCGTCTTCATCACCGGCGCCGTATCGACGACTTCGAGGACGAGCGAGTTCGGTAGATCGATTCCGATCACTCTCCCATTGTAATACTCAGCCTGGATCTTCATCCCCGGCTGCATCCACTGGGCGTTGTCGCCAAGCACCTCTTCGTCGATCTCGAGCTGGTCGTAGTTCTCGGTGTTCATGAAGTGATACGTGCTGCCGCCCTGATACATGAACTCCAGATCGTGCGTCTCCATCGACGCCTTCTCGATCGTATCCGCGGCGCGAAAGCGATGCTCGAAACTGCTGCCGGTGCGAAGATTCCTGAGCTTCGCCTGCACCATCGCCCGCAGGTTGCCAGGCGTGTGGTGGCGAAACTCGACTACGCGACACGGATCGCCATTGAACACGAGAACCATTCCACGCCTGATCTGGGTGGCAGGCATTGCCATATCGTTATTCCAATACTGGGGTCTGAAAACTGAAGCTTCGCCGGCTGGATGGCTTTTCTCGGCGAACCAGCGCCAGTCGATCTAAGCCGACTGGAAGCGAAGCGTAAACGCAAACAGCCTCGAAACTTAGCCGCTTTTTGAGCCTCGGTCAAGCTGCGCTACAATGGGCTTGAGCGCCTGCCAGACATTGGCCGCCACGATCCGCTCACCAGCCAGATTCGGATGCACACCGTCGGGCTGGTTGAGTCGCGGAATTCCGGCAACTCCGGTGAGCAGGAACGGCACTAGCGGCAGCTTCTCCTTTCGCGCTACCTCGTCGTAGACCGCGCGGAAGCGACGGGTGTAAGCAATTCCATAATTTGGCGGCGCTTCCATCTGGATCAAAACGATCTTCGCGCGCGGCTGTTTCTGCCTGACCGCACTGATCAGACGCTCGAGGTTCAAGCGTGCCGCATCGGGCGATAAGCCGCGCAACGCATCGTTCGCTCCGGCCTCGATCACCACCACATCCGCCGGTGTGCGAAGAACCCAGTCGATTCTTCGCAGCGCTCCCGCTGTCGTCTCGCCTGACAGACCAGCGTTAATGACCTTGATCGGAACACCCTCGGATCGGGCCTTTTGCTCGATCAGCGACGGAAATGCCTGCTGCGGATCCAGTCCGTAACCTGCCGTCAGACTGGTCCCGAAGAAAAGAACCACCGGAATGCGTATTGACACGGCGACGCTATTCTCGGCCGCAGTTGTTTCCGCTCTCTTTGCAACACTCATGTTATTCTTCGTGTCTGCCGAATTATTTGCAGCGTCCATATTGCCGTTCGATCTACACGCGACGACGAGCGCCAGCGTGGCGACCAGAATCTCGCGTCGCCGGTAGCGAACCCAAGCCACAACTTCGTTCATGCTGATTGCCCGTGAAGTAACGAAAGAATACATGAGCGGTGAGCAGAGGCTTGCCGTTCTGCGTGATGTGTCCTTCGACATCGAGCAGGGATCATTCGTCGCAATCGTCGGACCTTCCGGCAGTGGGAAGACGACGCTGCTCGGCCTGCTCGCTGGTCTTGATACACCGACACGCGGCACTGTGCTCCTCGATGAGGCAGATCTCGGCAAACTATCCGAGAACGACCGGGCCAGACTGCGGGGCGAAAAGGTGGGCTTCGTCTTTCAGAGCTTTCAACTCATTCCCACGCTGACTGCGCTCGAGAACGTGCAGGTCCCTCTGGAGCTGCGTGGAACTCCAGGCGCCGTCGAGCGCGCACGCGATTTGATCGACCGCGTCGGGCTTTCGGGTCGTGGACACCACTTTCCCACTCAGCTCTCTGGCGGAGAACAGCAGCGCGTCGCGATCGCCCGGGCCTTCGCCAATACACCTAAGATTCTTTTTGCCGATGAGCCGACAGGCAATCTCGACAACGCTACCGGGCACCGCATCTTCGAGCTGCTTCAGTCGCTCAACAGCGACAGTGGCTCGACTATCGTGCTCGTGACGCATGAACTCTCGCTCGCGTCGCGCGCCTCTCGCATGATCAGACTCCTCGATGGCGCCATCGTCGAGGATACCGGGCGCGGAAACGGTATGGAGCCCGCCGAGGTATTGGATTGATCGGCCTGTCGCGAAGCATTTGGAGTCTCGCCTGGCGAGAAAGCCGCACGGCGCGGCGCCGGTTGCTGTTGTACATGTCGTCGATCTCACTCGGTGTTGCTGCTCTCGTCGCCATCGATTCCTTTTCGGCGAACATCATCCAGTCGGTCAAGGACCAATCGCGGGCGCTGATGGGAGGAGACGTTTCGTTCAATTCCTCGAAGCCGACTCCTCCGAAGGTCGATTCATTGTTCGACTCGCTGGCGCGTCGCGGACTTTCGTTCGCGCGAGTGACGACATTTCCATCGATGGCCGTCGTCCCCCGGACCAGCGGCACTCGCTTCGCCCAGGTTCGCGGCGTTACCGACAACTATCCCTTCTACGGCGCGATCGTCACCGAGCCAGCCGGTCGCTGGCCGTTGCTGCGGCAGGGCGCCAACGCCATCGTCGATCCCGCGCTGCTTACATCTCTCGATGCCAAGGTCGGCGACACGCTGAGACTCGGCTTCGGCACGTTCACCATCGTTGCCACGATAAAGGATGTACCCGGCGCCGCCGGCATCGCCGAGATGCTTGGCCCGCGCGTGTTCATCCCCGCTCGATACGTCGCCGAGACACAGCTGTTGGTGTTCGGCAGCACTGCCGAGAGAACGGTGTTGGCGAAACTTCCAGGCGGCGTCGATCCCGACAAGTTCGTCAAGCCGTTCAAGAAGCGACTCGAGGCTGAGCAGGTTCGGGTACGCACGGTTACGCAGACAGAGATGGCAACGGCGGATGCGATCGAAAACCTCTCGAACTTCATCGGCATCGTCGGTCTGGTTGCATTGCTACTGGGCGGGATCGGAGTGGCAAGTGGAGTTCGAGCCTTCGTCGCCCGCAAGATCGACACGGTGGCGGTCCTGCGCTGCCTCGGCGCTTCGAGCGGTCAGGTGCTGGCGATCTATGTGGCGCAGGCGGCGGCGATGGGGCTCGCCGGCGCGGCGGCCGGGGCTGCACTTGGTGTTGCGGTTCAGTTCGCGCTGCCACACGTGCTGACCGATTTCCTCCCCATCGATGTGCGAGTGTCGCTGGTGCCATCCGCCATTCTCACCGGTCTGGCGGTGGGTGGATGGATCGCGCTCATTTTTGCTTTGCGTCCGCTGCTCGCCCTTCGCAACGTCTCTCCGCTACAGACTCTGCGTCGCGACACCGACGCAGAGGTGCTCCGCATGAGATGGAGCGACGCACCGAGAATCATCGTGAACGCAGCGATGGTTTTGAGCGTCGTGGCAATTGCGCTGGAGCGCGCGCGAACAGCCAGGCAGGCTATCGGAATGAGCGGCGCGACCGGCTTGGCAATACTGGCGCTGGCGGCGAGCGCGGCGTTGCTGTCATGGGCCGCCCGCAAGGGCCTGCGGACGGGTTGGCCCTATGTGATCCGACAGGGTGTTGCGAATCTCTACCGTCCGGGCAATCAAACCCGTGCAGTCACGCTGGCACTCGGATTCGGTGCGTTCCTTGTTAGCACACTCTATCTGGTGCAGAACAATATCCTGCGCCGATTCACTGTCGCCGCTTCAGAGTCGCGCGGCAACGTGGTGTTCTTCGATGTGCAACAGGATCAGGAGCCGGGCCTGGACTCGATCGTCAGAGCTCGCGGCCACGACGTAGTACAAACGGCCCCAGTGGTCACGATGCGGATCGCGGCGATCAACGGAAAGCGTGTGAGCGACATGAACCCGGTACGGCAGGGCCAGAGTGGTCGTGCTTCGTGGGCGCTGCGACGCGAGTTCCGCTCCACCTATCGAGACAAACCGGCAGCGAGCGAGACAATCGTCGCGGGCAAATGGTTCGGCGAGCGAGCCCTGAACGCCGCGGCGTCTGACACCGGCGAGATTTCCCTCGAGGAAGGAATCGCCAAAGAGCTCAACGTCAAAATTGGCGAGGCCATTACGTGGAACGTTCAGGGTGTCGAGATCCCGACTCGTATCACGAGTCTCCGCAAAGTCGTATGGACGCGTTTCGAGCCGAATTTCTTCGTCGTGTTCGCTCCGCCGGTGCTGAAGGGAGCGCCGAATCAATTCGTGCTACTTACGCAGGTGAAGAATCCCGCTGACGTCGCGCTGCTCCAGCGGGCCGTGGTGAATGCATTTCCCAATGTGTCGAGTATCGACCTCACCGCCATCAAACGCACGATCGACCGAATCGTGGGAAGGGTTTCGCTGGCAATCAGGTTCATGGCGCTGTTCAGTCTGGCGGTTGCGATTCCTGTTCTGTTCAGCGCCGTGTCGGCAACCAGACGCGAGCGAGTGCGTGAGGGAGTACTACTCAAGACTCTCGGCGCCACCCGCGGACAGATCGCCCGGATTCTGCTTGCGGAGTACTCACTGCTCGGACTGTTGGGCGGTTTGACGGGAATGCTGCTATCGCTGGCCGGGGGGTGGGCTGTCGTTCGCTACATATTCAAGACGCCCTTCGTGCCGCCAATAGCGCCCGTTGCCGGCATCGCTGCAGTGATTGTCGGATTGACGCTACTCATCGGGCTGCTCGCTGGGCGGGATGTCTTCAAGGAGACGCCGATAGCAGCGCTAAGAGACGTCTGACGAGCTCAGACCTCCGAATTTCTATTTCCGGGGTGTCGATGTGGCGGTCGGCAGAGTTTTGAGCGGGAACTTAATGACGCTGTCGTATCCCAGTATGGTATCTCGCTCCACCGCTTTCTGCGTCCGAGAGCCTGACTTGCCAGACACTTTTGTACTCGACGTAGCTCGTTTGACGTTCGTGGGCGCCTTCGACGTCGACGAGGAGCTAGAGGTCCCTCCGCTCGAGCTCAAAGCGTTGGTGTCACTGACGCTCTGAACGCCAACAGCTGGCGAAGTCGAAGACGCTGCCACGTTTGTCGTGTCCGCATTCGATTGGCTTGGGCGGCACGCAGCCACTCCCAGCACCGAAACGATCAGAGTAAAACCAACTCCGGTTCTCGTCATTTTGCACTCCCGGCGCTCGCGCGAATTGTGGGAAGCATCTTAGGTCTGAATGGAAGCGGCCGCTCCCATTCTCCGGAGGCAAGCGGAGCCGAGGCTGCGCTCGTACCAGCCGAGCGGGCACCAATGAAAATCGTATACGCATCCGCGGCTGCAGCGTTGACCGAGTAATTGAGGTCCTCCAACGACCTGATACTCATGGCACTGAGCGGGTCCGAACCGCTGTTGAGGTAAGCGGTCATGAGTTCTGTCCGGAACGTCGATTCTCTCCAGTGGCTGAAGATTTGTCCCGCTCCGCAGGGCGATTGACCCACGCAATTCTCGATCGGCACCGAGGATGCGCACGTTACCGTGCCGCCGACCGCCTGACACCCAGCGATGCCGCCCGGACCGATATACCTCGCATTTACAGTATCCGACGTAACAACCAGGCTCTTTGGTTCCCAAAAAGTTCCGAAGCCGACGACGTGGAGCATCTCGTGGACGATAGTGCTTTCGAGAGCATTTTGCGCTATGAGGGGTGCCACGTCAGCGGTATCGAATTTCATTACGCCGATGACCGTACGGTAATCGGGCTCACCGAGCTCGTTTTGCCGAATGAAACAAGGTCCAGACTGGGCGAGTGTCTTGGAGCGGCCGTCGATCGAATCCAGAGAGGCATAGACTACGAGGCCGTCGACGGTGCCGGTCAGCGGTGGTGTCGTCTGGCCAATACAACTAGAGACATCAGCGCCCGCAACGCTGACCACCGGAAGCTTACCAACGATCATCGCCCTGAGGCGCGCGGCCGCGCTGGTGAACAAGGCCTGTTCCGCGCTTGTAAGCGTGCGCCCGAAGAACCGGATGTCGATCTTGTAGAGGGTCTGCACCGACGCGCTGACCTCCGCCGTCTTGTCACCAACACTTACCTGCACTTTTTGGGGGACGTCGCTCTTCCCTAACCTCCACGTTGGAGCCGTGATCGTCCCATCAGGGTTTGTCTGACCCGTGCTGCTCGATAACGAGCCGCCGCCGGCAGTTACAGTGAACGTCGCTGTTTGACCGGAGATGGGATTCCCTGCTCCATCCTGCAGCGCGACGACAATCGGATTAGAGAGAGTAGTCCCGGCAAGCGCGCTCTGGTTGTTGCCGCTGCGGATCACCAGTGTCTCGCTGCCGGAAGAGGGGCCGGAGGAGTCGGAGCAGCCCCAAATCAAGACAGTGGAAGCGAGGATGCCGGAAAGTTGACGAAGGTGCATACGAATTCTGCCACCAGGTGATAGGTAAGGTGTCACGTTGATCCTGTTCCGGCGCCAGATCCACGAGCGAAAGTCCACGGACTGCACGCCGGTCATTGAGTCCGGAGGACGTAAACGTGCGCTCCGGGAAAAGCGAATCGAGTTCGCCACTCTTTATCGACTTGAATGCAGCAATCGAGAAAGGTGACTGGCGTTGCGCTAATGATCTTCACCGTTATGGCGCCGCCGTTCGCTCCTACATTCAGGCTGTAATACGTACCCGTACCCGATTGATTCGTGGAAGGAATCGTGTCAGCGCCGCTTCCTATTGCAACGACTCGGAGAGGGTATGTTGCCGTTTGTGTGCCCAGCACCACTCTCGCCACTGGCGGCATGATGTCCCTGAAGTTGTAGGTACGGTATTGATACTTCGCGTCGAGACCAGGGATGCCGAGGTGGTCGGCGTACATCGACACCAGCCAACCGGAGACGAGCGTATCGATGGGGACGCCCGTAGCCAGGGTGAAGTTCAAAACACCGGTGTCTGGACCGGCCGCGAGCTTTCGCGTCAACGCGCGTGGGTCACCGTTCGAGTAGTTGTCCGCCGAATAGCGAAGAATCGCCCAGGCGGCACCCCTCGAGGAAAGGTTTTCATCCGCGTGGGCGCTGATTCCCGACGACGTGTCGGGGCGGGCCATCCAGTAGCTCAGTCGCGCGAAATTCTCGTAAAAGAAGGAATTGAAGTCGGTGTTGGCCTGGGCGTCGCCAGGCGGAACGAGTTGGGCAAGAGTGAGAGTCTCAAGATCGCCGAAGCGACGTTGCGCACGACCGACCGCGTCTTCGGCAAAGTGCGCCAGTGCCTCGTCGAGCCACCGTGCTTCGAACGTCGTCACCGCGGGATTCAGATAGCGGTTACCGGCGTTGATCATGTGCTGGAACTCGTGCGCGATCGTGCCTCGCGTCACCTGACGAACTGAGGCGGTCGTCCGAACGTTACCAAATTTGCCCGTCGGATCAGGGGACAGAAGGTAAAAAATCTCCGCCCCATTGCTCTGGGGGCAGAAAGTACGTGGCTGCGTTCCGGTGGTCGGGAAAAAATCCCCCGCGAAGAAGAAGCCTCCGACAAAGTCACTCTGACCGGGCTGCGTTATCATGTTTATCCGGCCGCTGAAAACCATGATGACGCGCCCGTTGCCATCGACGTCCGTTGGATTGTTGAAGTAGGAGCTGTCCGTCGGATAAGTGACGTTATCAAACTCCTGGGTAATGGAGTCGAGGACCGCCTGCGTGAAGAGCGTGCTAGGCGGGCCATCGAGGGTGTCGACGGCGAGAATGGCTCGGCGACTGACCGACGCGACTACTGCCTTTGTCGTGAAGTAATTGACGCAGAGGTCGCTCGACGTAGCGTCCGGGATCTTCAGGTCCAGTATGTCGCCTGGCGCTGGGATCGACCGAGTCGAGGCTCGTCTCGAATAGCGGGGCGAAAACCTCGAAGCCCCGACCGGACCTGTGGCGGATCGCAGCGTCAGCCCAGCGCGCTCAAACGAGCGGAGCCTGCTGTCCAACGCTTCCTGCCGCGTACGGGACGCGACCGCCCAATTACCAACAGAACTTTGCTCGACTCGAAGGTCAGGAGCGGCGGACATGTTGAGTGAGCCACCCGTCAACTGATCCGCCTGGACGACGTAGCCCGCGGTGGCGTCGTGCTGCGGATTTGTGTTGGCGACGACAAGGATGAATTCCCGCGCCGCAGTTCCCGGCGGTAGCTGAAAGCCGTCCCAGACGTTGGCGGCGTTGAAAACTCTGACTTCGCCGACGCTCATCGTAGTGAGGTCGCTGGAAACCGGCGCCGGGCTGACGCCGTCGTCGCCACAACCGAGCACCAGCAAGAGTCCGAGGGCGGAGAGTTGCTTTACCATTACAAGAGTTTGGTTGGTGTAGGAGGTCGGAGGACGGGATTTAATACCCGGGTGGCCAAGAAAGGGGCCTGCTGCGCCGCTCACGCAATTTAAGGACGAACGCGCTCGTGAAAGCACCAAATTTTGGCGTCTGATAGACTATCGGCCGCGGGAGGCACCATTTCCTTGCTCAACGTCTCGGGGACTAATAGACTCTGCACATGGCCGCCGACGAGAAGCCCGTCGAAAACTTTCGCTCGCGCGAGCAGGAAGCCACACTCGGACTGCTACGCACCGCTGATGCCGTCAAGCGGAGCCTCGCACAGGTAATCGAACCACACGGCATCACTCCGCAGCAGTACAACGTGCTGCGCATTCTGCGTGGCGCCGGACCAGACGGATTGCCGACGCTGACAATCGGTGAGCGCATGATCGAGCAGACCCCCGGCGTGACGCGGCTAGTCGACCGACTGGAGAGAAAGGGGCTCGTCGCACGGACACCGTGCCCGAAGGATCGCCGCCGCGTATTCTGTCGAATCACTTCCAAAGGCCTCGACCTGCTGAAGGAGCTCGACGATCCGATAAACCGTTGGGATGCGCAGGCAGTCTCAGTCCTTCCTCCGTCAGAGCTGGATTCACTGATCAATCTGCTCGATCGCGTCCGCGCGTCGAACTATTAGATGACACTCTTGACCGAGCTTCACCCCCCGAGCGGCGCTCTAATGGATGGTCCCAATCCGACGCCCCGCCTCCTCGACGGCTTTGAATAACTGATCGAACGACTCGGTGACAAAAAGAACATCCTGGAAGTGATCGATCTCGAAGGGCTGATTGAACACGGCGTCGAGGGAGAACGGCCGCCGATCACATTTGGGGCCGAGGGCATTGGCGGCGTCGCCATGCGACGAGATAAGGCCGCTCCCGTAAAGCTTGATCTGCCCGTCCTCGCGGATCAAGCCAAACTCCACGGTGAACCAGAATAGACGTGCCATCCGCGTCGTGTCTTCCTCGTGCTCGGCCGCCGCGGCGACCTGACCGTAGTGCTGAAGAAAATCGGCGAACACCGGATCGGCGTGAAGGGGCACGTGCCCGAACACATCGTGGAAGATGTCCGGCTCCGGAAGGTAGTCGAGCTGCTCGCGCTTCCTGATCGTAACCGTGGTCGGGAATTTCCGCAGCGACAGGCACTGAAAGAACGCCTTTGCCGGTATGTAGCCGTTTACGGGCACTGCTTCCCAACCTGTCGGCGGCGCCAGACGGCGGTTTACTTCCGCCAGGTCCGGTACGGTTTCCCGTTTCAGTCCAATAGTGTCAGCGCCCTTGAGAAAGATCTTGCTGCCGTTCTTTCGCAGCTCTCTCATGCGGCGCTCGTAGAGCATTCCCCAGACTTCGTGATCATCAGCAGTGTAGGAGCTCCAGTCCTGCTTGATGAAAACAGAAGGGTCTTCTACCAGCTCGAACAGTGTGGCGGTTGAGGCGGTTGATTGCTGCACTTTCAGCTCCGGGATGCGAGACTTGAACGCACCCTCAAAGCTAACCGCCGGTGTTGGGGGCTGAAAGCTTGCGCCTACGCAGCGGCAGCCTGAGCGTGAAGACGGAGCCGACACCGAATTTGCTGGTCGCGCTTACGTCGCCGCCCATCGCGCGCGCCAGGTCGCGACTGATCGCGAGGCCGAGGCCAGTTCCGCCGCTGGGGACCGAGCCGGGTGCACGCAGCTGCACGAATGGCTCGAAAATCTGTTCGATCTTGTCCTGGGGGACGCCTGCTCCGGTATCGCGGACGCGAACGAGCACAGCATCGTCCTCTACCCTCCATTCCAGGTCCACCGATCCGCCGGGCGACGTGAATTTCACCGCATTGGCGAGCAAATTGACGACGATTTGCTGGACCTTTTCGCGATCCGCGAACACGCTCAGCGAGGGATCGCCATTGCGATGAGCGTAGCGCACGCCTTTCTTCGTGAACTGCGGCGCGACGAGCGCCTCCGCGCCGCGCAGGGTTTCCTCGATCGGAATTTCCGCCATCGACAGCTCGACAGGTCCGCCTTCCAGCTTCGCGAAATCGAGAATCATGTTCACCAGCGTGAGGAGATGCTCCTGCGCCTGGTGGATGCGCTCCACATCTTGCCGCTGTTCATCGTTCAGGTATCCGTGGATGTTTTGCTGGAGGATCTCGAGGTACCCCGACACCGCGTGCAGCGGCGTGCGAAATTCGTGACTGAGACGCGCGAAGAGCTCGGACTTGATCCGATTCGCGGCTTCAGCTTCCTTGCGAGCGATTTGTTCGCCTTCGAGTGCAAGCTCCAGCTCGCGCGTGCGCTGAGCCACGCGGGCGTTCAACGATCGATTGAGAGCATGCATGCTCTCTTCGGTCTGTCGTCTCGCGCTAATGTCGCGAAGCAGCCAGCAGAGCGAGCTTTTTCCGTCTGGGCGCGTTTCCAGCCGCGCGACGGTCGCTTCGACGGTGACAAGACGCCCATCCCAGACCCTGGTCTCGAACATCCACTTGTCGACCTGAGTGCCTTGAGCAAGCATCGCCAAGTGCGTCCGGAATTCGGGACGCGAACGTGCATCGACCAGGACAGAAAGCGATTTGCCGACCAACAACGTACCGGGCGAACCGAACAGCTCCGAAGCAGCAGTGTTCGCTTCCTCGATTGTGCCCAGACCGTCAGTCACGACGTAGGGATCCGGAGCGACATCGAATAGCGTTCGATAGCGATTGCGCTGAATCTCGAGCAGGTTGTACGTCTCGATCAGCGTTTCCTGCTGCGCGCGGAGCTCTTCCTCCGCCACGGTCAGCTCCTCGTAGGCAGCGAGCAACTGGTCGTGGCGTGCGGTCGCATTGAGACGACCCGCCGCATTGTAGCGCGTGGTATCGCGCCCGCGGACCACGTCGACTGCGTCGGCAAATCGATCGATGTCTGGTTTACTCGGGACCGATCCTGTCAATTTCGGCGTCCTGAACGTTCACGTGCACTGTCAAGTCACCAGGAAACAGATGACTATGCTCCACATCCACACTAATCCTTCAGAGCAATTACGCTTTGCCTCACGCTACAGTTGGCACAAGCAGCAGCTCAGGATACGTCACGACAATCCTCTCGCCCCTACGTGATCCAGGCTGCGCACATGATCGACGGACGCAGCGACGTCGTGCAAAACGACATCGGCGTAATTGTGCAAGGCGAGCGAATAGTCGCGGTCGGACCTCGAGCGCAGATAGCTGCGCGAATTCCAGCTGGCGCGCAAATCATCGATCTCGGTGGAGCGACGATCCTGCCCGGATTGATCGACAACCACACACACGTGCTGCTTCAGGGTGACATCACCGCGGCGGACTACGATGAGCAGCTGCTCAAGGAGAGCATACCCTACCGCGCAATCCGCGCCACCGCCGCAGTGCGGACCGCACTCATGAATGGATTCACCGCGATACGCGATCTCGAGACCGAAGGGGCGATGTACGCCGATGTCGACGTGAAGACCGCGATTGCGCGTGGAGTGATTCCGGGACCGCGGATGTTCGTCTCGACGCGCGCATTGTCTACCACCGGAACGTATCCGCTGCTCGGGTATTCGTGGGAGCTGAGAATGCCGGAGGGAGTACAGATCGTCGATGGTCCCGAAGAGGTTCGCAAGGCGGTTCGCGAAGAAGTCAAATACGGCGCCGACTGGATCAAGTTTTACGCTGATCGCAGATACTACCTCGGCTCGGACGGACGTCTTCGTTCGTGGGTGAACTTCACCGACGAGGAGTTGAAGATACTGGTGAGTGAAGCGCATCGGCTCGGAAAAAAAGTCGCGGCGCACGCGATTGGATGGGACGGGATCGACGCCGCGTTGAGAGCGGGGGTCAACACAATCGAGCACGGCGATGGCCTCACCGACGATTTGATCGATCGAATGGTCGCGCAAAAGGTATACTGGTGTCCGACGATCTTCGTCGGAGTCTACGTCGCGCCTGGTCGCGCCGGAATTTGGCCGAAGATGGTCGATCTCGAGCGCATCGCCTTCGGTA
>WNGI01004553.1_pt1 | contig 12419 bp, 12 predicted proteins | sample 5400621 | NCBI WGS metagenome assembly WNGI01 (sample SAMN13153374, study PRJNA577476) | soil metagenome | isolation source: 20 cm soil or saprolite under Garry oak tree replicate 1 | place: USA:California | collected 2016-06-15 | reverse complement strand
CGGGCGACAAGCAGGCGGAGAAGGAACGCGAACAGCTCCTCCGTCGACTCGGACGTCTGGGGCTCTTGCCTCTCGAGGGCACGACCCTCGACGACGTGCTCGCACTCGACGTGGAGGCCGTCCTCTCCCGCCGACTCCAGACACTCACGTTCCTGAAGGGACTCGCCTTCACCCCACGACAGGCGAGGCAGTTCATCGTGCACGGACATGTATCGGTCGGAGGCCGCCGCGTGACGATCCCCGGGATTCTCGTGAGCCGGACCCAGGAGAACGTGATCGCGTACGACGAGCGGTCCGGGATCTCGAACGACCTGCATCCGGTCCGTCAGCAAGGGCAGATCCCCGGTCCGCCGGCCCCGGGAGGCGCCGAGGACGAGGAAGGTTCGGACCTGTCGGGCGACGAGCCCGCGGTTCCTCCACCGGGGCCTGAGCCCGCGCCGACGCCGAAGGACGAGTGACCATGCCGCGATGGGGAGTGGCCCACATCTACGCGTCGTACAACAACATCATCATCACCTTGACGGACATCACCGGATCCGAGACGATCACGAAGGCGACCGGGGGGATGGTCGTAAAGGCGGCCAAGGACGAGGCTTCCCCGTACGCCGCGATGAAGGCGGCGGAACGGGTGGCGGACGCCGCGAAGGAAAAGGGCATCGACTCGATCCACGTCCGCGTCCGAGCGCCGGGCGGAAACCGATCGAAGTCTCCCGGGCCGGGGGCGCAGGCGGCGATCCGAGCGTTGTCCCGCGCGGGCCTCCGGATCGGTCGGATCGAAGAGGTCACCCCCGTTCCCCACGATGGCACGAAGCCCAAGGGAGGGCGTCGAGGGAGGCGGGTCTAGGTGAAGATGAAGGTCCTCGCGGGCGCGCCAGAGTCGATGCGCCTGTTGATCGAAGAGACAGAGCCGTCGTATGCGAACGCCCTGCGCCGCGTCCTCGTCTCCGACGTCCCGAAGATGGCGATCGAGGACGTGGAGTTCCACCTCGGCCCGATCCGCGCGGAGGACGGCAAGGAGTACGAAAGCGTGAGCCCGCTCTTCGACGAGATGATCGCCCACCGCCTCGGCCTCGTCCCGATCCCGACGGACCTCGGACTGTACAATCGCCGGGAGGACTGTCCGACGTGCCACGGCGAGGGCTGCCCGAATTGCACGATCATCTACTCTGTGAACAAACGCGGTCCTGGACTCGTCACGTCGGGGGACCTGGAGCCGATTGGAGATGCGAAACTTCGACCCGCGGACCAGAAGATCCCGATTGTGAAGCTCGGCGACGGGCAGGCCATGCTCGTGTACGCGACCGCGGTCCTGGGCAACGGGAAGGACCACGCGAAGTGGCAAGCCACGCACGGCGTCGGGTATCGCTATTACCCAATCCTGAAGGCCGGGAGCAAGGCGCTCGATGCACTCGACCCGGCGGTCCCGTTCTGCGAGAGCCACATGCAATCGACCGCGACCGAGGAAGAGGAGACCCTGGAGCTCTCGAGCGATTGCACGACATGCAAGAAGTTCATCGATCTGTACAAGGTCGAATCCGTGAAAGCGGGAAACGATCCTACCCGGATCGTCATGGAGTTCGAGACGGACGGATCGTTGAGTGCGAAGGCGGTGCTCGTCGCATCGCTCGACATTCTGGCGAAGCGGTTCTCAGAACTCGCGACACAGGCGAGCGCGCTCGCGTGACTTTCTGCAACGCACTCAGCCGGGTGGTGCCCTCCCAATCGTAACGTCCCCTGGGAGCTTCACGTTCCTTCGGATGCATCGGAGCGGGTACCTCCGCCGACCGCCACTCCACTGCCACCGGGTCATCCCCATTCTATGAGACCTGTGCCGGACCAATGCCCGAACGAAGTCAGGTCCAATTTCGGGAACGACACCTTCCTCCATATCCCCAGCATATTCCAGAGACGGATGTCGTCCAGGATGAGAATCATCGGCTTTGTGTCGAACGAAGCGGCTCGCATGTTGTCGAGAAGCCTCTGCTCGAAAATTCCGTCCTTGGGGCCGTCCACGAAGATCATGCTTGCTCTCCGGAGAATTGGCAGGTGCTCGTAGAATTCTTCCGGCTTGCTAAGGTCCGCCAAGTATTGGACCAGGGAACCGTCCTCGAAATCGGATGAGGTCAGTACGTTGAACGACCGCCCTGCTTGCCATCCCACGACATCAAACGTCGCGATTCGTGACCCGATGGGAAGGACCTTCTTAATCGCAAGAGCCGAAAGGCCTCCCCCGGTTCCGATTTCGACAACCAGCTGTGGCTGGACGGCCACGGTCAATCCGGCCAATAAACGATAGTGCTCGCCAGGCCAACATGACGGCCGCAAGTACGGATGCCGCTTGTTCGGTGGCCCGGTCTTGGACCAACGCGCGTCCAAGTCGTCAAGTGAGATCGCCTTCGAGACTCGCACCGCCTCCAGGGCGAGTGAGATGAGGGTTTCCGACGGCTGAGCTCGATCGTCCTCGGAGGAGAAAACGAGGGACGGCTCGGCATAGTACGCATGAACGGGGTTCGGCACCAAGCGGGGTAGAATTTTCCGCAGAATTCTGTCAGCTCGCTCTCTCGTAGAAACTCCCCCGCCTTCGTCGCCCCGGCCGGTTTGGGAACGGCGCCGGTAGATTGAAAGGTTTCGTTGGCGCCCTCGCGTGAGCGACCCAAGCGCAGTTCAGTCGCGATCGAGACCCCCCAGGTGTCAATGAATTCTATTAGGCGCTGCTGCGCTCTCTGTTCCGATGCCAGCACGCGGTCCGCGGTACGCGATTTGCATCACGAATTACAATTCAGGACGAACCATCCGCGAAGCCATGAGCAGCGTCCTTCGTCAGATGCCATCCAATCTCGCCGAAATCGTTGTGACGGATAACGAGAGCACAGACGATTCGCTTCCATACCTCAAACAGCTCCTCGCGGCAGGCAGGATCCAGGCATTGAAGGTCGAACGTTCCACCCGTGGAAGGGGTCGCCAACAGGCCTTCGAGATGTCTCACGCTCCCTACATTCTCGCCAACATCGACATGGACGTTGTCTACAAACAATACCTGCTCGAAGTCCTAGAGACCTACCACCGTGCGTTCGAAGGCAAGGTGCTCTCCGTTTATGGGATGATGGTTCTTCCGAGGCAGGTCGCGGAAAGTCTAGGTGGTTGGAGAGACCTCGACCGACACGAGGATAATGACCTTGCCGCGCGCGCTTTCGAACGAGGACTTCATGTTGTCGATCCTTCGATATCGGTCGTCGATGCACACCTTAAGCGAGAACAGTCCTTCTTGCAACGGTGGCGCGAGGCGTACGTCAGCTATCGAGACTGGTTCAGAATCGGCATGCGGCTCCATGATCTGCCGAGGTCATCCATCGTCCATCCCTCAATCCTATGTTCTTATCTTCTGCACCGCGTTCGTCCTTGTTACGAGAACCCGAGGTTCTCGGAGTTCTTTCGCGACTGGAAAGCAGCGTGGAAGGTTCCGGCGAGCTAGGAAGACCATCCAGGACTACCGAGCGAACACGAACCCGACAACAGAGTCTTGAGTGCTCGCGACTCTCTGCCGCGAGGGAATCAGGACAAAGTTTAAGGTATTACTATCACTATAGTTATCCGTGGAGCTCGGCGAGTTAGAAGTTGCGGTCCTACGAGCAGTGCGGAATCTGGGAAAGGGGACATCAGGCGCTGTCTACGAGGAGGTGCGCAAGTCACGCGATGTCGCGTACACGAGTGTCACCACGACCCTGTATCGGCTCGTGGACAAGGACCTTGTCGCGATGAGGAAGCAGAGCGAGAAGAAAGTCTTCTATCGGGTCAAAGAAGGGCGAGCGTACCGAAAGGCCATGGCTTCGATGGTCGATCGCGTGGTCGATACATTCGGCGGAGCGGCAGTGTCGTACATCCTGGAGAACCCTGCTTCTCTTCAGGGGGATCAATTAGCCTCCCTCAAAGCGCAAGTCGAGAGGCGGCGATCGAAGGAGAAACGGGATGGCTGATCTTCTTCATGTGATTGGAGAGGCCCTTTCCGCATACTGGCTTTCGCCCCTTCCGCTGACCGTTCTCGCGGTCTGCATCGCTTCAATCGGGACACTCTTGTACGTGTTCGTGACGAACGCCCGAAATCCGAAACTGCGCGTCAGCCTGCTCACAGGACTATACGCGCTCTCGATTTTCTTCTGGGCCTTCGTGGCAACTTCCTTGGTGCTCTGCGCCTCCCAGGCACGGATGGTCGCCTATGCCCGAAACGGAGTTTCGCTCGCGGTCTTCGGTGCGGTCTTCGCGGGCCTGGCGACCACCTCTATCGTCTCTCTCCTGGTGTGGTGCTATGGGAACGCCGCGGTCATCAGGAAGTTCGCCCCCCGACTCCCCGGACCGGACGAGTCATGGCTGCAGTCATACGTGGACCTCATCGGAAAGTTCGAGGGTCTGCCTCGAGTGACCGTTCGCATTGTGGAATCACGCGATGCACTGGCCATGGCCGTGGGCGGTCGGGATCAAACCATCCTGGTTTCGACAGGGTTGCTCGCGCTTCTGGAGCGGGACGAGATCGAACCTGTCGTAGGGCATGAGCTCATGCACCTCAAACATCATGACGCCGAATTCAAAGTCTTCTCGCGAGTCCTCTCCCGAATCCTGTTCTTCGACCCGTTCAGCAAGTTCTTCGATCCCGCGGTGCATCGCGAGCGAGAATACCTTGCGGACGAGGCGAGTGGACGGATTACAGGCAAGCCTGCGACCCTGGCATCCGCGTTGCTGAAACTGGTGGATCGCGACCTGCCGGCTGCCTCCGCCTGGGGTCTCAGCATCTTTGGACCGGGCACCGGTTTATTCAGTCGATATCCCCCTGTCCACCGGCGCGTCCAACGGCTTCTGCTCCTGTCCGAAATATTGGGGAAAGGGCCGAATTCAGAAAATCGATCGCGCAGGCCTGCGGGGTAAATCCGCAATCGAGGTGACCACACGCTCGCGACGCGTCTACCCCAGCAAGAACCTCCACCTCCGATGAGGTTCACATTGGAATCTTTGCAAGCAATCCCGCAAGAAATCCGGGAACGGATTCGGTTCTTGGTCGAGACCGCCTCGGCAAATGGGAGCACCATTTCACTGAATGAACTCAGGTTGTTGATGCCTGAAAATCGATTCTCGACTGACAACGTTCTGAAGGATTTTCTCGACGTGGACGAGCGTCTCTCCGGGCTCCTGACGGAAACCCAAGGTGAAATCACCGTCCGGGGCAGGGAAGACTTAGTCGAAGCCCGCAAATCTCAACGACGGCTCGCCCGCGCGCGCATCGTGCAAGCGGACGAATTCCTCCATACCCTGAGTCGCATCTGTCCCTGGATCGAACTCGCAGGCATTTCTGGGTCGACCGCCTACGCCGGGAGCAAACCAGAGGACGACATCGACTTCTTCTTGGTGGCGAAAAAACGACGGGTCTGGATTTCGCTTCTCTTGGCGATGGTTATCGCCCGGCTTGAGCGACTTCGATCATCGAACCCTCCTATGTATTGTTTTAACCGAATTGTCGAGCGATCCAACTGCGAGCGAACTTTTCGGGAGTCTCGGGAGCCGCTGCTCGCACGAGAGGTTTTGAATCTCGTCGTCCTTCGCGGGAGCCGGCTGTACGGTCGTCTCTTGACGTCGGCTCCCTGGATTGAATCCATGTTCCCTCGGCTATTCGCGGCTCGACTAGGCGAGGCGGGATCGACAGATGACGAGCCGCGGGATAAGGCTCATTCGGTAGGCACGATCGCAAACGCCGTCGCATTCCTGGTCCTGGGGCCATACCTCTTGCTCGCAGGGATGGTCCGGAACGTCCGACTTCGGAAGTCGGGCCGGGGCAGGGAATGCTTCAACACGCTGATTCAACCGGACCGGTACGCGACTGAGTCACTCCTATACAACAAGCTCCGCGCGGAGTATCGGGAGGTGTTCGCGTGACGGAGGCTGAAACAGCGCGCGCGAACAAAGTCATTGAAGAAAATCATACGATCAGGGTTTTGGCCGAGCGAAACGGAGTGTTGATTTCGCTGACCACGAAGAGGTTTTCGTATCTTGTGTTTCTGTCTCGGCCTCTGGTGGGCGTCCGCAAAATAGTCACGCGCGACAGGATCGTCGCGAGAGCCGGGTATGACATCCTCAGGACGCGAGACCTGATCGACGAACTCTACGGGAAAGGCGGACTCTAAACCTCTGGGGAAGTGCGATGCCGGGCGCGCTGCGGGGACTCCTGCTCGAGTTGATCGTCTTCGCCCTCCTTTCGGGGGCAGTCTTCGAGGTCGGTTCATCGCAGTCCGGTCCATCAACTCGATTGCTCGTGTCGGACGTCCCCATGGGATGGACGAACGTGACCCGATTCCCAATGCCGCCTGCCTTGGCTGGCGCTATGATGGCCTACGATCCCCGATCGAGCGTTTTCATTCTGTTCGGAGGGTCTGATGGCGAACCGACAAATGGAACATGGGCCTTCGATTCCGCGACCGGAGCATGGGCGCAGCTCCATCCTGAGGTCTCCCCGATGGCCCGCGTGGATGCCATGCTCGTTTATGACACATCCGCGGACGCTTTCGTGTTGTTTGGAGGATGGACCGAGACTCCAGACGGAATCTACCACAGACTAGCGGACACCTGGGTCTTCTTCACAACAAACAGCACATGGGTGAGACGCGATCCCTTGTCGAGCCCTTCGCCTCGATCCGACGTCGCCGCGGCCTACGACGAGGCCAACGGAGTGACCGTTCTGTTCGGCGGGTTCAATGGGACCAATTACCTCGGGGACATGTGGTACTACTCGTACACGAACGATAGTTGGATTCCTCGATCAGGTTCCCGAATGCCATCGGCGCGAGCGGACGGTCGGATGGTCTACGACGTTCAACACGAAACGTTCTTCCTCTTTTCGGGCAACGACCATTCCGACCTCCTCGCGAACTTCCATCACCTTGGCGACATGTGGCGTTACTCCTGGATCAACAACGCCTGGACGCAGATTTTTCCAGACGTCTTGCCGGTGCCCCGTACCTACGCCGTGTTCGCGGCGGATTCGGCGCACGGAGAGCTTCTCTTGACCGGTGGCTATGGAAACCGGTCGGTCCTTGGCGACACTTGGGCCTTCAACACAACGAACCTCGTGTGGAGAAACATCACGACCATGGACGGGCCGACTCCCCGAATGGCTGCGGTCGGCGACTACGATCCCCGGCATGATCTGCTTGTTCTGCTCGGCGGAGGTGGTCGGTACGAAATCCGGGCCGATACGTGGTTTTTCCGATATCCGCCGCCCATCCAAGGGAGCATCTTTGTTTCGTCTCCAGAGCCGGTGACAGGCGAGCCCGTTCAGTTTCACAGCGAGAGCCAAGGAGGCTCGGGGTCCTATGTCCGATTCAGTTGGGACTTTGGCGATGGCCAGACGGGGAGCGGCTCCTCAACGGTTCACACATTCGGCACCCCTGGCATCTACCGAGTCGTGTTCGTAGTCCAGGACACCCGCGGGAACCAGATGGTCATGACAGTGAACTTACCCGTTGGGTTTCTCATGCCGTTCTGGCTAGACGTCTCCCTCTTCGTAGCTGCCGGTTCCATGATTTGCGTTGTCGTCGTCCTTCTAGTCCGACGTCACGAGTCACGTCCGAAATCTGACGCGGCTACGACCGCCCAGCGTTCCTGACGCACGTGCATGCAAGCGGTCTCGACTAGCCAGGTGACGGAGTCTTGAGGGAACTCAGGTAGCCCCGCAACATCTCTTTTAGGAGGTTGCGTCCCCGTGATCCGCCGACAAGCAAGTACGAAAGGGCATTCGGAAGCATGAACCCCGATGCGTGCAGCGTTGCCCGCACCCGGAAGAACCCCTCATCTCGATGAAGGGAGTGCATGAAAGAGAACCAATCGCGAAGTTCGTAGTACACTCGTGTCGGATCCGCGATCCCGTGTTGAGCCCAATACCCGACTCGGCCGGGGGGTTCGACGTCATGGTAGATGAACGAACCGGTGTGAGCGTACACCCCCCATCCGGCATTTTTCAGGCGGAGCGCGGCGTCCGCGGAACTGTTGACAATGAGCGCCTCGTTGAACCCGCCGATGTCCTCGAGTGCCCGCCGGCGAACCAAAGCCGCATTCGGCATCGCGTCGGTATTGCAAAGCTGCCCCTCAAGAGAGGGATTGCGAGGCAAGTTCCGGCCCAAAAGCGAGTGACCCCATCGCCCCGGAGCCCACGGAGTTGAGTAGACCCACACGATTTCTGGACGCCGGAAGTAAAGGACCGCAGGCACGATCGCGCCGATATCTGAGCGTGCATCAATGATCTCCAGCGGGAGGCGAATCGTGTCCTTCGTGACCACATTGTCGTCGTCGACGAAGTATACAAAATCTGAGTGCGATCGAAGCCACCCGAGGTTCTTGGCCCGTGATATGAAAACGCGCTGAGGCAAGCAAATAACATCGAGCGGCAAATCAGGAAAGTCTTCCTGGAGCGGTGTTTGAACCCGAGAGTCATCGACCACCACGACCTTTTCAAGCTCGGGAATCCGTGCCTCGCGCAGACTCGACAGCAGCGCGAACAATTGTCTGGGACGCTCATGCGTGGGAATGACAACCGAGACCGTCCTGGGCATTACGACGAGCACCTCCATCGAAACGGTTCGCGAGGTAGTCGAAGACTCGAGGGAAGGCGAGTGAAGTCCGGAATGAGCTGGACTTGACCAAACATAGGGGAAGAGATAGAAAGAACTAGAACTCCAGCCACGGACGTTCCCGGCGGGAATTCTTCCAAAACATGGGCTGCCTTGAGAGCGGCGGAAGGAAAGTCAAATGCGGAGGACATGTTGCCCGCCATGGCTTCTCGCGACGTGAGATACGGTAACATCCAGTTGTCGGCAATAAAGCGCATCATAGATGTGTGATCCATGACCCCGTGGTCAACCCAGCCATGCCTTGCATATGGCGAAACGACGATCATGGGGACGCGAAATCCATACCCCCAAGAGTCCACCTGCGGAGGCGGAACGTGATCGTAGAACCCTCCGGATTCGTCCCAGGTTAGGAAGATCGCGGTCGAGCTCCACCAAGAACTTGACATGATCGCATCCATCATGGCCTTGGTCCAAGACTCACCGACTGTGACGTCCTGCGGAGGATGTTCGCTAATCAAGAAGTCCTCCGAGGGATCGACGAATACGACTTGAGCCAAATTCCCAGATGACAGGTCCTTGGAGAAGTCGTCGATCGGGACGACGCGTGCCTTCATATCGGGGTGCGAGGCAACTTCGGGGAAATACGTCGGCAGAGGTGCGACGAGCAGACCGGGGCTGGAGTAGTATCGCCAGGAAATCCCGCGTGACTGGAGCTGGCCGAAAATCGTCGGCGCGGAGATGGTTGCAAGCCAGATCGCGTTCGACTCGAGGCCATCGTTCGTGCCGGCGAAGGAGAAAAGGCGGTTCGGAATCGTCGGTCCGAGCATCGAGTGAAAATAGCGATCCGCGATCGTGTAATTCTCCGCGAGGGACCAGTAATACCCGAGTTGCCGACGATCGTAGTAACCCATAGAGACATTCCCTAGACCACGTGCCCGAGATTCCGCGACCACTGCAAAGAGGTCGTTGGAACCGTTGTGGTAGGCCTCGATCATCGCAGCTCGGCTGTGGGGCAGATCCGGCGTCCAGGTCGCGTTGATCCAATTGGGACTCACGAAGCCTCCCCGACCGTCGGGCAGCGAAACGGCTGATGAGATGCCATCAACACCGGGAAAGGTTCCGAAGTAGTTGTCGAACGCGTGATTTTCCTTCATGATCACGACCACGTGGCGAATCGGCGTGGTCCCTGGGACTTCACTCTTCGAAGTTGCGGTCGGTCGCAGGGAATTCGTGACCGTTAGGCCACCGATGAGAAGAGCAATCAACAGGCCGAACGACACGATCCGGCTCCGGCGGGTTCCGGACATCTACAAACGCCGTTCCTCGAGCGCCTGCTGGTAGACAGCGTGAATCTGCGGGGTCACCGATTCCCACGCATACCGGCTCGCACGGACCCTGCCGGCACGTCCCATCTCCCGGCGGCTCCTTTCATCTTGGCAGAGTCGCAGGATTGCGTCCGCGAGCGCTCCTGGGTTGTTTGGCTCTCGGAGCAAGCCCGAATCCCCGTCTGCGACCACTTCCGGAATCCCGCCGACGTTCGATGCGATCACGGGGAGGCCCGCGGCCATCGCCTCGAGGAGCACAATCCCGAACGGCTCGAAGAGAGACGGCAAGACCAGGAAGTCCGCTTTTGCGTATTCACTGATCAGTGCGCGACGTTCGAGTTTGCCGACGAAAACGATGCGATTACTAATTCCGAGTCGTTTCGCCAACGCCTTCAGGAGGACGGTCCCACCCCAATCCTCGCCGACAAGCCGGATCTGGATGGGTACGGCGTGGGGAAGGAGGGCGATCGAGCGAACGAGCGTCACCAAGCCTTTCTGGTCCGGGTCGATCCGACCGACGAAAAGACCCGTGACGGAGTCGGCGGGTCGCCGAGCTTCGGCCAATCCCGCGAACTCGGAGAGATTGACGCCGTTCGGCACCACGCGGATCCTGTCGGGAGGAAGGCCGAGGCGCCGCAGGTGAAACGCCTCGTGTTGGGACACCGCAATCACCCGATGAGCCCGTTTCAGCGTGAGGCTCGGAATGATGCTATCAAAGAACCGCTTAGCCCAGGTGGGCCGCCCGGCATCCGAGTGTGGCGTCACGACCAAAGCGGCTCCGTCGAGCGCCGTCCCGAAGGCCGCGGCGACCGTCGGGAAGTACCCGTACCCATGAGCGTGCACCACGTCGGCGCCGCTCGTCATCGTCCGGCGGACCATCGCGGGCGCGACGATTCCCAGTCCGTGTGGAGCGTCGAGGAGTTTCCAAGCGCGAACCCGGACGACGGGGAAGTCGCACCGCGGTGGATCCGAGGCGAACCGCGTGAAGGGGGTGTCTCGTATCAGGTCGGTTGTGAGGACTTGGACATCGACGCCCGCTTGGACGAGCCCTTCCGCGAGATGATATACGTGCTGTTCAACCCCACCGATGGCTGGAGGAAAACGTTGTGTCAGCTGGATGACTCGCGTCGGACTGGCCCCCTACGGATCGCCGACCTTGTCGATGTCAGGTTTGTTCGGAGCGCGAGAGCGACGAAGGGACGTTAGCCGGAGCAGCCACGGGGTGGTGTTCCTCGAGGGGTCGAGGAACTGTGAGACCAGCTGGACGAGATGAATCGTGAAGAGAATGGCGACGGCGTATAGAGCCGCCGTTCGAATCGGACTGAAGATCGATGCGTTGTCGGCGGTGAATGCGATATCGACCGCTTGGGTTGACACAGGTCCAAAAAATCGAAGGAGCAAGTCATTGTTCGCGAGGAGAAACAAAAACGCAACGACCCAGGTGAACCGAAACAACCGCTTTCGTTCCGGGTGCCAGAGGACCGTGTCGATGTAGAAGAGGGGCAACAGATACGTCAGGTATTGTTCGTACACGCCCCACCGAGTGAGTAAGAAGATCGTTGTTACGAGCAGAAGCGCTTGGATCGTCGACTCCGCCGCAGTCCCCGGGAAACGGCGGTAGGCGACCCAGCCTGCGAGGACGATTCCGGGCGGCCATAGGTAACCTGCCACGTAGTAGAACCACGGCAGTCGCGCCAGAATTGGAACGAGGACCGGATCCTGGAAAATGATGACGTAGGTCATGCCGTTCCCGCCGCCCCGGCTCATCGATTGCGTCATCGCGGTTACGCCGACGTAATCCCAACCGGTCGCGTAGAAAATGAATGCGGTTAGTCCCAGTACCACCGCCAGCGAGATTGCTCCGCCGAGCTTTCGGGCGCCTCGCTCCCGGAACACGTAGTACGGCAGGTAGATGAGGGGTAGCCACTTGAGCAGGATTCCAAGACCCGCGAGCGCGTAGCCCTTCACGGTGTTGGTCGACAAGAGGAACGCGAAGACGAGGACCGCGACCATCGCGTCAAACATCCCCCAGAGGCCGGAGATTAGGATGGCATACGGAAAGAACATCCAGAATTTCAGACCGCGAAGGGCCGCCGTCTCATTCCCGCTCCAGCGAACGATCGAGCGTTGGATGCAATAGCCGAGGAGCACGTCGGCGAGGATCGGCGGCTGTTTCAGAAGGGAGTACAGGACAAACCGATTCCCGCCTGGCAGGGCGGCGTAGACTCGGTACAGGCCGGCGACAATGAGCGGCCACAGGGGAAGGTAGCCCACCCCCCCGAGGCGCTGGTTCAGGAACGCAAAGCTGAGCCCGGGCACCGGCGGAAGGAATGCCGTGTACGGGTTCGCCCCCTGGGAGACGAAGTATGCATTCCGAAGCCACACCTCCATATCGTACGGGTGGCCCGTCCAGAAACTAAGCGCCTCTCGAATCGCGAGCCCGACGAGCAAAAGCCCGCGAGTCGTCTCCAGGAGACCGTGCAGCTTT
>WNGI01011122.1_pt1 | contig 12422 bp, 11 predicted proteins | sample 5400621 | NCBI WGS metagenome assembly WNGI01 (sample SAMN13153374, study PRJNA577476) | soil metagenome | isolation source: 20 cm soil or saprolite under Garry oak tree replicate 1 | place: USA:California | collected 2016-06-15 | reverse complement strand
TTCCAAATGATGATGTTGTCCGCGTTGATGTTGGCGAAGTGAAGCTCGCCGGCAACCAAGGCTTGGAGTTGGATATCGGCTCGCCCAATGCTGACAAGATCCACCTGGACACCTTCTTTGGCATACAGACCTTTCTTCAGCCCAATGAAAAACGGCAGGTAGTTGAGATCCTTCGATACATAACCGGCGGTTACCCTTTGCGCGCCGCCGATGCCGGGAGTGGATAGGACAAGTACGATGAGGAAAACAGAAATCGAAATACCTCTCATGACTCGGCTGCCCTCCTTTCTATGGGCGAGCATGATCTACCGGCCTTTTACCAGGCCCCATGTTTAGCGTCAAAGAAAAATAGGTTCTCTATTGCTGGTGAGATTTTATATTGTGCTTAGTCCGGAGGCTGCTTAAGGAGCGGAGCGACGAACCCAACGTCTTCTTAAATCTGATGGGTATCGCTTTGCTCCACCCATCCGATGTGACTCGTCACTACACCTTGAGCAGGGCCAATTGTCGAAGGACGGCTGCGTGATCCCAATAGATCCGCTCGCAGGCAAGTTTGTCGCCGCGAAACTGCACGACCACTACGACATCTAGGGCAATCTTCTTCTGAGTCGGAGGCATGTTTGGCAAGAACCACGGCATTGACTTGCTGTGGGTGAACGTGAGGTGAAGCTCATCCACGAGTTGTCCCTCCCCCACGACACGGTTGACCGGCGTCATCTTGAGGTCTTCGGGCCATGAGGGAATGAAGTCATCGCGATAAAAGCGCCGCAGAGCATCTTTCCCACGGCCTCCGGTATTAACCGGCATGTGGTTGACGTAGGCATCGTCAACCATAGTGGCCAGAGTCGCTTCCACATCCTTGGTTTCGAACTCCCCTTTAAGGTGATCTGCCCAAAGTTGCTCGAGCTGTTGCGGAGAGAGAATTACTTTCCCTGCTTCTTGTTCTGTCATTCTTTGCCCCTCTCGACGCCCAGTCCTGTTGTCACAGCACGTATCTCTGTCTGCTTGCCAGGCCAGCGCCAGGCATGGGGTTTATTGTCGGCCGATACATTTCTACTTATCCAGTTCGAAGAGTTCACTTTACAGCTTGCATGGATCGGGACAAGGGATTATCTTAATCGTACATGAACGGTAGCCAGCAACAGACCATGTAGCCCGCCTTCACATAATTGAAGGCAGGCTGTGGTCTGCCTTCTGGCAAAGAGCCCCAGTAGGCTTACCTGCTGGGGCTCTTTGCTTTTGGGGATCGTCTAATTGGTAGGACATCAGATTCTGGATCTGAGAATCCAGGTTCGACTCCTGGTCCCCGAGCCATCTCCCGTTGTGTGTTTGGGGGTCGTCTAACTGGTAGGACATCAGACTTTGAATCTGAAAATCTAGGTTCGAGACCTAGCCCCCAAGCCATTTGGAAACCGGAATCCAGGACATCGGCTTGCCGGATTCCGCTTATGCCCCATCCGGGCTAAAGCCGGCTAACGATACGCCCTACCAATTCCGATGGTAGAACCCATTCACTGCAACGGCAACATGAACAATTTCTGATCCGGCTGAATCAGATACTCGTGACCATCGTTCGTCACCGCGAGAGTGTATTCGACCTGGACGGAGCCCCAGCCCATGACCTGACTGGAGGCCTCCAGGTTAACGGTCATGCCGGGTTCCATGGGAACATTACTCGTGCTCGGCAAGAATGGATCATCGACTTCTTCCGCTGGTCCGAGAATAAACGGGAACTCGCGCGCCTCGAGACCGATGGTGTGGCCGACGAAAAAATTCGAATAATCCGGTATTCCATTCGCGCGCACACCGGCGATCATTGTTTCAAAAAGCTCTTGATTCAGGACGCCGGGTTTTAACTTTTCGACCGACTTCAGAACGCCGGCCTGAATAGCGTTATAGCGCTTGCGATGCTCATCGGTCGGTTCCGCTCCCACACAACCGGATTTGCAAACGTCGGCATGATAGCCGTTTATGGAGCAACCCATGTCAACGCGGAAGATATCGCCTTTTTGCAAAACGTTATCTTTGATCACGGGGGAGTTTCCGCCGCGACTGATGTTCATATGCATCCAGTAAACCTGTCCGCCAGCCTTGGCTACCTCAGCCTTGTAAATACCGGCAAGCTCGCTTTCTTTAACGCCCGGTTTCGCGGCCCGTAACATGGCATTGATCGCTCGTTCATTCAGTGCGGCCGATTCTCTCAGCCGCTGAATTTCAGCGGGCGTCTTAATCATGCGCACGTAGCGGAAGAACATCGATGCGGGTACGAGCGTCGCCTGCGGCAAGTTTGATTTGATCTTCTCGTAGATAGTCAAGGGAATACCGAAATGGTCCATGCCGATCCGGCCCTGGTCCATACCCTTGTCTTTGATCAGCTGCACGAGAGCTTTTTCGGGCGTTGCGCCTTTGGGCTCGCTCTCTGTCAGCTCGAGGGTGCGTTTCTCCTCTTTGCGGAGCTTGTTCGGGTCGGGAACAACAGGCTTGCGTGGACGCCCGTAAATATACGCTTCCTTGAGCCAAACCTCTTCCAGCCCGGCGTAGGCGGCATCGCCGCTGGGAATTAGCAAGGTGGGCGATTGGGCAGGATCACGCGGAAAAACGACATATACCTGCGAGCCGCCGTAGCGATAGCCATTCTGGCTCCACGACGCGTGGCCGCTTAGATAATAAATATTTTCCGGCGTCGCCGCGACGACCCCGGCGAGATCATGCTTGTCCATCAGAGCAAGCAAGCGTTCTTTATTGTAAAGCATCGACAGTACCTCCAGATAAAAGTCTAGTTTTGTTCCAACGTAGGGTAGGTGCGTTCAACTGCTGAGCGAAGCGTCTCTATCTCTAATCGAAAAAACGTTGGCAACTGTTCAAGGAATGCTTTTTGCGGCCAAGAGCCGATGCGCTGACGCTGCAACTTCCGCGATAAGGGAGCCCATCTTGGGATGAGTGGGTTCGATATCCGGCTTGAGCTCGAATTGTTCCAGAACTTCCGTACAGACCGGTCCGACAGAGCCGATCACGACACCTTTGAAAGCGCGACGGAGCGAATCGTCCACTTTGTCGTCTGCCGCCACCCGGAACAAGTTATCCACTTGATTTGCGTTGGTAAAGAGCGCGACATCCGCCTGGCCCTCCAAAATCTTCCGAATCGCCTGACGAAGAGGCGTCAGATCCTCGGGCAACGCCCAGCGATAGACCGGGATCGTTGCGACGATGGCTCCTCGATTTTCCAACTCGGCGACGAGTTCCTTATTGGAGATGCCATATTCCTGAATCGCAACTCGCTTGCTCCGGATATCGAATGTGGAATCGAGGGTGGATAAAATCTCACGCCAGGTATTCGGTTCAGGCACCATGATCGTGGGCTTTAAGCCGATCTCTTTGAGCGCGGCCACCGGCTTCGGACCCCGAGTGACGATCTGAGTCTTCTGCAACGCCGCGACTATTCTTTTCTGGGAGTATTGGGTCAGAAGCGCCGCGTTGAGGGTCCTCGTACCAACACCGGTCATTAGAATCAGCCAGTCGAATTTTCCAGCTTCGAGTTGCGGTAGCAGTTCGAGAGCGGCACGATTTTCGCTCAGGGGAACTTCACGCATAGACGGCGCGACGATGGGCTCACCGCCATAGCGCCGGATGAGTTCGGCCATTTCCTTCGCGCGGCGGCTCTCAAACGAAATGACGGTAAGGCCTTTCAGGGTGTCTGGCGAATTCGCGTCCATACAGACACTGATCCGATAAAGAGAGCGTATACCATTGCAGCTCCTTCGCCAAGGCCAGTTGGTGAGATCTAGATGACCTCTAACCCCAGCCTTCTAACGAAAGTGAGTAGTTCAGATACCGAGTCTTGAAAGATGTGCCCGTGTGAAAAATGTCCACTATCTCTTTTACACGATCATGCCGGCGGCGACGGTATTATTAGTCGCTTCGTCGATAACGATGAAATTTCCCGTCGCGCGATTGCGAGAGTAACTGTCGACGACCAGCGGTTGCTGTACTTTAATGCCCACGCGGGCGATGTCGTTCATATGGAGCTCGGATATGCCGTCGGCGAGTTGCAGAGTAGTTATATCCACCCGGTAATCGATTCGGGTAATCAACGCTCTCACCGTCTTGGTCGTATGCTTGATGACGTATCGCCGTCTGAGGTCGAGCGGCTGCTCACCGAGCCAGCAGATATCCGCCTCATACTCCTTCATCACCCGCACCGTATCGCCGCTCTTGACGATCATGTCGCCGCGGGAAATGTCGATGTTATCCTCCAGCAGGAGGGTCACCGACTGAGGCGCAAAAGCGCGATTCAATTCGCCGTCGAAGGTGAGAATTTGCTTAAGGGTGGACGACCGACTGGACGGCAGCACGGTCACTCGATCCCCCACGTTAACGATGCCCGACTCAATACGTCCCATATAACCGCGGAAATCGTGATTCTCCAGCGTGGCCGGGCGGCACACCCACTGTACCGGGAAGCGGAAATCATCGAGATTCAAGTCGTAGTCGATCTCGATGTTTTCCAGTAGCTCCAGCAGCGCCGGCCCCTCATACCACGGCAAATTTTCGCCTCGCTCTACAACCATGTCGCCCTTGAGCGCCGAGATCGGAATGCAGATGATATCGCGAAAGTTCAGCCCCGTGGCAAATTGGTTGAATGCCTCGCGGATCGCGCCAAACACCTCTTCCGAATAGCCCACCAGATCCATCTTGTTTACCGCCACGACCACGTGAGGAATCCCCAGCAGACTCGCGATATAGGCGTGACGGCGTGACTGGGTGAGCACTCCTTTGCGGGCGTCGATGAGAATGACGGCCAGATTCGCGGTGGAAGCTCCGGTCACCATGTTGCGTGTGTATTGCTCGTGCCCGGGAGTATCCGCGATGATGAACTTGCGCTTGGGGGTGGCAAAATAGCGGTAAGCCACATCGATCGTGATGCCTTGCTCCCGCTCGGCCTGCAGGCCGTCGGTAAGAAGAGAAAAATCTAACCCTTGGACACCTCTGTGCTGGCTTGTCCGCTCGACCGCAAGCAGTTGGTCTTCGAAAATGGCTTTCGAATCGTGCAGCAAACGCCCGATCAAGGTGCTTTTGCCGTCATCGACGCTGCCGGCCGTAATGAAGCGCAGGAGCTCGCTCTGATCAAATTCAATTCGATTTATCGGTTGCATTTAAGAATCCAAAAACTTCCTAACCACAGAGAACGCAAAGGTCACAAAAAGATAGCTCGGTTCATGTCTGAAATAGTTCCCTCTGCGATCTTTGCGTACTTTGTGGTCAATTGATTCGTGTCAGAAATACCCTTCCTTTTTGCGCAACTCCATGGCCGCTTCCGAAGTCTGATCGTCCATGCGCGTTGCGCCACGCTCGGTGATTCTCGTCGCCGCGGTTTCGGCGACAATCTCGTCCAGCGTCGTCGCAGTCGACTGCACCGGGCCGGTGCAGGTCATATCGCCGACGGTCCTGAAGCGCACGGAAAGGGTTTCGACCCTTTCGCCATTCTTCGGTTGCGCCAGTTCGGAGACCGGCATCAAACCGCCGGCCCGGCGGACCACCTGGCGATAGTGCGCATAGTAGATGCTCGGGATATCCAGCCGCTCCTTGGCGATGTAGCGCCACACGTCCAATTCCGTCCAGTTGCTGATCGGGAAAACGCGGATGTTCTCGCCCGCATGGACACGCGTGTTGTAGAGATCCCAAAGTTCCGGACGCTGGTTCTTGGGGTCCCACTGGCCGAATTCATCGCGAAAGGAGAATATCCTTTCCTTCGCCCGGGCTTTTTCTTCGTCCCGCCGCGCGCCGCCGATGCAGGCGCCAAAACCAAATTCCTCTATGGCATCAAGCAGGGTGACCGACTGATGAGGGTTGCGGCTTTCATCGGGAGTTTTCAGGATGACTCTTCCGCGCGCCATGGAGTCCTCCACGGAGCGCACTATGAGACGCTCACCCAACTCCACCGCTCTCCGGTCGCGAAATTCGATCACTTCGGGAAAATTGTGGGCGGTGTCGATGTGCAGTAAGGGAAAAGGAAACCGGGCGGGCCGGAATGCTTTCTCGGCCAAACGCAGAAGCACCAGGGAGTCCTTACCGCCGGAAAACAGCAGAGCGGGATTCTTGCATTCCGCGGCCACTTCCCGCAGGATGTGAAAGGACTCGCTCTCCAGAGCCTCCAAATGAGTGAGCGCGTGACGTCCGTACCTCGCGTTGGCCGGCACTGGAGACTTAAACCCGAATCCCGATGCCGGCGGTAACAAGCCGCTTGCTTCGAAGTTTGCGATTGCTTCCATTGACAACTCCTTAACCAACACTAAATCCGGGTGAATCTTCGTCGCGCGACGAGCATATTTGTCGGCCAGAGTGCCCGGTAGGTGTGAACCAATCCAACGAATTGCTTAGGCCAGCCACTTTTCCGATCACGATCACGGCGGGAGACCTAAGGTGAGCGGCCTTGCCGACGATATCGACAAGAGTGCCGGTCACGGTCTCTTGAGCCTGAGTCGTGCCCCAACGAATCACCGCGGCCGGCGTTTCGGCAGGCAGCCCATGGTTCAGCAGCTCGGTGGTAATGTGCGGCAGATTTTTCAGCCCCATCAGGATCACCAGCGTATCGACGGCACTCGCCAGCTTGCCCCAGTCGACCGCCGGCCGCGCCTTTCGCATCTCGTGGCCGGTGACAACGGCGAAGGAGGACGCGAACTTCCTGTGGGTCAGCGGAATGCCGGCATACGCGGGCACCGCGACGGCGGAGCTGACCCCGGGAACGATCTCGAACAGAATGTCTGCTTCGGCGAGAGCCTCCGCCTCTTCGCCGCCCCGCCCAAACACGAAGGGATCGCCGCCCTTAAGCCGAACCACGTCATAACCAAGATGGGCGTACTCGATAAGGACTCGGTTGATTTCTTCCTGAGCGATGCAGTGGCGTCCTGCCTGCTTCCCAACAAAAATCCTGATGGCCGCAGGAGACGCCTCTTCCAGAAGCACAGGATTGACGAGCTGATCGTAGACGATCACCTGAGCGCCGCGCAGCAATCCCAGTCCCCGGACCGTGAGAAGTCCTGGATCTCCCGGCCCGGCGCCGACGAGATAAACTTTCCCTACGCGCATAAACCAGCCTCCAACGCTTCGAGCAGAACTTTCTTGGCTTCTTCCCCTCGCCCCTCTCGGATCAAGCGACGAAAATCTCCCTTCAAGGCTTTGTTCCAGACCGCGCCGCTCACGGACACAGATTTTTCTCGCAGCTGGCGGCGGGCTTCACTGGCAACTTGCACGAATCGCGCATAGTCCGCTGTGAAGTAATCCTCCAGCTCTTCGCGGATCGCGCGTGTCGCCGCCGGACTCGCTCCACCGGTCGAAACCGCCACCGCCAGATCTCCGCGCCGGATCACTCCGGGCAAAATGAAATCACAATGAGCAGGATCATCGGCCGAGTTGATCCAGATGCGCCGCGACCGCGCCTCGCGGAACGCTGCGGCGTTAATCTCCGGGTCATCCGTCGACGCAAAGACAAGCTCGCAATCCGCCAAATCCCCTTCTTCGTAAGCCCGCTCCACGTGACGTATCGAGCCCTGGGCAAGCAAATCTCGCAGCCGCTCGGTAATCGTCGGGCTGATAACCGTCACACGCCCTCCCACTGCTAAAAGTTCTTCGACTTTCCTTTCAGCCACCGCCCCGCCACCGATCACAAGACAGCGACGTTCCGTCAGTTCGATAAAGATCGGATAATAGCCCATCTCAAATCACCGCGCTGTCAGCAAAGTCCCGCCCGGAGCTGACTCGCTTTGCGCAAACTGTTTTCTCACTCTTGCCTGCGCCTGTAATAAGATTCAGCCGGCCGCAAAACCGTGCTCTGGCGCCCGGCAAAAAAGAGGTAGAGAAGATAGGCGTCGATCATGATCACCGAAAGCCATATGCTGTAGGCCGCTGGGCCCCGGAGTAATTGAAGCACAATCAGAACCCTCGATAATCCAAATCCCACGATCCAGGCATCGAAGCTCATGCAAATCCGCCTGAAGGTTTCGACGGGCATCTGCCGAATGAGATAGGCGCCCAGCGGAATCCCAATCGCCACGCTAGGAAGAATCGAGGCGAGAATTTGCGTGCTGCTCGTACTATAAAGCCCCAACCAGTAGTAGGCGATGGCGGTCAGAGATGACTCAGCCACCCTGATGAGTCCTAAAGAGGCGCGAAATTCTTCTTTCACGTAGCCTTGATTATTGAACAGCAAGGCCAACGGAGGACCGGAGATCGTGGTCAGTGAATAGAGGATTCCTACGCCGGCGCCGAAAGGCACTCCGATCAGCCGCTCGGAATAGGTGAACAATTTGAGCCATTCGGGGTTTGCTCTGGATAAGAGCTGGCTGCCCACGGCGACGCCAAAGATAAGCCCTGCAAGTATAGGGATCACTCGCTTCCAGACGAGCGGCACGCTCTTTCTATTGATGAATAAAAGATAGCCGTTGAGCGCGACCTCCACTAACACAAGCGCAGGATTCAAGATCCGGTTGGCGTAGAAAATCAGCGCCACCGGCACCGTGATCGACGAGAAGCCGTAACCCAGGCCTCCGTTCACCACCGCGGCCAAAAGGGTCACGGCAGTCAGAGTTATCAGTCCAGGATCGTTGAACATCTCGAATCACTTTCCGTCCGTTTGAGCTTTGGCCGTTTTCAAAACGTCGCTGCTGACGTGAAGGCCGCATTCTTTGGTATCCGGATTTTCCCACCACCAGCGGCCAGCGCGGAGATCCTCGCCCGGCTTCACCGCCCGCGTGCACGGGGCGCAGCCGATGCTCGGATAACCTTGGTTATGGAGCCGATTGTACGGAACCTTGTGCTCGCGAATATAGTTCCACACCTGGTCGTAGCTCCAATCGACCAACGGGTTAATTTTGACAATGGAGCCGTGATCTCTATCCAGCTCGATCTTGCGCACCTCGGAGCGGGTCACCGCCTGCTCGCGGCGCAACCCGGTCATCCATGCGTTTAATTCTCTCAACGCCCGGTTGAGCGGCTCCACCTTGCGAATGCCACAGCACAGCTTGCGGAGCTCCACCGAGTTGTAGAACAGGTTAAGGCCGTGGCTCCGTACCATGTTTTGAACCTTCTCGGCGTCTGGGAAATAGACCTCCACGCTCACCCCATACCGCTGCCGGATCGCATCCATGCAGTCATAGGTTTCCTGATTGAGCCGGCCGGTATCCAAGGTAAAGATGCGAAAATCCGCTCCACGCATGCGGTGCATCATATCGATCAGGACCGACTCCTCGGCTTGAAAGGAACAGGCCAGCGCCAACTTCGGAGCAAACTTGTCGAAGGCCCAGCGGAGGATTCCCTCGGTGGGAAGTTGTTCCAAAGCATCAATCGTTGCCGTCGAGGTTGCTTGCTGAAGGTTTAACAATGCCATTTTTTCGCCCTTTCCAGTCAGTCGTTCTGCAGATTGCGCACCAATTCGCCCAAGCCCAACGAACGAGACGTCTTGATGCGAACGTTCAGGCGCTGGCGCGGATCTGGATCGCGCTCCAAAGTAATATCCGCGTCGCCGAAAAGGGTTTGTGCCACCGACTCGATCTCCGGTTTTATTTCTTCGAAGGCCTCGTCGGTATTCGGCGCAGCCAACCGATCATTGATGGATATCAACGCCTCGCTACCGGAAAACTTCAATTTATTGTGCAGCGAGGGCTCTTCCTCCAACCGGCGGCAGTTTTTCAGAGCGGAGCGCAACACCGTGCGGATTTTTTCCGGGTTGGAGCCGCTAAGCGGCGACTTCTGACTGTAGAGAAGCCCCCGACGATTGTCCGTCTCATCGATGCTCACGTTGGCATCGTTGGCAACCAGCACGATCCCCGGCCCCGCTTGCATGTGACTATAGTCGGCCACGTCGTGGTAGACGCCGTCGGTAGCTTGAATCCAGCCATGAAAAAGATCGATAAAATCCGTCAGTGGCGGGTTGTTAGGATCCGTCGCGAAGAATTTTACATTGATCTTTTGCAGTTCCATCTTTGCTCCAAGACGCTATGCGCTCGGTTGAGCGGCGGTCGTTATCTTAACCGGACTTTCCACGGCGCCGCGCACCTTGTTGTGGCAGTCGTGAGCCGCGTCGATAAAATCCTCGGAGATACCGGGATTCTGGGTCTTCACCAGACCTTGCGCCGCGCGGAGCATAGAGGCATACGCCGTCTTGACAGCGTCCTGGGGACGTCCGCCGTCCAAGAGCAATTGGGCCTCGAACAATTCGCGTTCGCTCGCTGCCAGCGCAAACTCCGCTTGGCTGACGACCTCACCCGCACATTCTCCGGTTCCCATATCGGTCAAAGTAAACTCGCGCGGATCTCCCCAATCGGTGTAGTACGACGGGCCCACCTCGTGCGCGGGTATTTTGGTTAAATCCTCCAGCAGGTCTTTAATCTCCTTCTTGCCAATCCGTCGAACAAAATCCCCGACGGCCACGCCGTATTCCCCCGCGTTGTCGCGGAATTTGCCGCCGAGGATCACCTGGAAGTGCGGCACCTGGAAACCCTTAACGTTGCGGTTGATGCCATAGAAGCCGATGTCGGCGACGTGGTGTTGGCCGCATGAGTTAAAGCAGCCGCTGACTTTGATGCGCAGGTTCTTCACCGCTTGATCCAGCTCCAGACTCTTTTCACCGAGGCGATAACGCAGCTCGCGCGCGAGGCCGCGCGAGGAAGCGATGCCCAATTTGCAGGTGTCGGTGCCGGGGCAGGCGGTAACGTCGACGATGGTGGCCGCGTCCGCCGCACCCAGACCGATCGCCCGAATGGCACGGTAAAACTCCGGAAGGTCCGCCTCGCTGAGCCAGCGAAAGAGGATATTTTGCTCTACCGTGGTCCGGATCGTGTCCTTAACAAATCGCCGCGCGATGTCGGCGAGCGCGCGCAACTGCTCGACGCTGGCGTCGCCGAGAGGCAAGGTCACGGTGGCGGCCACATATCCCGGCTGCCTCTGCTTGTAAACGTTGGTAGCGTACCACGCCTCGAATCCCTCGGGCCGCTCGCTGCCGTTCAAGCTCACTCCAGCCTTGAGCGCTTCTTCCACCTGCTCATTGATCGTGGCGAGATGGGCCGTCCAGCGAGGATCAGGAGAAAGCTTCTGCCGCTCTTCGAGTACTAGCCGGCGGAATTCGTCAATGCCGAGATTGGCGATCAAAAACTTGATCCGCGCCCGCGCGCGATTGCGCTTTTCGCCGAGGCGGGCGAAGACCCGGGAAATCGCCTGCGCCATCGGCAGGAATTCTTCCTCAGGCAGAAATTCATCGAATAGCTTCGCTTTATACGGAACCGAGCCGAGGCCGCCACCCACGTAGAATTCGAACCCTCGCTTCTCCTTGCCATCCACGATCTTCGTCTTAGCGATGGCGCCCATGTCATGCATGGTTACCAGCCCGCAAGGATGCTCTTGGCAGCCTGAAAAAGCGATCTTGAACTTGCGGCCAAAGTCCTGCGTATCGGGATGGCCCATCATGAACTTCGAGCAGGCTTTGGCGTAGGGCGTCGTATCGAATGCTTCGTCGCGGCAAATGCCGGCCAACGGGCAGGCCGTCACATTGCGCACGACGTTGCCGCAGGCCTCGCGGCTCGTGATTCCGACCGCGGCCAGGCGCCGCATGAGCGATGGCGTGTCGTCGATATGAACGAAATGGAATTGGACATCTTGGCGCGTGGTGATGTGCGCAACCCCGTCGGCGTATTCCTCGGAGAGATCGGCCAAGGTCTCCAGCTGTTCAGGCGTTACGCCGCCGAAAGGTATTTTGATTCGCATCATACCGGGCGCGTCCCAGAGCGTGTCAGGTCCTTTGACAACCTCGGCAGGCAGTTTGAGTTTCTGCACGCGCTTGCCGTCGTGGCGCTGCCCGTTGTCGTAGCGTTGCCCGTAGATACCGCGCCGCAACCGTGTCTCGGCAAAGACCTTCTCGTCGATCTTGCCTTGCTTGCGGAGTTTCATTTGCTGCTCGAAGATGTCGATCTCGCGTGCCAGCTCCGGTACCATTTTGCCGGCGAGTTTTTCTTTCCAAGTCAGAGCTTTCTCCATCGCTCTCTCTCCTTTGCTCGGCAGCGTTTATTTCATTCAAACAAAGTTATCCGATTTATTTGGTCGGAAATACGGTTAAAAAATTTTTTCGCTCAAATGTAATACATCAGCGCTTGGGCCTCGGGCTTACACAGGTCCGCAAGGGTCGTCTCATCGAGGATCTGCTCCATAGCCTTTACCCCTCTAGCCCACGTTTCGATCAAGCGGTGCGTTACGGGAGATAACGTTCTCCCATTCGTGTCGGGCCTTAGGTCGATTCCAACCAGCGGCCCCTCGAGCACATGCAGCACCTCTCTGACGGTGATGTTCTCAGGCGCCCGCGCCAATATATAACCACCGGCGGGCCCCCTCGAGCCATGAACCAGCCCTCCACGTTTTAGCAAAACCATGATTTGACC
>WNGI01016158.1_pt1 | contig 12424 bp, 9 predicted proteins | sample 5400621 | NCBI WGS metagenome assembly WNGI01 (sample SAMN13153374, study PRJNA577476) | soil metagenome | isolation source: 20 cm soil or saprolite under Garry oak tree replicate 1 | place: USA:California | collected 2016-06-15 | reverse complement strand
GTCGAGTTGCGCAATCTCTCCGCGCGCTTGTTCGGGAGACATATAATGCAGCGTGCCGATAATCGTGCCGTGTGCCGTATCCTCCGCTTCGGAACTTTTGGCAGAGACTACGTCACCATTGCGCTCCGGAAAGAGCAATGTGCCGGCTTTGGAAAGGCTCTCCGGCGAACGGTTGTTGGCGATGATTTTCGCGACACCCCAATCCAGGACTAACACTTCGCCAAACGATCCAATCATGATGTTCTGCGGTTTCAGATCGCGATGGATGACGCCATGCGCGTGAGCAAACGCTACAGCTTCACAGGCCGCTTGAAATTTCCGCAGCCGATCCTTAATTGAAGCATTCCGCGCGGCATATTCATCAAGCCGGCCGCCGCGCACAAGCTTCATCGCATAAAACACGCGGCCATCCGCGAGCAAGCCAACATCGTGAACCGGGACAATTCCGGGATGTTCAAGCCGGGCGATAATTTGCGCCTCGCGCACCATGCGCTTCGCGACGTCGGTGTTTGCTTCCGGCGTGTTCAGAACTTTGATCGCAATCTGACGGCTTAGTTCGGTATCCTCGGCGCGATAAACCGTACCCATGCCGCCGCGAGAGATCTCTTCGAGCAGCCGATATTTCGTCTCGCCAAAATCCGGATCGTTCGCGACGTTGAGCAGATGCTTCAGACTCTTGTCCGAAAGCCACTTCATTTTATTTCCACTCCCAGCAGTGAACGTGCCTCTGCCCTGAACTCTGCTTCGGTTGCCGTCACTTCGCGCAGTTTTGTCAAAACGATTTTGCGAAACTCACGTCTGGCCGCGGCCAAATAATTGGTCACTTCCGTTGTGGTCAAGCCAAACTCTCGAGCGAGCGACGCATATGACACTCGCGGCAGCGAACTGTCCTCCTTTGCATGTTGGTCGTCATCTCGCAAATCATAAAGCTCGAAAAGATTGAAATAGACGCTGCTGCCCTTCTCGGCATAATGACGGTGCAGGGCTTCAATCGCCAGTGCGAACAAGCTGCGCACCCACTCTTGATGAAAATATTCTTCTGGCGTTATTTCAGAAACGCGCGTTTGCAGGAAAAGTTCACTCTCCGCTTCGCTAAAGTCGAGAGAGAAGTGATCGAAGCCGCCACCTCGCTTCAAACGCTGTTCAGATTTTCTTTGATTAGCGACAAAGCGATCCAGGCAGGTGCGAAGGAAGGTTTGGAAGCTGGCCTTCGCTGAATCATAACTGTCGAAGTAGCGCTTCTCAATGGCGATGGCGAAGAACCCCTGGGTCAGATCTTTGGCGTCTTCGTTTGAAGCCTGCCATTTGATGCGCAGATATTTATAAGCAGGCTTCCAATAGCTTTCGACGATGGTTGTAAACGCGCGCTGGCGCACCTGTTCATCGTCACTGCGGGCGGCAATGATGGCCGAGTATTCAGTCACCGGAAAGCGCTGCGCGTGTCCGCCTATGTCCGTATCCTCGTCCATTTCCAAAAAAGAGTAGCATAGACTTTAGTCTGTGATCCCGCGTACAAAATCAAAGACCAAAGTCTATGCTACTCTTTTTAGATGACCACTAAATCAAAGAAACCATCACTGAAGTTTCAGCCGGCGACAACCTCTCTCTGGCCGGATCTTGAAGCGCTATTTGGCGAGCGTGGCGCGTGTGGCGGTTGCTGGTGCATGTTCTGGCGCTTGCCTCGCAAGCAGTGGGAAGCGCGCAAAGAGGCCCAGGCAACAAAGCCGCATTACGGAAAATCGTGAACGCGAGTCGAGCAGCGCCAGGAATCCTCGCCTACGTCGGCAACGAGCCAGTAGGCTGGTCGAACCAACGATGGAGAATATGCCGATCCCTTTCTCTGGCACGGCGTGCCTTCGGCATTCCGAGCAGCCGGCTTCAAAGAGGTTATGTGTCGTTCAAAGAGCCGGCCCATCATGCGTTTTGAAATCGGTTAAGATTGGTGGAATGGTGAGATTCGGCATCCTGGAAGCGCAGGGATCCTCGCCTCCTAATGATCGGTGTGATCGAAGCGATAGCCTGGTAAATCGATGAGACGATTCCATCTTGTATATGGCTGGATATTGTTCGTTGTGTTCCTGCTCACCGGACAATACATGGACAAGTATCTAAATCATCTGATGCATTTGCCCAACGACGTCCGCATGCTTTATCGCAGCCGGCACATTTACATTTTGATGGCTTCGCTGCTCAATCTCGGCATTGGCGTCTATTTCATTTACGCCGGCCAGCGGTGGCGTCGGCGTTTGCAACTGGCGGGTTCAACGCTCATTGCCGTCGCTCCTGTTTTGCTTATTGTGGCATTCTTCAAAGAACCGAGCCTGGGCCCAGACAAGACTGTCTTTTCTTTTTTCGGCATCATCGCGATAGCTGTGGGACTATTGTTTCATTTCATAGGAGGAGTGCGCACTCGAGCTTCCGGCGGACGCGGTCCAGGTAGTTAGGTTGCGGCACTAATGGTGAGTTTCTGAGTTTCTGCCTGACGCTTGACGATCACCAGCGTGATGTCGTCGGCAGCGCGCGTTCCCTGGGAGAACTTTGTCAACGCCGATTCAATGCGGTCGCGGATGCCGGCGGCTGAAGCGTCGACGTTACGAGACACGCATTCATACAAACGAGTAGGGCCAAATTCTTCCCCGCTTGGGCTGCCGGCTTCAGTCACTCCGTCAGAATAAATCACCAGCACGTCGCCCGGCTGCAGCTGGGTGCGGCCTTCACGATATTCGGCGTCCGCTTTGATTCCCAGTGGTAAGCCCCCGGCAGCCAGTTGCTCAACAGTGCCCGAAGCATGAACTATCAAAGGGGGATTGTGGCCGGCATTGAGGAATGACAGCGCACCCGATTCCGGATCCAATTCCGCGCAAAAGAGTGTTACAAAACGATTCGAAGGAATGTTCTCGGCCAGATATCGATTTACCGCACTGATGGTTCCCACTAGCGTGTCATGCGATCCGGCTTGAGCATGAATCGCTGCGTGCAGCGAGGACATCAATAAAGCCGCCGCAGTGCCTTTCCCGGACACGTCGCCCAACGCAATTACCAACCGGCCATCATCGCGCTTGATGAAGTCATAATAATCTCCGCCGATTTCGTAACACGGAAAACTAATTCCCTGGAACTCGTAGCCGGAAACGGAGGGCGGCGCGGTGGGTTGCAGGCGCTGTTGAATCTCGCTGGCAAGCTGTAGTTCGCGCTCCAGCCGCTCCTGTTGCAATCTTGCTTCCATCAAGCGGGCATTCTGCACGCGGATAGCTGCTACGGAAGCCAGCGTCGTCAGCACCTTCAAGTGATCTTCGGTGAAACGGCCCTCAGCAATTGGCGAGTCGACATAAATGATACCGAATACCTTGTTCTCAACACCCAGGGGAACGGCGAGAACTGATCTTACCCCCTGCAGGACCATGGTGCCGCTGGCGAAGCGCGGGTCGTGTTGTGCATCTGAAGTCAGCACCGATTTGCCTCGCATGACCACCTCTTCAAGGACGTTGCGGCTAACGCGGATTTCGCCAACTTCGCCGGCCCGATCGCGCAGGCGAGCAACTGGTACTTTCAATTCCGTACTGCCTTCGTCACGCATCATGATGAGGCAGCGATCGGCAGGTACGGACTCGAATACGAGTGAGACAATCTGCTCGAGTGTTTTGATCAGTGAATCCGAAGACAGCAGTGTTACGCCCACCTTGCTAATGAGGGCCAACAGATCAGTTGTCTTTTCGGGACGCTCGGCGGAGATTTCTTCCGGCTTGGTGCGCGCGCCTTCGATCGCCTCGAGCAGGCCCGACGTAGTGCGGTCGGATGAATCCAGAGCGATTGTGGCTTCGGGCAACGACGTCGTGTTGTCCGTGATCATGGTCGCACCCATGCTCGAGTTATAGGTTCCGTCGTCAAAGACGAGCTCGGTCTCACCGATCTGGATCCGTCCACCGGCGCTCAAGCTGATGTTGCCCTGCACGGAGTTGCCGTTGTACAGCGTGCCGTTTGCCGAACCCAGATCCTGAAGAAAATATTCATCACCCTCGCGTCGCACTTCCGCGTGCACCCGCGAGGCGAAAGGATCAGGAACACACAGGTCGTTACGCGCCGAGCGTCCAATCGTGATGCGAAGGCGCCCAAGCGGAAAATGGTCGGGCGCGCGATCGGGGTACTTAACTATTAGTTCTGCCATTCAGATTAGTCTTTTCCATCACTTTTCAGATTTCAAACTTGAACTTCAGATCCGGAGTTGCTCCGAATCTAACCCCTTCAGCGATTGCCGTCCAACACCACAACTTCATCACGGACTACAACCGTGTCGGCAATTAGATCTTCAAGGGCGCGACCGCGAGCATTAACCGCGGCGATCAGGAATCCGAGCCCCAGGGTCACAATGGATGCCGGATAGCCTAAGAAATGACGTAAGAAAGCACGCCCAATGCTCAGTCCCTGTCCGTTAGTTCGTTCGATGCGAAGGCCGGTCGCCCATTTTCCGATCGTCCGACCACTCAGTCCGGGGAGGACGCCTAGATTCATAATCGCCACCAGGACAACAATCAACCAGGCCACTGTTTCCGTCGAGTTACCGGCGGTGCGCGCGGCGCCACCGAGCATGCGCGCGATCAGCGTACTAATGGCAAGAATGGCCATCAATATGATGTAATCGATCAACAGAGCTCCGCATCTCAGAGAAAACGGCGCCCGTATTTTGTGAACCTTGACGCGCCTGCGCGAACGCCCACCTTGCAAAGCAACTCCTTCGATTTCGGTCATTAGGTTTTAGGTCTTTAGTCTTTGGTCCTTTGGTGTTTGATTTTTGGTCTTCCTTTTTTTCGTTGAGCAGAGTGGAATCGAATTTCGTTTCAGTCAAAATCAAAGACCTAAGACCAAGACCAAATCCAGACCCTAGCCGACGAGAAAATGCAATGTTGTTTCGCCCAGTCGGATTCGATCGCCACTGTCGAGTACGCGAGGCTGACGCGGGGCAAGTCGCACCGAATCGTTAATCACGGTGCCGTTAACCGATCCGAGATCCTCCACCAGAAATGTGTCGCCTTCGCACCAAATCCGCGCGTGACGGCGCGATACTTTGGTCTCGCGATCGAACTTAGACAAATCGACCTCTGGAAAAATGTTGGAGTGCGGATCGGCGCGGCCAACCAGGTTACTATCTTTCTGCAAGACGAAAGACGAATCCAACTCAGCCGTCCCGGCGACAATCAATTTAGCAGTCAGACGCGAAGCCTTAAGTGAAGCGCTGGCGGCCACCGCACCCAGTGGCTGCTTGGCGCCGCAGTGAGCGCAGAAAACATCATCGATTGCGATGCGGCCGCCACAAAAGCCACAAAAGACAGTTTGCACCTGGACTGTCTCGCCGCCCAGCTCGGGCGCCGGCGCACCGTAACTAACTCGTCCGGCCATCAGCCTCTCGAGATGTTCTGCGAGTAAATCACGCACCTCGCCCGCAGAACGAAAACGGTCTTCCGGCTTGTATTCCACCGCGCGCATCAGAATCCGCTCCATCTCGGATGAAATTGAGGGCGCGATCTGGCGCGGCCGGGGATTCTTACTGAAATCAAAAATCAGCAGCGGGTTGTCTTGTGGATCTGAACCAGTCAGCAGATGAAACATCGTAGCGCCCAGACTGTAAACGTCTGAACGCGGCTCCACGCGTCCGCTAAACAGTTCCGGCGGTGCATAGCCCATGGTGCCGACCGCGGTTACGCCCTTTTCCTGTTTCGCAACCCAGCGTGCGATACCAAAATCGATCAGCATAACGCGGCCCGAGTTGCCATCAATCATCAGATTCGCCGGCTTCAAGTCCCGATAGATGATCGGCTTGGGCCGAGTGTGCAAGTACTCAAGCACGTCCGCCACCTGCATGCCCCAATCGGCCACAGTCTTTTCATCAAGCTTTCCGCCCGTTGAACTCCGCAAACGCGACGCCAGATCTCCCCCCGAGATGTACTTCATCACCAGGTAAAAACGGTTCAACGAGCTGTCATAAAAATAATCGTAGATCGTCGGAATGGAAGGATGCTCCAACGAAGTCAGCAACAGAGATTCTCGTTTGAAGTCTCCGATTGCTTTCTCGTGTTGCGTTTCGTCGAGGTGAGTTTCGACCATCTCCTTTACAGCCCGAGGGGCATCACCGAGGTTCCGATCTTTGGCCAGGTAAACCGCGCCCATGCCACCGCCGCCAATACGACGCACAATCTCGTAGCGACTATTCAAAACTGTCCCGGGATCGAGTTGCTTGATTGCGGGCTGATGACCGCCCGTCGTGTGTTTGCGCCCTTGTGGTTTAGCGTTGGCTTCTGCTTCCGGACTGACTCCGCCTAAGGAGGTTCCCAGCGCGGCCTGCAACGATGCATCAGCGACTCGCGTGACTGCCGGCGATTTTTCTGAAGGCGATGGAGCTACAGAGTCATCAGCGGGCGCCGCGCCAGCGATCTCGGCGGATGATGCTAACACTTGAGCACCGCACTGCCCACAGAAGGGGACGTCGTCCCTAACGTCGCTATTGCATTCAGGGCACTTACGCATATTAGGCAATAACTAGTTCAGATCGGAGCAAACCAACTACGCTATCTACCAGAAACGCTTCCGACCCAGGATCTATTTGACTATGTGAAAACGTAAGAAAGTTTTGCCCACAATAATCTCGTCACTCTCGCGCAAGGGCTGAGGCTGACCCGGTAGCAGTCGCTTACCGCGATTCAAAAAAGTTCCATTGGTCGAACCCAGATCCTCCACGAAGTATTCTCCATTCTTTAGCGTCACACGCGCGTGACGCCGCGAGACTTTTGCTTCGGGATCATCAGCATCCAAATCAACGTCGGGAAATACGCCACCGTCCGCGTCTTCCGGCCGCTGTGGGCTGGCCGCGGCTGCCTTGCTACCATTTCCATCAATCGGAGGTCCGCTGAAGCCCGACGATGATCGCGGGTTCGGCTTGAGAGGCGCGCCACATTCGTCACAATACTGCGAACCTTCAAGATTTTCGGTTTTGCATCTCTCGCAAGTAATCATAAGAATCTGACGCGGGACCAGCCGCTGCGTTGGTCATTCCCGCGACCCGCAAGCTCATCCGCAGGAAACACTTGATTTTAGCGCGAATTCAGCGGGCGCGCCAATCAGCCCTTCGATTGCCTTTAACAGAGGCGACACTGTTGCTACTGGGGAGGGCCTGACCTGCCTGCGCTTTTGGTCCTTGCGACCTGCCACGGGCCAAAGCGTTGACAGGTCACCGTGCGCCAAAGAAGTTTACCTCCGAGCCGATGCAGTTTTTCGGAGGTAATTGTTCATAATTGAAACCGTTCGCATATTTTGCACGTAAAAGGACTCTGACAATTGCGGGTTTTGGTTCGCAGTGTAAGTGTGCCAAACTTAAGTCTTGCTGGCCCGGCGGAAACCTAATATCAAATCGAAGGAATCAAGATGGCGTTGACGAAGAAGAAAAAGATTATTATCGGCGTATCGGCGCTCGTTGTTCTGGCAGTGGTTGTCATTGTCAGTGTCTTTGCCAGCCGCAAAGAAGAGCCCGAAGTAACCACAATAAAGATTGAAACGCGACCAGAATTGCGACAGACGGTGACCGCCTCGGGCGAGGTTCGACCCATTCGCTACATCAAACTGACGAGCGAAGTGGCGGGACGCATCGAAGAGATCTACGTAAATCCGGGCGATCAGGTGAAACTAGGAACCCCGCTGGTGCGCATCGATCCCACCCAACTTCAATCCAGTCAGGAAGCGCAATGGGCGGCGACGCAAGCCTCGGTCAACGACGTGCAGAATGCTCGTAACGCCGTGACATCAGCCCAGCAAGGTCTCGCCGTTGCCGAAGCATCGGTAGCATCGGCACGCCAGCAGGTTATCAGTCAACAGACGGCGGTTGATCGTGCCCTGGTTGATTTGAATACCGCCCAACGAGAATTGAAGCGCGCCACCGATTTGATCGAAGGTGGATACGTCTCGCGATTGGAATATGACAATGCTCGCGACCGCTTTTCTCAGTCTAAGATCGCATTGGACACCGCAAGAGCAAATCTGGAGGCGCAAAAGCTGGCTGTCAAAGAGGCGCAGGAACGCGCCAACCAGCAGCGCAGCGCTGTGCAGGAAGCAAAGACGGGTATCAAATCCAGCGAGATGCGCGCTAACCAACAACAGGCATTGCTGCGCGGCCAGTCGAGTCAACGCTCAAAGGCCACGCAGGTTTCACCTCTGAATGGAGTCATCGCCGATATTCCCACCCGCGTCGGTGAGTATGCTGTTTCTGCTTTGTCCTCGACGCCGCTGATGACGATAGCCGACATGAACACGATTAATGTCGAAGTGAATGTGGACGAGACCGAGATTTCAAACGTCGAAGTGGGCCAGCAGGCAAAGGTCAAGGTTGACGCGCTTGGCGATAAAGAAATCAAAGCGACTGTAATTCAAAAGAACCCACTGGCCGTGTCCAAGTCAGACACTACTGGAGGTCTTTCGAATCGGGTAAACGTTCAGGAAGCGAAGGAATTTAAGGTCACCCTGGAGCTGGATAAATCCATGCCCGATGAGATCAAAAATGGTTTGCGTCCGGGCATGAGCTCCACTGCCACCATCACCACCAAGACCAAGAACAATGTAATTGCCGTGCCGCTTGAAGCGATTGTCGAAAAACAGCCCAACGCTTCGCCTTCGCCCTCGGCTTCGATCGCGGGCAGCGTACCGACTCCGCCTTCCAGCGAAAAGCCCAAGAGCCTGAAAGGTGTCTACACTCTGAACGGCAACAAGGTGAAGTTCGTGGAAGTAACGACCGGCATCACCGGCGAAGCAGACATCGAGATATTGAGTGGCGTAAAGTCCGGCGATGAGGTCGTCCGTGGACCAAGTCGCGTGCTAAAGACTTTGAAAGACGGTATGACCATCAAACGACAGGTGCGCAAGCCCGGCGCCAATGCCAACGAGGGTAGCTAATGAGTGACGTTACACTGGCGGATCCGCCAACAGAAAAAGTCGTGGTTCAGTCCGCGAATGGCAACGGTCGGTCCGAAGCGACGTCGCTTATCGCCATGCGCGAGCTTTGGAAAACATATGAAATGGGTTCGGAGCAGGTGCATGCCTTGCACGGCGTCTCTTTTGACGTGCACAAAGGCGAATACATCGCCATCACTGGACCATCCGGTTCCGGCAAGTCCACTTTGATGAACCTGATCGGTTGTTTGGATACTCCTTCGAAAGGCGAGTACTGGCTAAACGGAAAAAATGTCTCTGAAATGGATGACGACGAGCTGGCTCGCATTCGTAACCAGGAAGTGGGCTTTGTTTTTCAGACGTTCAACCTGCTGGCACGCGCAACGGCTCTGCACAACGTAGAGTTGCCGCTGATTTATGGCGGTGTTGGCGCAGCGAAAAGGCATGAGATGGCGAAGCAAGCCCTGGCAGCTGTCGATCTCTCCGACCGAGTTACGCATCGGCCCAACGAGCTTTCCGGCGGCCAACGCCAGCGCGTCGCAATCGCTCGCGCTCTTGTCAATCATCCTTCAATCCTGCTGGCAGACGAGCCAACCGGCGCGCTGGATACGCACACCAGCATGGAGATCATGGACCTCTTTGAGCGGCTTCACGAGGAAGGCAATACGGTTGTGCTCGTCACCCACGAACACGACATCGCGGCCCGCGCTCACCGCATAATTTCAATCCGCGACGGACAGATCGAAAAAGACGAAGTAGTCAGATAGGAGACGCGGCGATGGATCGACGCGCCTATGAGGTATCGGGCCCTGCGCCAGCGGCGTTCGGCCGGCGCAGTCTGCTTCCTGCAAGGCTGCGCTCTGTCTCACACCTGCGGATTGTGGCGCTGTGGGAAGCCTTTATGGTTGCGCTTTCCAGTCTGCGCTCAAACAAGCTGCGCACCTCCCTCACACTCGTCGGGATCGTCGTCGGTGTTGCCGCGGTGATCGCGGTTGTGACCATCATCCAGGGTTTGGATAACAAGGTCGCCACAACTTTTTCGTCCCAGGGCTCCACCGTCTTCACAATTTCAAAACGGCCGCAAATCATCCGTTCACGCGAAGAATTCGTCAAGTTCAACAAACGTAAGGATGTAACTCATGAGGACGCTGAGGCCGTTACGCGATTGTGCACTTCTTGTTGGCGGGTAGGAGTGGCTGCCAACGTGCTGCAGACCGCTAAACATGGCGATCAGAAATTCGAGAATGTTCGTGTGCGCGGCGTCACGCCCCAGACGATGTTCGATATCGATGGCGTAACCATCGATGCCGGACGCATTTGGACTGAAGCCGAGGGGACCTCAGGCAGGCCGATTTGTGTGGTGGGCCCGGATGTCTTGACTAACCTCTTCGGCGGGGCGGCAGCCGATCGCGTTATCGGGCAGGAAATCAGCATCGCGGGCAGGCCACATCAGATACTCGGGGTCCTCGAACCGCTGGGATCGATTTTTGGCGCGTCGCGCGACAATGTCATCTATATCCCTTACTCGACTTACCAAAAAGCGTATGGCTCCCGCGACTCGATCGTCGTGTTCATCCAGGTCCCTACCGCGGGACAATTAGAAGCCGCTGAAGATCAGGTGCGGACCATCATGCGCAACCGGCGAGGCAAGGTGTTTGGCAGCGATGAAGATCCGGGCTTTGCGCTCGAGACGCAGGATGTATTTCTCGATTTGTACGGCAAAGCAACGTCGAATATTTATATCGTAACGATTGGGGTGGCCGCTATCTCGTTGATCGTGGGCGGTATTGTAGTGATGAATATCATGCTCGTCTCCGTCACGGAACGCACCAAAGAGATTGGCATACGTAAAGCCATGGGTGCGAGACAGAAAGACATTCCGGCGCGATAGGTGTGGGCACAGGCTTTGGATTGGCTTACGTAATTTCCGCCTTAATTGGATTTCCTTTGCTTATTAATGTGCTTTCAGCGGTGTTGGGTGTTGGAGTTTCCTCGGTGGTAGGAATTATTAGTGGCTTATGGCCCGCCTGGCGCGCGGCGAAGCTTGATCCGATTGAAGCTTTAAGATCGGAATGAGTTTCAGGACTATCTTGGATTTGAGATCTGAAATTTGAGATCTTCTGTTTTGTTCTTTGTACTTTGTTCTTTGCTCTTTTCCCGTTCGGTAAAGATTCTTCAGCGGGAAGCCTCCAGCGAATCCACAAAGAGCAAAGAACAAAGTACAAAGAACTAAGGACAAAAACGCAGAACTTTAGACAATAAGAGTCAACTTTGAGAATCGAGGACATCAAAGAATCCGGCCTGATGGCGGTCGACACGGTGCGCGCAAACAAGCTCCGTTCCTCGCTGACGATTCTCGGTGTTAGCGTTGGTGTGCTGACAATAATCTTCATGGTTTCAATCATCCAGGGATTGAACAAAGCCTTTGCCGATCAAATCGAATCGTTAGGATCAAACACTATATTTGTTGCGAAGTTCGAGCCAAGTTTTGGCAAGCCACCAGGCCCTGATGAGATTCACCGAAAAGATCTGACCATGGATGACGCAGAAGCGCTGCGTCGAGAGGCCCCTTCGATCGCGGGCGTCTCACCGATTCACCGGCTCTTATCCGGCACGGCCCGTTACCAGGACAAGCAAACGGATACTCCGATTGTGTTTGGCGTGACTCCCTACTACGAATTTGTTCATTCCCAGTACGCCGCTCGTGGTCGCTTCATCAACGATATCGATATGCAGGATCGAGCCAACGTCTGCATTCTGGGCGTCGACGTGGCCAATGCTCTATTTCCCTACGAGGATCCACTCGAGAAGAACATCAGGATCAACGGGAACCCCTATCATGTGATTGGAGTGATGGAACCGCTGGGCAATTTCTTCGGTCAGTCGCGCGATAACTCGATTTTCATGCCCATCACGACCTTCGACAAGTACTATCCCGACCTTCCCTTTCCCCAGACGGTATTCTTCATTATTGTGCGACCCCAATCGCGCGCTTTCGTAAAATCGAGCATCGACGAAATTACAGACATCCTGCGCCGGCGTCGCCGCGTACCACCCAACGAGAAAAATAACTTTGGTATTTCATCGCAGGATTCACTACTCGATATTTACAATCAGCTAACCGGAGCGACGGCTTTGGTGCTAACGGCCATTTCGTTTGTCGCGCTAATGATTGGCGGCATCGGCGTAATGAATATCATGCTGGTCTCTGTCACCGAGAGAACGAAAGAGATCGGCATTCGCAAAGCAGTAGGCGCCACCAAGGTCAACATACTTTCGCAGTTCCTTATTGAAGCAGTTGTACTGACAGGCATCGGTGGTCTCGCCGGACTGATTGTCGGCGAAGCGGCAAGCGTTCTGATGAATAAGTATTCACCGCTGCCTGCCTTTGTGCCGCTATGGGCCATCGCCGTCGGCATCGGAATATCTGCGGCCGTGGGCATCGTCTTTGGGCTTTGGCCGGCCTGGAAAGCGGCGCGACTGGATCCAATTGAAG
>WNGI01015469.1_pt1 | contig 12425 bp, 13 predicted proteins | sample 5400621 | NCBI WGS metagenome assembly WNGI01 (sample SAMN13153374, study PRJNA577476) | soil metagenome | isolation source: 20 cm soil or saprolite under Garry oak tree replicate 1 | place: USA:California | collected 2016-06-15 | reverse complement strand
AACAAGATCATATCCTCCAGGGCGTCAAGCTCAAGGGCAAATGCTAACAACTGCCTGGCAATTCCCATCCCACGCCAGTTCGAACTCACCTCGATAGCAACTTCATAGACGTTCTCGATGCCGTCCCAGAATGAATCGGCTGGGGCCAGCGTCACCTCTCCTATAATCTCTCCTGAGTGCGTATAGGCCAGCGCAAGCGCGCAATCCGGGCTTTTGGAAATACCGAGCAGCAGCATGTGCTCACGTTCAGGAAGACGTGCAAAGGCCCGCAAGCCATCATCTGGCCGCAGGCGTTCAACGAAAGAGGGAGGGCAAAAATCGCGCAGCAGTACCTCACCGGCTTTTGTCTCGATTCCTTTGATGCGTGACGGCGTCGCAGTGCCACGTAAGTGCAACAGATCAAAGAGTCCCGTCATCGGCGACCGGTATTGAACGGTAGGGAAGGCATGGCGTATCGACGAAGGCACGAGCAGGTGACGTACCAGGGCAACGGTCAGGTGGTTTGCCTTGTTAATGTGCCAGCGCCGGGGTTGAGCGGGAAAATCCTCCAGCCGATCCATGAAGGTAGTTGGGAAATCTTCGGCGGCGCTCGCTTTGCCCATCACTTCCTGTGCAGCTTCCTCTTTCTCCCGTACAGCCAACCATTCAGGGCGCCAGCGGGTGATCCACTCCGCTGGCAGTTCCTTTGGCAAGGTCTGATCCGACATCTCCGCCCATAGCATGCTCCAAGCTCGTGGCACCACGCGATAGAGATCATAGCCTCCTCCGCCCAGTGCCACCCAGCGCCCCTGACAGTAAGTATGCGCCAGCTGGTGCGCCATTTTCATCTGCTTCTGGATACCGCGCAAAGTCAACCTCAGGTGTGTCAGGGGATCCCAGGCATGGGTATCACAACCATGCACGCTGACAATGACATCGGGTGCAAAAAACGTAACCAGCGGATGGAGTAACGCGTTCATTGCTTCGTTGTACGAATCATCCTCCGTAAAGGGCTCCAGAGGTATGTTGACCGTGTAGCCACGCCCTAACCCGCTGCCTAGCTCGAGCACGTCGCCAGTTCCAGGAAAGAGATAGCGCCCTGTCTCATGAAACGAGATCTTCATGACGCGGGGATCATCATAGAATGACTTCTGCACACCGTCGCCATGGTGCGCATCAAAGTCGATATAGAGGACCTTTGCCTCAGTGGTCTGCAGGATATGGGCAATGGCCACTGAAATATCGTTGTAGATACAGAAGCCAGAGGCGCGATCCGCCCAGGCGTGGTGTAATCCTCCAGCGGGATGATAGACATGCAGCGGGCGGTCCTCCTCCGAGCTAAAGGTTCCACCTTCAGGTAATCCCATCACAGCGCTTAGCGCTACTAAAGACCCTCCCGCGATTAACGCGCATACCTTATGCATATCAGGCAGAGCTGGAGTATCTCCCTCACCGAAGCCATAGTGAAGCTCGAGCTTTTCCAGCTCCCTCTGTTCATCGGGCGAAAGCGCTTCCCTATCGACGACGCTAAGACGCTGGACAGCCTCAATGTATTCAGCGGTATGATTCAGGCTCAATTCCTCAATGGTCGCGGCCCGCGATGGCAGCCGGGTTTGCTCATTCTCGCTTTGCCAGAGCCCGCTCGTCTCGAGCAGGTCCATGAGCGAGATCAAGCGGCGTCCCCGGAGCGGGTGATCCGGGCCAAAGTCGTAATTGAATTCGGCCGGGTCAAAAATAAGGCGCGCCCTGGGTGGACTAGATGGCTGCTCAGGCATGTGTTTCACCCTCCGATAGCTGGTCAGCAAATGTATACTCAATATTTGCTTCATGCAAACGAACTAATAAAGGAGAGGGGTTGATAGTCCCCAGTCGCAGTGTAGCGACGCGAGGAGCATTATCCTGCGGGGCAACCATGACACTAAGCACCTTGATGCGCAGTTCCGCCGCCAGGAGCAACGTTTGTGCCAATGGTATCAAATCGGCGTGTTGAAGAGGAATGAGCAATTGCATCCCAGGCTCAAAGGCACCCAGCGCGCGAGCTAAGGCCATCAGTAGATCACTACGTGTGAGTAAGCCAACCAGGATGGTCTGTGTTTCCTGTCCCTCTGCCACTTGCTCATATTCCACTACAGTCAGGTAATTGATACCTCGCTCGACAAGCAACTGGGCAGCTGCGGCTGCGCTCGTTGTAGGGGTCACACTAATAGGGACACGATGCATTACTTCAGCGATACGCTGATCGTACCAGGGGCGGCGCAGCAGATCACCAGAAGAGCGCTGTTTATCCAATGCCACGATCAGATCAATATCTTCCGTGGTCAGAAAACCCACGAGCAGGAGTTGCGTTTTGTGCATGCTATATTCTGTCTTCTCTGTTTCATGCACCTGGACATGGCGCACCACAGGTAGGTGATGAATCTGGTATTGCCGCAACATGTTCGCGGCATGACTGAGTGTATCATCCGCTACTACTGTGATCATGTTCGTCGACATTATATCTCTTACGATCATGTGGCTGCGCCCCCTTATTGCATCGTCATCTTTTGCGACATAGTCAAATGTGCTACGCACTGCCTGGAATCATCATAGCACAAAAAGTGGGATCATGAGCAATACAGTAATACAATCTGCGTGCTCACTATATCTAAGTGGATGGCACGAAGAGCAACCCAATGTATAATAGGGCCGCCAGACCAAGCAAAAGGCAATAAATGCTGGCAATAATACGCGAAGCCGGCTGCACTCTTCGGGACCTGCGCGAATAATAACTTCTATAAGACATAAGGAGAGCGACTATGACAATACCTAACAATAAAAAGAAATCCAGGAGTCTGACGGCAAAGCCTCCACTAAATAACGCAAATGTCACCGCGACAGCGCCAAAAACGAATAATCCACCAAAAACATCTGCCGCCGCAATAGCCATAAAGTAGCCGTCATCGTAGCGACGTATAAGTAAAAGAGGCGTTACCCTCACCAGGACGATTAGTCCGCCAATGTAAGCACAAAGGCAGGCGAGTGTCCAGAATAAATTTGACATATATCTTCATCCTCGTACACATTTTTGACATCTTGCAACGATAGCTTCAGCCTTTACACGCTTTGAAGAAACAGGGAGAGACAGAGCATAGCTTCAGCATAGGTAACATACAGGCACTGGCATATGTGAAGTGATCCAGGGCTCCGCGATTGCTTGATTTTCTTGCAAGTTTATTGTATCACGCTATAATAATGGCTGGGGAACATCCCGAATAATCTTATAACAGAGACTGCAGAACATAGCTTATGGCGACATTAACCTGGAAGGGCAAACGGCCAATTGACGAGAACGACCAGGTTCTTTCATCTCATGCTACCCAGTTGTATACTGTTGAGACGTTTCCCGGCTCGCCCTTGGAAAGCGTAGTACTATCAGGTCAATCTCCTGCAAACGGCTGGTACAATCGTCTCATTTGTGGAGATAAAAGTTTCGTACTGCCAGCCCTCCTGCCTGAATTTGCCCGTGCCGTCGATCTCATCTACATCGATCCCCCCTTCATGACCGGGCGCGACTTCACAAGCGGCACGCAACTGGCTTATAGCGACAAGTGGAAAAATGACCTGGATATCTATCTTCAATGGCTATACGAAGCATTCGCGCTATTGCATCTCCTGCTGGCAGAGCATGGCAGCCTCTATGTGCACCTCGATTGGCGTGCCACCCACTATGCGAAGATCATCCTGGATGAAATATTCGGAGTCAGCCCCAGCGCCGAGGGAGGCGGTTTCAAGAGTGAAATTATCTGGCACTATCAATCTGGTGGGCGCTCTTATAAAATGTATGCGCGGAAGCACGACACCATCCTGCTCTATACCAAATCAGACCGGTACTGTTTTCATGGCGAAAGGATTGGCGAACGGCGCGGCTCACAAAAAAGGAACCATATGCGCAAACACGTAGATCCTGACGGGCATATTACCTGGACAATTCGTTCTGCGGGCCGGCTCTATACCTATGACGAGGATGCGATTATGACCCTTTCTGACGTCTGGAGCGACATTAGCCATCTTCACCAGAAAGACCCCGAACGCAATGGCTACGCCACACAAAAACCTGCCGCCCTACTCGAACGCATCATACTGGCATCGTCCGAAGAAGGCGACCTTGTCCTTGATTGCTTTTGCGGGAGTGGTGTAACGCCGTTGGTTGCTGAACGACTCGGTCGCCGCTGGATTGCCAGCGATCAAAGCCCCCTGGCAATGCAAGTAACTCAAAAGCGCCTGCAAGCTCTGGAGCAATGCTGTCCGTTCGTCCTACAAAGAAGCGAAGAATAGGTATAGAAATACCACTATCACGGCCAGCATGAAGCATATATGATATAATCGGTCAGGGGATTACTCTATGTTTAGTCAAGACAACAATGCAGATGAAGCGAATAGATAGCTATGTTAGAACTCCTTGAACAGATGTTTCGCCAGGTACGTGCCTACATGCAATCAGATCACTTCGATCGCAACCAGGTTTACTACCATTCAGCGGAACATACGACTATGCAGTTTGATCGCCAGGCCGAAGATATCATTATCAGCGGACTGATAGAGAGCGGGCATGGCTTTGAAATCATCACCGAAGAGCGAGAGCCTTTCACCACGAATGCAACGCCGCCCTACCGTATCGTGATTGACCCCGTCGATGGCTCTACTAATGTCACTCGAGGCATCATGACCGCGGCTGTAGCGCTGGCAGTCCTGCCAATCGACGCACCTGTTACACCGGAGTATGTGCAATGGGCACTGGTGGGGGAACTGTACAGCGGAACCGTTTACCAGGCGCAGCATGGCAGTGGCGCTTTTCGCAATGGACGCCGCTGCCAGGTCAGTGATACAAAGGACCTTGCCTCGTGTATTGCAGGCATGAACTTTGATGGGCGCGACCTCGCCATACTCAGGAAGTTGATTGTGCAGAAGCCTGTAATTGGGAAGGTTCGACGTACCGGCAGTTCGGCAATGGATGTCGTTTACGTCGCCAGCGGTGCCTACGATGCCTTTATCGACGTCGGAGACATACTTACTGCTGAATCCTTCCTGGCCTCGTTGAGTATTGTCATGGAGGCTGGTGGCGTTGTCACTGACAACTTTGGCAATACGTTAGATGCCATTCCAAACCTGACAAAAGGTTATTCGCTGGTGGTAGCGGGCACACACGAGCTCCATCAAGAGATTATTAGTAGAATGAATGAGCCCGCAAAACAGTGAAGTAGCTTATAGAAAGACATTGCGAGGACCCGCGATGAGCCGCTGTACCTGGTCCCGATTTCTGTTACAGAAGGAACAGAGAAAGATTTCGTATGGACATGATGCACACGCAAGTTGAGAGGGATGACCAGGTATTCGACGCCGTTCCCGTCTTCAGTTGGCCGCGCACTGAGCGAACCCTGCTTATTGAGGCGAAAGGTCAGCCGTTCATTGGCGTCGATGATACCCAACTGGTGATAGTCGTGGTAGACGCGCCAGGAAACCGCAGTTTTGTTCTCGAGTTCCAACTCTTCATCGTCGCCGCGCATAGCCAGTTTGATACGCCGCTGTAAGCTCCTAAACCAACCGCCCGAACGTTGGGGTGATGTTTTCAAGGGCGGCGTTTCCACCTCGTATGGAGATTTTATCGTCATTACAACAACAGTACCTTTCTGTTTTTCGTCTTTCGTTCATTTCACCAGTGTTAAACGTTCGTGTTCAAGCGGAACCTGCGTCCCACAGACACGTCCAATGCGCTCTGTGAGCGACAAATCGCCTAACCTTCTGCGAGATGGCACTCTATACCGGCCCGCCAGAGCATGTAGCCCCCGGCAGGCACGCCCACGTCCCAGCCACTGCACCATCAAATTATCCGCCCTCACAGCCATGGCACGCCGTTGCCTGTCTAATAAGAAGATCGCCCCAATAGAAAGTATCACGCATAGCCCAACGGCTATAAGAAGGATGGGGAGGGTAAAACCAGCAAAGCGCAGTAGTACCAGCGCTATACAGGCAAACGGTATAATACTGAACAGGAGGAGGCGCGGTAGGATATAGGCGGGTCTGCGCATCGAGAGGAAGTGGGCCAGACCAGTAGCTAGCAACACATCTAGCATAGACGGCTCTATCGTCTCCTCAATTGGTGAAGGCAGTTGAAGTCTAATGTGTCGCCTGCGCAGCAGTGAAACGTGTACTTGTGGCACGCGAGTATGCGGTCTGATCGAACAGTGCACCATCGAAGCGCTAAAGGGGAGACGGACCTCATACATCATACGTGCAAATGCAGTTTGAACAAACGCTGGCAAGCGACCACCACCTCTAGCGCGGCGAAAACGCCATCGTCGCATGAAGCGAAAACGAGGGGAGCGGCGCGCACGTAGCTGTGAGCGTAGTGTCTGCCACGAGGAGGGCGGTAACGGATGTTCAGGCAGCGCAGGCCCGTAAAATGCCGTGAGGCGCTCTTCAAGATTTGTTCGTTTACCCTGTTCCTTTTCGGCAGGGTTCCCTTCATTCATCATAGCTCGCACCCTTCATCCATCAACAATGTACGCAGTCGTTCACGTGCTCGATTCAGTCGCGATTTTACCGTGCCGACAGGCCAACCCAATACGCTTGCAATGTCAAGCTCAGTGAGGTCAGCGCCGTACCTCAGGGCTATAACGCGCCGCTGCTCAGCATTGAGCTTTGCCAGGGCCTGTCGTACCTCCTCGCGCCGGCATATCTGTTCTTGCAAGTCTATAGGGCTGCAAGGGCTTGACTGGCTCTCTATTTCTACGACTTCATCCAGAGAAAGAGGTTGCAGGTAGCTGCGCTGCTTCTCAATCACATCCAGGGCATGGCGGTACAATATACGCATGAGCCATGGACGAAAAGGGCTACCAACGTGGAAGCGGGGCAGGCCACGCCAGGCAAGGAGAAAAGCTCCCTGTGTGATCTCTTCGGCGAGGTTACGTTGATGACAGAGCCGTAGCGCAGATGCCATGGCGACGGCATGATGATTCTCCCAGAGTTGCCGAAAAGCTTCCTGGTCTCCATACGCAGCTCGCTTGATAAGATCATCCTCGCGGGTAATCACTACATTTCCTTCTACGTAAAACTCTTTTCTGTAGAAGATATACGGAGGAGGTAGGGGAAAAGGTTCCGATTTGACTATGGTGCAGAAGAAGATATACTAGAACCAGGAATCTAGAAAGGAAACCAGAGTAGTGTTCTACATCGGCAGTCCCATCTGGGGATCTAAAGAATGGGTGTGGACGTATTCATAAATTGGCCGTTTTAAAAGCCAAAGGAAAAGGAGCGCGGTAGTGTTCTACATCGGTTGCCCTATGTGGGCTTATAAAGAATGGGTTGGAAACTTTTTCCCTGAACACACCCCTTCAAATGATTTCCTGCGCCTCTACAGTAGAAAATTGAACGCCGTCGAAGGAAACACAGTTTTTTATGCTCTCCCTTCTTTAGAAACTATTGCCCGTTGGTGTCAAGAAACACCTCCTACCTTTCGCATTTGCCCGAAAGTCTCTCGTAGTATCAGTCATGGAGCACAGCTTGAGAACAGCAGAAACGAAACCTTACTTTTTATAGACCGGATGCGCAAATTAGGGACGCGCCTGGGGCTCATTTTTTTGCAACTTCCACCATCCTTTGGGTCTGCTCATCTGCCGCAGCTTGAAGCATTTCTCAATGCTTGGCCAACTGATGTGCATTTGGCTGTTGAAGTGCGCCACTCCGACTTTTACACGGAACACCATGCGCTGACATTGAATACGTTGCTGAGTCAGCACAAAGCCGCACGAGTGATGATGGACACCAGACCCATACGCACCGGCTCAACGGAGGAGCAACAGGTACTCCAAGCTCGTGAACGCAAGCCCAATCTGCCCCTTCAGATCGCTGTCACCACTGACTTTACCTTTCTGCGGTATATCGGTCATCCTCGTATGGAGGTCAACGATCCCTTTCTTGACACATGGGCGCAACAGATAGGACAATGGCTCAAACAAGGGACTACGGTCTATGTCTTTTGCCATTGCCCTTTTGAAAAGCACTCACCTGAGATTTGTGCTGCGCTTTACCAACGTGTAAGCACTCTGGTACCATTGCCGCCCATAACCTCGCAGCAAGAACCAAACGATCCTGACATACAACAGCAACGGCTATTTTAAGCTTTGCACGGGAGAGGTTGCAAGCGTTGTGATCGTTGCAGAAGTTCTCGCAGGAATGCCATGATCGGCTTGGGGTCGAAGGAGTCGCATATTTGGGTATTTTTGGGCAACGCACCAGACTGATTTTAACGCCTTCACGTTGCACACTATTCTACATTTGATATAGCATGTATTGCGAATACGCAAATAGAAATTGATTCTGAGCCGGATAAAAAAACAAAATCTCTCATGGATCTTTTTTCAGGACACTGGTTTGCGAAACTCAGGAGAAACAGGTGCATTGACAGGAACAGCTTCCCAAACGGTGGGAGCAAGCGTACAGAATGAAAGCGGGGAGAGCCTGTTGGCATTTGCTCACGGCGTCCCACAATGGGACGGTGGAACTGATGCGTTCCCCTTGCATGGTATACTGACCATGGGTCTGCGTCAATGGAGAAGCGCAGTCTTCTCCCCTGAAAGAAAGTGCAGGAGATGCTTATGATGGAAGAACAGGAACGGGTTGCAGAGAAGCAGCAACCACAAGTCATACAAATAATGACCACCGAGCACTACAACTTACAGGCGGCACGATCGGTAGCGACTTCCGAGGCGACCAGCCGTTCCAACCTCTTTATTAGCACGGTCTCGACCACGCTGGTGGCTTTGGCACTGATCGGGCAAATCTCTGAGCTGGGCACAGCTTTCTTCGTGTTCGCGCTGCTGCTGTTTCCCTCCCTCTTTTTTTTGGGTCTGGTCAGCCTTGAACGTGCCATCCAGACTACCATCGAAGATAATACGTGTGTGCGTGGCATCAACCGCATTCGGCATTTGTATGTCGAGGTTGTCCCGCAAGTCCAAGACTACTTTATTCTGTCCACCCATGATGACCCATTGATCTACATGCAAGCGATGAACTTTCGCCACGCGGGGTGGCAAATCTTCCTCACCGCTGCTGGTATGATCGCGGTGATCGACAGTATTCTTGGGGGAATCTTTCTGGGGCTGCTGGTCTCTCAACTCTTTGGCCTCGCACTGGTGCTCTGTTTGACGGTGGGTTTTCTCGCCTTCCTGCTTCTCCTAGCAGGTCTGTTCCGTTTTCTGTGGACGAGATTTTGGCGTGCCCAGCGCCAGATCAAGACGCTCTTCCCTAGCCCGGTCCATCACCAGTAGCTGAGGCTTGCATGCCAGACCAAAGCTCGTGGAATAGCGCAGAGCAGAAAAGCCCGCAAGCTACGTCTGGACTGACTGTCACGCCTTCTCGCTGCACACCGTTACTCAACAATCGAGATGGTGTCAAAGTATTTACTTGAGGATAGAATAAACGGGTGGGTAACTTCTTCCCTCCACATACACAGCCAGGCGACTTCTTGCGCCTCTACAGTCAGAAACTCACCACAGTGGAGGGAAACACAACCTTCTACGCGCTACCTTCTGCGGAGACGATCGCGCACTGGAGCCAGGAAACGCCCTCGTACTTCCGCTTCTGCCCTAAGATTTCGCGCGATATCAGCCACAGCGCTGCTTTAGATACGCGAAAGAAGGAAACAGAGGTTTTTACGCAGCGGATGAGCGGGCTAGCCGAGCGGCTTGGACCCATGTTTCTCCAGCTCCCTCCCGGCTTTTCGCCAGCTCAAATGACGCAGCTCCAGGCTTTCCTGGATTTATGGCCACGAGGACTGCGGCTAGCGGTCGAAGTACGACACCCGAAATTTTTCACGGAGCCATATACAAATGAACTGAATACGCTGTTGCGACGGCATAATGTAGGACGGGTGATCATGGATAGCCGGCCGATCAGAACCGGTTCTCTTGAAGAGAAACAGGTGCTCCAGGCACGCGAACGCAAGCCCGATTTACCCGTTGAAGTGGTTGCCACGGCGGACTTCGCCTTTGTACGCTACATCGGCCATCCACGCATGGAGGTAAACGAACCGCTGCTCGATTTCTGGGCGCAGCACATGGCTCGATGGTTACAACAGGGCGTGACCATCTTTGCCTTTTGCCACTGTCCCTTCCAGGTCCATTCTCCCGGGATATGCCAGGAGCTCTACCGGCGCGTCAGCTCCTTGCATTCACTTCCTTCTCTGCCTTCGCAGCCGCAGCAACCTGAGCAGGCACGGCTTTTTTGATAGCGGATGTTTTGGGTTGTGGTTTGCCTGACTTGCCCAGTGCGCCATTCGAATACGGACGATCCGGCACACATTTCGCCGTCTTGATCACCTGGCTATAGATTTTCACGTACTTCTCAGACATGACTCGGACCGAGAAATTGCGCTCTACATACTGACGCACGACTTCCCGGTCGATCTCATCGATGCGAGGAATGAAACGCACCATTTCATTGACGTTCTGTACCAGGAAACCTGTTTTACGATGGACGACAATCTCCGGTGCAGCTCCACGCGCGAAAGAAATGACAGGACAACCCAATGCCATTGCCTCGATCATCACCATGCCGAACGGCTCCTCCCATTCAATGGGATTCAGAAAGCCCTGAGCGCGGCTGAGCAACCTGATCTTCTCTTTCATATTGACTGGCCCGACGTACTTCACCTGATCATTATCAATCATCGGCTTGATCATATCATTGAAGTAGCCGACCGATTCATGTTGGTGACGATCGATGGTACCGGCAAGCACAATCTTTACCCCGGCTCGCTTTGCTGCCTCAATCGCCAGGTGCGTCCCTTTATCCGCGACAAACCGTCCTAGCCACACAAAAAAATCCCCCCGTCTCTTAGCGGTTGGGACAAATTGTTGCATTGGCAGCCCATGGTGGACAACTCCTACAAAGTTGAGGGGGTACGGTACCTCTTCACGAGCGCTCTCGCTAATGGCAACCATGGGCAGTGAGGGCGCCCACTCCATGTACAGCTCGTCCGCCGTGCCGATCCAGGATTGGATACGGTCAAAAGGAAAACGGCTATGCAGTGTGGTAACATGCGGTGTGGCCAGTGGAGCAGTGAGGGGGAAGATATACATGTCCGAGCTTGAGGAGAGGTGCGTATGCAGGATATCAAACTTGTGTTGCTTGACATATTCGACCGATTTATGTAAATGGTAGTAGGCTTTGAGGTGACCATGCCATGGTATGCCCTCTTCAATGAGAGGCTTTGGGAAAAACGAGATAAGCTTTGCCGAGGTTTTAGTGTTGCCGGGCGCAAATAACGTTACCTGGTGTCCCCGCGCGACCTGTTCCTCAACAAGGTTGTATATAACGATCTCCGTTCCTCCGTAGTTTTTAGGAGGTATGGCTAACCATGGGGGAGCGATATGCGCGATTTTCATGTTCAGGGCCCCTTGCTATAACGGTTCTCTAACTTTTAACCGTTTGTTGCCTCTATTTTTAGAACTTCTTTTAGAATATATCACACCTTGAATACGTGCTTATAGCTATACAAGTTCCAAAAACTCGTGAAAAAGCAACAGCACAACCAACTACTACGCTATCTCTCTACCATTGGAAACTCTCGCCCCTCCATCTGTTCAAAGGCAAAGCGCAGCGAGGGTGGAACGGGATAGGGGCGGCCAGTGAGATAATTGCTCCACACCATAGCCGTCTTGCCAGTCGCAAAGATACGCTCAGGCTCGTTCACGTCGCGTATCTGGTGTTCCATATTGAAGCTCGTGCGCCCGACTCGGACAACACGCACGCCAACCTCTACGGTGTCAGAACGTACCAAAGGCACCATATAGGTACAGGTAACTTCTTTGACCAGCAGCCCGTAGTGACTCCCACTGGTTCGTGTCTGAATACGCGGATTGTGCGGGGGGTGCGAAACAATGCTTTCTACTTCTTGATGTTCCTCGCCAGAAGGCCACTGCTCCAACCAGGGCTTTAACTTGTCAAAATAGTAACTTCTTGCTTCCTCGAAATAGGTAAAGTAGACGGTATTATTCACGTGCGCTAGTGGATCAAGATCGCGAAATCGAATTTGTACTGGATACCAGCTTCGGTATGTGTTGTCTTGCATATGTGGCATTATCCTCCTCTCTACCAGCGTTACAGTCGTATCCTCTATTCCCTGGTGTATCGCATGGTCTCCGACCACCAGATTGCTGAAGATCTCATACAGGATGCTTTTTTGTCCGTATGGAGACGGGCCATCTCATACTCGCCACAATCAGGCGACGTTCAAAACTGGCTTATCTCTATTGTACACCACCGTACTATTGACTATCTACGCAGCGTGCGCCGCCGGTCTGTATTGAAAGAGGCAACCTGGGAAGAAGTCGAGCAAGATGAACATGCCGCTTTTCCTGACGTGTGGGATGAGGTCTGGCGATCGTGAGGATTAACACGCAACAGGG